>Ga0335078_10009598_pt1 | contig 14336 bp, 11 predicted proteins | sample Lox_Sample_32_FD_206711 | JGI IMG/M metagenome (GOLD analysis project Ga0335078, IMG submission 206711) | Soil microbial communities from Loxahatchee National Wildlife Refuge, Florida, United States - Lox_Sample_3.2 | ecosystem: Environmental > Terrestrial > Soil > Wetlands | place: USA...
TGTAATGCACCACTGGCTCGCGGCCGGCGAAGTTGATCCAGACAAGGTTGGAAGGCTCATAATGGGCCAGGATGACCTCGGGCACGCCGTCGCCGTTCACGTCGGCGTAAGTCCCGCCTTCGGTCGCCTTCGAGTGGCAGATGAAGTGTTCTTTCCAAGTGCCGCCGGGACTCTTCGGGTTTTCATACCACAGAATACCGTCCGTCTGCCACGCCGCAGTCACAATGTCCGGCGCCCCATCATGATTCACGTCCACTGTGAACTGGGCGCAATCCGCCACAAACTCGACTTTGTTGATCCCGGTGATCCGAAACGCCCCAACGCTGATGTCGCGCCACTGGTGCCGCTTCCATTCCACGCCCAGCGCCCCAGGATTCTCATACCAATAGGCGCCACTCACGATGTCGGGGCGCCCGTCGCCGTTCATGTCAAGGACAGAAAGGGATTCGGCGTGGTCGGTGCCGATGCGGTGGGAGAGGAAAATATCGGCGCGGCGAGACACAGGGGTAGCCGTCCCTCCCGTTTGCTTCGGATCGCCGCCGGCGGAAAGTGGCGCAACAACAGCGGCTGCCAGTGCGGGTGCCCCGGCCGCGTTCAATCCTAAACGAAGAAAATTACGTCTGTCCATTACATCCTCCTCGCATGCATTATCTCCTACGAACGGGCAACCGCAGGCTGGAACGCCGCAACCGGATTGGCCAAAGCTTTTCCAGGAGGAACAATGCGGCAAGGTAGCAGCAGGAGAATTCCATGTGGGTCTGCGGTCCGGCGGCGTCAGCTATCGAACGACCCAAAACGGTCGCTATCCCCGGCGTCGGCGAAAGCGGCGCGCCAATCCCGCGCTCGGCCCCTCGTGAACAAACTCGGTAGCGTTCTAAGCGTGACCGCCGCCGGCCAGCGCCTGGCGCACCTTGCGGACTTTGGCGCGACGCGGGGCGTGCTCGCGCATCTCGAGGGGCGGGAACGGACGCCGGCAGCCCGCGCAGGGCATCATCAGCGCTCGTTGCTCCTCGCGTGTGCCACCGCGCTCGCGCTGGCGCCGCGCCGGGGCGTTTAGGCTCCACTGGCGGATGGCGCCTGATCCCGCTGCCAGATTCCGCCATCGCCGCCCTCCCAGCAGAATCGTAGTACAGTGCGTGCTGGTAGATGGTTCAAGGTCGCCTTGGTGACTTACCGCAACTGCCCGCCGCGGCGTGCCAGGTAGGCGGTCTCGCCGGTGTTGCCCGCCAGTTCGATATCTTTGTCGTACGCCGCGCGCGATTTCTGACCGCAGCCCGGGCGGAGCAGCAGTTCGGCGCGGGTCGCATGGTAGGCGTGACAGCCGGCCAACTTGTCCTCAAGACGGTCGACGGCCGCCAGCGCCACCTCCGGGCCGTCAAGCTCGGCGACCGCGACGGCCCGGTTGAGCGCGATGATCGGTGAAGCGTCGAAGCGGACCAGTTGGTCGTAGAGTGCGACGACCTGCGACCAGTCTGTGTCGCGTACGTGGCGGGCGGAGGTGTGCACGGCGTTGATCGCCGCGAGAATCTGGTAGCGGCCGGGAGCCACGCCGGCAGCTAGGCGCTCGCGCACCAGTTGATGACCCTCGGCGAGCAACCCCGCATTCCAGGTCCTGCGGTCCTGCTCGCCGAGCGGGCCAGTTCGCCGCTCGCCGAAACCCGGGCCGGCCGGCGCGCCTCGGTGAGGAGCATCAGCGCCAGCAGCCCGGCCACCTCACCGTCCTCCCGCTACGAACACTCCTTTGTCGAACAGCCCACGGTATTCAATTCGACTATCCGGAAACCGGTCACATCGTCACCGGTCCACTCGACTTGATGCCGCGCTTTGGCTTCAATTACCGCCTCAATGATAAGACTGTGGTGCGTGGCGGTTACGGCACGTTCTTCGCGCGTTACATCGGCGGGCTGGTGGAGAATCTTTTCACGAATAATGGCCAGATTCAGACAGCGGATTCTCTGAGTGCCACGAACTCGCCGCAATTGGTGGCCCGACCGATGTTCTCCAAACGCTCTCAGCGCTCTGCCCTCGGGCGCCAAAGTGGCGGCATCCACCCTGCAATTCACGGCGCCCAATCTCAAGACGCCGTATTCCGAACAAGCCACTCTGACCGTGGAACGGCAGTTCCGCAACGATATGGTCCTGTCGGTTTCCGGCGTCTGGAGCCGCGGCGTCAGCTTGTACGGCGTCACCGACGTCAATGCGCCGCTGCCCAGTACACTGAAGGCGTATACGATCGACGACGCCAGCGGCAACCAGGTCGACTCCCACACCACGCCAGTCTAACGGAACCCGCGTCCGGACACTCGTTATGGCGCCATTTGTGAGGTGACGAACGGCGTGAGCAGCTTCTATAACGCGTTGGACGTGTCTTTCCAGAAGCGCTTCTCGCATGGTTTCTCCTCGCTGCTTGCTATACGTGGGCGCATGAAATTGACGACGGGCAGGGGGCGGGCACCAACGCTATCTTTTATAGCAGCGCTACTTCCACGTTCAACGGCGACTACGGATTCGACAAAGGCAGCGGTTTGCTCGATCAGCGGCATCGCCTGGTCTATTCCTTCGTCTGGTCGCCCACGCTGATGCACGGCGCCAGCGCGATTGCCAAGTACATCGCCAACAACTGGCAGCTATCGAGCACTACCACGCTGGCTGCCGGCCGCCCCACGGGCAGCGAAACGATCCGCACCACCGACACGCCGGTGAGCGGCATGCTATCCACGTCCTCGCTGAATGGATTCGGCGGCAGCAGCCGCGTGCCGTTCCTGCCCGTGGATGGCATCTACTCGCCGGCAGCATATCGCGAGGATTTCCGGCTGACGAAGATCGTGCCCCTGCCCTCCGAACGGGTGAATCTGGCGCTCAGCTTCGAGGCATTCAACATCAGCAATTCGTGGTCGCCCACCAGCATGACCACTCACGTTTACACCGAAGCCAAAGGCATTTTGACGTTGACGCCCACCGCTTTAGGCCTCGGCTCGGCCGACGGTGGATTCTCGGACGGCACCCAGGCCCGCCGCTTGCAGGTCAGCGTGCGCCTCACGTTTTAGCGTTGCAGGAGGTGCGCCGGCGCGCGCGCCGCGGCGGGCGATCCCGCCGGGCATCAAGCAGCTCCAGCGCGACCAGGTGCGGCGGCCGTCGATCATGCAGCGGGCTCACGCGTCGGCGCTGCCGTGCGAAGCTGGCCGTGGCGGCCGAGAATGCCCGCCGGCGAGCCAGTCGAAAGTCGGCATGCGCATTGAAGGCAATCTCGTTTCAGGAACTGCTTCAGCTTTTCGAAGGCCATCTCGCGCCTCCGCCAACTTAGCACGCCGAAAGCCGGTCGCGCGCCTTGCGGCCCCCGAGGATTGCTGAGACAATCGTGTCTGAAATCATGAACCTCTCGCTCCCCACGCTGCGAATCCTCCTGCTGGCCGCAATTGCCGTATGCCTCCTGAGCGGAGGAGTCCCGAGCGATTATTTGGGCCGCCCTTTCATTGGACACCCGCAGTTCATCCCTGGACGGGTTCAGGCCGAGTTTTACGATTTGGGCGGCCAGGGCGTCGCCTACAACGACTCAGATCCCGCCAACAACGGCAGCGGCAAGCTGAACAAAGGCGATCTCTGGGTCGATCGTTTCCGCGAAAGTGAAGGCGTCGATGTCTCGTATACCAAGACAGGCATCGATAAGACCCTGGACGGAGCCCAGGAGAAGCCGGGCGAGCTGTATCTTGGCTGGACCGCGCCGGGTGAATGGGTGAAGTACACGATAGAGGCTCGCGAAGCGGGCGATTATGTCATCTCCGCGCATCTATCTTCGCGAACGGACGATGCCGCCATCAGCCTCGCCTTCGATAACGCTCCTCCGATTGGACCGATCACGCTGCCCGGCACCGGTCATTGGCACAAGTGGCGGATGGTGGACAAACTGGCCGAGGTGCGGCTTGACAAGGGCGTCCACATTATGACGCTCTCCGTGCTGAAAGGGGGCAACTTTAACCTCGATTACCTCGATTTCGAGCCGGCCGGCGAACCCGCGCTGTCCTTCGCGCCGGTCAGCGCTTTCACGCAGGTCAAGCGCATGGGCCGTGGCGTGAATATTATCGGATACGATCCGTTGTGGCGCGACTTCACCAAGGCTCGCTTCAAGGAACGCCATTTCCAAGTCATTCACGACGGCGGCTTTCAGACCGTACGTGTGAACCTGCAGGCGTTCGCGCACATGGATTCCGCTTACCAGCTCGACCCGGTGTGGCTGAGCACGCTCGACTGGGTCATCGATCGGGCGCTCGCCAACCACCTCATGATCATCCTCGATGAGCACGATTACAACCCCTGTGGTGAGGACGCCGCAGCCTGCCAGCCGCGCCTGAAAGCGTTCTGGCAACAGATTTCCGAGCGCTATAAGGACGAGCCGTCTGCGGTGATGTTCGAGATCCTCAACGAGCCGAACCGGCAAATCTCGCCCCAGCTCTGGAACCGGATGCTGAAAGAGAACCTGGCCATCATTCGCGCCACCAATCCCTCGCGGACGGTGATCATCGGCCCGGCGTTCTGGAACAACATCAAGTATCTCCCTTTACTCGATCTTCCCGCCGATGACCGCAACATTATCGTAACCGTGCATTACTACTTACCCATGAGGTTCACGCACCAGGGAGCGTCGTGGGTCAAATCCACCGCCAACTTATCGGGAATCACGTGGGGCGCCGAGGCCGAGAAGAACGCCGTCGACACTGATTTCGACGATGTTCAGGAATGGGCCAAAGCGCACGGCCGGCCTATTCTGCTGGGTGAATTCGGCGCTTACGACAAAGCCGACATGGATTCGCGCGTGCGCTACATCTCGTATGTGGCTCGCGCCGCCGAATCACGCGGCTGGGCCTGGGCGTACTGGCAGTTCGAAGGCAATTTCATCGTGTATGACATTGCGAAGGACCGATGGATTGATCCGATCTGGAAGGCGTTGATTCCTCCGGTGGCCCAGTAAGAGCAGGCCGCTGCGGCTTCTTAGAACTGATATGCAAATCAGTTCGCTTGCATTGGTTGCATTCGCGAACCTGGCGCAGGCCATCTCAATTGTTATTCCGTACACGCCGACGTATGTCTGCATCGGGGCGGATTCCCGAATTTCTTCCTGAATCACAATGCCGCCCTGCCATCATCCAGCGGCTCGGCTGTCGATCATGTAGCGGGGCGTACGTGTCGGGCTTTGCTGAGGGGCGATGGGCATTGAGGCCGGGCCCGGCGGGCTTGCGCATCGCAAAGGTCGACGCCGGGTGGCTGCAGGTGCACCGATCCCGCCGGGTACCGGCGCGGCCGGTGCGGGCGTGGCGATCGTCTTCCTGACCGTTTGCGTAGTAGCGGCGCTAGGTGATGGAGCATGTCGCGCCGGTTTTGCCGCCGCCGGGCCTGGAAGCAACAGGTGTCAGCGGAATCGCCCTCGGCAGACGCCAGATCGCCCGCACGAATATGGTTCGCTCCTGGGTAAGTCGAGAGTCACATGGTCCTATGATAGCAGTTTGGGCGTTGCCTACAGATCGCGTATGCCTGGCGGTCTGTTTGGGCATCACATGAATCCGGTCGCCCGGATGCACGGTGATCACGCCGTCGAGTCCGGCGTGGGACTAGTCATCGTCGTCGGCACGGTATTTCTTGGCGGCTTTGACGAATGGGCCAGGCGGCAACACTTTATTCTCGCCCGGATAGGGACGCTTCCAGGCCGTCGCCGAATACCAGATCACATGGTTCAGAAAGTTCGGGTCGACTGCGTCTGCCTTGTCGTACTTACCCTTCATCACTTCCGCCGTGGCCTCGAGCCAGGCTTTCTCGATTGGTTTGTACGCCACGGTTTTCCCGGCAGGCAGGTTTGGTCCGCGGTCGAGAGGGATGACCGCCGGCAGGTGGTCGTAAGGCGCCAGATTGGGCGTGTTTTGAAACGCATCGAACATGGGAGATGCCACCAGATCGAACTGGGTCAGGGGCTGCATACCCAGGATGTTTTCGATCGTGCGATTGATGTTCTCCGCGGTGTAAGTTGTGTGGATCGCCTTGCCCTGGCTCGGCGTTTGCGGAGCCACCGTATACGGGCTGATCACAAAGACCGGCTGACGGTGGCCATCAACGTGATCCACGCCGTTCTGGGAATCATCTTCCTCGACGAAGATAGCTGATTGCGCCCATTCCTTGCTGTGACTGATAGCTTCCACGATACGGCCCAGAGCAAGATCGTTGTCCGCCTGGTAGTTGATTGGATAAGGTTGGCCTTCGGTGATTCCTGCGGTGTGGTCGTCGGGAAGCCACAGAATCGTCAGATTGGGAACCTGATTGGCTGCATCGAGGCGCTGGAATTCGGGTATCCAGTAATCGACACGGTACTGATCGGGAATCTTCAGATTGAACGGCGGATAATGCGGGTCCATGATCTTGGCCGCCGAGGGAATCGGGGAGGTTACGCTGATCGCGCCGTCTGGAACGATGCAACTGGAGCGGGGCGCTTTGCCTTCTTTGCATAGCGCGGTATTGTAGAAATCGCTCCAGGTGTAGTGTGTGCCATCCGGCTTTGTGGCGATTTTTGCGTCATAACTCCATTCGCCGTACAGCCTGGCGGAAAGTCCTTTGGCTTGCGCGGCGGTCCATAGAAAACCCTTTGGAGTATACGTCAGAGGATCATCCGCATCGCCGCCCGGATAGGAACGAATCCAATCCGGGGACAGGATGTCATTGGAGTAGAAGGAGCCGGACATGCCGATCCAGGGGTGGCCGTCGGCTGACTGGCGGCTGGGAGCGTAGACATTGTCGAGCAGCGGGAACCGCTTGACCAGTGCATGCTGGTTTGGAACGGCAGACGCAAAGACCGCCAGCGACGCGTCGCCGTTGCCCCATGATACGTCTCCCAGCATCTGGTCATAGCTGCGGTTCTCTTTGATAATCAGAAAGACATACTTGATGAGTGATGGCTCGCCGATGTGCTTGGGAATAGCCACCGGTACGGCGTGCGCATCGATGTATTGCGGTCCGACCTCGATGTTCGTGGTCAGGTTCCAGTGGTTATTGTCGAAGACCTGCTGACTGAACCGGGCCAGTTGCTTTGCGTTAGGCAGCGGAATCAGATTGACGATTCCAGTATCCAGATGAGTATTAAAACCGGAAACGCCATGCCGCTTGGCCACACCGCCTTGTGTGCCCAACCCCTTGTCGTCGGCGACGACCAGTTGTTTCCGCTCTTTGTCATAGGTGATGGAGGTCGGGAAATAGCCGGTCGGAATGTATCCGATGACCGGATGTGCGTCGCGGCCCTGGAGGTCGATGACGGCGACGGCATTAGCTTGGCCCAGCGTGACGTAAGCCTGCCCATCGCCGGTCACGGCGACGCCGTTCGGTCCGGAACCGAAGAAACCACCCGCGATCGGAGCGCTGAGGTCGATTGTGCGCACAAGCGCATCGGTATTCAGGTCGATAACCGACAGGCTGTCGCCATATGCGTTCGCCACATAAAGATGGGAGCCGGAAATAGTCATCCCGGCTGGGTGCAGGCCGACGTTAATAGCCTTCACCTGCTTGCCCGCCGCCACATCAACGACGGACACTGTACCAGTGAGGGCATAAGCATCTTTCCGGTCGACGACGATCGGCGTGCCGTCGGAGTAGTTGGTAAAGTCGGCGCTGGTGGCAGGACGTCCGCCTTCGTTGCTGACATAGGCATATTTGCCATGGAGGACTACGCTATTCGGAGCATTGCCGACCGGAATCTGAGCGGTGAGCTTGGCCGGAGAGGCCGCCAGGTTGATCACGCCGAGTGTGTTGGCCACATTGAGCACGACATAGACGCGCTTGCCGTCTGCGGAAACCACAATCCCGCCCGGGTTGATGGCATTCGCTTTATAATACGGCCGGCCATCCGCGGGAGGCTCGGGAAGCGTCACGCTTTGCCCGTTTGTCAACAGGCCCGTGGTCGAGTTCACATTCGCGATGACGACATGGTTGTCGTCCTGGCTGAAGAATAGCCGTTTGCCGTCGGGGGAATACGTGATTCCGGTAAAGGACCCGGCACTGCTGGATGCATATTTCGTTCCTGCCATAAAGGCTGGAACGAAGCGTTGGAGAACCTGCCCGGTGGCCGTGTTGAACACGATAATCGGTTGGGGTGAGCCCATGAGCAGGACTGCGCCGCTATTGGTCCTGCGATTCGGGTTCAGCGCTACGGACTTTGCGCGCACGGGCGCACCGAGCTCGACGATCTTGCCGGCTGGCGTCAGTGTTTGGTTGTCCGACACGACAATGGACCCATCCATTTGCGGGCCAACGGTGCGATTGGGATTGGCGCTTTGTGGACCCTGACCTTGAACCAAAACCGCTCCTGTACCGGCTATAAAAAGAATCGCTACAACTCTCGACCGCAGCCTGGATATCTCGTTCACTTGATGCCCCTCCATCGTTTCTGCCGCCTGTGCTGGCAATTTGCGCCTCACAGCCATCTGGTCGCGGGCGATCCACTCGGCGTCCAAACCTCAAACTGCCCCACACATTTGGGCCGTCCAACATTTGTCTGCAAGCGGAAACTTCATTATGACCCACTCATTGCTACAACGCTATAACAATGTTTTTTGACTGGGAATCACGGCCTTATGCGCTGGCAGCCTGGATGAGATTTCGGGTTGCTTGTTTCGCTGCGGAGTCCCGCGTCGAGCGTGGGACCGAGAAGCAGGATCGCCGCGATCCGCCGTGCCGCCTCCGTCACGTACCGCGCCTCCTCCACGCTGATCGGCCGGTCAGGAGTTCTTTCTGCCGGTAACTCAGCTACTTCTTGATGACCTGATAGCCGCCACCAGCCTCACGAAACCTCACGCAAAGACCGTGTTTCCCAACGACGGCACCCAAAATGGCGCTTGAGACACATACCGTTGGCACGTATCATGCGCTCTAGAGACCTGCGGAGGCTGCGTGCGGGTGCGGGCACGGCCGTCGCTCGTGGAGCGGGGCGCGCGGGGGCGATCCGCTGTGTCCTCGGCGCCAGTAGCTGTTGTAGCACAATTGGTTGTGCGTATACCCCCCGGGCGGACCCAGGTGCCCGCGGTCGGCGCGCCTGGCGTGGCCGGTGAATCCACATAAAATGAATGCTGCATTATGAGCGCCCGATATTCGCAGCCCCGGCTGTTCCGTGCGATCGCTCTTTGGGGATGGTGCCTGTTGGCCAACGCAGCTATCGCACAAACACTGGTCGTCCAGCGGCCGAGCTACAGCATCCGGCTTGTGGACGGAGAGATTCCTTCTCTAGAGATTCAGACCGGCAACCGAACCATGTTCCGTGTTCCGGTTGTGTCCGGTCTCTCCACGTCCGGCAGCGAAGAGAAGCTGTCCTAGTAGTAAGTAGATTAGTTGCAAAGGACAATATAAATATGTCAGACACAAGTGACTCAGTGTCACCGGAACGTTAGATACCTCTCGCAATTCGGCCTATCCTAGTTTTGGAGCGGTTGTTTCATCAAGAGGAAGGTTTGGTGAAGCCAATGAGAATGACATGGGAGGCGGAGACCGAGCGTCTCCGCTGCCAGTGGTCCGAAGCGGGGCGATACGTCCAGTACAACCCACGTTGGATGGAACCCCCGGGAAAACGCGGCGCGCTCACCGAAAAGTGGCGATAGCGCAAAACCACAGATGCTAAAATACGTTTGAGCTTTGGTATATCAGTAGGCTGACGAAAGGGAGAATATGAACTCATCTCGAGAGGATCGTTCTTCGTACATGGATAGGCGCGGCTTTCTCAGCAACGCGGCGGCCCTTGCCGGCGCAGCTTCGTTCGCGCCGCAGCTTGGGTTTGGCAAGACTGCCGCGACGGAGTATGTGGAGGTAAAGACGGCCTACGGACGCATTCGCGGCCAACGGCAGGGCAACCTGGTCACGTTCAAAGGGATTCCTTATGCGGGCCCGGTATCCGGAGCCAACCGCTTCAAGGCCGCGCCTCCTCTTCAACCCTGGTCGGGAGTGCGGGAGGCGTTGTACCTGGCCCCGCCAAGCTGCCAGCCGGGGAAGGACTATTACGGGCTCAACGAGCCCGCGCCTCAGGAGAATTGCCTGTTCCTCAATGTCTGGATGCCCGCAGCCCATGGGCGTAAGCGCCCCGTGATGTTTTTCAACCATGGCGGGGGATTCACCACCGGATCCGGAGGCTCGGTCGATCACGATGGCGGAAACCTGGCGCGCCACTACGATGTGGTTGTCGTGGAAACCAACCACCGCCTGGGCTTACTGGGGTTTTTGTTCCTGGGCGAACTGGGCGGGGAAGAGTATGCGACCTCCGGCAACCAGGGGATGCTGGATATGAAGGACGGCTTGAAGTGGGTGCAGGATAATATCGAAGCGTTCGGGGGCGATCCGCACAACGTTATGATCTTCGGCGAGTCTGGGGGAGGCGCCAAGACCTCGTGCCTGTATGCCATGCCTGCAGCAGCGCATTACTTCAACAAAGCCGCGATCGAGAGCGGGCCGGGCATTCGCATGATGCCGCGCGATGTGGCCGCGGAAACAGCGCTGATGACTCTTCAACATTTGGGTTTGAACAAGAGCGAATGGCGCAAACTGCTGGATGTTCCGGCGGACAAACTGGTGGCGGCACAGGTGGCGCTGGCTCGACGGCCCGTTGGCCGGCCGCCCTTCCACGCGGGGCGTCGCGCCTTGAGCTTGATGTCGAGGGCAGGCAGTTTTTCGCCCGTGGTCGATGGAACCGTTCTGCCGCACCACCCCTTCGATCCGGTGGCGCCCGCGATTTCGAAGGACAAGCCACTGCTGATAGGCACAAACCGGGACGAGACGGTGTTTATGTTCATGCATGACCAAAGCCTTTTCAAGCTGACCGATGCCACGCTCAAGGAGCGGCTGGACCGGGAATTTGGAAAAGACGCGGATACAGTGCTCAAGACCTACCGCGAGAGCCGTCCGGGGGCTTCGCCTACTGATCTCTATATCGCCATTACCACGGCGGGCATGATGTGGACTGGGTCGATCACCATTGCCGAAAGAAAATACGCGCAGGGCGGAGCGCCGGTGTACATGTACATGCTCATGTATCAGTCGAACTGGATCATCCCCGAGACGAATCACCGTTTTGGCGCTGCGCACGCCACTGACCTTCTTTACACGTTCGACAACATTTATCCTGACGGCCATTGGCCTCCACAGGGCATCGCCACGATGTACAAAATGGAAGGGACCGGTCCGGGCCGCTTTGCGGTTGCCCGGAATATGAGCGGATTGTTTACCGGCTACGCCAGCACGGCTCATCCGGCGGCGAAGGGCGTGCCGGAGTGGCCTGCATACACAACGGAGACGCGCGCAACCATGCAGATCGATGCCGAGTGCAAGGTGGTCAATGATCCGTTCGCACAGGAGCGGATTATGTGGAAGAGTCTCAGCTCCTAAGGACTGCCCTCGGAGAAGCGCATGATGTGGTAAAGCTATAATCGCCGCTGGCGGAGAAATCGCACCCATCGGCTGCCGCAGCATGCTGATACCGATGCCGTCGTTCGGATCGAACAGGCTCTCCATCAAAGCGGCGCGCTCGGATGCGTTCAACTTATTCCGTGTCTTGGACAGCAGTGGAACTTGTTTCGCTTTCAGCTCTTCGATATCTTCGGCCAGCTCCTTTGACCAATCGTCGCGGCGTTTTCCAACGAGGCGGTTATGAAGGTGGAGAACAGTTCAGTCAGGACGAATCCGACAATCGGAAGTTGGGACAGTGCCCGTTTGAAGGAAGCCGCTGGCGTGTGCGGCGGACGCGGGCCTATTGGTTTTGAATCGATTCTGGCGATTGAGCCTTTCCGGTAGAAAAACTGGAACTCGTCGACGCCAGCGGTGTCCTGCAACGGAACAGCTATGACGCACTGGTGGATCGATTCGTCGGGGAAGACACAGTGTTCGTGGTGGATAGCGGCGCCACGGCCTTCCTGCCATTCTGGACCTAGATTGTCGAGGCCGATGTCATTGCCGTACTCCGCGACGCCGTGCGGCGGGTTTACATTCACGTTCCGATTAGCGGCGGCGAAATGCTTACCGATACCCTCTTGGGCTTCCAGACCATCGCAGAGACGATCAATGATCGCAACCTGGTCGTAATGCATTAATGAGCATTTCGGCCTCGTAAAAAGGGACGACAAGACTTTCGACCAGATGCAGGTTTATCGTGCTCATCAAGAGAAAGTCTTGGGATCGGAAAGCTCTTCAGAATAGCGCTGGATCGAGCCAGCGAAGCGGTGTAGGATCTGCATAGATGGACCTCCTTCCGGGAGTCGGCAGGCTCCCGCTTGAATCTGCGGAGGGTCCTCACGGTTCCAAGGCGAGGGAACCCTACAAATTGTTCGCTCCACATCCTACAGCCATTCCGCTCATTTCCCGTTTCGGTCATGTGCCTCTAACTCATGAAAGGTTGTTCTCATGCGCTCCCATGCGGCTAGGTTGAGGCGATTGTGGTCGAGACCCACTACAAAATCATTGAACGCGTCGATGAACTCCCGGAACGTGCGCATCCATTCAGCATCTCCAAGCCGAGCGTAGGAGTGGAGTTCGGGCGCTAGGGCGCCTGAAGTCGCCGCGATGAAAAGACGTCGAGTGAGCCGATGTTGCGATTGCAAGGTTCAACCCCACTTTTCAGTCCGAGGTTCCCCCCGAACGAAAGCTCAACAGGCTTCCTGCCGAATGAGATCCCTGATCCTGTGCGCAACTCCCTTAGGACGGAGCATGTACGCAGTGTGCCCGCCTGGGAAATCAACGGGCGTCCGCTGCAGGACACCAGCCAGCGCGACAGTGCACCGATACGGAAGGGCAGACGGTGAAGTGGCGCTGCCGATGGCCGGTATGATCTTGGATCTGGCAGCGGTCACGGCGGCTACGTCCGGCTGATAACGGGTGACTGCGGGAACATCACACGTCAGGAAATGGCGAAGATTGACAAAATGCTGTTCCATAACCTTGGGATCGGCCGTCGAAACTGACAGCGCAGGGACTTCCGCTTCGCGGTCGTTGGGGTCAGTTCCGCTGCGCGCAAACATGAGTTTCATCGCTGCGGGTACCCCCTCCCGCTGAAATGTCTCGAGCGCCTCTCTATGACCCCGGAGCGCTTCGTCTCGCTCTGCGCCTTCGAGCAGCGCGTATAGCCCTGGCTCATGAGCGATCAGCAGGCGGACAACGGCGGGGTGACGAGCTACAAGTTCCACGCCGATCAGTGCACCGAGACTGCTACCAAAAACGAATGCAGGTTCGCCGGAAAGCGCACCGATCAGCCGCGCTGCGTCATCGGCATGCGTCGCGATCTCGTATCTCTCTGTCCGGATTGGCGTGCTACGGGACAGTCCGCGGCGGTCGTACGTGACGACAGTAAAATCGCAGCTAAGCTCATTGGCCAGGGCTTCCGAGCCGTCTGCGTTACCAGCGCCGCCCTGGAGGATCAACAATATCGGCCCAGAGCCTCGGATCGTGTAGTAAAGGTCTACTTCGGGTGTTTCGAGTTGAGAAGTGATCATATCAGGTTGCCTGATGTCAGGATGCCTGATATAATGGGGGCGTGTCAAGAAAAATAATCAGGCCTGCGGTCAAGCCGATTACGCTCCTCTTACGGCAAGTGCAAGGCGCGACGAAGCGCGCGACGGAAGAGGCCCTTCGCGACAGCGACTTGACGGCCGCGCAAGCGAATGTCCTCACGGAGCTCGCATATGGCCAGCCTCGTTCCAACGCGGAACTGGCCCGCTTTCATTCGGTAACTCCTCAGAGCATGGTGGAGATGCTGGTTTCCTTGGAACGTCGCGGGCTGATTTCACGATCTGCAAAGCCAGAGGGTGGCAGGGCGATGCCGGCGGAGTTGACCAAGGAAGGGCACTCTCAACTGCTATCCGTCCACATGGCGATGCGCCAAGTGGAGCAGCGACTCCTCAACTCGCTTTCGGCGGCGGACATTTCGCGGTTACGTACGTTGCTGGAAGCTTGCTTGACCGGTATCGAGAGAGAGTATTCCGGAAACGATTCCGACGAATAACGGCGAGCCGGTCGAGAAAACACAATAGCGGGCGCTTCAACTCCGCTCCACTCTGGAATTCAAATTGTGGATCACTGTTGATGCACGATCACCGCCAGCCCGGCGGAACTCAACTTGAGAAATACGGCCGGCTATCAGGGAAAAGATCCCGGCCTGTTACAGCACAGCACAGAGCCATTCTGAGCCGGGTTTTGGCACAGTAGGGGCAAAGGAAGAGCGAAAGCGATGGAACGTTTGGAATCAGCAGGAGGTTTGGTAGGCGCGGCCGGACTCGAACCGGCGACCCTCTGCTTAGAAGGCAGATGCTCTATCCGCCTGAGCTACGCGCCCAGATCGA
>Ga0335078_10009601_pt1 | contig 14335 bp, 12 predicted proteins | sample Lox_Sample_32_FD_206711 | JGI IMG/M metagenome (GOLD analysis project Ga0335078, IMG submission 206711) | Soil microbial communities from Loxahatchee National Wildlife Refuge, Florida, United States - Lox_Sample_3.2 | ecosystem: Environmental > Terrestrial > Soil > Wetlands | place: USA...
CGGCTCCTTCGCCGGGCTGGTCGGGCCGAACGGGGCGGGCAAGACCACGTCCCTGTCGATGATGACCGGCCTGCTCCGGCCGGACAGCGGCCAGATCGTGATCGACGGGCGGGACGTGTGGGCCGACCCGCCCGCGGCCAAGGCCATCATCGGGGTGGTGCCGGCCGAAGCCCGGCTGTTCGAGCGGCTGAGCGGCGCCGAGCTGCTGGAATACGCGGGCCGGCTGCGCGGCATGCCGGCCAGCGAGGCGCGGTCGCGGGCCGCGCAGCTCCTGGACGTGCTGGACCTGACCGAGGACGCGAAGCGGCTGGTGGCCGACTACTCCACCGGGATGCGCAAGAAAGCCGCGCTCGGCTGCGCGCTGATCCACAACCCCGCGGTGCTGTTCCTGGACGAGCCGCTGGAAGGCGTGGATCCGGTTTCCGCCGATGTCATCCGCCGGCTGCTGAGCCGCTACGTCGCCTCCGGCTCGACGGTGCTGTTCTCCAGCCACGTGATGGAACTGGTCGAGCAGGTCTGCGACCACGTCTCCATCATCGACCAGGGCCACATCGTGGCCACCGGGACGATCGACCAGGTGCGCGGGGGCAAGACGCTGCAGCAGGCGTTCATCGACCTGGTCGGGTCGCGGGCCAGCGGGGGGGAGGGTCTGACATGGCTCGGCTCCTCGTCCAGCTGAAGCTGCGGCTGCTGGCCAACGCGCTGCGCGCGTCCCGGCCGGCCAGAATCTCGTTCATCATCAGCACGATCTTCGCCGTGCTGGTCGCGTTCGGCACGTTCACCGTGCTGGCCCTGCTGCGCGGGTCGGCCGCGCCCGTCACCCAGACCGCCGCCGTGTTCACCGTGTTCGCGTTTGGCTGGCTTATCCTGCCGCTGCTCATGTTCGGCCTGGACGGCACGCTGGACCCGGCCACGCTGGCGCTGTACCCACTGCGTACCCGGCCGCTCGCGGTCGGCCTGCTGGCCGCCTCGGCCACCGGCGCCTGGCCGGTGGCCAATGTGATCGGCCTGCTCGGCGTCACGGTCGGGCTGGCCCGCGGCCCGCTCGGCCTGCTCGTCGCGGTGGTGGCGGTCCTCCTCCAGGTGCTGTTCTGCATTGTGCTGGCCCGGTTCGTCACCACCGTCCTGGCCGGCCTGCTGCGCTCACGGCGCGGCAAGGACTTCGCCGCGTTCCTGATCATCCCGATCTTCGCCTTGTACGAGACGTTCGCCCAGGTGGTACCCAGGCTGGCCGCCGAAGGCAAGATCACCACGCGGGCGTTCGAGGGGATCGACCGGTGGCTGCGCTGGCTGCCGCCCGGGCTGGCCGCGCACGCCATCCAGGACGCCTCGGACGGCCACGCCGGCGCCGCCCTGGCCCGGCTCGGGCTGCTGGCCGCCGTCATCCTGGTGCTTGGTGCGCTGTGGATCCGGGCCCTCGGCCGGTCCCTGGTCACCGTGGACACCAGCACGCAGTCGTCCAAGGTGCGCAGCGCCGGGCTGCCGTTCGGCCGGTTCGGCATCGGCGGCACGGTGGCCGGCCGGTTCCTGCTCTACCAGCGGCGCGAGCCGGGGGCGATCGTCCGCTGGTGCATCATCGGCGTGGTCATGCTGGCCGCGTCGGTCAGCACCATCCGCACGCCGGCGTACCATGTCGGGCTGAGCATCAGCGCGGTGCTGGCCGGCATCATGCTGAGCATTTTCCAGGCCAACACGATCGGCCTGACCGGGCCGGCGTTCGGCCTGGAAGCCAGCGCGCTGACCGGGGTGCGCGCGCTGCGCGGCTACTTCACCGGGCGCAACGTCGCGCTGGCCATCATCGCCGTGCCGCTCACCCTGGTGCTGTCCACCGGCCTGGCCGCGTTCGCCGGGCACCCGGGGGACTGGTACTGGGGCGTGGCCATCGACCTGTGTGCCGTCGGCGCGGCGCTGGGCCTGAGCAGCCTGCTGAGCGCGACCACCGCCTACCCGGTGCAGAAGCGGGTGGGCAGCCCGGTGCCCAACGCGGCCGACGGGTACGGCAGCCAGGCGGCCGCGGGCGGGCTGGGCAGCCTGTTCGCCGTGCTGCTGATCAGCGTGCCGGTGATCCTGGCGCTGGTCTTCACGCACGGGCTGGCCGATGTGGTCCGCATCCCGCTGCTGGTGGTATGCGCGGCGGCCTATGGCCTCGGGCTGGCCTGGGCCGGCTCCTACCTGGCCGCCGTGGCCTCCGCGCGCAGGATCCCGGAACTGTGCCAGGACGCGTTCCGTAGCAAGCTGTAGTCACGCCGCGTGGCCCCAGGGACCGGTTACCCGTCGTAGCCGGTCCCGGGGGCCAATGTTTTATCGGCTGCCTTATCGGCCCGTTCAGTCCCACGAGTCACAGCAGGCGCAATAGTGCAGACCGTGGCAAAAGTCACCCAGATTTTGTCCGCCGATCCGGCTATTGTGCCTAAGTTCGCAGGTCAGAGCGTTACACCCGGCCGATTTCGGCCGACCAGAAACGGCCGCGCGGCGGGTGATTACAGCCCCACGAGTTTGGCGTTCGGCAAAAAATGTGGTTACGGTGGCGGACGCATCATCAGCCGCTTACCGAATGGAGCCCACATGATTACGGGGGGTAACCACACGCGTATTGCTGAGTAGATCGAGGCGGCCCCGACCAAGCGTGATTGCAGCACGCGGCCGGGGCCTTTGCATGGCAACGAACCTCGGAGGTAACAAGCCATGTCGTTTTTCAGTATCGCAGGTGCCGGCGCCGCCAAGAGCATGCTGGCGGTCACGGTTTCGCTGCATCCCGGGGCTGCTCACCAGGCCAGCCAGCACGCCACCGTGCGGGCGGGCGACACGCTCAGCGCCATCGCCCAGCGCGAGCTGGGCAAGGCGGGCGACTGGCCGGCGCTGTGGTGGGCCAACCGGCACACGGTGCACAACCCGTCGATGATCCTGGCCGGGCAGAAGCTGGTCGTGCCGGACTCGCCCGAGGTCAAGCCGTGGCTGATGCGGGCCGCGCTGGCCGCCATCCCGGCCCCGGCGCCGGTGCAGGCCGCCCCGGTGGCCTCGTCGGCTCCGGCCCCGGCTCCGGCTGAGCCTGCCGCCACCCCGGCCACCGCCGCGTCCTACAGCGGCGCGCCGGGTAGCTTCCAGAGCTGCGTGATCCAGGCGGAGAGCGGCGGGGACGCGTCGGCGGTCAACGCCTCCAGCGGGGCGGGCGGCCTGTACGGCTTCCTGCCGTCCACCTGGCAGGCGCTGGGCTTCTCCGGCCTGCCGGAGAACGCGTCGGTCGCCGAGCAGAACGCGGCCTTCCAGAAGGAGTACGCCCAGTCGGGCACGTCGGCCTGGTCTGCCTACGACGGGTGCTGAGTCACCGTTAGATCAGTTTGGGGAGCCCCGGGCCTAACCGGCCCGGGGCTCCGCGATTTGTCGTACCGGTGCCGTAGGTTCTGTCCCGGGCGTCGCCAGATGGGCCGGGAGGGCATGGCTGTGTTGTGGGAAGAGCCGGTGCCGTACCTGGTCGCTGCGGCCCGGGCCTACGGGCCGGACGTGCTGGCGGCGGCACCGGTCACGGAACCCGGTTCGCCTGCCGAGCTGGGCCGCGCGCTGCTGGCTGAGCTTTTTGGGACGAAGCTGTTTGGGACGCAGCTGTTTGGGACGCGGCTGTCCGGGACGCGGCCGGCCGGCGGGGCGCTGCCCGCAGTGGTGGCGGCCGTCGTGGCCCACCCGGACGATGCGGCGACGCTGGACGCGCTGGGCGACGAGGTGGCCGGCGCGCTGGACGATCCCCGGCGGCAGGCGGCGGTCATCGGCGTGCTGACCCGGTTCTACCAGCGCGGGATCGAGGCCGGACGCACCGAGGCGATGGTCGGGCTTGGTGAGCTGCGGCAGGCGCTGGACAATGCTGAGGGGGCGCGGGCCTGGTTCCAGCGAGCCGCCGAGGCCGGGGACGAGCGCGCCATGCTCCGGCTGGCGCATCTGCTGATGGCGGAGCTGGACGACGCGGCGGGTGCGCGGGCCTGGTTCCAGCGGGTGGCTGATTCCGCGGACCCGGACATCGCGGCCGAGGCCCTGGTGGAACTCGGCCATCTGCTGGTCATGTTCCAGCGGGACTACCCGGCGGCGCGGGCCGCGTTCCAGCGGGCGATCGGCTCAGCCCACCCGGAGTGGGCCCCGGCCGCCGCGGCTGGCCTGGCCGGGTTGCTGATCCAGCAGGGCGACCTGGCCGGGGCGCGGGCCGCCTACCAGCAGGCGGCCGGGTCCGCGAACACCGACTGGGCCGCACGGGCCCTGGTTGGGCTGGGTGAACTGCTGGAGAAACAGGGTGATACCGCGGGGGCGCGGGCCTATTACGACCGGGCGGTCGAGTCGCGGACCGCGCCCTGGGCCGCGCATGGGCTGACCAGCCTGCTGAACCTGCTGCGCGCCGAGGATGACCTGGACGGGGCCCGTGCGGCGCACCGGACGGCGGTCGAGACCGGTAATCCCGACGCGCCGTATGCCCTGGTCGTCATCGGCCAGTTGCTGATGGCCCGGGGCGACCGTGCCGGAGCGGAGGCCGCATACCGGGAAGCGGCTGCGGCGGGGGACTGGCTGGCCGGGGAAATTCTCGCTGACATGGCGGCGGAGAACGAGCCGGGGCATCCGGGCGACTGGACGGATGAGGATTACGCGGGATTGCCGCCGGAATTTGACCGCCGGCATATGCGGGAGACCGGGCTGGCCGTTCTTGAGCGTGGGCTGCCTCCGCTGCCTGCCACGCTGGCCTACCAGATGACTATTCCTGTCGCGTATTGGGCTGCGGACGAGTGCGCCGTCGTGCTGTTCCTGTCTTTCCACCGGGACGGCAGGCACGGGCCGCAGCCCGTGGCCACGATGGGGGAGTATTCACGGGACGCGGGCCGGTGGGTCGCGGTGCCGGGATTCCAGCTCGGCACCGGTTTCTCCATCGATCCGATCGCCCGGCCGGACGACGGGCGGGACCTGGCCGGACGGCCCATCGCGGGTGGCGGGGGCGCCTGGTCTGAGCAGCCCGCACCGGGGCGCCCGGCCGCGATCGCGCATGGCCGGGTTGGGCCGGGGGTGACGGAACTGATCCTGGTTCAGGATGGCCGCGAGATCCGCCGGCGGCTGGATTCACACTTCGGTGCCTGGGTCATCTGCACCGAGCACGCCACGCCCTTCCAGGTGCGCGCGCTCGATGCCGACGGCACCATTCTGGGCAGCATCAATGAATCATTCCCGCCGCACTGACGTCAGCTGTCCTGGTCCGCGGGCCAGCCAGCACGAGAATCATGGCCGCCCCGACGGCCGCGCAACCGAGAGACGCCCCGAATTCAGTCCAGCACCCTCGGGTAGCAGCGCGCCGAACGCCGTCCAGGACCACACGAATGTGACTCACCTCACATCGGTTGTCCAATCTCTTATGGCGTCGCGGCCGTACTGAGTTCCGGCAAGCAAATGACGCAGGGCGGCAGAGACCCACGGGCTCGTGACCGTCCGGGACAGGAGATGGTGAAGATGGGCAAGTCGTTCCTGGCGCTGGTGCCAGCCCCGGTCAAGCTGGGTGTTCCCGTGGCGGCCGGGCTGCTGGCCGCGGCGTGCGGCAGCGCGTACGGGACGTCGGCCGGTTCTGCCCCGGCCAGCGGAGGGACCTCGGGCGGGTCCAGCACGGGCACGGTGATCGGGACTCATGCCGGCTCGGGTGGCACATTCCTGACCGACGGGTCGGGGCGCGCGGTGTACCTGTGGGTCAAGGACGGCATGAACAAGTCCACCTGCACCGGTGCCTGCGTCAGCGCCTGGCCGCCGGTGATGGACCACGGCAAGCTGACCGCCTCGGGCGGCGCCAAGGCCTCCAACCTGGGCACGATCGTCCGGCCGGGCGGCGGCAAGCAGGTCACCTATGACGGCCACGCGCTGTACTACTTCGCGGGCGACTCCAGCGCAGCCCAGACCAGCGGCCAGGGCAGCGACTCCTTCGGCGCGAAGTGGTGGCTGGTCGCCCCGGCCGGGACGCAGATCACCGCGGCCGACACGGCCACCGGTTCCTCCGGCAGCGGCTCCAGCGCGGGCGGCGGCACCAACTCCAGCTCCAGCAGTTCCTGGGGCTGAGCGTCGCAGTGACCACCTCACCCTCTAAAGGAGCAGCACGATGAACGTTGATCAGGTAAGTACGGCGGCCCCGGCCCTCGATGCCAGCCCCCCGGCCAGCCGGCTGCGCCGGGCCGTGCAGCGGCTCACCCGCGGCCCGGCCATGCTGCACTCACCGGCCGCCCGCTGGGCCATCAACGTGCTGGCCGTCGTGGGCACCGGGCTGACCGTGTGGTCTGGCGTGATCCACCTGCAGCTGTGGTCCGAGGGCTACCGGCACATCTCGGTGATCGGGCCGCTGTTCCTGGTCCAGGGCATCGGGAGCATCGTGGCAGCACTGGCCCTGGTGGTGTTCCGCCGGGTGTTCCTGCTCGCCGCCGGGGCCGTCCTGATGGCCGGTACCGGTGTGGGGCTGCTGCTCAGCGCCACCGTCGGGCTGTTCGGCTACCAGGAGAGCCTGGCCATCACCGACGCCCAGACGTCGCTGATGGTGGAGTTCGTTGGGGCTGCCGTGCTCGCTGGGGCAGCCGTGGTGCTGGCCGCCGCCCGGCCGCGGGCCGGGCATGCCGGCCACTAGCCGGCCTGGCCGCCGTGCGGCCGGTCCGGGAGGGCCCGGAGCAGAAATTGTCCCGTTCATCTGCTCCGGGTCCAATCCTTTTCAGACCGCATTGCGTATGTAGTGTGTGCGAATAGTGGGAACCTCTGCTGATCAGCTGCCGGATGAGACGCTGCTGGCGGGCTTGGGCGCCGGCGACGCCGAGCTTTCGCTCGCCTTCGTGCGCCGCTTCCAGCGGATAGTGTTCGGCGTCGCGATGGCCGTGCTCGGCGACGCCACCACGGCCGAAGACGTGGCCCAGCAGGCCTTCGAGCAGGCCTGGCGGCACGCCCAGGTGTTCGACTCCCGGCGGGGCTCCGTCCGCACCTGGCTGACCACCATCGCCCATAACCTGGCCGTGGACGCGGTCCGGGTGCGGACGTCCGCGCCGGTGGATCCAGACGACCTGCCCGCTATCCTCACCGCCGTGACCGACACCCCGGAACGGCTGGCCCTGGCCCACGACAGCGCCGCCGAGCTGCGGCGCGCACTCGGCCAGCTGCCTGGGGCGCAGGCCCGGGCGGTGGCGATGGCCGGGATCTATGGCATGACCGCTAAACAGATCGCCGACGCGGAGGACGTTCCGCTCGGCACCGCGAAAACCCGGATCAGGGACGGGATGCAGAAACTAAGGGCCGCCTACCTTCCGGAGGAGGCCGGTAATGAGTGAGCTGAACGACATGAGCTGCCGCGAATTCTCCGACGTGGCCGCTGAACTGGCGCTTGGTGTGCTGACCGGGCGGGAGCGTGCGGCCGCGATCGCGCACCTGGATCAGTGCGACGCCTGCCGCGAGAACGTCCGCCAGCTGACCATGACTGGTGAAGGCCTGCTGCAGTTGCTGCCGACCGCGGAGCCCCCGGCCGGTTTCGAGACCCGGGTCCTGGAGCGCATCGGCCTAGCCCCCGCTCCGGCCCCTGCTCCTGCCCCTGCTTCCGCCCCGGCTCGGCGGGCCGGCTGGTTCGGCCGGCTGTTCCACGCGGGCCAGCAGCGTGGTGACGGGCCCGGCCAGCCGCGCCTGGCCCGTCAGGTTGGCTGGAGCCGGCGGGTCCTCGCCGCCGCGGCTGTCGTGGTGGCGGTCGTCGCGGGTGGCCTGGCCACGTGGGGCCTGGGCCTCGGGGCCTCGTCCCCGGCCAGCACCTCGCTGGCCTCCGCCACCCTGCTGTCCTCCAGCCAGCAGACGGTGGGCAAGGTGTTCCTCTACCAGGGCAGCCCGCGCTGGCTGTACATGTCGGTGGACATGCCCTCGGGGGATGGCACGGTGCTGTGCCAGGTGGTGAGCCGGGACGGGCACGTGACCACGGTCGGCTCGTTCCGGCTGGCCGACGGCCACGGCTACTGGGGCAGCCCGGCCACGGGCGCCCCCGGTCAGCTCACCAGCGCCCGCCTGGTCACGACCAGCGGCACCGTGCTGGCCACCGCCAGCTTCCACGCCGCCACGTGATGCCGCCCCGGCGCCCCTGACCGCCGCCGGGCGATGGGGCCGACGGCCTGGTGGGGCCGATGGCCTGGTGGGGCCGCCGGCCCCAAGGCGGCCGGTCAGGTGGGCAGTTCCGGGCCGGCCTGCTCGGCCACCATGTAGCTGGCGTACCAGTCGGGCCAGTCCGCGTCGGCGTGGCCGATGCGCTTCTCGTGTTCCCCGTGGGCGGCGGACGCGCGCCGCATCGCGTCCGCTAGGTCGCTGGCCGAACTGAACGATGTCGTCGCCGCCTCGACCCGCCCCGGCAGCCGGGTCGTGACCTCCTGGAACAGCCACTGGTTGCCGTCCGGGTCACTGAACGAGACGAACGACCCGTAGCTGCGGTGGCCGGGCGCCGGGCCACCGACCGGGCCATCCGGGCCGCGGTGGAACACCTCGCTCACCTCGACCCCCGCCGCGGCCAGTTGCGCACGGGCGGCCTCGATGTCCGAGACGATCAGGTATCCCTTCCCAGACCCTGGCGCGGCCATGGTGAGGGCCGCGCCGAACTGGACCGAGCACCCCGATCCCGGCGGCGTGAACTGGACCACGGCTGGCGGCGTGGTGTCCAGCCGCCAGCCCAGGCTCAGGTAGAACGCCTTGGCCCGGTCGGCATCCGAGACCGCGATGATGACGACTTCAAGCTTCTGATCAAGGCTCATGACCCCAGCCAAGCATCCGGGCGGGACCGCTGACCAGACCCTGCGCGGACACCCGTCACAATGTTTAGTTCGTGTCTGCGAACAAAGAATATTCATTGTTTATATGTCGGACAGTCTGCCATTATCGCCAGCGTGAATTGTCTATTGACAGTCTGCCGGGCGCTGCCTTAATGTTTTTCGCGGGCCAACACAGCCCTGCGAAAACGGTCCCGCGCACCTAAGGGGTGCTGCTGGCTGACCATCGCGGCCGCATACCTGTCATCACCAGATCACAAAGGCCAGGCCGTGCTGCGCGCGGTCTCCCGGAAAGGAATACCTATGCTTAGATTCCTGTCCCGATGGTCGGTCCTGCTGGCGATGCCCTTCGCCATGCTGGCCATGAGTAACGCGCCGGCGCAGGCCTCGCCGGTGAGATTTCCCGCCACCTGCCAGGATGTCAAGACCGACCTGCCGCACGCCCCGGACGGGACCTACCTGCTGTACAGCCATGGCAATCTATTCACGGTGTACTGCCACGACATGGCCGGAACCCCGGGGGAGTACATCAGCCTCGTCGAAACCGGGCCGAATCAAAACTTCTCGCAGTACACCGTGGGCGGCGCGGCCGTAGGGACGAACGTACGGACGGCGTATACCAAACTGCGCGTCAACCCAGCCACGCTGACCGTGGGCATCGGCGATATGACCTTCGCGACGTCGACTGGTTCCCTGACGCAGGGCAGCAACACCGTGACCAGCATGCTCTATGGCACTGCCGCGTCGTGCATTGGGCCAGGAGACACTAGCGGCATAGGCAACATCGACCTAAGCCACACGGCATTCCGGCTGGCCGGCACGTTCGCCGTCGGTGGATTTGAGGCGGCTGGATCGGCGGATATCAGCTCGAACGGCCAGGTGGCCAGCCTGAGCGGCGGCGGCTTCTGCGGAGAGATCGCCCCCTCGCTGTACGATCCCTACAATCCCACCCCCGGCCTGTACGATCTTCCGCTCAGTTGTGCCAGGAATGGCGTGGTCCGGCGCAGTCACCAGCTGTGCCTCCACATCCCCGATGCCGTGGCCCTCACCGAGCAGGTGGCGCGGCACGGCAGCACCACGGCGACGACGGTGCGGTACGCCGGGCGCCAGCTCGCCGAGCTGGGCCGCTACGGTCAGGTCCGTTCGTAGTTAGCCGTGACAGCCCCCGCGAGCCGGGATCGTCCCAGCGCAGCGCGACGTCCCGGCCCGCGGGCGGCTCCCTGAGTTACAGGTGGCTGAAACCGCCCGACTCCTGCTTGGTCATCGAGACGGTGACCGGGTGCTTGCTGAAGTGGGCGACGGCTTCGCCGAAGTCGTCGCGCAGCAGGGCGGCCATGTCCCGGCTGACGCCGAGGCGGACCAGGATGCGCTGCACCGCGATGTCCGAGGCGGTTCCGGTCAGGGTGTAGGCGGGCACCTGCCACCCCTTGTTGCGCAGCCGGTCGGCTAGGTCGAACAGCGTGTAGCCGGGGTCCTCGCCCTCGCGGATCCGCCAGGTGACGGTGGGGATCCCGGTGTTGGGGTTGCTGTCACACAGCAGCTCGAACGGTCCCAGCTTGGGGATCTCGGCCGCCAGGTACTGGCCGATGTCATAGGACGCCTGATGGATGCGGCGGTAGCCCTCGTGGCCGAGCCGGAGGAAGTTGTAGTAGCTGGCGATGATCTGCCCGGCCGGCCGGGAGAAGTTGATCTGGAATACCGGCATGTCGCCGCCGAGGTAGTTCACGTGGAAGATCAGGTCGTCGGGGAGCTCGGCGGCATCGCGCCAGACGACCCAGCCCGAGCCGAGTGGCGCCAGCCCGAACTTGTGCCCTGAGGCGCTGATCGACTTCACCCGGGGGAGCCGGAAGTCGAAGGCCACGTCGGGTGCGCAGAACGGCGCGAGGAAGCCGCCGCTGGCCGCGTCCACGTGGATATCGACGTCCAGGCCGGTATCGGCCTGCAGCTTGTCGAGGGCGGCGGCCAGGTCGGCCACCGGCTCGTAAGCGCCGGTGTAGGTGACGCCGAGGGTCGGCACGACCATGATCGTGTTCTCGTCCACCCGCTCCAGCATGGTGGCGGGATCCATCATGTAGCGGCCTGGGGCCATCGGGACCTCGCGCATCTCGATGTCCCAGTAGCGGGCGAACTTGTGCCACACCACCTGCACCGGACCGCACACCATGTTCGGGTTGTCGACCGGCTGGCCGGCTGCCCGCCGCTTGGCCCGCCACCGCCACTTGGCCGCCATCCCGGCCAGCATGCACGCCTCTGATGAACCGATGGCCGAGGCGCCCACGGTGTTGGCCGCCCCGGGGGCATTCCACAGATCGGCCATCATGTGGACGCAGCGCCGCTCGATCTCCGCGGTCTGCGGGTACTCGTCCCGGTCGATCATGTTTTTGTTGATCGACTTCGCCATGAGCGCCAGGACCTCGGGTTCCTCCCACGTCTGGCAGAACGTGGCCAGGTTCTGGCGCGCGTTGCCGTCGAGCATCAGCTCGTCCGACACCAGCTGGTATGCGTCCCTGGGCACCGTGCCTTCCGCAGGGAACCGGTACTTGTGTATCGGCCGGGTCAGATCGCGGTCGGCGAATACACAGTCATCCACGTTGTCACGAATGGAGTCGCGCTCATGCAGTGCCATGGCAGACAGCATCCCCCTTGGATCAAGGTCTCCGCAGCGGCACGCGCAGGGTGACCAGCCGGTGCGGTATCACCCCTGGTTGTTATGCGCTGCTGCCTCCGATGCTGGTCGGCGGCGGGTGTACCGTCATCACCCGCGATGGGGGATGAGCGGCTATTGCCTGGTCCGCAGGATTGGGGGTGAGGAGACGGGACGCGCTCATGCCCAGACGGAACGGCGGCCGCGATCTCAGCATCGGCGCACCGGCCACGTTTGCTGATCGCGTGCGCCCGGACGGGCTGATCGTCCGCTGGGAATCCCGCCGCCACCGCAAGCACCTGAAAGAACCGGCCGGGTCGACGTGGTGGGCGCCGCGGGTGCGGGGCTGGTGGATCGCCGTCCTATTCGCCATCGGGTCGCTGCTGTTCGCCCTGGGTGCGATCCCCGGCTATGCGAACGCGGTGGGGGCCGAGTGGGACAACGTCACGTTCTTCACCGGTTCGCTGTTCTTCACCTCGGCCGCGTTCCTGACCTACCGGGAGGCGGTCGACGCCGCCCCGTCGCCCCCGGCGCCAAACCCTACCCGCCGGCGGTTCTTCGTCTACCAGCCGGGGCGGATCGACTGGTGGGCCACCGGCGTGCAGCTGGTGGGCACGGTGTTTTTCAACGTCAGCACCGGCACCGCCCTGGCCGCTGACCTGTCCGCCCAGGCCGCTCACCAGCACGTGTGGCGGCCCGATGCGATCGGCTCGATCTGCTTCCTGGCCTCCAGCTTCCTGGCCTGGTACGAGGTCTGCCACGGCTGGGCCGCCTGGCGCCCGAACGAGTGGTCATGGTGGATCACGCTGGCCAACCTGGCCGGGTCGGTCGCGTTCGGCGTGTCTGCCGTCGCCGCCTACGTCAACCCGGTGACCGGGCAGGTACACAACTCCGCCCGGGCCAGCACCCAGACCCTGATCGGCGCGGTCTGCTTCTTCATCGGATCCCTGCTGCTGATGCCCGAACGCACCGAGGACACCTCCGGCCAGGTGATAGCCCCCGCCACCGCGAGCGCCCGGCCCGCGCCCAGGCCTACTGCCGGGCCATGACGATCCGGTCCTGCGGCGCCCGGCTGATCTGAGCCTGACGTAGGCTCTTTTCGGCGAAGCCAGCAGGAGCGGGCGAAGCCAGCAGGAGCGCCAGAGTCCGGACCGAGTTCGAGCGCGAAGACCAGCCGGAGTCGAAGCCGCCAGGGGAACCGGGACATGCTGGAGGCCATGTCATGGACGAGTCCGGCTCCGCTGCCGGTGCCATGGGGGCAGCGGGCTTAACCGAAACCACACCCACACAGCGACCTCCGGCGTCGCATCCCGACCGGGTACCTGTGCTGGTGTGGGTGATCGCTGCCGTGTTCGTGGCGCTCGAACTCGCGCTGAGCGGCCGGTACGGGTTCATGCAGGACGAGCTGTACTTCATCGAGGCGGGGCGTCATCTGGCGTTCGGCTATGTGGACCAGCCGCCGCTAACGCCCCTAGTTGACCGGATCATGGACCTGGTGTTCGGCGTAACGCCGACCGCGGTGCGGGTCGTGCCGGCGCTGGCAGGCGGGGCCGTGGTGGTGCTCGCGGCCAGGTTCGCGGCGCTGTTCGGCGCGGGCAGGCTCGGCCGGGTCATCGCCGCCCTGCTGACCGCATGCTCTCCGGTCCTGCTCAGTGCCGACCACCTCGGCAACACGACGCCGCTGGACCTGCTGACCTGGCCGGTGGTTGCGATGTGCGTGGCGGTGGCGCTGCTGCGCGACCGGCCGCGCTGGTGGCTGGGCGGCGGCGTCGCCGCTGGCATCGGGCTGGAGAACGACAACCTGATGTTCCTCCTGCTGATCTGCCTTCTCCTGGGCATCCTGGCCTCGAAGTACCGTCCCGTCCTATGGTCACCATGGCCGTGGCTCGGCGCGGGGATCGCGGCGGCCCTGTGGGCGCCGAACGCCGTGTGGCAGGCCACGCACAGCTGGCCGCAGCTGTCTATGGCCGCTGCGCTGCACCAGCAGAACAGCTCTGCGGGCGACTACATCAGCGGGCTCCCGGTACAGGTGCTGGCCCTGGGCGGCCTGCTGACTTTCCCGTTGGCCATAGCCGGCTTTGTCATGCTCTGGCGGCGGCCGGAGCTGCGGTTCCTAGCCATCGCGTCCACGCTGATCGTTGCCTATGTGCTGGCCTGGGTGCCGGGCAAGAGCTACTACAGCTTCGGGATAGCTCCCGAGTTGCTGGCCGCCGGATCGGTGGCCGCCGAGCGCTGGATCGCCCGCGGGCGCCGGCCGGGGCTGCGGACCGGGGCTGTGGCTGCCGCGGCACTGGTGGACTGCCTGGTACTGCTGCCGCTCTACCTTCCAGTGGTGCCCGTGACGGACGTGCACAGTCTGCCGTCGAGCGCTCAGCACCTCTCCAACGTCGGCGACACCATTGGCTGGCCGCAACTCGTCAGCGCAGTCGCCGCGCAGGACGCCGCACTGACGCGGGCAGGCCAGCCGCCCACATCAATATTCACCGGGGCTTACGGGGAAGCCGGTGCGCTCGATGTCCTCGGCTCCGCGTACCGCCTGCCCCCGGTGCTGTCCGGCCACAACACCTACTGGATGTGGGGACCGGGACAGGCATCTGACCGGACGGTGCTGGTGGTGGACGCGCTCGGGCAACTTAGCCCCTACTTCGCGAGCTGCCGGCCGCTGGCCACCTTCAACCCGCCATACCACGTTCAGAACGACTGGGCGGACCTGCAGATCGGCGTCTGCACCGGCCCGGTTTCGGGGTGGAACGTGATCTGGCCGCACCTGAGGCACTACGACTGACCGCGGCAGCGCACCTCGTTTTACCGTCCGATCGGGATCCAGCGGCGCGTGATGCACGGGCTATTGCGGCTAGCCATGCACGAGGCGTAACTCCGTGCCTGAGAGCGGGTGACGAGAATCGAACTCGCACTA
>Ga0335078_10009602_pt1 | contig 14332 bp, 8 predicted proteins | sample Lox_Sample_32_FD_206711 | JGI IMG/M metagenome (GOLD analysis project Ga0335078, IMG submission 206711) | Soil microbial communities from Loxahatchee National Wildlife Refuge, Florida, United States - Lox_Sample_3.2 | ecosystem: Environmental > Terrestrial > Soil > Wetlands | place: USA: Florida...
AGGGACGACCCAAATGAGGTTCGCCCGTGTTTGGGCGTGGATGGCGGCGGCATCTCTGTGCGCGGCCGCGACAGCCCAGACGCGCCTGACGCTGGCGGAGGCGGCGGCGCGAAAGCCGCCTGATTACAGCGCGCTCCACCTCGATCAGACGATCAACATCCACGGTACCGTCGATGCCCCCGTTTACCACTTCCCCGAGTACACCGTGGTGGGACTGGAAGACGGGGAGGGCGGCGGCGTTTTGTCCGTGCCGCGTTCCGATACCCGGTTGGACGCCCTCCGCCCGGGCGAGGAGGTAGAAGCCACGGGGACGGTCGCCATGCTGGCGGGGATGGTGGTCATCCGTCCCTCTTTGGTTACCGTGGCGGGCCATGGGAAGGCCCCCGAACCGGCCTTTCTCCCCCTGTCCGGGCTGCACAGCTTTGGGATGCTGGGCCGTCTGGTGCGCACCGAAGGCCGCATTCTGGAAATCGCCGATACCAGCGCGGGCGAGTCCCTGGTGATCTCCGATAAGGGCGTACGGCAGCACATTTTTTTGCCGCGGACCGAGCGCCAGGCACAGCTCAAGGTCCCGCGGGTAGTCAGCGAGGGCGACCGGGTGCGGATTACCGGAGTGGCATATCAGTACGCTACCCGCCCTCCTTACAACGGCGATTTCGAGTTGCTGGTGGCCTCTCCGGCGGATATCGTGCGGCTGGAGCACGGCTGGTTTCTGTCGCCGCTGGCCGTGGGGCTGGCTCTTCTGGTTCTGGCCGGTACCGCCATTCTGGTGTGGATTCGCGAGCGCCGCACCCGCCAGCAACGGGTCATTCTGCGCAAAACCTATCAGCTGGGCGAGGATATTCTCAGCTCGCCCGCGCCGGAAGACGCGTCGCAGCGGATTGCCGCGGCTCTACCGGGCATTCTCGGCATCTCGCGCGTGCGGGTCTATGTGCACAACCGCGGCGCAGGCACGTTGGATGAGATTCCGGCCAGCGGGGGCAAGGTGGTCTCCATTCCGTTGGCGCCGTCGCCGGACGAAACCCGCGCCGGCGCGGCCGCGTGCTTTCACTATCGGACGCCGCTGGTGGTGCCCGATACGGCTCGCAGCCCCTTTCCGGCAACCGCCAACGGTTCCGGTCCCACGCCGAGAGCCCAGCTTTTCGTGCCCATGGTGACTCAGGACGGGGTGGTGGGGGTGCTTCAGTTCGACCAGGACGACCGGCCCCGCGTCTTCGATGCGGATGAGCAGGCGCTCGCCCAGCACCTGGCCAATCAGATGGCCGTGGCGCTCAAGCTGCTGGATCAGCGTTCGGTGCAGGAGCAGCTTTTCCGCACCGAGAAACTGGCCGCGGTTGGCCGGTTGATCTCCAGCGTGGTGAACGAGTTGCAAACACCTTTGGCCTCCATTTCGGATCTTGCGACACGCGTTTCACGGAGCGTCAGCGCGGGGCCCGCGGCCAAGGATCTGGCGGCCATCGCCGCCGAGGCGCAGAAGGCTTCGGCCATGGTGGCGCGGCTGGTATCGTTCGCCACCGCCGCGCCCGGCGAGGCGCGCCCGGTTTCGATCGGCGCGCTCCTCAGAAACCTGGTGGATTTCCGCGAGCGCGACTGGAAGGCCTCCGGCATCAAGGTCCGCGACATGCTGACGGGCGACCCGCTGATGGTGATGGGGTCCTACGGGCAGTTGGAACAGGTCTTCCTGCGCCTGCTGGTGCACGCCGAACAATCGCTGGCCGCCGGCGCCGAAAGGTTGCTGACCATCCGCACCAGCCTGCTGGCCCGCATGGTAGTGGTGGAGATCGTTTTCAGCGCGCGCGTGGAAACCCGCAATACCGAAGAGCTGGCCGGCATTCTGGGCCTCACCCGCAGCGTGATCAACGGGCACGGCGGCGAGGTGCGGCTGATCGAGAAGAATCCTGCCGAAGCCCGTTTTGAAGTGGAACTGCCGCTGGTGGCGAAGGAACGGGCGGCGGCCGCGGATCCTGCCACGAGGGAGCGCGTTTCACCCAAGGGACGCCGTCTCACGGCCCTGGTGATCGAAACCGACGACACCGCGCAGCGCCAGTTGCTGGGCCTGCTGGCTTCCCGCGGCTACCGCGTGGTACCGGTCAACAACACCGATACCGGCCTCGACCTGTCGCAACGCATGCGCTTCGACGTGGTCTTTTGCGCCGTGCGCGCTCCCGGATTGAACTGGGTAGAGTTAGCCGAACGGATGCAAACCAAGGTGAGCGCCTTCGTATTGATGTCGGACGGCTACGACGCCGAGCTGGCGGCCGATTTCGAAGCCGACGCCCGCTTCGTGCTGGCCAAACCGGTGCAGGATTCCGAGCTGCAGAGAGTCCTGGCCGCCATCGAACGGCCTATCCCGGCGTGATCGCCGGAAGGCCGGCTTGGGACCCGCGCGCAGGCCGGCCTTACTTGCTTGCTCCCAATCCTACCGAGGCCAGCGCCTGCGTGATATTGGCCACATCCTGTTTGGCGTACCCGGCCTCTTCCAGGTCCGGATTGATGGTCAATACCTGTTCGAAATGGGTACGCGCCGTGGTCAGGTCGGCGATGCTGCCGGTCTGTTTGGCCTTCTTCATATAAGAAAGCCCCAGGGCATAGTGAGCGTAGGGATCGCCGCCGTCGTAAGTCAGGGATTTCTGGCAGAAAGCGATGGCTGAGTCGAAGCTGTTGAGGCGATATTCGCAATCGCAGATGCCGAAGTAGGCCAGGCTGCGCAGATCCTTCCAGATATCCTGCTGGGAAGCGTGCTTGCGGCGGCCGAATCCGATCAGCGAACCGAGCACATAGTAGTTCAGCTGGCCGGCCAGGTGGCTGTCGAAATCGCTCAGCCTCAGGTAGCTGTTGTACTCGCCGGAAGCCTCGCTGAATTTGCCGCTCAACCGCAGGCTGTCGCCCAGCCACAGGTGCGGCTCGGCGTTCCCCGGTTTTAACTGGATGGCCTTGCGGGCGGCTTCGATGGATTGCGGATAGAGCGCCTTCAGGCGGTCCGCCTGCGCCAGCATCGTCAGGGCCACGGCGTGGTTGGGCTGGCGCGTCAGCACCGCGTTGATCTGCCGGATGGCTTCGTCGGTGGCGCCGATGTCGAGCAGCATGCCGGCATAATCGGCGCGCGCCTCCAGGTAATCGGGATCGATGGCGATCGCCTTCTGGTAGTATTGCTGCGCCTTGTCTTCGTCGAACAGCGCGTTGTAAGTCAGCCCCAGATAAAACGCCGCCTGGCTGTAAGTCGGATCGGCCTGGAAAGCTTTCTCGAAATACCCGGCGGCTTTTTTGTAGTTTTGTTCGTAACCCTTCTTGTAAAAATCCAGACCTTTGTCCAGATCGTCCAGAGCCGCCTTGCTGCGGCGGCGGGCGATCAGGATCTTGAAAGTCACCGTAGAGGAATCGCCGGGATATACCGTCTCCTGGCGCGGCCCATCGGGCTCGTAACCCATCTTCACGCCCTTGACGGTGTGCTCTCCGGGAGTCAGACCGGACTGCGTCAGGGTCTTGCCCTTGTCGAGCACGCCGATCGAGTTCCCGTCCAGGAACACCTCGACCCCGTCCATGTTGGATTCGAAAACCAGCGTCCCGTACTTGGGCGCGGGCGGCGTGGCGGGACTGGCGGTGGCCGGCACGTAAGACAGCCGCATGTCGGGATCGAAGCTGCCGCGGTCGGAGGTGGGATTCTGCCTGCCGCTCGTGGCTTCGCGCACCTGCGTGTGGACATACTCGGCCAGCTCGTCCGCGGTCACGATACCGTCGTGCGAAGTATCGGCCTCGCCCTGCATCCCTTTCACCACGTAATAAGTGAACGCGCCGTGGCCGCCTCCAAAGCTCGCGTCTTCGAAGGATTGCTCGCGGTCGCGGCTGGCGGTGAGCGAGAACAGCGAGGGCTGCAAGCCCGACAGAGTATGGTTGAGGGCTTCGGTATCTTCCGGCGAAATCGCGCCGCTATGGCAGGAGTCGGTGAGCAGGATTTTGGATTTGCCGTGGATCTTGCTGCCGATCATCAGGCCCAGTTCGTCCATCGGATAACCCGTGGCGGTAATCCGGCCGGCATCGAAATCATAAGGCGCGAGGAATCCCTTGCCCTGGTAGAGAAAGCCGTGGCCGGCGAAATAAATCAGCACGCGGTCATCGTCTTTGGCCACCGAGGGCAGCCAGTCGTCGATTTCGTGGCGCATGGCGGCCAGCGTGGCTTTCGGCCCCACCAGCATGTGCACGTTTTCGGCTTTGAAGTTGCCGCCTTCCGGGCTGATCAGGATGGTGTAGATGGATTGCGCGTCGGCATCGGGATAAAGCAGCTGATGCGCCTTGTCGAGGTTCTCGTAATGCGAGATGCCGATCACCACCGCGTAACTGCGGGGCACCGCTTCCGTGATGACAGGCGGGGGCGTTTCGATCTTCTCCACCTTGATGTCACGCTGTTGGGATTTCGGCGGCGGAGCCTGCCCAAGCGCCAGGGCAGCGGCCAGAAGCGGAAATGCGAATGGCAAGCGGTTCATCGAATCACCGGTGGGCCAGGCGGTATTCGTAGATCACCGGGCCGGTGAGGGGCACCGTCGAGGCGATCACCGAAGTGTTCTCCTGGCGCATAACAAGCAGATCGGGAAGCTTCGAGCCGGAGGCCTGCGACAGCGCGTCCGGCAAAGGCTCTCCGCGCGGCACCAGCCGCGGCCCGGCGGCGGAATCGACACAATCGCCGCGGGCCTTCAAAATGGTATCGTCGCAGCGCGGATGAAGGGTGACGGGCTTCTCCTCGTGCGGCGCCGCCGTGGCGGCCATCGGAGTCGGCGAGACCAGCCAGTACACGGTCTCATAGCCCGCGGGGCCGGCTATGCGGAACAGCGACGACGTGGCCGGCACCTGGTACTCGCGCGAAGCCAGAATGCGGTTATTCTCGCCGGTATCGGCGCGCGGAAAAAGTTGTTCGTATTTGCCCGAGGAACTGCGGTTGGTCACATAGAGATAGCCGTCGAAGTTGGTGCGGAAACGGAACCGCACCCGGTCGCCCGATGCCAGGACCAGCCCGGGATCGATCAGCCGCCAGTCCGACCCATCCAGGCGGTCGAGCGACAACTCCATGCGGTAGACGCCCTGCGTCATCGTTTTGGACTGCGGGAATGCGCAGGTGGCCAGGACCAGCAGGGCGGGGACCAATGCCCGCGTCATCGATGCACCAGATGCAGATCGGCTACCAGGCGCGAATCCGGCGCGCCCGCCGGATTGACTACGTACACCGCGGTTTCTTTTTTCTCGCCGCTGGCGCTGGAGTCGGTAGGCGTGTTCTGGTCCACGCGTTCCACGATCAGGTCGCGGGAGACGGCCGAACGGAGACGGCCCACGATCGTATCGTCAATGCGCACGCTGGCCATCATCACCGTCCCTTTGGCCCTTGGCGCGGCCGCCGGCTCACCGCCGCCGGAATCGGAGGCGGGTTTCACCTGGTGGCCTTGCAGCATGTAGATCAGGTCCTCGAAATCCGGCACAGGCTCGCGCGAAAACACGATCGTGAGGTTTTCGGTTCCCGGATTCTGGTCCAGGGTCATCTGGTAATCGGGCGTCGGCAGAGTATAAGTGTGCCAGCCGTCCACATGGTTATCCCCCCTGGCGATGGTCGGGGAGGGAAAGATCGGCGTCCATGCGCCGCTTGATCCCTGGTTCACCACGTACAGGTACCCGGGCCCGTTCGTCTGGACTTCGAGTTGGAGATGATCGCCGGAGTGAAAAGCGAAGTCCGGCAGTGTCTCGACCGGCACGCCGTTGACCCGCCGGATAATCGTGTACCGCAAACCCAGGGGCGGTCCGGTCTCAGCCGCGGCTTTGATCAGGTGGGCTCCGCCGGGCATCGTGGCCGACGCAGACTCGGCCGCCGCCGGCACGGCGGATGTTGTTCCGCCGGAGGCCGGCGGAGTTCGAGAGGCTGTGGTGGCGGGTTTGGGCGCCGGTTTCCTGGCCGCCGTCGCCGATCTCACCGGTTGTGCCGTTTTGGGCGGCGGAGCCGCAGCTTGATAGAACAGCTCACGCGCGGTGAGTTGCGAAGCGGGCTGCTGTGCGGGCGCCGCGGGCGCGATGGACAAAATAAGAAATGCTGTGGGTATACCCCAATTACGGAGCATGGCAAGTGCCGGCCCTTTTGGGCCGTCCCCCTCGTGGCTAGGATAACACCGCCATTCCCGCCCAAACAGCCCGGCCCCGGTACGCAATCGCACAGAGTTGCGCCCGGCTGGTACCGGAACACGTCCCGGACCCGGCCTGTTTGGTCCCGCTCGTTCGCGAGCCGGTTGGAAGCAGCCGCAGAGGAGCGGCGCGGGGTGGGCTTCGTCCGGTCCACGCGCGGGATGGTTGGGCCGGTAGTCGAAGTACCGGGGCTGCCGGCCGAATCGTCCGTCCACGCGCGGGATGGTTCCTTCCTCTCGGCAATCCGCTAGCTTGCTTGCATTCACCGAAAATACGAGACCATCTTTCCCCCGGGTGCTTCCAGCTGCGCACTGATGCAGGACCAGTGTTTCCACTGAAATACAAAGTCCGGCTAGCTCCCGGCAATGATTTTCGCGCAGCTTTTGACACACTTTATCAACTGTCTGCATCTGGAAAGCAGATAGCCCTATATGGAACTCGAGATTCTGCATCGCGGCGATGTGAAGTTCGAGGCGATCACGCGCGGCCACCGCGTGATCTGCGATCAACCGCCAGCCAACGGCGGTTCGGACAGCGGGATGACTCCGCCGGAGTTTCTGCTGGTCTCGCTGGGAACCTGCGCGGGATTCTACGCGGCCCAGTACCTGAAGGCCAGGTCGCTCGATTCGGGCGGCCTGAGAATCAAGGTCACCGCGGAAAAGGCTCTGCAGCCTGCCAGGCTGGCGCGATTTCAAATAGAGGTGACGGTTCCGGGGTTGAATCCCCGGCACCGCGAGGGCATCCTTCGCGCGGCGAAATCGTGCCTGATCCACCACACTCTGATGAACACGCCGGCGATCGAATTCACGTTGAGCACGCCCTCCGAGGCCGTTGAGCCGCTGGTTCCGGAGCCCGTGTCGCACTGAAAGCGGCTCTGCGCTCGCTAGTCGGGTGTCGCGTGTACGAGTTGGCGGCCACCGCAAGAGCGCGACCAGGGGGTCGCGCGCGGACGAAGGCGCCCGCCCCACATCTACACCTCGTTAGCCGGCGCGCCTACTGCGAAACGGCGATAGTCACATCGCCGCGGGTGGTGAAGCCGTTCATCTGAATTTGCAGCGGCACGGCGCTGCCGGTGGGAGTCCCGCTGGGAATCGTGACATTGAGCTGGTAGACGCCCGGGTCCTGCGAGAGTCCGGCGAACAGCACATTCGCCTCAACATTGCCGATCAGCACCTTGGGGGTGGCCACCGCGTAGGAAATCACGCCCGCCGCCGGCACTCCGCCATCCGATACAGCCGGGCTCACCGCGCCCAGCCCGGTGGCGTAGATCACCAGCGGATTCGGATCGTTAATCTTGGCCGGGCGGACCGGCACGGTGGGAAAACCGGCGATGGAAGTCGATGAGGCAAACGAGCCGTCGGAGTAGTTGTAGGCGATGGCTTGCCCGGAGCCATAGCTGAAGGTAAAGATGCCTGGGCCTGTCGGTGCAATAGTCAGGTTCGCGGGGGCGGAAGCGCCGCCGGCCGTCGTGGCTACGATTACCTGCACGGTGCTGCTGGTCACCGGCGGAGCGGCGGCCAATGCCTCCCACGGAATCTCCGCGTTGATCTGTCCACTGCTCACAAACCACAGGGGAGCCGTCACGCCGTTCACCGTGACTCTCACCCCATCCATGGTGGGCGGGAGCGGAATGGACGGGGCCGAATCCATCACCGGACTCAGGTTCGACCCGTAGATGGAGATCAGCGATCCCGGAGCCACCGGGACGCTGCCGCTGGCCGCGTTTCCGATGCCGCCTGCCGAAATCTGCGGCGCCTGCGCCCGCGCCAGGGCCGCTCCCGTCGCCAGGAGCGCAATCGAAACAAGGAATGTGAAGAGATAAGAAAAGGGCCGCATTCCGATTATTCTAGCTTGGCCGGCGGCGCTTCCGAGGCGCAATCGCGATGGGATCCCACCCTCTATGGATTTGGCGGCACACTCGGGAGCGGCGGCGAAAATGCCTCGCTGCGGCACTCACCCCGCGGCGCAGCCCGAGCAAAATTTACATGCGCTCCAGGTCAAGCTCGAATCGACCGATCGCCGCCGGCGGTTGGTCGCGCCGACAGCGAGCGCCCCCGTCCCCGTCTGTTGGCCTCAGCCCCAGCCCCCGATGATCCCCGCGCGCCGCTGGTGGGCAGTTTGAATTTCTCTGCGTGGCGGTTTCGGATTCGCGGCGCTCCACCAGGAGCATCGATGATGGCGGCGTCAGCCGTGCCTGCACGGTACGGTGTTTCGCTCGGAACCTCACCGATCTGTTCACGCCTGCGTCGAAACGCTGCCTGCCGTGGCGCCCGTTGACGGTGGTCGCGGCACGATCGTCACGGATGGGATGGGAAAGATCCACCATCGCGCGTCGCGTGCTATAGTGTTGCCATGCCGGCTGGCTATCTGCCCATCTTCGTCTTTCTGGTCCTGGCGATTCTCTTTCCCGTCGTGACGATCGTCATCGCCAGGCTGATCCGCCCGCTGGCTCCGTCCACCTCCAAACTGGAGGCCTACGAATGCGGCATCAAGGCCGCCAGCGACTCTCGCGGGCGTTACACCGTGCGATTTTATATCGTTGCCATTCTCTTTGTGATCTTCGATGTCGAGACCATTTTCCTGTTTCCCTGGGCCGTGCGATATAAAACATTGGGATGGTTTGGTGTAGCGGAAGTCGGCGTCTTCCTGCTCATTCTGGTGTTCGGTTATATCTGGGCTTACAAAAAGGGTGCATTTGAGTGGGTCTGACACACCGCCGTCTCTTTTTCCTCCTCCTGATTTCCAGTTCCGTGTCGTTGCCAGCCGCGCCGCTGCTGCGCCTGGTCAACAGTGTGGTGGGTCCGGTGTCCGCCGCGGTGGGCACTCCGCCGGCTGCCCAAACCTTGGAAGCGTATAATGCCGGCGATGGAACACTGGCGCTCACCGCCACGCCCGATCCCAGCGCCACCTGGCTTTCGGCATCGGTGGGGTCCGCTCGCGCCTGCGCCACCACCACCTTGGCCAGTACCTGCATTCCGCTCACTTTCACTTTCAAAACCACCAGCCTCGCCGCCGGTACCTACACCGCCGGTGTAACCCTGACCGGCGCCGCCAACACCGTCGATGTCCCGCAGGTGGTCACCGTAACCGTGCAGGTGGGAGGCGGCGTGCCCAATTCGATCGGGCAGACGCAGCCGCTCTATGTCGCTCCGGGCGCAACCGCCACGGTCTCGTTCTCCACCAACGGCATGCTCAACGGCGTCGCCACCACCCAGGATGGCGGCCGATGGCTTTCGCTCGCGCTCGAAGGCACCGGCAGCTTCCGCTTCGTGCTGCCTTACCAGATCACCCTGGCTCCTTCGGCCGGCATGGCTCCCGGCACGTACAACGGCGCCGTTGTCACCAGCGGCTCAACGTTCGCACCCGACAACAAGACCATCCCGGTTACCATGCAGGTGACCACCCAGCCGATTGCCGTTCCTTCCGCCAGCCAGATCAACCTGGTGCTGGCGCAGGGAGGGCCGGCCATCACTTACCCGTTTCTCCCCGCCCTCACTCTCGGCAACTCCGGCCAGGGAACGCTGGCCGTGCAGAATGTTTCCGCCACCGGCAGCGGCGTGAGCGCCTATAACTACAACAATACCGGCCTCGGCATCGTGACCGTGGATCCCACCGGACTCGCCCCCGGCAGCTATACCGGATCGGTCGCTGTTACCTGCAACGCCGTGAATTGTCCCGTCACCGTGCCGGTGAACTTCCAGGTAGTGGCGCAGGCCGCACCTTACATTTACTATCAGGGCGCGGTGAATAACGCCACGCAGGCTCCCGGCGACACCGTCTGTCCGGGCGATTGGATGGCCCTCCTCGGCCAGCAACTTTCGCTCGATGCCTTCACCACGGCTTCCGTGGTTCCGCTGCCCACGCAACTGGCCGACGCCATGGTGACGGTGAACGGCGAACCTGCGGCGCTCTACTACACCTCCTACGGCCAGATCGCGTTTCAAATGCCTGCGGATATACCCTCCGGCACGGCGTTGGTCCAGATGCAGCGGTCAGGCCAGGCCAGCAACACGGTTTCCGTCAACGTGGCCCCGCGCGCCCCGCGCATCGTGGTCATCACCGATGATTGCGTGGCGGGGTGCAATCTGAGGAACACCAGCCTCCCCTCCTCGCCGGGCGATACCATCGTCCTGTGGGCTTACGGTTTGGGCCCCACCAGCCCCGCGGTAGCCGCCGGCGCCGCGCCGCCCGCCAATCCACCGCTCGTGACCCCCACGCCTGTGGTGAACTTCGGCGGCGGTGTTGGCAGCCTCGACGTCACACCCGACTTTGCCGGCATGACCGGAATCGGCCTGTACCAGATCAATGCGACCATTCCCGCGGTCGGCTCGCCCCAAGGCATCGTCGGCGTGAGCCTGGTCTTTCCCGATGGCACCGTGAGCAACGTCGTCGATATCCTGATCCAGTAGCCCGCCTCCTGGCGATTGCGCAGGCGGGACGCTCGCCGCCGGCCCCCGGTCTGCGCCCGGCGGTCCCCCATAGCCGCCTCAGGCTGGCCAATCCAGCTCCGCGCCGCCATCGTTTGCGCCGCCACAGGCGTCGCCAATGCCGCAACCTCGTTCAACCCACGGCCCCCAGCCCGCGTCGCCACCCCCGTTTCGCGCCGCCACAGGCGTCGCCAATCCCGCAACCTCGTTCAACCCACGGCCCGCAGCCCGCGTCGCCACCCCCGTTTCGCGCCGCCACAGGCGTCGCCAATCCCGCAACCTCGTTCAACCCACGGCCCGCAGCCCGCGTCGCCACCCCCGTTTCGCGCCGCCACAGGCGTCGCCAATCCCGCAACCTCGGCCGCCATCCGTAGTGTTTAACTGAACTGGGGAACCTGGCCGCTGGAGACTGCTCGCCAACGCTCGTGGCTCTCGAACCCGTTGGGAAAGCCGGACGGAAACAGAGCCGCGAGTGTAAGCGAGCGGTTTGCCCGACCTAAAAGCTTCGGGATCCCCAAAACGGTTACGCACTCCACCGCCGGCCTTCCGCGCTCACGGCGCTTCCCGCGACCGTCTACCAGAAAAATTGAGAGAATCAGGCCCGCTACACGACTATGGCACTCCGGGGATACCCATGCAGTGGCTCGACCGCTGGATTCTGCTCCTGTTGGCGCCCATGGCGCTGTGGATTCTCATCAGCGGGCTGGACGATCTGTTCATCACCGTGGTCTTCTTCGCCACTCGCCGCGGCGGCGGCTTCCGTTGGCCCTCGCCCGAAGAGCTGGATACCTGCCCGGAGCGCCGCATCGCGATTCTGGTTCCCGTGTGGCACGAGCAGGCCGTGATCGGCCAGATGCTCGACCGCAACCTGGCGGCCCTCCGCTACCACAACTACGACGTCTTCGTCGGCGTCTATCCCAACGACGAACCAACCGTGCAGGCGGTGGCCGAGGCTGCCGCGCGCTATCCCCGCGTCCACCTGGCCATGGGGACGCGCGACGGGCCAACCTCGAAAGGCGATAACCTGAACTCGGTTTTCGCCTGCCTCCAGCGCTTCGAAGAGACCCACAACTGCCGCTTCGAGGTGATCATGACGCACGATGCCGAGGACCTCATCCATCCCGACTCGCTGCGCATGATCAACTGGCTTTCGCGGAAATATGCCATGGTGCAGGTGCCGGTGCTGGCGCTGCCTACGAAAATCCGCGAGTTCACCCACGGCCTTTATTGCGACGAGTTCGGCGAATATCAGCAGAAGGACATTCCGGTCCGCCAGTGGCTGGGCGGCTTCCTGCCGTCGAACGGAGTGGGCGCAGGCTTCGAGAGGAATGCGCTGGAGCACCTGGCTTCCACCCGCGGCGGACGCATTTTCGATCCCGAATGCCTCACGGAAGACTACGAAAACGGCTTTTGCCTGCACGCCTTGGGGTACCCGCAGATCTTCGTGCCGCTGCGCTTCGCGCCCGAAGGGCTGATGGCCACGCGCGAGTACTTCCCGCGCCGCTGGCATGCCGCCGTTCGGCAGCGCAGCCGGTGGGTGGCGGGCATCGCCTTGCAAGGCTGGGAGCGGCACGGCTGGCGCGCGCCCTGGAAACAGATCTACTGGTTCTGGCGCGACCGCAAGGGCCTGGTCGGCTGCCTCCTCTCGCCGTTCGCCAACCTGGTGCTGCTGTACGGCACCGCCGGGTGGCTGGCGGCCGGGTGCGACCCGCACGCCTGGAGCCTCGGCCGCGCCACGCCCCACTGGCTTACCGCCTGCTGCTCGATTACCCTGGCCATCTCGCTGGTCCAGATTGCCATCCGTATCTGGCTCAGCAGCCGCGTCTACGGTTGGTGCTTTGCGCTCGCCGCGCCCCTGCGCCTGCCGTGGGGCAACCTGGTGAACTTCACCGCCACTCTAAAGGCCGCCGGCCAGTTTCTGCGGGCCCACTGGGAGCGCCGGTCGCTGGCCTGGATCAAAACCGACCACGTCTACCTGGCTGCCGGCTCGGCGGCGCCGGGCCAGCTCAAGCTGGGCGAGCTGCTGGTGCGCATGCGCGAAATCAGCCACGGCGAGCTCGAAGATGCCCTCTGCGCCTGCCCCGCCGATACCCGCATCGGCGAATACCTCGTACGCAAGCGCGGCCTGGCGTGCGAGCGATTGTATAAAGCGCTCAGCATCCAGACGGGGATTCCGCTCGGCCTTCCCGACGATCTGCAATTGAGCCGCGCCGCCACCCGCACCCTCCCCGCCGAGGTCGCCCGCCGCTGGAAAGTGCTGCCTTATCGCCTGACGGCCGGCCAGCTTCACGTTCTCAGCTCCAATATCCCGTGCCAGGAGATGGTGCGCGAACTCGCCGGAAGCGTCAAATTCGAGATTCGCTTCCGGCTGATCTATCCGGACGAATTCGAGGCCCTCGCCGACATCTTCCTGCCGCCCGGGACGGAGCCGTCAGCCGTTGCGCCGGCAGGGCCGCTTCGGGTCGAGGTGGCCCACTAAAGCGCGGTCTCAGCCCGGAGTCGCGCGGCGAGTGAATGGTTGCGAACCCTCAGGGCCGCTCGTGGCCCAGGAATTTGTCCGCCCACGGAATGAAATATTTCCAGTTCGGAGCATCCGTGTGGCCGCCGTCGTGCTGCCGCCAAGCTAGTTGGCCGTCCAGCAGCCCCACGTTCACCGGCGGCATTTTCGCCGTGTGATAGTCGTCGGGCACGCCCAGATCTTTGGCCCCCAGCAGTCGGAAAACCGGCTGCGCGGCGACCGCCGCCATGAAGCTGCCCTGGTGGTCGAGCCACTTCGCGTCGCCCTTTTCCGGTACGCCGTAGCTCACGAAAGTCAGGCGCGGCGCGCAGAGCGCCAGCAGTTCGTGGGCATCCACCGGAAGGTCTCCGGCGTTTTTGCTCCCGAAGGTTGCCTCCGATGCGCCGTACTTCAGGAAGTTGCCGGCCATCCAGTGATACTCGCCGGTGCCGGTCAGGTTTTCGACCGCTTCCCCCCAGTTGCGGCGGTGAAGCTTGGCTCCGCCTTCGCCCGAAGAACCGATCAGCACCACGGCGAAGCGCGTATCGAAAGCCATCGTAATCAGCGCCGCTTTGCCGTAGCGGGAGACGCCCTCGATGCCCACCTGTTTGGCGTTAACGGCCGGATCGGTTTCCAGGTAATCCAGGCCTCGCGAAGCGCCCCAACCCCACGCGCGCAGCGCGCCCCAGTCGTCCGGCTTGCGCGGCTGGCCTTTGTTCACCAGCCCGATAACGCCCTTCGTCAGGCCGGCGCCATTGTCCGCCTGAATGCTGTTGGGCGCGATGGTCGCGACGCCCCAGCCATCGGCAATCAGTTGCTCCAGCGCGGGCGGGTCGGCATTCGGCGGAGGCCCCGGCATGGCTCCGCGGCCAGGCGCGCCCGCCCGCCCCGGCCCTCCCCGCCCCAGCCCGCCACGGCCCGGAAATACCGGCGGCGGAAAGGCAATCTCACGAATGGTGCGCCCGCCGAACATCATCATCGCCGGCACCGGGCCTTTCGCGTCCGCCGGAACCACCAGCGTCATCTGAATATCCACCTGGATGTCCGGGTCTGAGGAGTTGTCCACGTGCCCCAGCAGTTGTTTCCCGATCACCGGGTGCGAACCCACCTCCGCGCGCGCCGTCTTCGTCACTTCCCAGGAGACTTTCGGCACGTTTTTCGGAATCCGGCCCACCACCTCGCGCTCGAAGTCCTCCACGATCTCCGGCCGGCGCTGACTCCACCACATTTTCGCCGTCTTCACCTTCTTGCC
>Ga0335078_10009603_pt1 | contig 14332 bp, 9 predicted proteins | sample Lox_Sample_32_FD_206711 | JGI IMG/M metagenome (GOLD analysis project Ga0335078, IMG submission 206711) | Soil microbial communities from Loxahatchee National Wildlife Refuge, Florida, United States - Lox_Sample_3.2 | ecosystem: Environmental > Terrestrial > Soil > Wetlands | place: USA: Florida...
GCCGCCGATCAGGTACCGGATTGCATCGCGGCGTGTGGTCATTGCAGCCGAACGGCCTCCTCGGGCCGGAATTCGAATGCGTGTTCGCCGGTTAATTCGCCGCGGCTCTGCGTGCGTACGGTTAGCGGCAGGCCTCCGGCGCATTCGATTTCCAGGAAGTCTGCGGCGCCGTTGAATGTCTGGCGCCGGACGACTGCGCGGAACACGCCCGGCTCGGCCAGCCGGATGCATTCCGGCCGCAGCGAGAAGACCGCATCGCCGGCGGGACCGTCGCAGGGCCACTCCAACGGGCCGCAGCGCGCGCAGCCATTCTCCACCCGCCCACGCAGCAGGTTGGTCAGTCCGATGAAATTTGCCGCATAGGCCGTGCGCGGCCGGTTGTAAATTCCGCGCGGCGTGTCTACCTGTTCCAACTCACCCGCGCGCAGCAGCGCGATGCGATCGGAGAGCGCCATGGCTTCTTCTTGATCGTGCGTGACGAACAAAAACGCGATGCCCACTTCACGTTGCAAGGACTTTAGCTCAACCTGCATTTCGCGGCGCAACCGGGCATCCAACGCCGACAGCGGCTCATCGAGCAGCAACAGCTTCGGACGATTCACCAGCGCGCGCGCCAGGGCCACGCGCTGCTGTTGTCCGCCGCTCAACTGCGTGGGACGCCGCGCGGCGAAGCCGCTCATCTTCACCTGCTCCAGGGCTTTTTGCACGCGCGGCGCGATCTCTTCCTTAGAAGTCTGCCGCGCGCGCAGGCCGTAAGCCACGTTCTCGAAAACGGAAAGATGCGGGAACAGCGCGTAGTGCTGAAATACCGTATTGACGCCGCGTTTATTGGGCGGCAATGCGTCAAGGCGCTCGCCGTCCATCCAGATCTCGCCGCCGTCGGGACGCTCGAAGCCGGCCAGCAAGCGCAGTAGAGTCGTCTTTCCCGATCCGCTCTCACCGAGCACGGTGAGGAATTCGCCGGCGGCAATTTCCATCGACACGTCGCGCAATACCTGCACTGTTCCGAATTGCTTCGCCACGTTACGGATCGAAAGCAGAGCCATTATTGCGCGGCCTTCACCTCGTTCCAGATCTGGTTGTATTTGGGCCGGCGCGGCACGTCTTCCCAGAAGTAGATCCGCTGCTGGTAATGCTCGAGATCGTCCAGGTGCAGGTTTTTTCTCTCTTCGGGAGTCAGCAGACCGGCCACCGCGGGATTCGCGGGTAAGTACCCGGTGACGGCGCTGACCTGCTTCTGTGTCTTGGCTTCGACCAGATACTCGATAAGTTGGTGCGCCAAATCCTTGTGCTCGCTGGCGGCGGTGATCATGAGGTGATCGATCCAGCCCGTGGTGTTCTCCTTGGGAATGGTTTCTCCGATCGGAAAATTCCGCTTGCGCAGTTGATTGGTCATCAACGGCCAGCCCATGGCTACCGTGACTTCGTGGTTCTCGAACAGGTTGGTCAGTTCACCGCCAGTCGACCATATCTTCCGGATGTTCGGTTTCAGTTCAATCAGTTTGGCTTTTACTTTTTCTAACTGATCGTCGGTCAGGTTATAGAGTGCGTGCGGATCGGGCTTATCGTACCCCAAGACCTGCGCGGCCATGTAAACCGTGGATAAGTCGTCCCAAACAGAGACTTTGCCCTTTACTCTCGGATCCCACAGCAGGGTCCAGCTATCGGGCGTCCATGGAAACGCGGTTGTATCATAGAGCAGCGGGTTCGGTCCCCACTGATAGGGTACGCCGTAGACCTTGCCGCCGGACTTGACCAGCGGCAACGAAGTCAGTCGCGGCATGAGCTGCTGATAAGTGGGGATCTGCGCCAGGTCGAGCGGGGCGGCCAAGCCCGTGGTGGCGATCATGGTGGCCACGTCGCTCGAAGGCGAAATCACGTCGTAGTTGGCGGCGCTGCCGCCGCGCAGTTTGGCCACCAACTCGTCGCTCGAACCCATGTAAGACGCGCGGACCTTGCACCTACACTTCTCTTCGAAGCCCGCGATGAAAGACGGATCGGCGTAGCCTTCCCATACAAGGAGACCGAGAACGGGAGGGGATTTGTGGCAGCCGGAGAGTAACAACAGGGCGAGGGCCAGAGTTTTGATTTTCATGCGACCCCCACTGTCTCGCGCTTAGCCGCCAGTGCGGTAAGACCGGCTTCCATTACGTCCAGCGCTTCTTTCATTTGGTCGCCGGTTACGATCAGCGGCATCAGGATTCGAATGACGTTGCTGTAGGTTCCCGCCGTCACCAGGATCAAGCCGTGCTCGTAGCAATACTGGGCGAGAGCCTTGGTTGACGAGGCGTCACTGAGTTCGAACGCTCGCATGGCCCCTAATCCCCGCACCTCGCGGATGGCGGGGAAGCGCTGTTGCCAGGCAATCGCCCGTTGGTGGAACTGTTCGCCGAGTTGCACGGCGCGCTCGCAAAGCCGGCCGCGCTGGATGGCTTCGATGGCCGCCAGCGCCGCTTCGCAGGCCATTGGATTTCCGCCAAAAGTGCCCCCGAGGGCGCCCGGACCGGTGTGGTCCATGATCGCGGCCCTGCCGGTGACGGCAGCCAGCGGGAGGCCGCCGCCCAGGCTCTTCGCGGTGACCATGAGATCCGGCTCCAGATCCTCGTGCTCGATCGCAAACATCTTGCCGGTGCGCGCGAAGCCCGTCTGTACTTCGTCGGCGATAAAGAGAATGCCGTGTTCGCGGCAGATCCCGGCAATCGCCGTGAGCCATCCGAGCGGCGGCACGATGAACCCGCCCTCGCCCTGGACCGGCTCCACGATGAGAGCCGCCACCGATTCCGCCGCCACCACGCGGTGGAACGTGTCTGCGAGCCGCGCGGCGGGTTGACCAAACGGTATGCGGTAGATGTCGCTCGCGAACGGCTCGAAGCCGGCCTTGTAGGGGTGCGTCTTGCTGGTCAGCGAAAGCGTCAACAGGGTGCGTCCGTGGAAGGCGTCTTCGAAGCAGATCACCGCCGGCCGCCGGGTGTAGGCGCGCGCGATCTTGATGGCGTTCTCGACCGCCTCGGCGCCGCTATTTAGGAGCAACGTTTTCTTGGGTGAGTTGCCGGGCGCGAGTGCATTCAGTTTCTCAGCCAGGCGCACGTAGCTCTCGTACGGCGTCACCATGAAACAGGTGTGCAAGAACCGGTCCGCCTGCGCGTGCAACGCCGCGACCACGCCAGGATTCGAGTGCCCCGCATTGAGGCAGCCGATGCCGCCTGCGAAATCCAGGAAACGGTTGCCGTCCACATCCTCGATGACGGCGCCCTCCGAACGGCTCACGAACACCGGCGTCAACTGCGATACGCCTCGCGGAACGGCGTGCGCACGGCGCTCAGCGAGCAGTTTGGAGCGAGGTCCGGGAATAGGGGTTTTCAGGTCGATCGACGGCATGAGTGCTAGCTATGCATCGTATCATTGCCGGACCCCCCTGCGCCCTCCGAGGAAGCCAAATTCTCAGTCTGCGTCCCGATGTGCCCTCGCCGTCCCCGCGGCGGGATCGGCCACGCGGCTGGTGCGCGATTTCTGTTCACCCGTGCGGCAGTGCCGGCCGCACACCCGGGCCCGAGATAGGCACGCCGGGATTAAGGCGCCGCGGCCGGCGTAGACGCGCCGGAAATGGTGATCAGCGGCCCATTGCTGGCCACGCCGTTCACCGTGATGATGAGCGGGTAGTCGCCGCCGGGCAGTGCCGGCACAGTGATATTGGCCTGCGCCAAGCCCACGTATCCGGGAGCCAATCCGAGGAAGAAGACCTTCGCATTCAGGCCGCCGATCGTAGCCGAGTAGGTCGAGGTCGCCCGCGACAACGGTAAATCCGGCGCCGCAACGCCATCCGCCACCGGATTGTCCAACGGACCCTGCCCGGTCAGGTATGCCACGATGTAACTGCCCGCCGCTACCCCATTGTTGGTGTTATTGATGCTGTTATCCGGGTTCCGCACCGCAGCGCGGTCGTTTCCGAATTGGAAGATTCCCGGCGATGCGGTCTGAACGGAAAAGCTGAAAGGGGCGCTGTTGGTGCTTCCCACGGTTACCACCACGGTGGCCGTACCAACCTTGGTCTCGTACGGGATCTGGAAGTCGATCTGAAGCGAACTGGAATAGAACAGCGGCGCAGGGACGCCGTTTACTGTGACACTGGCGCCGCCCAACGACAGGGGCAACGGAAGAGACTTGGCCGTAGCCGTGGAGGTGGCTATGTTCGCGCCGAAGATCGTCGCGATGGAGCCGGGAGAGAGAAGATTGGTCACGAAGCTCGCGCCATTGGTGACTGCGCAGACGCTGATTTGATCCGCGGCTGGCGTGTTAATGGTGACCGCCGCCGGCTTCGAAACTATGGATGCCAGATTAAATGCCTGGATTTGATAGGTATAGGATGCGCTGGCGGCAAGGCCCGAGTCCGCAAAAAAAGGCGAGAAAACAGTCGCAATCTGGGCCCCGTTGCGCAATACTTGATAGCCCGCCACGCCTACATTGTCCGACGAGGGGCTCCAGCTCAGGTTTACGCCCGACGCGCACGCCGTAGCTTGCAAGGAGGCTGGTTGCGACGGCACAGCAATACTCGCGGGTGACACGGCCAGTTTGAACCAGGCCTGTGCCGTGTCGGTGTATTGCGCCAGCGGTATCTGCGCCAGCGCGGCTTGTTGCACATCCATAAACACCTGGTTCGGAGGCAAAGTCCCGCAGGACGCGGTTCCCGCGGCGCAATCCCCTAAAATAGCGTTGGATGAGCTCCAGGTGAGGTACGCCGACCAGTTCTGTGTATTGAACGGCGCCACCCAGTACATCCCCTGGTAGTTGGCCAGGTCGTAGATGATTTGCAGGAAGCTTTCGTCAAGCGGCTCCCAGAAACTATAAGCCTCCCGGGCTTCTTCGATGGCGCCGCCGTTGTCGAGGAGCATCCATTCGCTGTCCCGGACCTTACGCAGCCAGCACTGCGAGATCGTCATGTGCATGCCGGCGGCGGTCGCGGTCGCCATCACCGCCATGGTGTTGTTCTGAAAATTCGTGGATCCGGCGGGACATGCGTTTCCGGGAGAACAGTCGACGGCATTCTGAATGATCGGGAACACGTGCATGTCCAGAAAGTCCAGCGGAGTTGTGACACAGGGTTGAGAGTCGCTGCACGCCGTCTGGGTGAAGCTGTTCGCGAACGACTGGTAATACCCCAACCAAGTACCGAAGCCGGCTCCGATCTTCATCCCGGGAACCAGGCCCGCTACTGCGGCGTGGGTGGCGTTCAGCATTTCCGTGGAGTACTCTACCATCCCCACCGGTTGACCGGAATTATACCCTTCCGTGTCCGGTTCCTCCTGCAACACCACGTAGTCCGGCTTCATCGTCTGAACCACCGTGGCGGCGGCTGTCGCGCGAGCCGCTATATACGATGAGAAAGGCATCGGGTTTCCGCCCGGACTGTAAAACGCCGGCAAGGCAGATATGATCTCATTGCTCTGAAGCTGAGTCAGTCCAGTGTCCATACTCTGGATCTCAACGATGAGCTTGAATCCCTGTGCGCGGACAGCCGCAGCCACGTTGGCGTAAAATGCCGCGTATTGATCCTGGTACCCCTGCTGGATGGAATCCAAGAAGGGTTCGTACAACATGGGGAAGGAGACTTCCACGGATACCGCCTGGACGCCCACCGCCTTCAGGAGGAGCAGTTCGTTCTGGATCGCATTCATCGCGGCCGGCGTAAGCATCTGCGGTCCGTTGTTCGCATTCGCGTCCGTCAATTGGCCCGCGAAGATCACAGACGACGTGGACCCGTTCCACACCTTGCTGATGCTGGTGCTGAATGTATTCAGATCTCCGCTGAGCTGGTTGTAGAGATCCGTGTATAGAGTGGGAGTCTGGCTCCTGGAAATCCCGGCTGCCCCGGGAAGAATGGCAATCAACCAAATAAGAACGCTCCGTCGAATCGTCCTGGCCAAACACGAAGGCAGCGTTGATGAAGTCAGTACTCGTAGTGGGCGCGACACCATATGTGTTAGATTCTAACCCAGGATTTCCACTTTGGTTTCTGGCGGGACGAACTAAAGATGCAATCGCTGCGCGGGGCCGTTCAACCGGCCGCGCCAAGTGTATGGCAAATAACAAAAGCGGCGCGCCGCGGACTTTACCGGCCTAATTCGTACGCCGCGATAGTCTTGCGATCCCGCAGGTACAACCGCGTGCCCACCAGCGTAGGCGGCGTCCAGGCGATGCTCTGCAGGACAGATGCTTTCGCGAGTACTTCGAATTTTTGCGGCGTGGCCCGGCAAAGCGCCAGGGTTCCATCCTGGTCCGCGAGGATCAGCTTGCCATCCGCCCACAGCAGTTGCGCCTTGGCAAAACCGCGCTCCTGCCATGCGATCTTGCCGGTCTTCAGCTCGACCGCGGTCATCAGCACCGGTCCGTCGTAGCCTCTGGACAGGTACACATAGCCGTCCCTTTGGATCGCCGTTCCGATGTGCAGTTGCAGGTGCGGATCGTACCAGAGCTGCTTCACCGCTGTCCTCCCGCCAGACTGGTTCAGTTGCAGCACCCGCGCGCCCGTGCCGTAGGCCGAGGCTACGAACAGCAGGTTTCCCGGCGCCCAAACGGGCGTGCTTACGGCCAGGCCGTAGTTGGTCTCGTGTTCGTGAGTCCACAAGAGCGCGCCGTTGTCGGGATTGAAACCGAACACGGTCTTGGCCGCTAACACGACCGCCTGCGTTTGGCCGTCCACGTTGATCAGCAGCGGCGACGAATGCGAGTTCGTGAACTGGAGACTTTTCCAAACTACCGCGCCGTCGTTTTGGCGGAACGCCACTACCCCGTCGCCGCTCCCGCCCGCCTGGTAGATCACCAGGTCCTTGTACGGCAGCCCGTGGCAGGAGTAGCCGAATTGAAGATGCGTCGCATGAAACTCTTCATACAGATCGTGCGACCAGCGCAGCTTCCCGGTTTTCTTATCCAACGAGAGGATCTTCCCCGTGCCGCTGGCCGCCACCACGCGATCGCCGAGCACCTGCGGCATGGCATAAGGGCCCGGTCCCACGGCCTCCGAATACGCGTTCGTGAAGGGATTTTCGTACGCGTACTCCCAGAGCGTCCTGCCGGTGGCCGCGTCGAGCGCGGTGATCACGTCCCGGGAAGCGCGGCGGTACGCGGTATACAGGACGCCACTCTCCTCGGCCACCGCCGAATAACCGTCCCCTAACGCCCGGCTCCAGATCTTCGCCGGACCCGCAGCCGGCCAGGCATTCGCCAGCCCCGAGGTATTCACCACGAAGTCGCGATTCTTTCCGCCCCATACCGGCCAGTCCTCCACGATCGCCGCCGGCTTGGCGGGTGCCTTCTGGCCCGCGGCGCGCTTCTGGGCCGTTTGCGCCGCGAGCGCCGCCGCTAACGACAAACCAATCGCCACGCTGCGACACCGCATGTCTTGATTGGACGCCGCAACGTGCTAAATGTTCCGAAATCGTGGGGCACGGCCCAGGAATCCGGATGTGCCATGATGGAAAGTAGGTTGATCCGGAGGGACTGTTCCTGCAAACCTGCCGGCGCGATTCCTGCGGCGGACGCGAGGGGCCGTCATGCGCGCGAGCTCCGCAAGGCTGAGGTACGACCTGACGACACCATGATCGGAAAACAAATCGGCAACTATCGGATCGTCGAGAAGCTCGGCGAGGGCGGCATGGGGATCGTCTACAAGGCCATCGACACGCTGCTCGACCGGCCAGTGGCGGTCAAGGCGCTCACTTCCGGATTCTCTCAGAATCCGTCGCTGGTGGAGCGATTCCGCGCTGAAGCGCGCGCGCAGGCGCAAATGAACCACCCTAACCTCGCGACGCTCTACGCTTTCCTGGTCGAGGAAGGCGCCGCCTACATGGTGATGGAATTCGTGGAGGGCCAGAACTTCACCCAGATCGTCGCCAGCCGCGGTCCCATCCCCGCGGCAGAAGCGCTGCCGCTGTTCCGCCAGGCTCTGTCGGGCATCGGCTATGCACACCGGCTGGGGATCGTACATCGCGACCTCAAGCCCAGCAACATCATGCTGAACCGCGATGGCATCGTCAAGGTGATGGATTTCGGGCTCGCCAAAGTGATCGGCGAGCCCGGCCTGACGCGCACCGGAGTGCAGGTGGGCACCGTCTGCTATATGTCGCCCGAGCAGGTCCTGAACAAACCCACCGATATCCGGTCCGACATCTACTCTCTCGGGGTCACCCTGTACGAGATCCTGACCGAACACGTGCCCTTCCATGCGGACAGCGAGTTCCACATGATGCATGCTCACGTGAATACACCGCCGCCTCCGCCCACCGGCTTCAACGCCCGCATTCCCAGTGTCGTGGAGAATGCCGTGCTCAAGGCGCTCGCCAAGGATCCGGACGAGCGTTTTCAAACGGTGGAGGAGTTCGCCGTGGCGCTGGGGCAGCCCCAGGATTTCCATGCGGCGCCGACCAAGTTCGATATGGCGCGCACCGGAGCGGACTCGGTGATCGAGCCGCCGACGACTCTGGCGGCCACACCATTGGAGCAGCCCAAGCCGCCGTTCTGGGCGGGTCCGCGCCGTGTGATGGCCGCCGCCGGACTGGCCATCGTGGCGCTGCTCGCGGGCTGGCTGCTTTTCCGTGCAAAGCATGCTCCTCCGCCGGCTGCGCCGTCCCAGGCGCCGGCGGTCGTGTCCGCGCCGTCTTCGCCGGCGGCTCAAACCGAGCCGGCGCCTGCCGCGGAGCCCCCCGCTCCGCCGCCCCTTTCTACCGGGACCATACGCGCCGGAACCGTCATTACCGTCCACACCGTCGATCCCATCGATCCCAAGTACAGCGCGGCCGGCCAGGAGTTCCGTGCCATAGTCGTGGCGCCCGTGCTGGCGGGGAATCGCGAAGCGATTCACCGCGACGATGCCGCACGTCTCCGCCTGCAGGAGACCGCCAGCGCCGGCCACTCCTCCAAAAAGCCCGACCTGATTCTGGAGTTGGTGTCCGTTACGACAGCCGGCCAAACCCTCCCGGTAAGTTCAACGCCTTATCTTCTGAAGGGGGGCGTCTTCCGGAAGAAGCGCGTGGACAAGGGAACCCAGATCCAATTCACCTTGCGCGAGCCGGTATCGGTTAACTTGCGGCCGTGAAGCCGGTCTCCCGCCGGCGACTCCGCCTGTAGCCAAGCCGTCCAGCCGTCCCGTGCACGCGCCGCTCACAGCGGCCACTTCGTCACCGGCCAGTGCGTCTCCCTTTCGATCGCCAGCAGACGATTGTACTTGGCCAGGCGCTCGGATTGCGCGATCGAGCCGGCCTTGAATTGATCGCCGCGCCAGCCCGCGGCGAGGTCGGCCGTCCAATCGTCTTCGGTTTCACCGCTGCGTACGCTGATACTCACCTGCCAACCGGCGTCCCTGGCAAGGCGGTCCGCCGCCGCCGCTTCCGTCAGCGTGCCGATCTGGTTGGGCTTGAGCAGAAGTGCGTTACAGGCTTGCAAATCGATCGCACGGCGAATGCGTTGCGGGTTGGTGCAAAGCAGGTCGTCTCCCAGCACCAGCGCACGCCGCTCCAGCGCCCGGCGGAGCGTCGGCCACCATTCCCAATCGTCTTCGGCGAGACCGTCTTCCACGCTCACGATGGGATAACGATCCACCCAGCGGACGAGCCGCTCGATCATTCCGGCGCTATCGAGCGTCGCGCCGTCAAGGTGATAGTGGCCGTTCTTATAGAAGTGGCTGGCCGCCACGTCCAGTGCCAACACGACATCCACGCCCGGCCGGCAACCCGCGGCCTTAATCGCGATGACCGCGGTCTCGATCAGTTCTTCGGCGCTGTCGCATGGCGGCGCCAGGCCGCCTTCGTCGGCGGTCAGCAGGCGCATCCGGTAGCGTTTCAGGACCAGCTCGGCGGCGGCCTGGTAGACATCGTAAGCCATCGCCAACGCTTCGTCGATCGTCGCGGCCCGGGCGGGCGCCATCAGCACGTCCTGAATCGCCACCTGTCTTCCCGCGTGGACGCCGCCGCTGAAGAGGTTGATCGTGAGGCGCGGCAGCCGTCCCGGACCGGCGCCGCGCATGCCGGCGAAATACTCGTAAAGCGGCAGCCCGCTCTCCTGCGCGCAAGCGCGTGCGAAGGCCACGGACACGGCCAGCACGGCATTTGCGCCGAGCCGCGATTTGTCCGGCGTGCCGTCCAGCTCGATGAGCGCGCGATCGAGTGTTTCCTGATCGCCGAAAGCCGCGCCGCCGAGAGCGCGCTGGATCTCGCCCTCCACCTGTGCGACGGCTTTCCGGCAACCCAGGCCGCGATAACGCCCGGGGTCGCCATCGCGAAGCTCCCGCGCTTCCGCCGTGCCCGTGGAAGCTCCCGCGGGAACCGATGCCGAAGCCGTCGCCCCGCCCGCCAGCCGGCAAGTTGCGCGGACCGTGGGCCGGCCCCGGCTGTCCAGGATCTCCGCGGCGGTGAGGCGTTCGATTACCGGCACAGCTCCTCCTCGAACCGTGAGATCAGATCCGCGATTCGCGCGGGCGCGTCGGGTATCATACGCAGCACCGCTTCCCGCTGGCGGGCGCGCGCTTCATCGTCGAGATACTCTAACGGAGAGCGCCCCGCCACCCGCGCCAACAGGCAGCCCAGCGTGTGGCGCACCGCCCGCGGCTCCAGCTCCGCCGCCCACGGGCATGCGCCGGCCGCTTCCCGGTATGCCTGCCAGTAGGCCAGCGCGGCCTCCGCGAACTCCCTTCGCAAAGCCGGCAGGTGGTTGGCCTTGCCGAGGAAGTGCGTCAGCGAGAAGCCCAGATCGAACGCCGGGTCGCCGAAATGGATCACTTCATGATCGAGCAGCACCAGGCGGTCCCGGTAAATGAGGATGTTCTTCGGGCTGTAATCGCCATGCACCAGCGTGATGTGCGTCGCCCGTGTTTCGCGAATGAGCGAATCGAGAAACCCGGCGGCGGCCGGCGCTTGCTGCGCGGAATAGCCGTAGTAGGGTTCCACGCGCAGAGACTCGAAAAACGTGCGATCCGCGAAGATGCCCTCGAGCTCCCCGCGGCGCCGGTGCGCCTCGCGGTGCACGGTAGCCAGCAGCGTGGCGAATTGGCATACATGACCGGCGCGGATTTTTCCGGCGAGCAAAAGCGATTTCCAGTTCTCGTGCGGCCGTGGAACGGCCTGCATGGCCAGCAAGTGCTGCTCGCGATCTTCAAACAGCAAGGGCGTGATCGTCCCGGGGGGCGCCAGCTTAGCCAGCCATTCCAGACCGAGCGCCTCCCGGTGGATGCGCTCCGGCGAACTGAACCAATCCACGGGCACGCGCAATTTGGCGAGCGCCTGTTTGAGCACCAACGCCTCCCCCGACTCGCGTTCGACAGCGACCGTGCGGTTGGAGACTCCGCCTTGCAAGTTTCGCACGCGCGGTTGCTCGCCGGGTGCAATCCGGCCGGACCGCCGCAAATAAGCGAGCAACGATTCGCAGTCCTCGATATCGACTGCCTCAGGCAACCGCCGCGCCCTCCTCGCCGGCGCCGGCGCACTCCATCGCGGAGTAAGCGCTGCCCACCACGACCAGGAACATCGTGAGCACTTCACTGTCGCCCAGGTTGTACTCGAAAACGCCGGCGATCATGGCGGCGATCACCACCGCCACGGCGCCGTGCAGCACGAACTTCAAATCGCCGCGGCCCGGCGGCAGCCGCCAGACGCGCCGCAGGCAGTCGTACAGGATCTGGCCGAGCATCCAAAGCATTGCGAGCATGGTCGGGATGCCGCGTTCGGCCGCGTATTGCAGATAGATGTTGTGCAAATGCCCGTACCAACCCTCCGGCAACGGCCGCGGAATATCGGCCGGCACGTAGCTGTCGAACTGCGGTTTGACCTCTTCCAGGCCGAGCCCAAACCACGGATGCGCGCGGATCATCTCCAAACCCGTCCGCCAGGTGACGATGCGGTGCTGGTTGGAATCCACCTTTCCCGGCTTGAGCAGAGAGGTGAATCGTTCGCGAATCGACGCCGGGGAAAGGAATGCGACCAGCAGCAGCGCTACCGGCAGCACCGCAACCAGCAGCCGCTTGCGGAACCACAGCAGGTAGAGACCGGCGCCGGCGCTCGCCAGCCAGATGCTGCGGGTGAATCCCAGCAGCAGCGCGAGGGCCATTAATACGGCGCTCAACAGCCAGAGCCAGGCGCGCCGGCGCCCGAGGCACGCGAAGAACAGGAACGCCGACGTCATCAACAGCGCGAACATCTCCTCGCCGCCGAACGTCATCCAGTGGCTCATGAAACCCGTGATCCGCGCGGCGATGTAGTAGTCGTAGAACGGACGGCCTTGGGCATGCGCTTCGGCCACCTTGTTGCCGAACTGCACAAGGCCGCGCAGCGAGATCAGCGCACCGGCGCCCGCCCAACAGACGAACAACCGCCGGATCACGACCATGTCGCGCATCGTCGAGAAGACCACCAACAACATCGTGAAGACGAAAATCTTGCGGACCTGCGGAAGGCCAGCCGCGGGGTCCGGCGAGAGCGCCAGCGAAATCAGCGTCCCCAACAGAAACACGCCGAGCGGAAGCCAAATGCGGGGCAGCCGCATCCGCCCGCCGGAGAGCAGCAGAGCCACCAGCGCCAGCGCCAGCAGGATTTGCGACGCGGCGATGGAGACCAGAATGGTTACCGCCGAGCCGAACGTGAGCCATCGCGCCAAGCGGAAAAGCAGGGGTTCCGATGCGGTCATGAACCCTTTCAGTATACGTGGCGTGGACGGGCCCGCCGGTTTTGGCGCCGAACCGCCAGCACCGTACACGCCGGGGCTGCCGCGCGCGATGCCGATGCGTCCGTCTGACGCACCACTCGATCTGCCAACTACGCTCGTAAGTCCGGCAATCGTAAGTTGCCGGGACGCCAGAGTTAGTCAGCTCCCGGCAGCCCTTCCGTACGGTTGCATACCTTTGTAACCTGCGGTAGCGTACCACACGATCGGCGCCAGCGTGTAACCTTAGATCAGACCGGTGGCTAAGCCCGGTCTTTCGTTCAATTCGAGGTCCAGGGGTGGAGGCTGTCATGCGTTGGCTCTGTACATCGGTTCTGGCGGTCTTTCTCTCGTATTCCGCTTTCGCTCAGACCTACACCATTCAAACCTTTGCGGGCGGCGCGTTGCCGTCGAATATCGCGGGCCCCTCCGCCAGCCTGGGCTTTGTGAGCGCGGTCGCCGTGGATTCCTCCGGCAACGTGTTCATGGCGCTCAGCGGCTATAACGCCGTGCTCGAGTGGAGTGCCCAGAAACATGTGGTGACGCCCGTTGCGGGGGACGGCACGCCCGGGTTCAGCGGCGATAACGGCCCAGCTACCGGCGCCCAGTTGAACGCCCCCCAAGGCATCACCGTGGATTCTCACGGCAATCTGTACATTGCGGATTACGGGAATAATCGGATCCGCAAGGTCGTCCTCTCTACCGGCGTGATCACCACCGTGGCCGGGACCGGCACGGGTGGCTATAGCGGCGACTCCGGTCCGCCCGCCAGCGCGGAGTTGAACGGGCCGAGTGGCGTCGCGCTGGACAGTAATCTCAACCTTTACATCGCCGACACACTCAATAACCGGGTGCGCGCGGTCGCGAACGGCATCATTGGAACCGTAGCGGGCGCCGGCACGCCCGGTTATAGCGGCGACACCGGTGCAGCCATCAGCGCCGAACTGCACGGCCCGTTGAGCGTCGCTTTGGACACATTCAATAATCTCTACATCGCCGACACGGGCAACCACGTGATTCGGGAGGTTACTCCCAATACGCCGCTACCCAGCGGCGGAATCATCACTACCGTAGCGGGCAACGGGACCTCCGGATTTAGCGGCGACAACGGTCCGGCCACCAGCGCCCAACTGTTCCTCCCGGGCGGCATCGCGTTGGACTCCTCGGGTCACCTCTACATCGCCGACACTCACAACAATCGCATCCGCATCGTCTCCAACGGCGTGATCACCACGTTCGCGGGCGATGGCATCCAGGGTTTCGGCGGCGACAACGGTCCGGCGGCGGTTGCGGAGCTGATGGGGCCGCAAGGCGTTGCGGTGGATCATTCCGGCGATCTGTTCATCGCCGATACCGGCAACGCGCGCATTCGCGAGGTTTCCAAGGGGGTCATCACCACCTTCGCCGGCGGCGGCGGCGCGCTGGGAGACGATGGTCCGCCAACCGGCGCCCAGATGGAAAGTCCCAATGGCGTCGCGGTCGATTCCGCCGGAAACGTGTATGTGGCCGACAGCGGAAACTACCGTATCCGCGAGATCTCCAACAACGTCATCGCCACAGTCGCCGGCGATGGGACCCTCGGATCGAGCGGCGACAACGGTCCGGCCACCAGCGCCGAGGTGGGCTTCCCCCTGGATATCACGGTGGACGC
>Ga0335078_10009604_pt1 | contig 14331 bp, 14 predicted proteins | sample Lox_Sample_32_FD_206711 | JGI IMG/M metagenome (GOLD analysis project Ga0335078, IMG submission 206711) | Soil microbial communities from Loxahatchee National Wildlife Refuge, Florida, United States - Lox_Sample_3.2 | ecosystem: Environmental > Terrestrial > Soil > Wetlands | place: USA...
CGGTGGCGATCACGACGGCATCCGCGGTGACCGTGCGCAGGCGGCCCTGGCCGTCCTCCACCTGCACCGTGTGCGGGTCGGTGAAGTGCGCGGTGCCTGCGAGCACGGTGACCCGGTTGCGGGACAGCTGGCTGCGCACCACGTCGTTTTCCCGGCTGACCACGTGCTGGGTGCGGGCGGCCAGGTCGGCGATGGTGATCTCGTCCTTGACCCGGTAGCTCTGCCCGTACATCTCCCGCTGGTCCAGGCCGGTCAGGTACAGCACCGCCTCGCGCATGGTCTTGGACGGGATCGTGCCCGTGTTCAGGCACACCCCGCCGATCATTTCCGGCCGCTCGACGATCGCGACCCGGCGATCCAGCTTCGCAGCGGCGATCGCAGCCTTCTGCCCGCTCGGACCCGACCCGATAACCAGGAGATCGAAGTCATACACGCTTTCAGTGTGCCGGGGCCACCACGGCTTTTGAAGAAGGCAGCCGCGACAAACGCGGAAACCCGGCGGCTAGAGCCAGCCGGCGCGGACGCTCGCCGCCGCCTCGTCGCTGGGTGGCCGGCCAGCCTCACCCGCCCTGACCTGGGCCAGCAACCGGGTGATCGCGTTAAGTATGTCGGGCAGGCAGCTGCGCAGGCTGGCCGCGTCGCGCGCGTCGGCCGGGTCGCCCGCCGCGCCGGCCCGGGCCAGCAGCCCCTCCAGGTCGGCCAGCTTGCTGCCGACCCACTCCACCGGGAACGCGGACAGCTCCGGCTCGAACACGCGGCGGCCGGGCTCCCAGCCGCCCACGATGACCGGATGGTGGTGGGTCCGGTCGAAGCTCCCCGGCCGCCCGTCCACCGATTCCAGCAGGTCGGCCCGCCAGATAAGCTCGCCGATCTCGATGGGCTGGGCCGAGTAGATGCCGCCCCTGAGTTCCCCGGCGCGCAGCAGCCGGACTTCCAGCCGCACCCCGCGCTCGGGGCTCTCCTGGCCCTCGAGCGGATCCGGGTCCACCAGGTACAGGTCGCTGAACACGACCGCGGTCCGCTCGAAACCGAAGATGTACAGCACGGCGGGCCTCCTCAGGCTGGCGGGTTCACCCCCAGTCTGCCAAGCCGTCTTCGCCGTGGCCATGCCCGATCGTGGCCGACACCACAGCGGCGGCCCACGCTGGCCACGGGGAGCTCGCATAGGCTGAAAGTGTCCCCGCGGGCCTCCTAGCAGATGGCGGAATTCATGATCGTGTTGCTGCTCGCCGGCGCCCTCGTGGTGCTGCTGATCTTGCTCGCGCTGGCCGAGCGGGTCCTTAAGACCAGAGCGCGGGCCCGGCGGTTGCAGTCGATGAGCGACCGGCTGGTGGCCGCCGCCGCCCGGGTCGACGAGCAGCAGGAGAAGCGGCGCACGCAGGCCCGGGCCAGCGCCGCGCTGACCTCGGTGATGCCGGCCATCAAGCGGCCGCCGCTGAGCCTGCCCGGGGTCGAGCCGCTGGGCGCGGCGCGGCCGGAGCCCGCGGGTGAGCGGCCCGGTCAGGCGGCCCGGCCCCCCGCCCCGGCTGGTGAGCACGCCACCCCGGCCGGCGAACGGCACGGCTGACCGCGCCGGGTATAACGCCTCCCGCGGCCGCAAACCGCCCGTTCCGGGCGACGACGCAGACGCCGGCGGTAGCTAAACTCGTGGAGCCGGGATACATCTAGGATTAGCCGGTGGTTTCCCTGCGGTTCACCTGCCCTGCTTGCTGCCCCAGGCTGAGGTCCAATGCTGCCGTCGCTGGTCCGTGTCGTGGTGCTGCCAGCCGATGACGCTGGCCAGCCGGCGGACGAGGCGGTGCGCGGCGCGCTCGGCGGGCGGTTCGCCGTGGCCAGCGCGGGACGGCCGCGCACCGCGCGCCGGGCGTGGCTGGACACCTTCGACTGGCGGCTGCACCGGGCCGGGTGCACGCTCGAGCACGTCACCGGCCCGCGGCCCGCGGAACTGGTGCTGTCCGGGCCGGGCGGGACGCAGCTCAGCCAGCAGGCCAGCGGGCTGAGCTGGCCGGCGCTGGCTGGTGAGCTGCCGGCCGGGCCGGTCCGGGACCGGCTGGAGGCGCTGTGCGGGATCCGGGCCCTGCTGCCGGTGGCCCGGGCCGTCAGCACCGTCCAGGAGCTGCGGGTACTCAACAGCGACGCCAAGACCGTGGCCTGGATCGGCCTGGACCGCACCGCGGCCCGCCAGCCCGTGGCCACGCGGCTGCCCGCCCGGCTGCGGGTCGCCGCGGTCCGCGGCTATCAGCCCGAGGCCGAGCGCGTCGTCCGGCTGCTGGCCGGCCTGCCCGGGGCGGAGGCTGGCCCGGCCGCCAGCCCGCTGGACGCCGCGCTCGCTGCCGCCGGGCGCCGGGCGGAGGACTACAGCAGCAAGCTCGCCATCCACCTGTCGCCGGGCATGGCCGCCGAGGCGGCCCTGCGCGACGTGCTGCTGGCCTTGCTGGACACGCTCGAGGCCAACGTGCCGGGCACGATCCGGGACACCGATACCGAGTTCCTGCACGACCTGCGGGTGGCGGTGCGCCGCACCCGGTCCGCGCTGAAGCTGGCCGGGGACGTGCTGCCCGCCGGGCTGCGGGAGCGGTTCGGCGCCGAGTTCAAGTGGCTGGGGGACCTGACCACGCCCACCCGGGATCTCGACGTCTACCTGCTGGGTTACCAGGACATGGCGGCCAGCCTGGTCTCCGCCAAGGCGGCCGAGCTGACCCCGTTCCACGCGCACCTGCGGGCACAGCGGGCAGCGGAGTACCGCAAGCTGGTCCGGGGGCTGCGCTCGGCCCGGTTCTCCCGGCTGACCGGCGAGTGGCGGGCGGTGCTGACCGGGTCGCCCGCCGCGCCCGCCGGCCGCGCCCAGCAGCGCACCGGGCGCAAGCAGCCCAGGCAGCCCAGGCACCGCGGGCAGCGTGCCGCGGCGCTGGCTGCCGGGCGGATCGGCCGGGCGCACCGGCGGGCGCTGCGCCAGGGGCAGGCGATCACCCCGGACTCGCCCCCCGAGCAGCTGCACGACCTGCGCAAGCGGTGCAAGGAGCTGCGCTACCTGCTGGAGATCTTCGCGTCCCTTTACGACCCGCGGGACCACCAGCGGGTCGTCAAGGACCTGAAAGGCCTGCAGGACTGCCTCGGGGAGTTCCAGGACCGGCAGGTGCAGCAGGAGGAGATCCGCGAGTTCGCCACCCAGATGATGGGCGAGGAAGGCGTGCCCGTCACCGCGCTGCTGGCCATGGGGGAACTGGCGGGCCAGCTCGGGCACAGCCAGCGGCGGGCCCACGAGCGGTTCGCCGGGCGGTTCCGCGAGTTCGCCAGCCCGGCCAGCGAGCACCGGTTCCGCGAGCTGATCGGCGAGGCCGACAAATGAAGATCCTGGCCACGTACAACATCAAGGGGGGCGTCGGGAAGACGGCCACCGCCGTCAACCTGAGCTACCTGGCCGCGTCGGATGGGCTGCGGGTCCTGCTGTGGGACCTGGACCCCCAGGCCGCGGCCAGCTTCCTGTTCCGGGTCCGGCCCCGGGTCAAGGGCGGTGGCAAGGCGCTGATCCGCGGCAGCCGGGAGATCGATGCCTCGATCAAGGGCACCGACTTCGAGCGCCTCGACCTGCTGCCCGCCGACTTCACCTACCGGCACCTCGACCTGGTGCTCGGCGCGACCAAGAAGCCCACCCGGCGGCTGGCCCGGCTGCTGTCCCCGCTCGGCGAGGACTACGACGTGGTCTTCCTGGACTGCCCGCCCGGTATCTCGCTGCTGTCCGAGAGCGTGCTGTACGCGGCGGACAGCCTGCTGGTGCCGCTGATCCCGACCACGCTGTCGCTGCGCACCCTGGACCAGCTGACCGAGTTCATCGGCGGCATGGACGGGCACCGCCCGGACGTGCTCGCCTTCTTCTCCATGATCGACCGGCGCAAGCGGCTGCATCTGGAGATCGCCAGCCAGCTGCCCGAAGAGCGCGGCGACATCGCCGCCACGGCCATCCCCGCGCTGTCGCTGATCGAGCGGATGTCGGTGCAGCGTGCCCCGGTGGCGGCGTTCGCCCCCCGCAGCCGGGCTGCGCAGAGCTACCGTGACCTCTGGTCGGAAGTGCGGGCCCGGGCCCTGTGACGTGCTGAGCGGCCGCTCTGGTCGTCAGCCCGTGCTCACCCGTGCGCGGCATGTAGCCAGGACGACAGAAATTAGTGCAGAACGTAACCGCCAGCACCTATGTCACGGAATGACAGCCTGCGCCGCCTCACCGCGGAGCATGCTAGTAGTAGGAAACCTGTCTACACCCAGGGGGGAGACGTGAGCCGACGGCTTATCCGGCTGGAAATGCCGGTCTTCCCCGACCGGCGGATGTTCCGCGTCCACGACACCACGGTGGACCCGGACGCGCCCGGCGGCCCGCTTCCCCCGGTCGGCACGCTGGTCAGCGTGAACCGTGAGCAGCTGTGGGTGGGCAGCCTGCAGGAGCACATCGGGGTCCGGCTCACGTTCGAGGAATGGGACACCGCGCCCCCTGCGTTCGGCGACGCGTGGGAGGACGAGGCCAAGGGCACCCTGTACCTGCGCGGCCAGCTGAGCGTGGACATGGGGTCGGCCGGGCGCGCGGTGGAAGGGCTGACCCTGGCCGGCGGCGTGGGTGACTACGTGGTCCGGGTCTACGCGCGCAACCGGCGCGAGGTGATGCGGCTCTACGAGGAGCTGTTCGAGCGCGGCGTCGACCCGCTGAGCGATGAGTTCCAGCAGGCCAGGAAGAACCTCGAAGGGCTGGAGCAGTATCTGCTGCAGATCTGGCGGGAGTACTGAGCCTATTGCGACCGGGTGGCGCGCGGCTGGGCGCCGGCCGCCGCCGACGGCTTGCTGACCGCCGGGCCGGACGCCAGCGGGCTGGCCTGCGCCGCGCCCGACGCGGCCGGGCGGGCCGAGGTGGCCGGGGCGGAACTGGCCGGGTGGCCGGCCGCGCCTTTGACCGGGACCGAGGGCTGGCCGGTGGCGTGGGCCGGTCCCATCACGGCCGGTGCGCCCGGCGACGCGCCGCTCTTGCCGCCACCGTGACGCTCGGCCGCGGTGCGCAGCGGGACCAGCGCGTACACCACCAGCGACACCATCGCGACGACCAGCAGGGTGCCGAGCGAGGCCAGCAGCCGGGCGCGGCGCATGCGCACGGTCAGCGGGCCGCGTGACGTCCCGAACGACGACATCCGGGCGGCGAGACCGGGGTCGGCGCCGGCCAAGGCCCGCTCGATCTCATCCAGGATGCGCTGCTCATCCATGGATAGCGCCATAGGGGCTACCTCCACCCGCCACCGGTGGGAACTTTCTCTTACTATCCCCCACACCAAGATCGTTAGCCCCGTTTCCCTTTGTGGCAGCGCGGTTTCCGGGCCGCCCGGCCCGCCCAGGCCCGCCTTCTGGGCGCCGGAAGCCGAGAACGTGGCCGGCTCCGGGGCGCGCCTCGTTGCCCTGATCGAATACACGTTCTATAGTGGCCGCCATGCGCTGGGATGGGATGCGGATCGAGGCTGGTCAGCACGGTGGCCCCGCTGGCCCCGGCTGCGCCGCGCCCGCCCTGTTCGAGCGCAGCGCGATCACCACCCGGTCGTTCGACACGCCGGGTTTCCGGGGCATGACGTTCTTCGAGATCCACGCGCGCAGCATCATCAACCGGGTGCCGCAGACCTCCCGGGTCCCGTTCCGCTGGACGATCAACCCCTACCGGGGCTGCTCCCACGGGTGCGTTTATTGCTTCGCCCGGAACTCGCACACCTATCTGGACCTGGACGCCGGGCACGACTTCGACTCGAAAATCGTGGTCAAGGTGAATGCCCCGGATCTGGTGCGCAAGGAACTGGCCGCGCGGAAGTGGCCGGGCGAGCACATCGCGATGGGCACCAACGTTGACGTGTACCAGCGGGCCGAGGGCAAGTACCGGCTGATGCCGGGCATCCTGCAGGCGCTGCTGAACGCGCGCAACCCGTACTCGATCCTGACCAAGGGCACGCTGATCCTGCGCGACCTCGACCTGCTGACCGCGTCCGCCGAGGTGACCCCGGTCGGGCTCAGCGTGTCGGCTGGCTGCACCGACGAGGACCTGTGGCGGACGCTGGAGCCCGGCACGCCCAGCCCGCGGCGGCGGCTGGACGTGTGCGCCACGCTGACCGACCACGGGCTGCCGTGCGGCGTCCTGATGGGCCCGGTCGTGCCGTTCCTGTCCGACTCCCCCGGCCAGCTGGCGGCGACCGTCCGGCAGGCCGCCGAGGCGGGCGCCACCCACGTCAGCCCGATCGTGCTGCACCTGCGGCCGGGTGCCCGGGAGTGGTTCCTGGCCTGGCTGGCCGAGCACCACCCGTCGCTGGTCCCCCGCTATCGCGGCCTGTACGGGTCACGGGCCTACACGCCCCGTGACTACCAGGAGCGGATCGCCGAGCAGGTACGCGAGCTTGCGCAGCGTTACCGCGTCGGGCGCCGTGCCCCCGCCCCGCCCCACCCGGCCGGGCGGGGCGGGGCGGGCGGCCGGGGTCCCGGGCCGCCCGCGGCCCGGCCGGGAGCACCGCCCGAGGAGCAGCTCAGCCTGCTGTGACCGGGCGCGCCTGGAACAGGGTGAGGCGCAGCACGTTACCGATGGCCAGGTGGGCCACGGGCAGCAGGTAACGGTAGCGGGCGGGCAGCTGACCGCGCAGCCCGGCGGGCGGCCTGGTGATCGACGCCTGGTCGAGGATCCGCAGGCCGAGCGGTTCCAGCTCGGCCGGGTTGTCGCAGGCCCAGGCCCAGCGGGCGATGTCCCGCTTGACGGCCATCTGGTGCTGGCGCTGCATCGCCGACCGGGAGTAGGTGTCCAGCGCGAGGTAGGCCCCGGGAAAGGCGCGGGCGAGACCCGCCAGCGCCCGGGTGACCTGATCTTCGGGCAGGTAGGTGAGTACTCCGTCGGTGACGAAGAAGTACGGTGCAGGCTGCTGCCGCACGGCCGGCCACCAGTCTTCGTCCAGCACGGACGCGGCGATCATCCGCCGGCGGCCGGTATCGGTGAAGAACCGGCGGCGCAGCTCGATCGTGTCCGGCAGATCCAGGTCGATCCAGTGCACCTGGCCGTTGTCCACCCGCTCGAACCTCGTGTTCAGCCCGGTGCCGAGTTCCACCACGGTGCCGGCCGGGTGCCCGGCCAGGAAGGCGCGGACCCAGTAGTCGAAGATCGCGGTGCGCAGGACGACGATCCCGCCGCCCGCGCCCCGGCCGTACCTGGCCGTGTCGAAGTCCAGCGACGCCATCATGGCCACCGCCTTCGGGTCGCGCAGCACCGGGTGTCTCCGGCCCGCGTCCTGCGCCCGCGCGGCCAGCGGGATGAACAGGGTCTGCTGGACGTCGCCGAGCTGCGCCTGCTGCTGTTCCATTTCAGGCATCCCCTAGCAGCCAGCCGTTGGCGCTGGCCAGCCGGACCGCTTCGGCGCGGGTTCGCGCCCCGGTCTTGCCGATCGCGGCGGACAGGTGGTTGCGCACGGTGCCCTCGGACAGGTGCAGTACCGCCGCGATGTCGGCGACCGTGCCGCCGTCCCGCGCGGCCGCCAGCACCTCGGTCTCCCGCTGGGTGAGCGGGCTGTCCCCGGCGGCCAGCGTTTCCGCGGCCAGGCTGGGATCGACGACGCGCAGCCCGGACGCGACCCGGCGCACGGCGTCCGCCAGCTGCCGGGCCGGGGTGTCCTTGACCACGAAGCCGCTGGCCCCGGCGGCCATCGCCCGCCGCAGGTACCCGGGGCGGCCGAACGTGGTCACCATCAGCACCCGGCAGGACGGCAGCGCGGCCCGCAGCTGGCGGGTGGCGGTGATGCCGTCCATGCCCGGCATTTCCACGTCGAGCAGGGCCACCTCCGGCCGGGTGCGGCGGGCCTCGGCCACCACCTCGTCGCCCCGGCCGACCTCGGCCACGACTTCGAGGTCCGGCTCGAGCGCGAGCAGCGCGGCCAGCGCCCCGCGCACCAGCGCCTGGTCATCGGCGAGCAGCAGGCGGATCGGCGGATTCACGGGTCGATCATGGCACGCACACCCGCAGCTGGAAGCCGCCCATGGGCGAGCGGCCCACGCTGACGGCAGCGCCGATCGCGTCCGCGCGCTCGCGCAGCCCGGTCAGCCCGTGGCCGCGGCCGGCCCGCGATTCCCCGGGGCCAGCCTCCCGGGCCAGCCCCGGGCCACGGCCGTCGTCGCTGATATCCACCTCACCGGGGGTGACCCGGATCCGGCAGCGGGTGGCGCCGCTGTGCCGGACCACGTTGGTCACGCCCTCCCGCACCGCCCAGCCAAACAGTTCCCGCCGCCCCCGCGGCACGTCGTCCACCTGGTCGGGCAGATCGGCCTCGACGCCGGCCGCGGCCAGCGCGGTCCGCGCACTGGCCAGTTCCTCACACAGCGTCACCTCGCGGTACCCGGCGGCCGCCGAACGGACATCGGCCAGCGCTTCCCGGGCGAGCCGTTCCACCTCGGCGATCTCCGCCTCGGCCCGTACCGGGTCCAGGCTGGCCAGCCGGCCCGCCAGCTCGGCCTTGACCGCCACCACGGTCAGCGAGTGCCCCAGGATGTCGTGCAGGTCGCGGGCGAACCGGTTGCGCTCGTCGGCCAGCGCCAGCCGGGTGATCTCGTTGCGGGCCTCGCTCAGCTGCACGTTGCGCTGGATCAGCTGGACCACGCCCCAGGCGGCCAGCGCGGACACGAAGATCTGGAAGGTCAGCGTCCCGTCGGTCTGCCAGCCGTGCACCAGCTCGGGCACGGCCAGCGAGGCCACGATGCAGCCGGCCACCACCAGCCAGCCCGGCCTGGTCGGCAGCACGAAGACCGCTATCACGGCCAGGTAGACGAACAGGCCGCCCGCTTCCGGGCCGATCGTGAGGTACCCGGCCACGACCATCGCGGCCTCGGCGGCCAGCACGGCCGAAGCGACCAGCAGGGACAGCCGGCCGCCACCGCGGCGCAGCCTGCGGACCGCGCTGAACGTGGCGACGAAGATGGCGGCGAACGCCAGCAGGGTGGCCAGCCCCAGGTACCGGCGGGCCAGGTTGTGGTCGTCCCACACGTGCGCGGCCGGCTGGGCCAGGTAGACCAGCCAGATCGCGGCGAACAGCCAGCCCACCCGGTACCAGCGGTTGGTGGTCATGAGGCCTTCGGCCGGCCCGGGTGGGGCGGACTCGATGTCCGCCGCGCGGACCCCCGGCCGGGCCGGTGCCGCGGTCACGCTGGCGCGCGGCCGCCCGTGCCCCCGCGCCGGGCGGCCGCGCCCAGGTGCGGGGTCCGGGTCAGCCGGATCCTGAAGCAGCACATACTCAGAGTCTGCGTGATCCGCCGGATTCCGGCCACCCGTTAGCAGCGCGTCGGCCATGTCCCGATGCTGCCGCGCCGGGGGCGGCCCCCCCGCTGCCGTGCGTCACCTCCTGACCGTGACATCTGTCATGGCCGGCCCGGCCTGCACCGGGAGCCCGGCGCGGGCCCAGGCGCGGAACCCACCGACCAGGTCGGTCGCCGAAGCCAGCCCGAGGTCCTGCAGGGACGCGGCGGCCAGGCTGGACGCATAGCCGGCCGAGCACATCACGATGATCTGCCGGCCGCAGCCGGCCTGCGGCAGCCGGGCGCCGGAGACCGGGTCGAGGCGCCATTCCAGCACGTTTCGCTCCACGATCAGCGCGCCCGGCACCGCACCCTCCTCGGCCCGCTGGGCCGCGGGCCGGATGTCCACCAGCAGCGCGCCGGCCTGCATGGCCGCGGCGGCCTGCTCCGGTCCCAGCCGGGCCAGCCGGCCGCGGGCCTGCGCCAGCAGCTCGCTGATCGGCCGGGCACCCGGCCGTGACTGCGTGCTCACCAGCGCTCGCCCGCGGTCGGGGCGGCGGCCAGCCACAGGCCGGCCGCGGTCAGCTCGTAGCGCCGCATCCCCGCCAGCGGCGGGGAGTACGCGTGGATGCTCACCGCCGGTGCGGCGGACGCGTTGACCACCTCGTGCACGTGCCGCGGCCCGAACGCCCGCACTCCCCCGGTGGCCAGGTCCCGGCCGACTGGCACCGCCGCGCTACCCAGGCGTACCGTGCGCTCCCGAAGCTGGCCGGCGGCCACGGTGAACGCGCCCGCCGACCCGCAGTGATCATGAAAGCCGGTGCGCTGCCCGGGCAGCCAGGTCAGCAGCCATACTTCGTGATCATCGTCCTGGGCCAGCCGGTGGTACCACCGGTCATGCTCGCTGTAGCGGACCAGCCCCGGCCACTCCCCGGCCGCCGCCGCCGCGCGGACCAGCCCGGCCAGCCGTCCCGTGGCCAGCCGGCCCGTGATTGGCCGGCCCGTGGCCAGCCGCCCCCGCTGCTGACGGGCTGTGCCGCCTGCCCTTCCGGTTGCTTGCATCCTATTTATCCTATCGGCTTAATCGGAATTACATAGCCGCGAGATTAGCACGGGCCACCCGGGTCGCCGGGCACAACCGGCCGACAGCCAGGTAACAGCTCCGCATACCCCGTTTGCCCAGTCTCCGGGCGGCCTGCCAGACTGGCCTGACCGGCCTCAGGGGACCCGCCGCGGGGCATCTCGCGAAATGAAATTGACAGCCCCACTGGACGCGATACATCGTGTATGCCGGTATCTGCCGGAGAGGCCGGCGCCGCATCCATGGGGAGGATCCGTGGCCAGAGGTTCAGCCGGCACCAGCCCGGGCGACCCGGGCCCGGGCCAGCCAGACGCGGGCCAGCCAGGCGCCGGCGGACCGGGCAGCACCGCGCCGGGCGGCACCGCGCCGCAAGGCGGCGGGCGGCCCGCACCCGGGCCAGCTGACGGTGCCGGGCCAGCCGGGACCGCACGGCCGAGCCGTCCCAGCCGGGGCCACCGGCTGGCTGGGCTGGTGAGCGGGCGCCGGACCAAGTGGGCGGTGCTGGTGTTCTGGGTGATCGTGATCGCGCTGACCGGGTCGCTGGCCGGGAAGCTGATGGGCGCCGAGAAGAATGACGCGTCGGCGTACCTGCCCGCGTCGGCGGAGGCGACCCAGGCCCTCAACCTGCAGGACCAGTTCACCGGAAAGAACCTCAACCCGGCCGTGGTGATCTACGTCCGCCCGTCCGGGCTGACCCCGGCTGACCTGGCCAAGGCGGCCCAGGACGCCCGCCAGTTCGCGGCGCTGCCCGGCGCCGGGCGGGTCCTCGGCCCGGTCCCGGCCCGGGACCGCAAGGCCGCCGAGATCCTGATCAACGCCCACCTGGGGTTCAGCAACTCGATCACCAACTTCGTGAACCGGGTGCACGCCATCGCCTCATCCGGTGACCCCGGCCTGCAGACGTACGTGACCGGCCCGGCCGCCAGCGCGGCCGACTCGGTCAAGATCTTCAAGGGCATCGACTCCACGCTGCTCTACGCCACCCTGGGCGTGGTCATCGTGCTGCTGCTGCTCACCTACCGCAGCCCGATCCTGTGGCTGCTGCCGATCGTCTCGGCGGGTGTGGCGCTGATCGCCGCGGAAGCCTTCATCTACCTGCTGATCGAGCACGCCGGCCTGGTCGTCAACGGGCAGAGCGCGGGCATCCTGGTCGTGCTGGTGCTGGGTGCGTCGACCGACTACGCGCTGCTGCTGATCGCCCGCTACCGTGAGGAGCTGCGCCGTCACGAGGACCGGCACGAGGCCATGGCCATCGCCATGCGGCGGGCCGGGCCCGCGATCATCGCCAGCGGGCTGACGGTCATCGCCGGGATGCTGTGCCTGCTGGTGGCCGACTCGGCGGACATCTCCGGGCTGGGCCCGGTGGCCGCGATCGGCATCGCGGTCGGCCTGCTGGCCATGATTTCCCTGCTGCCCGCGCTGCTGGTGATCACCGGGCGCTGGGTGTTCTGGCCATACCGGCCCCGGTACGGGTCGGCCGACCCGACCTCGCGCGGCCCGTGGGCCCGGGTGGGCCGGGTCATCGCGCGCCGCCCCCGGGCCATCTGGATCGTTACCGCGGTGCTGCTCGCGGCCGCCTCACTCGGCCTGCTCGGCTTTCACTTCGGCGCGCTCACCCAGGCCGAGTCCTACCGCGGCACGCCCAGCGCCGTGGCCGGGGCCCGGGTGCTGGCCGAGCACTTCCCGGCGGGCGCGGGCGAGCCGGTAATGGTGATCGGCAACGCGTCGGCGGCCCGGCCGCTGCGCGCCGCGGTGGCCGGCACCACGGGGATCGCCGCGGTATCCCCGCCGCTGGTGCACGGCCACCTGGTGCTGCTGCAGGGCACGCTGGCCGTGCCGCCGGACTCCCCCGCCGCGTACACCGCGGTCAGCCAGGTCCGCGCGGCGGCGCACGCGGTCCCCGGGGCGGACGCGAAGGTGGGCGGGGCGACCGCGATCAACGCCGATGTCGAGCACTACTCCATCCGGGACCGGGACGTGATCATCCCGCTGGTGCTGGTGGTCGTGCTGATCATCCTGGCCCTGCTGCTGCGGGCGGTGGTTGCGCCGCTGCTGCTGATCGGCACCGTCATCCTGTCCTTCTTCGGCTCGCTCGGCATCTCCGCGCTGTTCTTCTCGCACGTGTTCGGCTTTGCCGGGGCGGACAACTCGATGCCGCTGTTCGCGTTCGTGTTCCTGGTCGCGCTGGGCATCGACTACAACATCTTCCTGATGACCCGGGTCCGCGAGGAGACCATCAAGTCCGGGACCCACCGCGGCATGCTCACCGGGCTGGCCGCCACCGGCGGCGTGATCACCTCGGCCGGCCTGATCCTGGCGGGCACGTTCGCCACGCTGGGCACGCTGCCGCTGGTGATCCTCACCGAAATCGGCTTCACGGTGGCGCTGGGCGTGCTGATCGACACGCTGATCGTCCGATCGGTCCTGGTCACCGCCCTGACCCTGGACGTCGGGCGGCGCATGTGGTGGCCGAGCCGACTGGCCGCCCGCCAGGTGGAGGACACCGCCACCCGGGCCGGCGGCGAGCTGAGCCGTACCTCGTGACCGGCCGGGCGGTGACCGCCCCGTAGAGTGTGGGCGTGGGATCAGGTTCAGACGGGGCAGGTTCTCCAGACCCAGACGGGCTCGCGGTCCGCACCGTTCCCGTCGCTGATCCAGGCGATCTGGCCGGGCAGCTGCCCGGCCCGGGCGCAGCCGCCTGGATTCATCATGGCCAGGGGCTGGCCGGCTGGGGTGAGGTGGCCCGGATCACGCTGCCCGCCGGGCACGACCGGTTCACCGCCGCGGACAAGTGGCTGCGGGCGCTGCTGGACGGCGCGGACGTGGACGACCAGGTCGGACTGCCCGGCTGTGGGCCGGTGGCGTTCGGCAGCTTCACCTTCGACCCCACCTCGGACGGGTCGGTGCTCATCGTGCCGCGGATGGTGCTCGGCCGGCGGGATGGCCAGGCCTGGCTCACCACGATCACCGGCGGCCCGGGCGGCCGGGCGGCGGGCTGGCCCGCGGGCGGTGCACCGCCCACGGCCCCCGGCCTGATCCGCTGGCATGACGGCAGCCTCAGCGCGCCGCAGTGGGAGCGGGTGGTGGCTGCGGCCGTGGCCAGGATCAAGGCGGGCCGGCTGGGCAAGGTGGTGCTGGCCCGCGACCTGCACGCGTCCGCGGCCGGTCCGGTCGACGACCGGCTGGTGCTGGCCCGGCTGGCCGCCCGGTACCCGGACTGCTACACGTTCGCCTGCGCTGGGCTGGTGGGCGCCACCCCGGAGCTGCTGATCAAGCGGCAGGGACGGGAGGTCAGCTCGCTGGTGCTGGCGGGCACTGCGCCGCGGGGCAACGACCCGGCGCACGACGCGCAGCTCGGCGCGGCGCTGCTGGCCTCGGCCAAGGAGACCGAGGAGCACGAGTACGCTGCAGCCAGTGTGCGCGAGTCGCTGGCGCCGCTGTGCGATCAGCTGACGCTCGCCCCCCGGCCGACCCTGCTCAGGTTCGCCAACCTGCAGCACCTGGCCACCGCGGTGCGCGGCACGCTGTCCGCCCGGGAGGCCAAGGACACGGCGCTGGCGCTGGCTGACGCGCTGCACCCCACCGCCGCGGTATGCGGCACGCCGACCGAGGTCGCCATGGAGCTGATCCGCGAGCTGGAGGGCATGGACCGCGGCCGCTACGCGGGCCCGGTGGGCTGGGTGGATGGCTCCGGGAATGGGGAGTGGGGCATCGCGCTGCGTTGCGCTGAGCTGGACGGCTCCCGGGCCCGGCTGTTCGCCGGCGGCGGGATCGTCGCGGAATCCGACCCCGCCGCTGAGCTGGCCGAGACGCAGACCAAGTTCCGCGTCATGCAGTTCGCGCTGGAAGCCTGACCGGGCTGCTCAGTGCAGCCCGCCGGTGAGCGGGCTGACCGGGCTGCTCAGTGCAGCCGGACGCGTGGGTCAAGCACGGCGTAGAACGCGTCGACGACGATGTTGGCCACCACGACGGCGGTC
>Ga0335078_10009606_pt1 | contig 14331 bp, 11 predicted proteins | sample Lox_Sample_32_FD_206711 | JGI IMG/M metagenome (GOLD analysis project Ga0335078, IMG submission 206711) | Soil microbial communities from Loxahatchee National Wildlife Refuge, Florida, United States - Lox_Sample_3.2 | ecosystem: Environmental > Terrestrial > Soil > Wetlands | place: USA...
CCGCGCGGTTGACTTTATAATCGGCGCTGAGCGTGCTGGCGTGGCGAACGAACTCCCAAAGATCGCGAGGCTGAACGGTGTAGAAGAAGAACGGCTGGTCGTCGCTAACGGGCGCGACGTTGTACGGGTAATCGCGAAGGAACGCTTGCGGATCGGGGGCTTCGAGAAGCTGGCCAAACGGATTCGATGGCGGGTCGCCGGGGGCATAAACCACGTCCATATGGGCGTCGCTGGCGGCAGTACGGACATTGGCGACATCGGACGCGGTGAACGCCTCGCGCGAGATTAATACGGTGTCGAGCGCGCCCCAGCCGTGGATGGACGATGCGTTCGCACGGACGGCGATCACGTGGCGGGCGAAGTCCGACTCGCCCAGGCGGCCCAAAGCGTCCATGGCCAAGGTGACGAGCCGGAGAGATTCACGCGGAGGGTCGAAGCCCCAACGAGTAAAGCTGAGCATGCCATCGGGAGTCAGATGCGAGAAGTAGTCGTAAAACGCGTCGGCGGTGTAGAGATTGTTCTCGGAGAGTGCGAAAGCGCCGGCTGCGGTCGAGGCCCAGGTGTCGACGAGCGTGGCTTGGATCACCTGATATTTTTCGGGACTGCGGCGAACGAAGGAGCGGCCATCTTCACTGGGGGGAACGCGAACTTCGGGGCGGAAGTAGATTCGATGGCTAGCGGTGGCGAAGCGGTCCCGCATGATATCGGTGGCGATGATTGGGTTGATCTCGACCGCCGTGACGTCGTGGCTACCGCCGGCAAGAGCGCGCGCGACGTCATACCCTCCGCCCGCGCCGATGACCAGAGTCTTGGCGGCCGGGCGCAGGATGTAGGGGAAGCCCTGGCCTTCGTGCAATAGCTTGAAGCGCTCCTCAGTCGTGAGTCCGCGGTCCCAATCGAAGGAAGCGATGCCAGTGGTGGCGTCGCCGTCAATGACCACCGTCCAGCCGGCATCGGAGCCGACGACGCCGATGCGCGAGAAACTGTTCCAAGCAGTGAAGCTTTCGTGCGGCAGATCAACACCCTTGGCGTGGCGCACGTCGATGAGGCGAGTCTTGCCGTTCACGACCATGAGTATCACGAGCAACAAAGCGGCGAGAACCGCGGCCGCGCGGCGGCGCGCTCCGCCTACTCCAAGAACGGCGGCTTGATGAAACCAGATCGCGGCGGAAACCAGGTATATGACGGCGGCGGCGATCACGGTGTTGGGCCCGCCGAACAGGTGCAGGAACGGGATGAGCAGGAGACAGCCGACGGAGGCTCCCGCGAGATCCCAGAAATAGGCGCGGTCCACGCGTTCGATGGCTTCGGAGATGGCGATGGAGACTACTGTTCCGGCGAAGAAGAACGGCAGCGCGCTGGCGAGGTAGACGATGGCGAGGAGCGAATATCCCAATTCGCCGGGGAAGAAGAGAATGATCAGCAGGGCGGCTATGACAGCGGCGCCGGCCGAGAGCGCGAGCGCTCCGAGTTTCGTATAGAGGTTGCCCGGCTTCGCGGAGATCACGTAGGAGTAGACGCCACCCGCGCCGAGCCCGAACAACGCGATGGAGATCGCGAGGAACGCGAAATGGTAATAGAAGACGACCGAGAAGATTCGCGTGAGCGAGAGCTCGAGAATGAGCGTCGCGAGCGTGGTGAAGCTGAGGCCAATGTAAAGCTGAGTCCAGGGTACGTCGCGTACCGGACTGGGCATGGGAGAAGAGCTAACGACGGGCAAGGTACTACTTTAGCAGCGCGGCCCTCATTCCTTCACTGCGGTCTTACATCATAGCTGCGGGCGGCGCCGGATCCTCGGGGCGGCCGGCCTTGGTAAGCGGCAACTTTACCAGCATCGCGCCGAGGAGCGCGAGCACGACGAATCCAGCCCCGTAAGAGGGATCGGCGAAGATGTGCGGCAGAGGTTTTTCGTAGAAGCGGAACGTGCCGATGACCAGGCCGGCCAAAGCCTCGCCTGCGATGAGTCCGCTGGCGATGAGGATTCCGGTGTTTTCGACGCGAGCCATCTGCGCTTCATTATTTCTCGCGCGGCGGGAGAGCCAATCCTGAAGCCCGCGAATCGCGCCGCCGAGGAAGATCGCGAAGCTGACGGGCAGCGGGAGATACATGCCCACGGCCACCAGCATGGGGCTGCGCACCTTCAACAGAATCATCGCCACGCCGAATAGCGCGCCTGCGAACACGAGCGGCCAAGCCATCTCGCCACCGACGATGCCTTGTGCGAGCGCGGCCATCAATCCAGCTTGCGGAGCGGGAAGAGCCTTGTCGCCAAATCCGGTCCCGCCGCTCTTGATATTAGCGGCTTGAAGAACATAGAGCGGGTAATACATCACCAGGCTCGCGACAACGACGGCAATCAGCTCGACGATCTGGATGGTGCGTGGCGTTCCGCCGAGGATGTAGCCGGCCTTGAAATCCTGGAGAAGCTCGCCCGCGACCGCGGAGGAGACGCAGACAACCGCAGCCACGCCGAGCACCACGGCAACGCCTCCGGGTCCGGAGACACCGAGGGCGACCATCAAGAGCGCGGCGATGATCAGCGTCGAGAGAGTCAAGCCCGAGATGGGATTGTTCGAGGAGCCGATCATGCCGACAAGGTTCCCAGATACCGTGGCGAAGAAGAAGCCGACCAGCAGCATTACCAGCGCGGCAACAACGCCGGCGATCACTCGCCCAGAGATGTAGACGTACAGCGCATTCATGAGCACAAAGACGAACGCGATTAGCGCGAAGACCGTTTTCGATCCCATGTAACGCTCGGTGCGCGCCATCGTCTCGATCGGCGGCGCGCCGTGGCGGACTTCGCCGAGGGCTCGGCCGAGGCTCGAGGTAAGGTTCTTGCCCATGCGGAAAAGCGTGTAGGCGGAGCCGACCAGCATCCCTCCGACGGCGACCGGACGCACGATGTAGCGCCATACGGCCGCGGAACTGCCTGCCCAATCGTCCGCGCTTGCACCGGCAGGCAGGAATGTTTGAAGCTGCGGGCCGAGGAAGTACATGAACAGGGGAACCAGCACACCCCATGCGAGCAGTCCGCCGGAGAATTGGAGCGCGGCGAGCGTGGGACCGATGACGTAGCCGACGCCCATGAACGCGGGGCTGACAGTGGGAGCATCGACGGTGGAGATGGCGCCGGTGTTGATCACGTTGCGACTGCCGGACGGGCCCAGGCGGACGAAGCTTTTGCCAAGCTCGCCGATGCGCACGAAGAACGTTTTGTCGACGGCGTAGAGCTGCATCTCGCCGAGAATTTGCACCAGCGCGCCGAGTCCGATGTTCCAGAAGAGGTAACGCGCGGCTTGCGCGCCTTGCTGGCCGGCCTTGTGAATCTCAGACGCGGCGACGGATTCGGGGAATGGAAGAGTGGGATCTTCGACAAGGACACGGCGGACGAGCGAAACGAACAGAACGCCGAGGACGCTACCGACCACCATGAGCGCAGTCGATTTCCAATAAGCGTGCGCGGGATCGAAAGCTGGCCACGATCCAGCGATCAGAAACGCCGGCAGCGTGAAGACCGCGCCGGCGGCGACGGATTCTCCAATCGATCCCGCAGTGCGCGCGATGTTCTCCTCCAGGATCGAGCCCTTCCACATGCGCACCACCGCCATGCTGATCACCGCGGCCGGATAGGTCGCCGCGATGGTCATGCCGGCGCGCAGTCCCAGATAGGCATTGGCGGCGCCGAGGATCACCGTCATGCATAGACCTAGCATCAGCGCGCCGATGGAGAATTCCCGAAGCTTCGCTGTTTCGGGAACGAAAGGGCGGTGTTTGGTTGGAGTCATTGATTCTTGCTCAAGAAGATGTTTGCTCAGTTATGTTCCGGGACTCGGAGTTCCGCAAGCGTGTAGAAGGAACTCCCCTTTTGGCTCATCAATGCGGCCGCGCTCTCGGCCTCTTCCGGAAGCTTAGGCCGCTGCTCCGGCGAGGGCACGCCGAAAACCGTGCCGTCGGGACGGGTGAGATACCGTTTGATGGCGTCGGGACTGAAAAGCGAAAAGAGTTCGACCACGTCCAAGCCTACTTCGGCGAAGAATTCTCGTTCCTTTCCGTCCTCGAGCCCGAAGACCCAGGGCTCGCCCCAGGCATCCAAAAACTTCGACGGCCCGAACTGCGGAAACTTATTCATGAAGTCGAGAACCGCTTGCGTGGTGTAATCCATGACCAGCGTACTGCCAGACGCGGCTCTCGCGATGGTCCGCAGGGTTTCGCGCACGCCCGCCTCGGCGACGTACATACTGACGCCTTCCCACGTAAAGAAAGTCCTGACTTTCGGATCCCAACCTGCTCGCGTGAGGACATCCCACAGCTTGTCGTGATGAAAATCGACGCTGACGTGAGTGAGGTTCGCGGGAGGCTGTCCCAGCGCGGCTTCAGCGCGCCGGCGCTTATACTGCTGTGTAGCTTCAGAATCGACCTCGAAAATCTTCAGACCCGCGAGCAACTCCTGAAAGCGGTAAGCGCGGGTGTCGAAACCGGCCCCTAAAATTACGACTTGCCGGGCCCCGTTGGCGACGGCCCTCTCCAGCTTTTCATCGATGAACTTGGTGCGGATCAGCATCATTACGGCTGTGCCGGCGGCTTCGTAGGCGGGAGTGGCGCCGGTCGTATCGGCGACCGCGCCCGCGATCGGATGCAGCTCGATCAGGGCGAGTTCTTCCGGCCCTATTATTTTGTCTGCCAGCGTATCGGGATTTCGCATCGAAGGGTCCGGAAAGCGCGAGCCGAGCGCCCGGCCCGCCGCGACCATGATAGAAGTTCGCGAAGGAAGCAGCTTAGATTCCATGGGGCCATGGTAGCGCGGGCCTGCGGCAAACTGGCCAAAGCAGGCAAGTATTTCTATTGCGATAATTAAATCAGAGCCGCGTGCTGCTATGAAAAACCTTGTTGTTGCGGGAACCGCGTTAGGCGCTCTTTTCGCCGCGATGTCGGGAGGGGCGCAGACTTTTCAGCCAATCCCAGCGAAATCCAAAGCAGCGGCGTCAAAGCCAACTCCGCGCATGCCGAACGGGAAGCCTGATCTTTCCGGATTTTGGCAAGGCCCGCTGCTGAGAAACATGTTCGAGAGCACGGGTGGCCCTCCGCTGAACGAGGAAGGCAAGAAGGCGTACGAGTACAACTTGAAGGAATCCGTGAATCCGGAAGGATTGTGCCTATTCGCGGGCATTCCCCGCGCGAGCATTAGCGGCGTGCCGTTCGAGATCGTTCAGAATTCGAATCGCGTGGCGTTCTTGTATGAGCTGATGAGCACGTGGCGGACGATCCCGGTGGATGGGCGCACGCATCCGAAGCGTCTCGACCCGTCCTACTTCGGAAACGGCATCGGAAGCTGGGATGGGGATACTCTGGTCATCGATTCGATCGGGTTCAAAGACCGGCTGAGCTGGGTGGATGACGATGCGCATCCGCACAGCGACGCGATGCACGTGGTCGAGCGCTGGACGCGCACGGACGCGGACCATTTGGATCATCAACTGTGGGTGGAGGATCCGAAGTTCTACACCAAGCCGTGGACGTTCCATCGCGTGTTCACAAGCATGCCTTTAGGCCAGGAGATCATGGAGTACGCGTGCGACGAGAACAATCTGGACCGCGATAGCGGGCGGCTAGGCTTCGGGCCGCACGAGCCTGGGAAGTATCCGGGCGTCAACTAGCGTCACAGCTTATTCACCAAGGTTTTGTCGAATCCAGGCGGGTTCGTTCGTTTAACTAGCCGGCACAGGGCCGGCCCGGCCCGCAAAGAAGCAGAGTAACTCTTCGGGCTCTGCCGGGCCAAGCTCCGTTGTGCCGGCGAGTTACTTAGGAAGAGTGGTCTCGTTTGAAAGGCAGGAGGTTAATTGAGGCTTAGCGCTACGGTTTGACGCCCTTGACCCACCATTGATTGATCCCGACGAGGCTTCCCTGTCCGCCTGGACGGAACGTTCAGCAGTCGCAACTTGCACGTTTCCGGTTAGGTGAAGCAGTGACCCATCAGCGGTCTGTGTTGTCGCGTGAAACGATACCCAAGGGCGTGATCGGCCGGATTCCCTTTCCTCCACAGGTGATCGGGGACCAGGCGTGAATTTCGGGTTGAACGCAGCACATAGCCGGCCTTCAACAACATACCTTCCGGCTCCGCATCCGTGAGGGTCCTAAGCTTGCGTTAAAAGCAATTCTTGGATCGACCACTGGTGATCGGCGATACCCGCTTCCATTGCGGGCGTGACGCGAAGAGTCTTGTAGATGCGGCAGAAGTTGTAATAGGCGAGCCCCAGCATAATCATCGCAGCGCGATCCTCCCATTTCTGCGTTTGAGAATCGGGAGGCCGGACGAACGGCGGAACCAGCACGCGCGTAGAATAAGAAGCGTATGAGCAGGTTGGTGAGCGATCGGGCAGAGCGGACGGCTGGAGTTGTGCTTTTACCGGCTTCTCTTGATCAGCCAGGAAAAGCGCCGCCGGGACTATACCGGATCGGCCTTCTCACGATCTGCGGCTCCATATTCGCGTTCTTCGCCGCCCTGATCATCGCGTACATTTGGCGAGCCGATACGCCGCCGTATTGGGAGCCCATTCCGCTTCCGAGAACTTTGTGGCTCTCCACGGGGTTGATTCTCGCCAGCAGCGCCGTCTTCGAAATCGCGCGCCGCATGTACGGGCGCGGAGAGCACCGCACTGCCTCGCGCCTATTCCTGGTAACCGGCTGTCTCGGCGCAGCGTTTCTCTCCTCGCAGATTACGGCCTGGCACGAGTTGGTCCAGGCGGGCGCGTTCCTCGCCCAGAATCCGCACAGCTCCTTCTTTTACCTCTTCACCGGTTTGCATGCGGCTCACGTGCTGGGCGGAATGATCGCTCTGCTGGTGGTGCTGCTGCGCAAGAACCCGAGGCGGGAGCTTGTGGACATGGTCGCCTACTACTGGCACTTCCTCGGCGTCCTATGGCTGGCGCTGTTCAGCGTGCTCGGGCTGATATCCTAGCGATTCGTGCCCGCCCCTGAAATCGCGCCGAGCGCGCGTGTTCATCCGAAAGCCGCGATCGGCGATGGCGTTGTCATCGGCGATTTTGCGATTGTCGAACAGGACGTAGTCATCGGCGACGGCACGGTCCTCGAACCTTACGTTTACGTCAAACGCTGGACCACGCTGGGACGGAACAATCGAATCTCCACGGGGACCGTGCTCGGCACCGACCCGCTGGACAAAAATTTCCCGGGCGACCGGAGTTACCTGCGCATCGGCAACGACAATACGATTCGCGAGCACTACACAGTCTCACGAGGAACCGCGCCGGAATCGGAAACCGTGATCGGCGACGGGAATTACATCATGACGTCCGGGCACATCGCCCACAATTGCCGCGTCGGGAACCGGACCGTGATCGCCAGTTGCGCGCTGATTGCCGGCTACGCCGAAGTCGAGGACGATGCGTTTATTTCAGGCGGTGTCGTGGTGCATCAGTTTTCGAAGATCGGCAGCCTGGCGATGGTTGCGGGGAATACCCGTGTAAATAGCGATCTGCCGCCCTATTTTCTTTACGCCGGATACAATGCCGAGGCCAAGGGTCTGAATCTTGTCGGCCTGAAGCGCGCGGGTTGGAGCGCGGCGGAAATGCACGCGATGAAAAATGCGTACCGAATTTTATACCGGTCGAAGCTGAAGCTAGATACCGCGCTTGAGCGGATCGAGACCGAGGCTGGCGACGGCCATGTGCGTCACCTGGTCGAATTCATCCGCAGTAGCAAGCGCGGCATTTGCCGCGAATAACAGCCCGTTACTGCACTGCCGGCCGCTTAAGTTTCGGAAAACTCTGCGTGGGCCGCACGTGCTGTCCCGCGCTCGTATTCCGGGGGAATTTAGGCGCGGGCACTAACGTGTGAGCCTTGGCGGCCGAGAATTTAGACGCCGCGGAGGATGCTCCTCCCACGGGAATAGTCACCTGCTCCACGTCCGCCGAATCGGTGATTACTTCGACATAAACGTCGCCGGGTCCTACATTGGTTGGCACCGTCACGTTCATCTGATACAGGCCGGCAAGGCCAGGATACAGCCCCGCGAACTGTACAGTCGCCTGGCTTTGAACCGAGTTGTTGGTGTAGTCATTGAACAGGACCAGGAGTTCGTTGGCGGTCGTGAAGTTTAGCGTCTGGCTCAAAGGACTAGTCGGGCCGACCGCGCCGTCCCCGACGGTAGGACTCACGGCGCCCATGCCAGCCAGCGCCAGGATAATCGTCTCTCCTGGTTGCGCGGGATTACTCTCCGTGACGTAGGAGTAATCCGCCCCATGCTCCGCGATGGCTTCCCCAACGCCGTTCTGCATCTCGGAAAAGATTCCGGAGTTGGCGTCGGTGAGAAGGTAGACGGAGATTTGGTTAGAGAGCGTATTGCCGTTATTGACCTGAATCGACGCGGTGTAACCGCCCGCGGCGATAACATTCGTCAGCTCCCAAGGTGCGATCACGCTGATTTGTGTAGGGCTTACGTAACATATCGGGGCTGCCGTTCCGTTAATCGTGACCGTCACGTTGCCGAGCTGAGTCGGAAAGGGAAGGCCGCCTGTGCTGAGAAGAGTCGTAGGCGCCATGTTGGACCCGAACAGAGTAATGAGCTCGCCCGGCGCGATGCTTGCGGTAACAGTATCCCAACTCGCGGCGTTTACGACTCCGATAGGACTCAGAAATACTCCGGAAGGAGTAAAGCTCGGAGCTTGGATTCCGATGTTCAGGCCATAGACGCTTTCGCTGTTGGAAATGGCAATAAACGCCGAACCACCGGCTCCGAACTGATAGATGTTGGAACAGGCTCCGGTTTGCGACGTCACACAGCCAAATCCGACATCGTCATCGATCGTCCCATCGGAAGCGAGGGCGGTGTAATTATCGGTGCCGAAGTCCACGGCGCCGCCGGTGTAAGAGCAGACGGGCGAAAGCAGACGCTGGTGTTCGACCTCATCCTGCATGCCGTCGGCGTTGGTCGAGCCCCAAAATGACGACACGCCGCAGTACTGAGGGATGTCGTCGACGCCAGCGGTATAGTAAAGGCCTTTGTACAAGCTATCGGTAAAGGGCCCAGAGAGCGCTTTGACGCCGAATAATATGTCGTAGCCGCTGGGATTCCAGCCGAGCACGAAGTTGCCGTTCGCCGATACGTAGAGACTCTTGGTCCCGCTAATAAGAAGCGTGGGGCTGGTGCTGGTGAGGCCGGAGGCGATCGGGATATTGAGTTGCGCGTTGCCGTCGGAGGCAAAATTATACGTGGCGCCGCTTACTGTCTGCGTGAGCCAAGTCCCGGGTTGGTTATTGGCTTGGCCCTGGACCGTCAGCGTACCGAGACCGCCGCTTCCGTTCGGGGTGATTTCGAACATCGGGTTCTTTACGTCGACATCCGTCCCGAGCGTGAAATCGACTCCACCAATCCAGTAGGGAGTGGTGAATGTGGAGTTCGTCGGAGGCGCACCGGCCAGAATCGCGATAAACAAATCGTTGGTGCCGGTTCCCCCTTGCCCGTTGGACTCAGTCGACGAACCGATAAAAACCCCATTCGTGACCTCGCCGAGAATCACGCCGCCTGTAAACGGGTTCGTGATGTATCCAAGCCCCGCCGCGTTGATCTCGTAAGTCCCCAAAAGGGAATTAGCGCAGATCGTGGTCGGCCTGCCGCCCGACACCGTGTTGTCGATAACCTGGCTCTTCGGGTCAATCGCAAAATTCCCGTTGCCGGAAAACGTGATGACGCCGTAGGCCGCGAAGGCTTCACTAAGATTGCCGGAGCTGTTGTAATTGGCAGCGGCGATGTAGCGGAACCGGTAGGCGGCGTTGAGCAGTCCATCCCCGCTGGGATCCTGGGCAAAAAGTGCGGATCCGCCGAGCGCGGCAAACAAGGCCAATTTCGTAAGCGGCCGGACAACAGCCTTACCGTATCGAGGGGAAGTGTTCATAGGTTCTGAGATTTGGATGCGCGCAAGCCCAAAGCGCGTTTCTTTAGACTTGTTTCTAGACCGTCTACGAATACCTTACACCTTCCAGAAACAGCCCGGAAGCCGGAGCCGTCCAAGCAGCAATGTCGAGCTCCTTCGGTGAAGGACTCCCCGCGAGCAGACCACGGAACTGCTCCAGAGTGATTTCGCGCTTTTCTCCACCTAATTTGACGAGCGTACCGGTCAAGCGTCTTACCATTTTCCAGAGGAAGTGCGATGCCTCGATTCGAAACACGATCAGATGCTCGTCCACCGCGATTTCTGCCGAATCCACCACAACAATTGTTGATTCTCCGGGTTTAGAAGGATCGGGCGAGCGGAATGCGGCGAAGTCGTGGCGGCCCGCAAGCAGAGCCGCGGCCTCGCGCATTCTGCCGGCGTCCAGAGGCTCCTTGACCCACCACACGTAACGCTTCGCGAGCGCTGTCTTGCGCGTGGAGATTTGATAAAAATAGGCTCGCGAAATCGCATCGTGCCGCGCATGAAAACGAGGCGCCGCAGGTTCGAGATCGGTCACAGCGATGCTGGAAGGCAGACGCTGATTCAGCTCGCGGAGCAGATCCGCGGGCGAGAGCTTGGTGGGGGTTCGCAGCTTGATATGCGCTACTTGGGCGATAGCATGGACTCCGGCATCCGTGCGTCCCGCGCCCTGAATATCGATCTCCGCGCGCAGAATGGCTCGCGCGGCCTCGATCAGCTCGCCTTGCACGGTCCGCGCGTTGATTTGCTGCTGCCAGCCTGAGAATTTCGAGCCGTCGTATTCGAGCGTCAATTTGAAGGTCTGCATGGCAAATGCGGCTTCGAAGCCGGTGAAGTAGGATAACCTTCATGGCACAGAAAGAGCAAACTCTGAAGAGTCACGTCAAATGGGATCCGCTGTTCCATTTCTTCCTGGGACCGGTGGCGATTTTCATGCTGGTCGATACCATCGTGCAGCTTGTGCGCAATCCGGGTTGGACAACGGCTGTTCACGTTGTCGCCGGACTCTGGGCGCTGGTCGCGACGTTCAAGATCAGGTTTTATGCGCTAAAGGTGCAGGATCGCGTGATCCGGTTGGAGGAACGGCTGCGGTTGAAAGAGCTTGCGCCCGCGTTCGCCGGGAAGGCGGCGCAGTTGAACGAGAATCAGTTGATCGGGTTGCGTTTCGCTTCCGATGGCGAGGTTGTTGGGCTGGCCGAGAAGGCTCTGGCCGGCGGCTGGAGCCGCAAGCAGATCAAGAAAGCAATTCAGAACTGGAGGCCGGACCACTGGCGCGTCTGAGACCTGCGCTAACCTAGTGGTTTAGCCAAATGTCCAGCGTGACTGCAAGTGTAACTCCGCGGGTGTCCATCGAGACGCCGCACTGCCAGCCGGGGATCGGCCGCGTGCTCCGCACACCCGATGCGTCAGGCAAGATCGAGGGTGTCGAGATCCGGCCGTACGATGTTTGGCCGGATGATCGCGGATATTTTTTGGAAGTCGCCCGCTTGAAGCAGGGGCTGGCGGCGGATTTTCCGCCTGAGACCACCCAGGTTTCCGCCGCGCTGAGCTATCCGGGCACGATCAAGGCCTTCCACTTTCATCGCCACCAGACCGATCTATGGGTTCCGGCGCAGGGGATTTTTCAGGTGGCTTTGGTCGACATGCGCGCTGATTCGCCCAGCTACGGCGTGAAGAACACGATGTATGTCGGCGCGCTGAAACCGTGGCAGATCCGGATCCCGCCCGGCGTGGGCCACGGTTACAAGGTGGTTGGAGAGACGGCCGCCATGCTGGTCTATGTCACCAATCGCCTGTACAATCCGGAGGACGAAGGGCGCGTGGCCTACAACGATTCCTCCATCGCCTACGACTGGGAGCTGCAGCACAAATAAATGCGATTCCTGGTGACCGGAGGCGCCGGTTTCATCGGCAGTGCGTTCGTGCGGATGTTGACGCGCGGAGCGGACAATGAAGTCGTTAATTTAGACAAGCTGACCTACGCGGGAAATCTGGAAAACCTGGCATCCATTCCCGCGAACGCGAAATACTGTTTCGTGCATGGAGACATCTGCGACGCGAAACTGGTTGAATCGACCATCGAGGAATCGCGGCCGGATGTGATCGTTCACTTCGCGGCTGAGTCGCATGTGGACCGCAGTATTTTGTCGCCGGAGCCGGTGTTCGAGACCAATCTTCGCGGCACGCTCACGTTGCTCGAAGCCGCCCGCAAGCTGAAGGTTCCGCGATTTCTGCACGTCTCGACGGATGAAGTCTACGGCAGCATAGAGCCTCCGCATGAGGCCGACGAGAATTACCCGCTACGCGCCAGCAGCCCCTATTCGGCTTCGAAAGCGGGCTCGGATCTGCTGGCGCTGTCGTATTGCGTGACGTACAAGCTCCCGGTTACGGTGACCCGCGCGTCGAATAACTACGGTCCGTATCAATTTCCCGAGAAGCTGGTTCCGCTGATGATCTCGAACGCGATCGAAGACAAACCGCTGCCGATTTACGGCGACGGGATGCAGATTCGCGACTGGCTGTACGTGGACGATCACTGCCGGGCGATTCTGGCCGCGGTCCGGAAGGGCCGGTCCGGCGAGATCTACAACATCGGAGGGAGCCGCGCGCTTCCGAACGTAGACGTAGTGCGCAAGATCCTTGCCGCGCTCGACAAACCGGAAAGCCTCATGCAGACGGTGAAGGATCGCCCCGGCCATGATCGCCGCTACGCGCTCTCGAGCGAGAAGCTCATGCGCGAAACAGGCTGGCGCGCCGAGATGCCGTTCGAAGAAGGCTTGAAAGAGACCATCGCCTGGTATCGTTCCAACGTAGAGTGGGTATCGCGAGTCAAATCGGGCGAGTACCTGCATTATTACGAGCGCAATTACGGCGGGCGGGCGGTCGTTTAGTGTCCCCATCGGGGATGGTTGAAACCCCTCGCCTTCAGGCGAAGTAGGTTCGTCGATGTTCCCAGGGAACGAGACATCCGCCGACGGAAGGTCGGCGGGTTTGAAGAGGACGCGGGCGTAAGCCGTCGAGTTCTATTCGACGCGCCCGCGATGAATCCCCCGGCTTAAAGCCGGGGGTTGCTTAATTCTTCTTCTTGCCGCCAAAGAGGCCGCCAGTAAGGTCCTTCAGCTTATCTGTGGCGAGACTCTTCACGTCGGGCTTGAAGGATGGCGATTCCGAGGTCCCGGAAACCGTGAAAGGCACGCCGCCCTTGGAGCCGAGTCCCGCCATAATGCCGGTGCCCGACTTGAGGGCGGCTCGCATCTTGAAGGCGAGTTCGTGCGCGGGACTAATCGTGCCGGCCCCAGTGATCTCGCCAATGGAAGGGACCAGCAGGTCGATATCCTGTATTTGCGTTCCCTCCGGCGCGGAGTGCACGCTGGCCTTGAAGGTTTGGATTTCGGTGTGGGGCTGAGCCTTGATGCCGGCCAACTGATCGAGCACGCTGAGCTTGGTTCCCAGGTCGTAGTTCGAAAGCCTGACGCTCGCCAGGCCGATGGTTCCGGCGGCGACGAGTTTGTCGGCAGGGCCGTCGGCGGTCAGGTTGATTTCGGCGGTTCCCTGCTCCAGGGTTGCGCCGGCCGGAAGGACGACATCGAGCGCCGGAAGGAACGCTCCTAATTCGGTCACATCCAGTTTATTGCCAACGAGCTTGAGACGAACTTCGGGAATCTCGCCCGAGGCATTGTAGTCGCCGGTGAGCGATGCCACGGCCTTGCCGAAATGGATATCGCCTCGCATGACGGAACCGGACTGCTTCTTCAGGTCGTGCTGGAGAGCGAAGTCCACTTCAAGAGTGCGCTTGGCAGGCGATCCCTTATTCACGAGGCGCAACTGGTCGCCCTTGAGCTTGCCAGCGACGTTGAGCGAGACTCCGTTCGAATCCGCGTTGCCGTCGATGGTAGCGATGCCGGCGAGCCCGAGTGCAGGGTTGACCGCGCCGGAGAGTCCGAGATCGAGATGCGTGATGTGCAGGTTTGCCTTCAGCGGAGTGGCCATCGCGTTGCCTGCATTGATGGGTCCGGCTTTGCCGTCGAGCTTGAGGTCGCCATCTCCGTTGAAGGCTGCGGCGAGGGTGAAGCTGAAGGCGGACGTAGGCGAGAAGTCCTTAACCTCGATATTCAGCTTGTCGAGCACAAGCGGAGGCGCATGCGAAATCGCCTTGGTAAGGGTCACGCGGCCGTTGGTGATCTTGATGGCGGCGACGGTGAGATCCGGCGCGGAGCTGGTCGAAGCCGCTGCGGGTGCAGTGGGCAATGCAGCGGAAGCTGCGCCGGGTTCTGACTTGGCGCCGATACTCGAGAAGTTCCAGGCTCCGGCGGCGTTCTGGATGATATTGATCTGCGGCTGATCGATGACGATGCCAGTGACGTTGAGCCGGCGGGAGAGGATCAGCGGCATGATCTCG
>Ga0335078_10009607_pt1 | contig 14329 bp, 15 predicted proteins | sample Lox_Sample_32_FD_206711 | JGI IMG/M metagenome (GOLD analysis project Ga0335078, IMG submission 206711) | Soil microbial communities from Loxahatchee National Wildlife Refuge, Florida, United States - Lox_Sample_3.2 | ecosystem: Environmental > Terrestrial > Soil > Wetlands | place: USA...
TACGGCGCCGACCACGTCACCTATGTGCGCAACATCACCGACGTCGACGACAAGATCAACGCCCGTGCGGCGGAGGAATATCCCGACCTTCCGCTCAACGAAGCGATCCGCAAGGTCACGGAAAAAACCGATAAGCAATTCCACGACGACGTGGCCGCGCTCGGTTGCCTGCCGCCGACTCACGAGCCCCGCGCCACGGAGCACATCGGCGAGATGAAGGCGCTGATCGAGCGGCTGATCGCGTCGGGCAACGCTTACATTGCCGAAAACAATGTGCTGTTCAGCGTGCCGTCCGATGCCGATTACGGCGAGTTATCGAAGCGTCCGCTCGACGAGATGATCGCCGGCGCCCGCGTCGAAGTCGTGCCCTATAAGCGCGATCCGCGCGATTTCGTGTTGTGGAAGCCGTCGAAACCGGGCGAGCCGGCCTGGCCGTCGCCCGCCGGCATCAAGGCGCCGGGCCGGCCCGGTTGGCACATCGAATGCTCGGCCATGGCCTGGAAATATCTCGGCGAGACCTTCGACATCCATGGCGGCGGCATCGATCTTGTTTTCCCGCACCACGAGGACGAGATCGCGCAATCGCGCTGCGCATTCCACACGCCGTTCATGGCGAATTACTGGATGCACAACGGCTTTCTTCAGGTCGAAGGCGAGAAGATGGCGAAGTCAGCCGGGAATTTTGTGACGATCCATGAATTGCTGAAAGATTGGCCGGGCGAAGCAATACGATTTGCCATGCTGCAAACCCATTATCGCCAACCGATCAACTGGACAGAGGCTGGCTTACGCGAAGCACAAAGGACGCTCGATCACTGGTACGCGCTGACAGATGATGCGGCGCCGGGGTTCTTGTGCGCTGATCTGCTTGCAGCGCTTTCGGATGATCTCAATTCTCCGAAAGCTTTCAGCGCTTTGTACGAACTGCGGAGCGAGGCAGCAAAGGGCGCCAAGCCGGCCGCAGCAAGCCTGAAGGCGAGCGCTCAATTGCTTGGCCTGCTGCAGGGGACCCGAGCCGCGTGGTCGGAATTCCGGCCGGCGGGGGTCGCGTTGGACGAAACGAAAGTCGCCAATTTAGTGGAAGCACGCAACGCGGCGCGCAAGAAAAAGAACTTCAAAGAATCCGATCGCATTCGCGAAGAACTCGCGAAAATGGGCGTGGTGTTGAAGGACACCAAGGACGGCACCACCTGGGAGATCGCGCGATGACCGCGCGCCCGCAACAAAAACTTGCGATGCGGCCGATGCTGCCCGCGGATGTGCCGATCCTGGCGGAGATTTTCCGCGCGAGCATCGAGGAATTGTCTGCCGATGATTACTCGGGCCCGCAACAAGAAGCCTGGGCCTCCGCCGCCAACGACGAGGAGGAATTCGGCGCGCGCCTTTCCGGCGAACTCACGCTGGTCGCGACGCTTGGCGGGGACGCCATCGGCTTCGCTTCGCTTGCCGACAATAGCCGCATCGATATGCTTTACGTGCACCCGGCGGCGGCCGGGCAGGGGGCCGCCGCCATGCTCTGCGACGCTCTCGAAACGCTCGCCGCCGCCCGCGGCGGGAACGAACTTTCCGTGGACGCAAGCGACTCCGCGCGCGGATTTTTTGAGCGGCGCGGTTTTGTCGCCAAAACCCGCAATTCGGTCTCGGTCGGCGGCGAGTGGCTCGCCAACACGACTATGAGCAAACCGCTCGCTGCAGAAGCAAAAGGGACGCTGCAATGAAGCGCCAAGACCTGCCGTTCCAGCGCCACTGGCTCTATTACCTGGTGCTCAAATACGCCGTGATCGCGCTTGCGGTTGTGGTTGTCTTTTACACGGTTTACCGGCTCTATTCGGGCTGACAAAAATGGCGCGCGAAACTTTTCTCGGCATGCGGACCCACCACATCGTGATCGGCTTGATCGCAATCGTGGTCGCGATCGCGCTCGTCTCGAACTATTACTTGTGGTGAGTTGATGCCGCGCGAGCGCATTTATTTGTTCGACACGACGCTGCGCGACGGCGCGCAGACGAACGGCGTCGATTTTACGCTAGCCGACAAGCTGGTGATTGCGCGCATGCTCGATGAGCTTGGCGTCGATTATATCGAGGCCGGCTATCCTGGCGCCAATCCGATCGATACGGCGTTTTTCGCCGAACCCCGGCCGGCGCGCGCCAAGATCACGGCGTTCGGGATGACGCGAAGGCCCGGCCGCTCGACCTCCAACGATCCCGGCCTCGGCGCCATCCTGGAAGCAAACGCGGCGGCCATCTGTTTTGTCGCCAAGTCGTGGGATTACCACGTGCGGGTCGCGCTGGAGACGACGGAAGAGGAAAATCTCGCCTCGATCGGCGATAGCGTGCGCGCCGCCAAAGCCAAAGGCCGCGAGGTGCTGCTCGACTGCGAACATTTCTTCGACGGCTACAAGGCCAATCCGTCCTACGCCCTTGCCTGCGCGCAAGCGGCCTTCGACGAAGGCGCACGCTGGCTGGTGCTCTGTGACACCAATGGCGGCACGCTGCCGCACGAGGTGGAGAAAATCGTCGGCGAAGTGTGCAAGAAGATTCCCGGCGATCATATCGGCATTCACGCCCACAACGACACCGAGCAGGCGGTGGCGAACTCGTTCGCCGCGGTGCGAGCCGGCGCGCGGCAGATTCAAGGCACGCTCAACGGGCTGGGCGAGCGCTGCGGCAACGCCAATCTCGTCTCCATCATTCCGACGCTGAAACTCAAGCGCGAATACACCGCCCGCTTCGAAGTCGGCGTTAGCGATCAGGCGCTCGGTCATATCGCGCGCATTTCGCACGCGCTCGACGATCTGCTCAACCGCGCCTCCGATCGCCATGCGGCCTATGTCGGCGAGAGCGCGTTTGCCACAAAAGCCGGCATTCACGCGTCCGCGATCCTAAAGGAGCCGAAGACCTACGAGCATGTCGCACCGGAATGCGTCGGCAACAAACGCAGGCTTTTGGTATCCGACCAAGCCGGCCGCTCGAACTTGCTCGCCGAGCTCGACCGCATTGGGTTATCGGTCGACAAAGACGATCGGCGGCTTGCGCGCCTCCTCGAAGAAGTCAAGGAGCGCGAGGCCATGGGCTTCGCCTACGAGTCGGCGGACGCCTCCTTCGAGCTTCTGGCCCGGCGGATGCTGGACAAGGTGCCGCGCTATTTCGACGTCGAGAAATTCGACGTCAATGTGGAACGGCGCCTCAATGCCAAGGGCGAGCGCGTCACCGTCAGTCAGGCCGTGGTCAAGGTCAAAGTCGGCGACGAGCAGCTTATTTCCGCCGCCGAAGGCATCGGCCCGGTCAACGCGCTCGATCTGGCGCTGCGCAAGGACCTCGGCAAATATCAGAGCTACATCACCGGACTGGAATTGACCGATTATCGTGTCCGTATCCTCAATGCCGGCACCGAGGCGGTGACGCGGGTGTTGATCGAGAGCGCGGACGAGAGCGGCGAGCATTGGACGACTATCGGCGTCTCGCCGAATATCATCGACGCTTCGTTCCAGGCCCTGATGGATTCGATTGTTTATAAGCTATTCAAGTCCGGCGCGCCGGCATCATGATCGACCACATCTCCATCGCGGTGCGCGATCTGAGCAAATCCGAGGCGTTCTATGCCGCGGTGCTGGCTACGCTCGGCTTTTCGAAAATGCGTGAATGGCCGGATGCAGCGATCGGCTTCGGCAAGAAACATCCAGAATTTTGGATCAACAAGCGCGCCGGCATGCCGCGCATCGCCGCCGACAGCGGCGTGCACATCTGCCTGCGTGCGCCGGATGCAGCGAGCGTTGATGCCTTCCATACCGCTGCGCTGCAAGCGGGCGGGTCCTCGGATGGCGAACCGGGACTACGGCCGCATTATAATTTGCGCTATTACGCCGCGTTCGTGCGCGATCTCGATGGCAATCGCATCGAGGCGGTGACGTTTCTGCCGGAGTCCTAAGCGACAAAGTATCCTAAGCGGCGACGTTTTCTGCATCCCGCGGCGCCGGAAAATTCACAGCCGCTCAGCCGGAATCGCCAATTGCTCTTCCTGCTCGCTCACCGCGCGTGCCGCCGCGCGCAGCTTCGGCAAAATGTCTTCGACGCGGTCAACGACGAGCAGATCGGCGCCGCGGCTTCCGGCAGGCACAAGCCCGAGCGCGCGCATGTGGTCGATCAACGTCAGCAGCGGATCCCAAAAACCGTTGATGTTGAGGATCAGCATCGGCTTCTTGTGCCGGCCGAGCTGAGCCCAGGTCATTTGTTCGACGAGCTCCTCAAGCGTGCCCAAGCCCCCTGGCAAGGCGACGAAGGCGTCGGCGCGCTCGAACATGGTCTGTTTGCGTTCATGCATGTCGCGGGTGATGATTTGTTCCTGCGCCAGCCGTCGCGGCCGCTCTTTGGCGGTGAGAAATTCGGGAATGATGCCGGTCGCGGCGCCGCCGTGGCGGATCACCGAGTCGGCGAGCGCGCCCATCAGTCCAATCGAACCGCCGCCATAGACAAGGCGGATACCGTTTTCGGCGAGTGTTTGCCCAAAGTTTCGCGCGGCCTCGACAAAGGCCGGGTCGGTGCCTGGGCTCGATCCGCAATAGACGCAGATCGCTTTGATTTTGCTCATAGAGTCACTCTCATTAAACCGTAGATGTGGCGGCGATTCGGAGCAAGCGCAAGCGATTTGGCTGCAGACCGCGTCTCGGCGCGGGTGCGGGAAGGGCCGAAAATCTCTATATGACGACGTGGATACGACGACTTGGCGACGACCGCTCTCCGGTGAACTTAGCTGCTGCGATGCGCGAATTCCAACGACAAACCCCTACCGTGCCACGGCAGGCCTTACCGGAAAGGACCGCGTTGCTTTCGACGTTGGTTCACCTTTGGCCCTATGTCTGGCCGGCCGATCGTATCGATCTGAAGGCCCGCGTCGTGTTCGCGAGCGTGCTCGTATTTGTCGCCAAGCTCGCGACGGTGACGGTTCCATTCACCTTCAAATGGGCGACCGATGCGCTCGCCGGCCACGGCACGGCGCCAGTTTGGGCGAACGACTGGCTTGCCTGGGCGCTGGCCACGCCGGTGATGATGACGCTCGCCTATGGCGGCATGCGCATCATCATGGGTGTACTCACCCAATGGCGCGACGGCATTTTCGCCAAGGTGGCAATGAATGCGGTGCGTCGGCTCGCTTTGCTCACCTTCGAGCATATGCACCTCTTGTCGCTGCGCTTTCATCTCGAGCGCAAGACCGGCGGACTCACCCGCGTCCTCGAGCGCGGACGCAACGCCATCGAGACGATCGTACGCATGCTGTTGCTGCAGCTGTTGCCGATCATCGTCGAGGTCGTACTCGTGGCTTGGGTGCTGTTTTTTCATTTCGATTGGCGCTACGTCATTGTTGTCCTGCTCACGGTCGCTCTTTATGTGAGCTTTACGTTTTACGCCACCGAGTGGCGCATCGGCATCCGCCGCAAAATGAACGAGAGCGACACCGACGCCAATGCGAAGGCGATCGACTCGCTGCTCAACTACGAGACAGTCAAATATTTCTCCGCCGAGGAGCGCGAAGCAAAGCGCTATGACCGCTCAATGGCCCGTTATGAGCACGCGAGCGTCCAGGCTTATACATCGCTCGCGGTGCTCAATGCCGGCCAGGCGATCGTATTCTCGCTGGGACTTGCTGCGGCCATGGTGCTTTGCGCCTACGGCGTCGAGGCCGGCCGCAATACGGTTGGCGATTTCGTCATGATCAACGCCATGATGATTCAACTCTACCAACCGCTGAATTTCATGGGGCTGGTCTACCGCGAGATCAAGCAAGCGGTTATCGACATTGAGATCATGTTCTCTATCCTCGCGCGCCGGCCGGAAATCGAGGATCGGCAGGGCGCCCAGCCGCTCAAAGTGCAGGCTGGCACGATCCGCTTCGAGGACGTGTCGTTCGCTTATGAACCGGCACGGCCGATCCTGAACGGCGTAAGCTTCGAGGTGCCGGCCGGTCGCACTGTGGCGATTGTCGGGCCGTCCGGGGCCGGCAAGTCGACCATCTCCCGGCTTTTGTTCCGCTTCTACGACGTCACCGGCGGGCGCATCCTGATCGATGGCCAGGACATTCGAAGGGTCACGCAGACATCGCTGCGCGCGGCAATCGGCATGGTGCCGCAAGACACGGTACTGTTCAACGACACGATCCGCTACAACATTCGCTATGGCCGCTGGGATGCGAGCGACGCCGAGGTCGAGGAAGCCGCGCACTTGGCGCAGATCGACGGATTTATTCGCCTGGCGCCAAAGGGGTATGACACCGAAGTCGGTGAGCGCGGATTAAAACTGTCCGGCGGCGAGAAACAACGGGTTGCCATAGCGCGCACAATCCTCAAGGGTCCGCCGATTCTGCTTCTTGACGAAGCGACTTCCGCGCTCGACAGCCATACCGAGCGAGATATCCAGGAGGCGCTTGACCGCGTGGCGCGCAACCGCACGACACTGGTCATCGCGCATCGGCTGTCGACAATCGTCGGCGCCGACGAGATTTTGGTGCTCGATCGCGGAACCATCGTCGAGCGCGGAACTCACAAGGAGCTGCTGGCGCGAGGCGGGCTTTACGCGAGCATGTGGAACCGGCAACGCGAGGCGCAAATGGCGCGCGAAATCCTCGCCGACGCCGAGGATGAGGCCACCGCGCCCAATCGCAATCCGCCCGACGTGCGGGGAGGCGGGGCAGAACTTGTGTCGGCCGCCGACATCGCCGAATAGTATGTCCGTCATCAACTCAATAGGCTCGCAGCTGGCGCCTATTCACCGGCAGGGTTATCCGTTCATCGTCGGCTTTGCGCTTGGTGCCGTTGTGCTGTTTTGGCTGTGGCCGCCGCTCGGCGTTCTCGCGGCAATGGCGACATTATGGTGTGCGTATTTCTTTCGTGACCCGCCGCGGATTACGCCGACGCGAGAAGGCCTGGTCGTGGCGCCGGCCGATGGCCGGGTCAGCCGCATCTCCCAGGTCGCAGCGCCGCCCGAACTCGGTTTCGCCGAGCAAACGTTTCTGCGCATCTCCATTTTTATGAGCGTGTTCGACTGCCACATCAATCGCAGTCCGATTGCCGGGCGGGTCGAGCGGATCGTCTATCGTGCCGGCGCGTTCATCAGCGCCGATCTCGACAAGGCAAGCGAATGCAACGAGCGCAACGCGTTTGTCATTGCGATGACTGACGGCACACGCATCCCGGTGGTCCAGATCGCAGGCTTGGTCGCGCGGCGTATTGTGCCGTTTGTCCGCGAAGGCGAGACAATCGAGGCCGGTCAGCGCATTGGCATGATCAGGTTTGGTTCGCGCGTCGACGTTTATCTGCCCGCCGCGACGGTGCCCTTGGTGGCCGAGGGCCAAACCGCGATTGCCGGCGAGACCGTGCTTGCCGATTTTGCCGTGTCGCAAGCGCAGCGGGTGTTTAAGGCGGGATAACAGGCGATGGCAGCGCGTATTTGAAAGGGCTATATATCCGTTCATGGCAATGCACTCTTCGTCTGAGGAAAAGCGGCCGCGGCCGCGGCGTTTCCGCCGCGTTCCGGTCCGCATGCTTGCCCCGAACTTCGTCACCATCGTCGCGCTGTGCGCCGGCCTCACCGCGATTCGTATGGCATTCGAAAACCGTTACGGGCTTGCGCTTGCGGCGATTGTGTTTGCGGCGATCCTTGACGGTATCGACGGCCGTTTGGCGCGACTGTTGAAAGGGACGTCGCGTTTTGGCGCCGAACTCGATAGTCTCGCGGATTTCGTCAATTTCGGCGTCGCGCCGGCGCTGATCCTTTACTTTTGGGGGCTGCACGATTTGAAGTCCGGCGGCTGGATTGCCGCCATGGCATTCGCCATTTGCGCGGGTCTGCGGCTCGCCCGTTTTAATGTGATGAGCGACGATCCGGATCGGCCGGCTTGGGTTGCCAATTTTTTCGTCGGCGTTCCGGCTCCGGCCGGCGCTATCATTGTGTTGCTGCCGATATATGCGGCCTTTCTCGGCCTGCCGCGCTCCCAGTTCCTGACTTGGGCTACGCTTGTCTATACGCTCGCGGTCGCTTGGCTGTTGGTTTCTCGCTTGCCGGTTTTTTCCGGAAAGCGGATCGGGACGCGCGTTCCGCCGGAGATGGTCGGACCGCTGGTCATGGTGCTGGTTTTATCCGCCGCGCTGCTCATCGCATATCCTTGGATTTTGCTGACCATCGGAACGCTGGCGTATCTCGCAAGTTTGCCCTTCGGGTGGCTGTCTTATCGAAACTACGAACGGCGGGCGCGGTATGCCAAAGGCGAAACGGCGTCGGCTCTGACCGCACGGCAGCCGCCAAACGCCGAGGCGATGGTGCGCGCTTCCGACGACGAGCAACGGCCGGTGCGCCTTAATTGAGCCGCGAGCGTCGTTGACAGATGGCGGGGAATGATGCGACTTGCACGCCGCGCGTTTCTAGCCTCGATCACCGTGTCGATTGCAGCGCCGGCAATTCTGCGCCGGGCAGCGGCGGACGCGCCCATCGCGCTCAAGCTTCACCATTCCTTCTCGGCCGTCTCGGGTGCTCATGTGCGATTTCTCGTGCCGTGGGCGCGCAAAGTGGAAAGCGACGCGCATGGTCGCATCCGCGTCGATATTTTCCCCTCGATGCAGCTTGGCGGCTCGCCTGCACACCTTTACGACCAGGTGCGGGACGGGATGGCCGATCTCGCCTGGCTGCTGCCGAGCAATACGCCCGGGCGCTTCGCCAAGATCGAAGTTTTCGAGTTGCCCTTCATTCCATCGCGGCGCGCGCTGGTGAATTCCAGAGCGCTGCAGGATTACGCAGCTGAAAACCTAGCGGACGGATTCGGCGAGATTCGTCCGATCTGCTTTTCGTGTCGCGATCATGGCATCGTTCACACCAGGCGAGCCGTCAAATCCATCGAGGATCTGAAAGGATTACGGCTGCACGTGCCCAACCGTCTTGCTCGCGAGACCGTTCATACTCTCGGCGCGGAGGGAATCAGTATTCCAAGCCCGCAGCTTCCGATGGCGATTGCCGGTCACGTGATCGACGGCTGCCTCGATCCTTGGGATCTGGTGCCGTCGTTGCGGCTCGACAATGTGCTCAAGGACCACACCGACTTCGCCGAGTCTTCATTGAGCACGGCTACATTCGTGCTGGCGATGAACAAAACAACTTACGACCGCCTGCCAAGCGAATTGAAAACGGTTATCGACGCCAATTCAGGGCAAGCGGCCGCAGGCATGGCCGGAAACATGTGGGACCTGGAGGCACGGGCGGTGGCCGAACTCGTGAGCGGGCGCGGCGATCCGATTACCGTTTTGGACGCCCAGAATATCGTTCCTTGGCGCAAAGCAACCGAACCGGTGGTCGACTCCTGGTTGAAAGAGATGCGCGCGCGCAAGATCGATGGCGCTGGCCTTATCGCCACGGCCAACGCTCTCCTCGCAAAATATGCCGACGAACCTGAGCCGGAGCCGCCGAAGCCGACCCGGCCCGAACCGGCCGAACCCACTCCGACGGTCCAGGCTCCTCAGCCGGCGCAAGCCAAAGCGCAAGCGCCCGACTTGCCGAAGCCGGCAAATCCGGTTGCCAGACCCTCGGCGAAGCCCGGCTTGCTAAAGGAACTCGATATTCCGCTCTAGAGTGTGATCCGGAAAAGTGGAAACCGGTTTTCCGAAAAAATCATGCTCCAACAAAATGCAAGAGCGTCAATCGATTCAATACAAAGAGATTGCACTCTAGGACTCGTCGCGCCTAGCGCGAGAGTGAGAGTTCGGTCCCGCCGCCGTTTGCTTGTCCGGTGAAACGCCCATTGGAAAATGAAAGCTGCGCCAGCGCCTCGCCCTTGTGATCGCGTATGATCAAAGCGCCGTGCTCGAAAGTCCATTTGCGGCTGGTGAAAAACTTTCCCGGACAGCCGCCTTCAGGCGCGATCGTGCCTTGATCGGCGCCGGCGGCGCTCCCGAAATTCATGAAGCAGCCGCCCGCATTTGCTTGGCTGAGCCTCCAGCGGCCGCCGAGATCGACCGGCGGCGGGAGCGGCGGAGGCGGGGGAGGAGCGGCCGAGGGAGCGGCGGCAGTTTCCGGCGGCGGCGGGCTACTGGTGCATCCGGCGAGTACGGCCAGAAACAGTCCCATCACAGCCGCGCTTATTGCCGTGCCGCGGACGTTTCGCCATGCCATTCTGAAATAAGTCATCCGGTCCAGCAAAGCAGAAATTGCTTATCAAAACGTACCCAGGCGCCGGCGAAGCGACAACCCGCTCGCGGTCTGCGTCACTTCATGGTCGGAATGACGAACTCGGCGCCTTCCTTGACGCCCGATGGCCAACGCGCGGTGACGGTTTTGGTCTTGGTGTAAAAGCGCACCGCATCCGGCCCGTGTTGGTTGAGATCGCCGAAACCCGACCGCTTCCAGCCGCCGAAAGTGTAATAAGCAAGCGGGACCGGAATGGCGAAGTTTACCCCGACCATTCCGACCTCGACGCGGCTGACAAAATCGCGCGCCGCATCACCGTCACGGGTGAAAATTGCGACGCCGTTGCCGTAGTCGTGTTCCGACGGCAGACGCACGGCTTCCTCGTAATCGTTCGCTCGCACAACGCAGAGCACGGGCCCGAAAATCTCTTCCTTGTAGATGCGCATTTCCGGGGTGACATGATCAAACAAACAGCCGCCCATGAAATTGCCTCCTTCATAGCCTTGCAGCTTGAAACTGCGGCCATCGACCAGGAGGTTGGCGCCTTCCTTAACGCCGAGGTCGACATAGCTTTTCACTTTGTCGAGGTGTTGCCGGGTGATCAGCGGCCCGTAATCGGCCTGGGGATCGGTGGACGGCCCGATTTTCAAACATTCCACCCGCGGCACGAGTTTTTCCAAAAGAATATCGGCGGTCTTCCGGCCGACCGGCACTGCGACCGAGACCGCCATGCAGCGCTCGCCTGCAGAGCCGTATCCGGCGCCGATCAGCGCATCGACGGCCTGATCCATGTCCGCGTCCGGCATGACGATCATGTGATTCTTGGCGCCGCCGAAACATTGTGCGCGTTTGTTGTTGGCACAAGCGGTGGTGTAGACATATTCAGCAATGGCCGAAGAGCCGACGAAGCCCACGGCTCTGATGCGCGGGTCGGTGAGAATCGTGTCAACCGCCTCCTTGTCGCCGTTGACGACATTGAGCACGCCCGCGGGAAGGCCGGCCGCCACCAACAATTCGGCAAGCCGCATCGGTACCGAAGGGTCGCGCTCCGACGGTTTGAGAATGAACGCATTGCCGCAGGCGAGCGCCGGCGCGAATTTCCACATCGGGATCATGGCCGGGAAATTGAACGGCGTGATGCCGGCGACGACGCCAAGCGGCTGGCGCATGGAAAAAAGGTCAATACCCGGACCGGCGCCTTCGCTGAATTCGCCTTTTAAGAGATGCGGAATGCCGCAGGCAAATTCGACCACTTCGAGCCCGCGCTGTATGTCGCCTTTGGCGTCGGCAAAGATTTTGCCGTGCTCGGCGGACAGAAGCCGCGCCAAGCTGTCAAATTCCTTCTGCACCAATTCGAGAAATTTCAGCAAGACGCGAGCGCGCCGCTGCGGGTTCGTCGCCGCCCAAACCGGCTGAGCGGCTTCCGCCACCGCGATCGCGTGCTCGACCTCGGAGTGCTTGGCCAAGGCGACCTTGGCCTGAACTTCGCCGGCGTTTGGGTTAAAGACCTCTCCGAACCGACCCGATGTGCCCTTCACCTCTTTGCCGCCGATATAGTGGCCGATCTCCCGCATGAACTATCTCCTTCGGACGCAAGGTGCCGGGCCGCCGGTTAAGCGTAGCGTATTGTGCAGCTTTTCGCTGAAACGGTCACGGGGTCGCTTAGTCGCAAGTGCCCTCGATGCGTGGCCAACCCCGAGGCTGCGCCCTTGCAATTAGGGTGACTTGGCCGGCCGGCGCTCAGCGCCATTGACGAGTGTTGGCTTCCCGAATGATACCGGGTCGGGAACGCGAGGTGCAAAGCGGCTTGATTCTCGAGGCGATTGACGCAAGGTCTCAGGTTCGTTGATAAGGAGGGCATCATGCCGGACCGGCGGAGCGGTCATAAAGTGCGCGATCTGACGCCGGAAGAGGTTGCGCGCGGCGTCAAGGACGGCCGCGTTGTCCTCGTGGACGTCCGCGAGCCGAACGAAACCGGCATCGAGCGTTTCCCGGGCGCGGTGCACGTGCCACTCTCATCATTCGACCCGGCGACAATTCCGGCGCCGCCGGGAAGTGAAATTGTATTTGCCTGCCGGTCGGGTCGCCGCTCGGTTACGGCCTCGTTGGCGGCCCAGGAACAGGGCTTCGAATACGATGCACATCTTGCCGGCGGGATCCTCGCGTGGAAGGCGGCCGGGCTGCCGACCGAGACTTAAATTCGGCGCTGAACAATCATACTGCATTTTTTCGAGGCTAAGATTCGGCGCGCGATGGGGCAGCAAATTCGAGCCTTGGTGGCGGCGAGCGGACGGGCCCTGCTGTTGGCGGGACTGCTCATGGCGACATTGGTACCTGCGCATCCTGAACACGAGCGCGTGGTCAATTTCTACAATTGGTCCGACTATGTTGATCCTGCGATACTTGATGGTTTTTCCAAAACAACCGGGATCAAAGTTCGCTACGACACGTTCGATGCCAACGATACGCTCGAGGCTAAGTTGTTGGCCGGGAATTCCGGATATGACGTTGTCGTGCCGTCGGGTTACTTCCTTGCCCGTCAGATCGCTGCCGGTATTTTCCAAAAACTCGACAAGTCGAAGCTGCCGAACCGGGTCAATGCTTGGCCGGAAATCGCAGAACGGCTGGCGAGCTACGACCCGGGAAATCAGTACGCCGTCAACTACATGTGGGGAACGACAGGCATTGGCTACAACGTCAACGCCATCCGCGGCGTGCTGGGTGCGGACGCGGCGATCGATTCATGGGACGAAATCTTCGATCCGGCGAAGATTGGCCGTTTCAAGGATTGCGGCATCCACTTCCTCGACTCATCGGACGACATCATGCCGGCGGCGCTGCATTATCTGCAGCTCGACCCCAATTCGAGCATGCCAGGTGACTTGCAGCGGGCCACTGATCTTCTGCTCAATGTCCGGCGCTACATTCGCAAGTTTCACTCTTCGGAATATCTCAATGCATTGGCGAGCGGTGAAATCTGCCTTGCGGTCGGGTTTTCCGGTGACGTCATCCAGGCGCAAAGGCGCGCGGCCCAGGCCAAGTCAGGCGTGACTATCGCCTATGCCATTCCCAAAGAGGGCGCGCAATTGTGGTTTGATAATCTCGCCATTCCAAGCGACGCACCGGACGTCCCCGAAGCGCACGCCCTGATCGATTATCTGCTCAGACCTGAGGTGGCGGCGGCCAACACCAATTTCGTCTCTTATGCTAACGGCAATTTGACGAGCCAGAAATATATCGACAAATCGATCCTCGACGATCGCAACATTTATCCAGACGCACCGACCATGTCGAAGCTTTACACCATCATGGCGCACGATCAGAAGACGCAACGGCTCATCAACCGGCTGTGGACGCGAATTAAGACCGGCCGCTAGATGCTTCTTGACTAGGCGAGTGCTGGCCAGACGCAGCGAAGGCGCGTGGAACTCCAGGTTGGGAACGAATTCATCGTCTGTTCGTTCTCGTGCTAGAGATTGGGGGGAAGGGTTGCATGGTGCCAGCTGAGGTTGTCGCATTACGCGACCCCGTCCTTCTCGTCGTCGAAGACGAAGTTCTCATTCGCCTCTCCGTTTCGGATTTTCTTCGCAACGAGGGATTCACAGTGATCGAGGCCGGCGGCGCGCGCGAGGCGCTCACCGTGCTGAAGGTCCGCTCTGACATTTCGGTGGCCGTGACCGACATCCACATGTCGGGAGCGCTAGAAGGCTTGGATTTGATCCGCGAAATACGCAGATTGTTTCCGGCCGTTAAAATCATAACGGCGTCCGCCTATCAAATCAGCGAGCCGGTCGAAGCAACCATTACCAAACCGTATTCCTTGGATCGCTTGCTGTCCGTTATCAAATCCGTCCTCGGTCGCTAGGAACCCAAAAGTTCCAAAACGGTTATCTCGGAGATGAACAGTGCAGCCGTACGGACCGACACTGCGCGAGGGGCGGAAACTATTCTCCTCCTCGAGCGGGACATCATGACCCGGGCCTTTCTCGCGGATTACTTGCGGTCTTGCGGCTATCGCGTGGTTGAAGCGCGCAATGCGGCCGAGGCTCTTACCATCCTGCAGGAATCTTCGGAGCAGATACGTGTGGTACTCGGCGACGCGGAGAACGGTTTCAAACTATCCGGTTGGGTAAAGGCAAATCGCCCAAAAATCAAAGTCGTTC
>Ga0335078_10009608_pt1 | contig 14328 bp, 9 predicted proteins | sample Lox_Sample_32_FD_206711 | JGI IMG/M metagenome (GOLD analysis project Ga0335078, IMG submission 206711) | Soil microbial communities from Loxahatchee National Wildlife Refuge, Florida, United States - Lox_Sample_3.2 | ecosystem: Environmental > Terrestrial > Soil > Wetlands | place: USA: Florida...
AGCTTGTGCCGCACGAACACCAGCATGATGCAGCCCACCGAGGCCAGCACGTACACGACCAGCAGGATCAGCGTGCCGATGGTGCCGGACCACAGGAAGCTGTTGAACGCGTTGGCCTGGGCGGACACGGCGGTTTCGACGATCACGATGACGCCGGCGGCGAGGACGACCACCAGGGTGGCCCAGACCGGGGTACCCCAGCGCGAGCTGCTCTGGCCCAGACCGCGCGGCCCGGCCGTGTCCCTGGACAGCGCGTAGAGCAGCCGCGCGGCCCCGACCACGCAGGCCAGGCAGCAGCCGAACGCGCTGACCGTCGTGCCCAGCGTGATCACGTTGCCGACCCAGCTGCCGACGTAGGACGAGCCTAGGTCGCCGAGCAGCGACGGCGAGTTGGTGAACGCCTTGACGCCCGCCGGACCCGCGCCGAAGCCCATCACCTCGACCGCGGTGACGACCACGAAGTACAGGCCGCCGAAGATCGCAGTGAACAGGATCGCCCGCGGGATGTCCCGGGTCGGCCGGTGGGCCTCCTCGCCCAGCGTGGCCGCCGCCTCGAACCCGGCGAACGACAGGAAGCCGAACACCACGCCCAGGAACACCTCGTTGATGGGTGTCCCCGGCGACACCGTGAACACGCTCAGCGTGAACGTGTGCCCGCCCGGCGCGTTCCCGGCTAGCAACCGGACCAGCACCACTGCGGTGACGACCAGGATTAGCGCGACCGTGGTGCCCTCGACGCTCAGCAGCACACCCGCGCCGCGCCTGGTCGGCATGATCGCCAGGACCAGCGCCAGCAGCAGCGCCACTGCGAGCAGCACGAACGGCGCCCACGTCGGCGGGTTGTGCCAGATGCCGACCTCCTGCAGGAACGCGGTGCCGAAGATGCCGGCCGCGGCGGAGGTGACGACGGCGTAGAAGGTATAGGTGCCGAGCAGCCCCCAGCCGGCGACCACCCCGGTCCGCGGGCCGAGCGTGGCGCCGACGAACGCGTACACCGAGCCGGCGTGGTGGAAGTACTGGCACAGCCGGACGAAGGAGTAGGCCACGAGGAGCACGCCGACCGCCGCGATGAGGAAGGTCAGCGGCACGGCGCGGCCCGCGTGGAGCGCACTTCCCTGCGGGTTGATGTTCGCCGCCATGCTCGGCGCCATCAGCGCGACGGACAGGCCCACCGCTGCCCATACCGACAGCGAACGCTTCAGCCCTGGCGTGCTGGACGGGCTCGCTTCCATCTGCTCCTCCTAACGGTGCCTGATCCCCATAGTGTCCCTCCGGTTCGTCCGCCACGGAAGAGGCAAAAAATACGAAACAAAGGTCATAACCAGCAATTTCCCGAACGGGCCAGGGCGCGTGCCCCGCCTTCCCTGCTCCGCTGCCCGATCCGTCACGCCCCCGTAACATCGCGCCGGAAGTTCCGTTTGAACCATTTCGCGCACTTGCGCGTCACTTACAGTAGAAGCTAGTCGTCAGGGGGTGACCTACGGTGACAGGTGCCTACCCGGTACTGCACTTGGGTCCAGTCCGCTCGACGCGTCCGTGGGCCCGTACCTACCGGGGCACGCCCGCGTCCGTACCGGAAGCCCGCCGGTTCGTCGGTGAGCTGCTGGCCGGATGCCCGGCCCGCGAGACGCTGATGACCTGCGTGTCCGAGTTCTGCGCCAATGCGATCACGCACACCGCCTCGGGGCGCGGCGGCGTGTTCACGGTCGAGGTCGACTGCACGCGGGACGGGATAGCCCGCGTCGCCGTCACCGACGACGGCGGCGTGTCCGTCCCGGCGGCCGGGCGTCTCGACCTGATGGCCGAGGGCGGCCGGGGCCTCGCCATGGTCGCCGCCTGCACCAGCCGCTGGGGTTTCCGCGAGGCCTACCCGGGCCGGACCGTCTGGGCCGAGGCCAGCTGGCCGGTCGCGGTGCCGTCGCCGCGCTGGGAGCCGGTCACGCGCCGGGCGCTCCGGGTCCCGCCTGGCCGGTCCGGCCCTGCTCCCGGACCGCTGCGCGGCGGGCCGGCAGCATAGCCGCGGGCAGCACCGCCAGCGCAGTGAACGCCACCGACCACCAGAACGTCGCCTGGAAGGAGTGGCCGGCCAGGATCACCGCGAGCACGGCGGTCCCGAACGAGCCGCCAACCTGCTGCATGATCCGTGTCACGCTGCTCGCGTCGGGGACCGACTCACGGGGCAGGCCCGTGAACGCACCGGCCATCAGGGCGATACTGGCCGTCGTCAGCCCGGCGCCGCGGACCACCAGCACCCCGCTGAGCAGCAGCTCGCTGGTGTGCGCCCCGGCCAGCGCGAACGGGACGGTGCCCGCCGCCGCGATCGCCATGCCGGCCAGGACGACGGGCCGGGGGCCGATTCGGTCGGTCAGCTTGCCCGCCAGCGTCCGGGGGAGCAGGGCGCCGATGCCCTGCGGGGCCAGGAGCAGTCCCGCGGCGAGCGCGCTCGCCCCGCGGACCTGCTGGTAGTAGAGCGGCAGCAGGAACAGCGCGCCGTACATCGACAGGCCCGAGATGAACATCAGGCCGGACGCCCCGGAAAACGAGCGCGCCCGGAACAGCCGCAGGTCGATGAGCGGCGTGACCCGGCGGTGCCGCCGCGGCGGTGGGCCCAGCACCCAGGCGATGAACGACGCCAGCAGCACGGCGCCGGCCGCCAGCGGGACGAGCACGCCCCGGTGGGCGAATCCGCCGTCCCCGTTCACCTGGGCCAGCCCGTACAGCATCAGCGCGACGGCGGGGGAAAACAGCGCGAGCCCGGCCACGTCGAGCCGGGGCGCGGCCGCCGTCCCGCGGGACGGCGGCATCCGGCGCCAGGCCAGCACCAGCGCGGCCAGGCAGATCGGCACGTTCACGTAGAAGATCCACCGCCAGCTCAGGTTGCTGACGATCAGCCCGCCCGCCACCGGGCCCAAGATGGGCACCAGCACCGCGGGCAGGCTCACCGTCGCCATCAGCTTCCCGAGCGGCCGCCGGCCCGCCGCCTGCACGAGCAGCGTGGTCAGTACCGGTATCAGCAGCCCTCCGCCGATGCCCTGGACCACGCGGAACGCGATCAGCGAGCCGATGTTCCAGGCGGCGCCCGCGGCCACCGACGCGGCCAGGAAGACGCTGAGCGCGGTCAGCCAGGTGGCCCGCCCGCCGAACCGCGCCAGCGCCCAGCCGCTCAGCGGGATCACCATCCCGTAGGACAGCAGGTACCCCGTCATCACCCACTGCACCACGCCCAGCGGCGCGTGCAGGTCCCCCCCGATCGTCCGGATGGCCACGTTCACGATCGTCGTGTCCAGCAGCGCCGCGATCGCTCCGACCAGCAGGATCGCCGCTAGTCGCATCAGCTCGGGATCCATCCTCCCCGCCGCGGCCGTAACCTGGCCGTTCCTGCTCCTGCCCCCGCTGTAGTCCCCGTGTCCGCCTGGGTCCCCGTGTCCGCCCGGGTCCCCGTGTGCATTGCCGTTCACCCGCGAAGTACTCATGAAAGTAAACTACACCGTATAGTCTACATAGGGAAACTGAACGGTGTAGTACAATAATAGTCATGCAGAACGTCCCGGCCTCCGGCTGGCAGCGCAAGCACGACGCGATCGGGGCGGCCGCCCTCGTGCTGTTCGCGCGCGATGGCTACGAGCGCACTAGCGTCGACGCGATCGCCGCCGAGGCCGGGGTGTCGAAGCGCACCGTCTACAGCCACTTCGGCGACAAGGAGAACCTGTTCCTGCTGGTGCTGCAAGAGACGTACGACGTCATGCGGGACCGCGTCCGTGACATCGTCGACCGCAACCTCCGCGACGTAGATGGCGTGCGGGAAGCGCTGACCGCGTGCGTCTGCGAGATCGTCCGGACCATCAGCCGGGCCCCCGAACGCTCCACCCTGATCCGGCTGGTCCTCTCCGAGGCGCCGCACTTCCCCGCGATCCTCGACCTGTGGCGCAACCGCGGGATCGTGCCCATAATCGCTGAACCCCTGGCCAAGCTGGCCGCTTCCGGGTTCCTCGACGCCGATGATCCCGCGCTGGCCGCTGAGCACCTGTCCGCCCTGACATTCGGCCAGGTCAATAACAAATCCATGATGGGGACCGTCCAGCTCAGCGACGCCGAGACCGACCGCATCATCAGCAGCGGCATCGCCGCCTTCCTGCGCGCCTACGGCCCGCCCGCCCGCTGACTCCCGCCGCACCGCTGACCCCGCCGCATCCCTGGCCTCGAACTGCCGCCCCAGTCACGGGACCCGCCGCCGGGATCCTCAGCCGTCCGCCGCCCCTCGCGCTGCACGCTGCCTCCCACGCCACCAGCTGCTCCTCGCGGCGCCGCAGCGGCAAGTGGCAACCCGTCGTTGTCCCCGAACCGCGCAACACCAGACCCGATACGGACAAAAAGGCATATATCGCACGAACCTGAAGCGGGTAGAGAGTGACTCTCTACCCATTAGATCCGGTAGAGAGTCACTCTCTACCGGATAGCACAACGGCCGATGGGTACCGGTGAGGTTCATGGTGAGCGTGCGCCGATGGTCCGTGGCGAATGCGCGGTACACGGCCACGCCCCACCGGCGTTATCTCGAATATGAGATAGCCTTTGAGGTATGAATGATGGGCGGCACCAGATACCGGAGCCTGCCGCAGCCGGGTCAGCCGCCGGGTCAGCCGCCGGGCCAGTCGCCGGGTCAGCGATCGAGTCCGAGCCCGCGGCTGAGTCCGCAATCCAGCCCGCGCCCGAGCCCGGCATCGATGCCGGCGCTTCGCTGCCGGTGATGCCGGGCTTCCGCGAGATGGCGCTGCGCCGCTCCGCGGACGCGCAGGCAGCGCGGATGGCCGGAGAGCGAGGCAGGCTCGTCCGCGAGCTAGCCGAACAACGCCAGGCGGCCGGCCTGTCGCAGACCGAGGTCGCGGCGCGAATGGGAACTTCCCAGTCCGCTGTGGCCAGGCTGGAATCCGGCACCGCCGATGTCCGGGCCTCGACGCTGGAGCGCTACGCGGCCGCGGTCGGCAGCGAGATCACCTGGAAGCTCAACCGTCCTGGGGAACCCGGGTAAGGAGTCAGCACATGACGTCACGGAAGGCGCCGCACAGCACGGAACAGCACACAACGACGAGGCGTCCGATCCCGCGCGCGCACATTCCCGGAGTCCCGAGGCCAGGGGAGCCGGGCTGGCCATCCAGGCCGTCGATGCCGCCTATCCCGGGTATTCCGGGTACACCGCTCACTCCCGGAGCTCCGGATCTTCCGTCCGCGCCGCCGTCGGCTCCTGGTCCAGTGCCGCCCACCCGGGTGTGGCTCGACCCGCACGCCGAGTGGACGAGCAAGTTGTACGAGCGGTTGCTGGCCAGGCGGATCGTGATGGTCTCGGGCCTCCTCGACGACGACGCGGCTTCCAGGCTTTCCGCCCAGCTCCTCACGCTGGATGCCGAGCAGGAGGACCCGATAAGGCTGGAGCTGCAGAACCTGCGGGCCGAACTGCCCGCCACCCTCACCGTCATGGGCATCCTCGATGTGCTGCGGGTGCCGGTGCACGCCTGTGTGAGCGGTGAGATCAGCGGTCCCGCCCTCGGCGTGCTCGCCTCCTGCCCACACCGGTCCGGATACCCGAACGCCATCTTCGTGCTCGCCGAGCCCAGGCTGCATCTGGGGGGCACGGTGACCGCAGTCAGCACGGCCGAGCAGCAGATGACCCGCATGCTCGACACGCTGTATTTCAGGCTGGCCGACGTGACCGGCCGCGAGGTGGACGAGATCCGCGAGGACGCGCGCCGCGGCCGGACCCTGACCACCGGTCAGGCCGTCGGATACGGTCTTATCCAGAAGCAGGAAACGCCCCGCCCGCCGGTTCACGGCGAGCCGCGACCAGGACCAGCCGGGCCCCGCCCCCGTTAACCAGGGCGGTTAGCTCAGCCACGAGGGCACTCAGGACCGGGCTGCGAGGCGGCGCGCCAAGGTTGCGGCATTGGTTCGGCATGCGCCGAAAATTGCCCTCTGTACACGCTCGCTCTCAATCGGTAACATCGAACCGCGGGTTACCCCGTTTGGACAGGAAAGTGTGAGGATCGGCACACTGTGGTATTCGCCAGAAATGTGTGCCTGGACTGGGGTCTGTGATGAGTACAGAAAGTAACCAGTCGAGTGGGAACAGTAGTATTCCCGCCTCCCGAGAGGACTCGCGGGAGGAAGAGCGGCAGCATACCGGCCTTTTCCGCTGGGATGACCCGGAAAACCTGATGCCCTCATGGTCTGTTCCGCCGGGGCTGATCGTCCCTGGTCCGCGGCAGCCGGATGCCGACGCCCAACCTGTTGACACCGGGTCCCCTCCGACTGCGGCAGAGCCACCGGCCGGCCGCGGTCCCTGGCCTGCCGCAGAGCCACCCGCCGGCCGCGGTTCCTGGCCCGGCGTCGCGCCCCCAGCCGGGTGGTTCCTGCACTCCGCCCAGTCACCGCCAGTTGCCCGCCAGGAGCGGGCCGCCGCTCAGGAGCCCCTGGGTGATCAGCCCGGCCGGCGATTCGCCCTGCGCGTCCCCGCTCCCGCCCCGGCCCTCGACACCGGATTCCCCCTCAGCGATACATCGGGCGGCCCGCCGGCCGATCCAGGCAAGCAGCCTCCCGTCGAGTCAAGGCCCCCCGCCGAACCAGAGCCGCACACCCCAGCCACGCCCGCCAGCCCCTGGCCGAACGCCCGCGCCGTGCCCTCGCCCACCCGCGAGCCGGACGGATCCTGGTCCTCCCCGCTGACGCCGAAGCCAGCCCGCCTGCCCTTGAGCCCCACCCGGGCGCGCTACGGCCGCGCGGGCGGGCCTGGCTTCCAGCCCACCCGGTCTGACCAGGCACGTCCCCAGGGTACGGATGCCGACGGGCCGGGTCTTTCCCCGTGGCAGCGCTCTCACCAGCTCTGGACCGAGGCCGGCATCGAGTGGGAGCGGCGCCCGGCCCCGCAGCTGCCCTGGCACCCGACCGCCTCGCGCTCAGCGGCACGGCCCGCGCGCGCACGCCAGGTCCCCCCGCTCCGGCCGCCCGCGCCACCGCGGCCGGAGCGCGCGCCGCAGCCGGAGCGCACGCCGCAGCCGGAGCACACGCCGTGGCCGGAGCACACGCCGTGGCCGGAGCAGGCGTCACCGTGGCCAGAGCAGAGACCAGAGCAAACGCCGGAGAAGGTACCAGAGCAGGAGCCTTGGCTGAGCTCCTACGCCCCGATCGGCTGGGCCGGCCGTACACCGGTCCCGCTCGGCGCGCCGGTGTACTCCGAACCGGGCGTCGACGAGGACGACGGCCCCGCCGGGGAGGACCGGTGGGGCGACGACCGGCCGCCGATCCGGCAGCGCCCGCCCGGCCTGGTGCCCGAGGACGAGCCGGACGAGGCGTACGAAGCATATGACGCGTACGAGGCGTACGAGGCTCCCGAAAGCGACACTCTGTTGTTCGATCACCGCTCCCGGCGGGAAGGTTTCCGGCGCGACGGCTCCCGCCGGGACAGCTCCCGGCGGGACGGGCCCGGCCGGCTCAGCCGCCGCACCGTGAGGATCGCGGTTCCTGTCATCGTGGTCGTCGCGGTGGCCGTACTGGCCCTGGCCTTGCTGACCGGCCACGGCCCGAAGTTGGGCCCGGTCACGTCCGACCAGCACAAGACGCCGAACACCACCGCGCCGCGGCTGCCACTGGGCGCGGTCACCTTCGACACCTATCCCGGGCAGCAGCAGCGCGGGGTCTTCCAGGTCATCAACCGCATCGTCGCCGTCGGCAGCACGATGGTGACCACGGGCTCCCAGACCAGCGACGGCGTGGTCCGCCAGCAGTTCCTGGTCTCGGCCAACGCCGGGGCCAGCTGGCGCCTCGCCCCGGTCCACTCACCCGGCGGCGGCCAGGCCGCGCTGGGCCACCCGGCGACGCTGCTAGCCGGCGGCCCTGGCGGCTGGGTAGCGACCGGCCCGCAGGCCATCTGGACCAGCCCGGACGGCCTGGCCTGGACGCTCGCAGCCACTCACGGGATCACCCCGCAGCTGCCCGGCGACGCGGTATGGGTCCTCAACAAGACAAGCACCGGCTACCTGGCCGCCGGCACCGGCAACGGGCCGGAAAAAGGACAGCACACTGGGGTGATCTGGACCTCGCGGGACGGCCTGACCTGGCAGCGGTCGACCGCGGCCCAGCTGGGCCTGGCCGGGCCCGGCGAGACCGTGCCGAGCATCTCCTACGTCACCTCGCGCGGTAACGCCACGGTGATCTCCGGCGCGGTGGCCGCGCGAACCGGGGAGTACAGCGCCGCGTGGCTGAGCACCAACGGCGGGACCGCGTGGACCCGGCTGAAGATCCCGGCCGACCACGGGGCCGGGACCACGATCAGCGGCGTGGCCTCCGACGGCTCCGGGCTGATCGCGGTCAGGCCCGGCCGGACCCCGGCCGGTGCGCCGGACGCCATCGCCTACTTCTCGGCGGACGGGCAGACGTGGCAGTACGCGGCGACCCTTGAGCCGGACCCGAACGCGGGCGGCTGGACACCCAGTGTGGTCAAGGGCAGCAGCTACGGCTTTGTCGTCACCGGGACCACCGCCGAAGGCCAGCTCGTGGCCCGCACCAGCACCGGAACCGGCACGTCCTGGCGGCCCACGGGCCCGCTCGGCCGCGCGTCCGTGGCGTCCGTGTCCGGCGCGACCGTGGCCCCGGGCGGCACCGTCGTCGCGATCGGGGCCACCGCCGCCAGCAAGATTAGCCAGCAGCCGGTCTTCCTCGAGGCGGCCGCTGGCGGAACGGTCCGGTCGGTCTCGCTGGCCGGCATCGCCGGGGCCACTATTCCCGAGATGAAGATCACCAGCACCGCCGTGGCGGGGGGCCTGCAGATCGCGGTCGGCAGCGCCAACGGCTACCCGGCGGTGTGGCGGCGCACCTCGGTCGGCGCCTGGACCCTGGTCTCCTCGCTCGGGCTGGTCGCGGCCGACCCGCACCTGCGCGTGCTGACCAGCGTGACGCACGGCCCGGCCGGCTGGCTCGCCACGGGCGCACCGGGACCGGTCGTGCTGACCTCGACCGACGGCGAAATCTGGGGCGTGGCCGGGGGAAACATCACCCAGGACCTGGCCGGTGTCTCCGCCGTCGCGGCGACGTCGGGCCCAGCCGGGTATGTCATCGTCGGCAGGCTGGTCGCGCCGGGCGGCGGCTGCGTCGCCGACGTCTGGTGGTCGGCCGACATGACCAGCTGGACCCGAGCGCACGACGTGAACGCAACCGACGGCTCGAGCCAGGTGCTCGCGGTCGCCGCGGGCGCGCACGGGTTCGTCTCGGTGGGCTCGCACAACAGCCAGCCAGCCGTGTGGACGACCACCAACGGCCGGGCCTGGAAAACGATTGTCCTGCCCCCGCCGGGCGGGGCCTCGGCCGGGGCGCTCCAGCAGGTCGCGATCAACGGCAACCGCGTGGTCGCCCTGGGCCAGGCCACGGCCGGGAAAGGACCCGCGATCGGCTCGGCGGCCGGCACCCAGCCTGGCGCCGTGCCGTTCGCCGAGCTGTCGGCCGACGGCGGGGTCACCTGGCAGCAGGTCCCGTTCAGCTCGCCCGGTCCCTACACCTCGTTCACCGCCCTGACCGCGGACGCGGCCGGTTTCACCGCCGCGGGCCTGTTCGGCCAGCCCGGTCAGCAGGACGTGGCCTTGTGGGCGTCGGCCGCCGGCGGGAGCTGGAAGCCGTACCAGTCGGGCGGCCTCAACGGATCCGCGGCCTGGCAGATCGACACGATGACCCGGTCAGGCGCCCAGGTGGCCGGCATCGGCACCACCATCACTCAGCAGAGCCAGCAGACCGTCACCTTCACCCTCCCCGCCCGTTAGGAAACTCCCATGTGCGACACCGACCTGGACCTGGAGATCCCGGAGATCGTAGATATCCCCGAGGACGAGGAGACACCCGGCCCGCAGCCAGCCGGCGGACAGGCCCCCGGCGTCGCCTGGGGCTAAGGCCTCGTCAGTCCATCCGGTCGAGGATCTCGCGCACCAGGTCCATCGAGGTGTGCGGGTGCAGGAACGCGAACCTCGCCACCGTCTCGCCCTCCCACGCCGACGGCGGTATGAAGGCCACCTGGTCCTGCAGCAGCCGGTCGGCCCAGGCCGTGTACTGCCCCGCGTCCCACCCGGCCCGCCGGAACAGCACCACGCCGAGCGACGGCTCCCGGATCAGCTCCAGGTTGGAGCGGGAACGGATCTCGTCCGCGGCCTGCCGGGCCAGCCCGATCGCCGTCTCGATGGCCTCGGTGTAGGCGTCGACCCCGTACACCGACAGCGAGAACCACAGCGGCAGGCCGCGGGCCCGCCTGGTCAGGTGGTAGGCGTAGTCGGTCGGGTTCCACTCGCCCGGCCGGTCGTGGATGACGTCCAGGTAGGAGGCGTCCTGCTTGTGCACGGACCGGGCCACCGACGGGTTCCGGTACAGCAGCGCGGCGCAGTCGAACGGGGCGAACAGCCATTTGTGCGGGTCCACGATGAACGAATCGGCGTGCTCGATGCCGGCATAGGAGTCCCTGACGCTCGGCGCGAACAGGCCGGCCCCGCCGTAGGCGCCGTCGACGTGGAACCACAGCCGGTGCTCGCGGGCCACCTCGGCCGCGCCGGCCAGGTCGTCGATGATCCCCGCGTTGGTGGTGCCCGAGGTGGCCACGACCGCGGCCACCGAACCCGGATCCCCGCAATCCGCCAGCGCCGCGCGCAGCCCCGCCCTGGTCAGCCGGTGGTCCTCGGACCGCACGACCAGCGGGTCCATCTCGAGCATGCGCAGCGTGTTGGTGATGGAGGAATGCGCGTCCTCGCTGACCGCCACCCGCCACCGCCGGCCAGAACCCGAAACACCAGGACCCGCCTTCCGCTTGGCCACCTCGCGCGCGACGACCAGGGCGGACAGGTTCCCGGCCGAACCTCCTGAGACGAAGCAGCCGCCCGCCGTCTCCGGCATCCCGGCCCGGTCGGCGATCAGCCGCAGCACCTTGTTCTCGGCGTGGATCGCGCCCGCCGCCTCCAGCCAGGAGATGCCCTGGATCGACGCGCACGAGATCAGCATGTCGAACAGCAGCGAGGCCTTGGTCGGCGCGGCCGGTATGAACCCGAGGAAGCGCGGGCTGTCCGCCGAGATGACGGCGGGCGCCATCGCCGAGGCCCAGACGCCGAGTACCTGGTCGGGAGTGTGCGGCCCGGCACCGGGCAGCCCGGCCAGCGCCGCGTCGAGCTCGGCCGGGTCCCGGGATCCCTGGTCCAGCGGGACCGGGTCCAGCCGCAGCCGGTTCTCCGCGTAGGCGAGCACCGACCTGATCATCGACTCGGTCGTCGGATCCACATTGTGCATGGCCGAAAACGTATGGCCTGCGCGGTCGGCGCCGCAAGGACCAAGATCTTGGCCCGGCAACCAGCTATCAGCCAAGATGACCTAGTGACCAACTCGCATCCGCTCGATCCGCTGTCGGCCGACGAGATCAGGCAGGCGGCCGCGATCCTGCGGCGTGACCGCAAGATCGGCGATGGCTGGCGGTTCGCCTCGATCGAGCTGAAGGAGCCGTCCAAGCACGTGCTGCCCCGACTCGAGACCGGCGGCCGGCCGCAGGCCAGAGAGGCGATCGTGGTCTGCTGGGATCGTGCCGACGGCCAGGCGCGCCGCGCCACCGTGTCGCTGTCCGGTGACGGCGTCACGAGCTGGGAGGATCTGCCCGGCCAGCAGCCGAACATGACCGTGGACGAGTGGCACGAGTGCGACGAGATGCTCCGCGCCCACCCCGCGGTGGCCGAGGCGCTCGCCCGCCGCGGCATGACCGACATGTCCCTGGTGCTGACGGACATGTGGGCCTACGGCGCCGCGCTCGTCCCCGACCGCTACAAAGGACAAAGGATCGGCTGGTCCGACGTCTGGTACCGGGGCAGCGAGCTGGGTAACCCGTACGCCCACCACGTGACCGGCCTGCACCCGGTCGTCGACCTGAACACGATGACGCTGCTCGAGCTGGAGGACAACTACTCCGGCGGCACTGACCCCGAGGTGATGGGCGAGTACATGCCGAGCCTGCTCCCGATGCGGCTGCGGGAGGTGACGCCGCTGGAGATCAGTCAGCCGGAGGGCGTCGGCTTCACCCTCGACGGCCACGGCCTGTCCTGGCAGAACTGGCAGCTGCGGCTGGGCTTCAACCACCGCGAGGGCCTGGTCCTGCACCAGGTCGGGTTCCGCGATAAGGAGCGGCTCCGCTCGGTGGCGCACCGGCTCTCGTTCGCCGAGATGGTGGTTCCGTACCGGGACGCCAGCCCGGACCACTACCGGCGGACCGCGTTCGACATCGGCGAGTGGGGCCTGGGCTTCATGACCACGTCCCTGTCTCTGGGCTGTGACTGCCTGGGCGACATCACCTACCTGGACGCGGTGGTGCATGATTCGCGCGGCGAGCCCCGGACCATACCGAACGCCATCTGCATCCACGAGGAGGACAGCGGGGTCGGCTGGAAGCACGTGGACGAACGGGCCGGCGTCGAGGTCAGGCGGGCCCGGCGCCTTGTTGTCTCCTTCCACGTCACCGTGGCGAACTATGAGTACCTCGTGTACTGGCGGTTCTACCAGGACGGCAACATCGAGTGCGAGGTCCGCGCGACCGGCATCCTGGTCACCTCGCATACCGGCGCGCCGGGCAGCCGCCCTGCCAACGGGACGCTAGTGGACCAGGGCCTCTACGCGCCGTTCCACCAGCACTTCATCGTGGCCCGGCTCGACCTCGACGTGGACGGGGCCGCCAATACCGTCTACGTCACCGATTCCCAGCCGGCGGCGGCCGGCGACCCCGACGACCCGTACGGGCTGGGCCTGGTGGTCCAGAGCACCCCGCTGCGCACGGAGCAGGAGGGGAAACAGGTTTACGACTGGGGTTCGCAGCGCGGTTGGAAGGTCGTGAACAACAATGTGCCGAACGGTCTGGGTACCCCGGTCGGCTACAAGCTCGTGCCCTCGGCATCGTTCCCGCCCCTGCTCGATCCCGCCTCCCCGGCCTACCAGCGCGCCGAGGTGATCGGCCACACGCTCTGGGTGACCCCCTATCGTGCGGACGAGCGCTGGCCCTGCGGCGATTTCCCGGTCCAGAGCGAGCACGACTCGGGCCTGGCCATGTGGACGCGGGCCGACCGGCCGATCGAGGACGCCGACGTGGTGCTGTGGTACGTGTTCGGCATCCACCACATCACCCGGCCGGAGGACTGGCCGGTGATGCCGAGCGACATCGTCTCGTTCTGGCTCAAGCCGTTCGGCTTCTTCGACCGCAACCCCGCCCTGGACGTGCCCCCTAGCCGTCACCAAGGGCCGTGATCTCGGCGAAGCTCTCCCGGAAGCAGTCGAGCAGGACGTCGGGGTCCGGCACGGCCGCGGTATCGATGTTGACGCCAATGTCGCAGGTGCCGTCGTAGGACATCAGCGTGGTGTTGACGGAGGCACCGATGGTCGGCCCGAACGCGAACATTCCGGTGACCTTGCTGCCCGCGAGGTAAACCGGAACCGGAGCGCTCGGCACGTTGCTCGCCACGAAGTCGACGTGCTTGAGTATCCCGCCCACGTAGCCGACGGGCAGCGTGTTCAGCGCTCCCGCGATCGCCTCGGTGACCGAAAGCGACGGCTCCTCGCGTGCCGCCAGGGCCACCGGGTGCAGTGCCCGCATACGCGCCGCCGGATCCGGTTCGGCCACCGGCACGATCAGCCGCTGCAGGGTGATCCTGTTGCCGAAGTTGGCGTCCTGCAGCGATCGCAGGTTGATCGGCATCAGTGCCCGCAGGGAGTCCACGGTCGCGCCGTGCCGCTCGTGATACTGGCGAAACCCTCCGGCGATGCCCGCCAGGTAGGCGTCGTTGACGGTCCCGTCGACGGTCTTCGCCGCCTTCTTCAGCGCGTCCAGGGGGACCTCGATCATGGCGAGCCGGCGGGTCGTCGCTCGCTCTCGCATGAGGGGTGACAAGGTACTGCGATTCGGCGCCGCCGTCCGGTAGACGGAACGGGCCATGCCGACGGCGCCACAGAGGTAACCGGCGGGGTCGCGTGCGTAACGGATCGAGGCCGGGATCACCGCCGCCGTCCCGCGCCGCGCCAGGCTCACTGCGCGCCCGGCCATAGAGCCGACGGTGCCGGTTATCACGGCGAGCAGGTCGGGCGTGTCGTATGACGGCACCGGCGGCATCTCGCCCAGGTCAGCGGGTTCGCGCTGCCAGTCAGCCACGATGGCCAGCATGCGCATCGCGCCCACGCCGTCGGACAGCGAGTGGTGAAGCTTGACGATGAGCGCCGCCTGGCCACCCTCGATGCCTTCTACCAGGGTGACCTCCCACAGCGGGCGGGCCCGGTCGAAGGCGGTCATCG
>Ga0335078_10009609_pt1 | contig 14328 bp, 7 predicted proteins | sample Lox_Sample_32_FD_206711 | JGI IMG/M metagenome (GOLD analysis project Ga0335078, IMG submission 206711) | Soil microbial communities from Loxahatchee National Wildlife Refuge, Florida, United States - Lox_Sample_3.2 | ecosystem: Environmental > Terrestrial > Soil > Wetlands | place: USA: Florida...
GTTTACCATCTATTCAAAAACGGAGGAACCGATGCCAAGCACAAGAAATCGACGGATTGTTCTTGCAGCGCGCCCCACGGGTGATCCGAAGGAGGAGAATTTCCGGTTGGAAGAAACCGACATTCCAACACCGGCGGAGGGCGAGGTGCTATTGCGCACCATCTATTTGTCCCTCGATCCCTATCAGCGGGGCCGGATGAATGCCGGACCTTCATACGCCCCGCCGGTGGAGGTCGGCCAAGTGATGGAGGGCGGCACGGTCAGCGAAGTGGTGGAGTCGAAGGCCGACGGCCTGCGGCCCGGCGACGTGGTGGTGGGCCACACGGGGTGGCAGGAGTACTCGGTGGCAAGCGGGAAGGCTGTGAGGAAAATCGATCCGGCTCTGGCGCCAGTATCGACCGCCTTGGGCGTGCTGGGGATGCCCGGCATGACCGCCTATACTGGTCTCGTGAATATCGGTCAGCCGAAGTCCGGCGAGACGGTGGTGGTGTCGTCCGCGGCGGGGGCGGTGGGTTCCGCGGTGGGCCAAATCGCCCGGATTCTCGGCTGCCGCGCGGTAGGAATCGCCGGCGGGGAAGCGAAGTGCGCCTACGTGGTGAACGAACTGGGCTTCGACGCGTGCGTCGATTATCACCGCGACAGATTTGCCGAAGACCTCAAAGTGGCGTGCCCGCAAGGCGTGGATATTTACTTCGATAACGTCGGTGGACGGGTTCTCGAAGAGGTAGTCCCTCTGATGAATCTCTTCGGGCGGGTGCCGGTCTGCGGGCTGATCTCACAATATAATGCGACGCGGCTGCCCCATGGGCCCGACCGCGTGCCGCTGCTCACCATTGCGATTCTCGTCAAGCGGTTGACCTTCCGCGGGTTCATCGTGTTCGATTTTCGCGAACAGCAGCCGGAGTTTGAACGCCAAATGTCCCAATGGCTGCGCGAGGGCAAGGTGAAGTACCGGGAGGACGTTGTGGACGGGCTGGAGAACGCCGTAGCCGCCTTCAAGGGGCTCTTCACGGGACACAACTTCGGCAAGCTGCTGGTGCGGGTAGGACGGCTGTAGATTGCCAATTCACGATGGCCAATTAACTAGATTGATGTTCTGTAAATAACTGGTCGGAAGGGCGGGGCTTCAGCCCCGCCGGCTCTCGGCCCAGCTCACAAGGGCCTTTAGGCCCTGAAGGCGCATTCACTTCAGGGGCTGAAGCCCCCCGGTCGACCGCTGAATTCTGGCGGGGCTGAAGCCCCGCCCTTCCGACCAAATTATTTACAGAACGATGGTTCAGTCCTGAGTGGAGCGAAAGATTGCGGATTGGAACCCCGAAAGGGCGGTCTGTCGTAGCCCAGTCCCTTGGCCTGGGCGTCGCAGAGCTACGCTCTGCGCCAGCCCGACTTCGCGAAAGATTGCAGATTGGATGCCCCGAAGTCAACAGTCAATCGTCATTCGAGGCGCTTGCCGTCGGCGTCATAGACCTCCACCGGCCCGTACTTCTTCAGCACGTCTTCGATTTGCTTGCGGTCGCCCACGCACACCACTTGCAAGTGATCGAGGTCCACATATTTCCGGGCCGCGGTTTGGACGGCGTCCTGGCTGGTTTCGGCCACTTCCACGGGGTAGCGGTCCCAGTAGTCCTGGGGCAGGCCGTAGGACTGGACGAGCATCCAATAGCGAAGGAGCGTCTGGGGCTGTTCGAGCGACAGCGCGAAGCTGGCGACGATGGCGTGGCGGGCCTCGTCCAACTCGCTTTCGGGGACTTTCTCGTTCCGAATCCGATTGAACTCGTTCATCAGCTCGTGCATGGAGCCGTCGGTGACGGGCGTCCGCACTTCCGTGTTGGCCAGCCAGGCATCGCGATACTTATCGTCGCCGACGCGGCTATAGGCGCCGTAAGTGTAACCGTGAACCTCTCTCAGATTCAGGAAGAGCCTTGCCTGCGGGCCGCCGCCCAGCACACGGTTCATCACCGTCAAAGGAACGTAGTCGGCATCCGCACGACGCGCTCCGTAATCGCCGGCGACGATGTTGGTTTGAACGGAACCAGGCCGATCGACCAAAAAGATCTTGAAGGGGTCGGCGGGGGGAAGTTCCCCCAGCGATTCTTTCTCCAAAGGACCCCTCTTCCACTCACCCAGGTACTTGACCACCAGTGCCTTGATCGCGTCTGCCTGGACATCTCCCACCACGCCCAGGATGGCGTTGTTGGGAATGTAGTAGCGATCGTGAAAAGCTTTGAGATCGGCAGGCGTCGCTTTGTTCACGGAATCCGGCGTGGCCGAGGTCACGGATGCCGGAAAACTCCGATAGAGGGCCTGCCGGAATTTCTCCTGGGCCAGGAATCCGGGCTGGGATCGCTGTTGCTCAAGGTTGGCGAGTTGACGCGTCTTATATTTGTCGAATTCGTCCTGGGGGAAGGTCGGGTTCAACAAAGCGTCGCTGAGGAGTTCGAGAATCCGGTCGGTGTTCGGCGCCAGACCGGAGGCCACGACGTGGGTGATGTTGGAGCCGAACTGGGCATAAGCGCTGAGGTTGGCACCGATCGAGTCCACATCGGTGGCCAATTGGACGCTGGAGCGATGCGAGGTCCCCTCCGTCAGCATTTCGGCGGTGAAGGAAGCGAGGCCCGGCAGGTCTTTGGGATCGGTCATGGCGCCCGACTGGATCCAGAGACCGAAGGCAACGGTGGGCAGCTTGTGCTGCTCGAGCACCAGGAGCGTGAGCCCGTTGGGCAGTTTGCTGATCACCGGCCGCGGCAAGGTTACCTTCAGTATTTCCTTGCTCACGGGTGCGCGGTTCAAGCGCTCGACTTTGGAAAGGGAAGCGCCGTGCTCCTCGTGCGCTCCGCCCTGGGCTCGAACTCGCGCTGCGCTCCCGGCCACGATCAGAACCGCGATGAACATCGAAAGCGTTCGAAATCTCATGGTGTACCCCTCTTGAATAACAGGTGGTCGGCGTCGCTCAGGAGAAATCCTGGTCTTCCGGCCGACGCTCGGTCATCGATCTGCCCCTTCTCACTGGCCTGCTCCCTGGGCGGCTTTGGGGACGGGCAAATCCGCCACCACGGCGAGATCCTTTTCGACGAGGTATTTTTGCGCTGCTTGCTTCACTTGGTCGGCGGTTACCGAGTTGAACTTCTGAACCTCCGTATTGATCAAATCCGGATCGCCGAAGTTCACGGCGTCATCGCCAATTTCGATGGCGGTGTTAAGGTCCGATTGACGGTTTTCAATCTGTTGGCGCAGGAACTGGACGCGGGCTTTTTCCAGCTCCTGATTGGTGATTCCGTCTTTCTGGACCGCGGCGATATCATCTCGAATCGCTTTCTCCGCATCCTCCGGTTTCACCCCCGGGCGCAACAAAGCATAAACGTAAAAGAGGCTCGGCCCGCGGCGATTATCGGCATTGGCGAAAACTTGCGTCGCGAGCTGTTTGTTTTTCACCAGGTCCTGGTACAGCCGCGAGCTCTCGCCTTCGGTGAGCACCTGTTGCAACGGTTGAATGTCCCAATTCTCCGGAGTGTCGCCGGCGGGGATGTGGTAAGCCATGAGCAGCAGGGGCGTGCGGGCCAGCGGATCCATAATGGTCTCGTGCCGCTCGCCATAGTGTTCCGGTTCGCTGAGGTCCACCGGGGGAGGCGCCGGTTGGGAGGGGATAGCCCCGAAGTACTTCTTCACCTTCTCCAGAGTTTCCTGGGGGTCGAGGTCGCCGACCAGCGTCAGCACGGCGTTATTGGGGGCGTAATAGATGCGGCGGAAATCCGTCACGTCCGCCAGGGACGCCGCATTCAAGTCCGACATCTCGCCAATCACCGAGTGCTTGTAGGCGAAATTATCGTAGGCGAGGTTGTCGATATCCAGGAGCGCTTTGCCATAGGGCCGATTGTCGATGCCCAGGCGGCGCTCCTCCTGCACGGCGTTGCGCTGGTTGTCCAGCTTGTCCTGAGTCACGACGAGCGCGCGCATCCGGTCGCTCTCCAGATACAAGGCCAGGTCGAGTTGGTTCTTGGGCAGGGCCTCGAAGTAAGTCGTCCGGTCGTTGTTGGTGGTGCCGTTCATGTTGCCGCCGTTGTTCAGCACCAGAATAAAGTGCTCGCCCTTGCCGACGTTTTCCGAGCCCTCGAACATCATGTGCTCGAAGAGATGGGCGAAGCCGGTGCGGCCCGGGCGCTCGTTGCGAGAGCCGGTGTTGTAGCAGACATCGATTCCAAACACCGGCGCCGTGCGGTCGACGGAGATGATCACGCGCAACCCGTTGTCGAGTTTGGTGTCCCGCAAGTCGATATGAGGCAAGGTCGGCCCGGCAGCCGTCAAGCTGACGGCGGCGAGCAGCGCCCAGGCCAGGGGGCCGATGGATTGTAGTTTCGTCATAGGAGTTTCTTCCTCGCATTGAAAGACGTTGCCACTGGAGAACCAGCATTGAATACGGGAAAGCAAAAGTCAAGCCCGAAGGAATTCTTGCGCGGTCTCGCGCCGGCGGTGATGGCAAGTAATCTAGCCTCGCACGGCGTCCATCACCACGGGCGAGGGCCGTTCCCTGGCGAAGTCGCCCTCCCAGCGCGCCACCACCGCGGTAGCCAGGCAGTTGCCGAGCACGTTCACCGCGGTCCGCGCCATGTCCATCAGTTGATCGACGCCGAGCAGAAGGAAGATCGGCTCGGTGGGGAGGCCGAACGATCCGGCGGTGCCGAGCAGGATCACCAGGGCGGCACGCGAGACGCCTGCCACGCCCTTGCTGGTCAGCAGCAGGGTCAGCATCATCAGCACTTGTTGTCCCAGGCTGAGGTGAATGCCGGCCGCCTGAGCCACGAAGATGGAGGCCAGCGAAAGATAGAGCGTGCTGCCGTCCATGTTGAAGCTATAGCCGGTGGGCATGACGAAGGCCACCACTTGGCGAGGCACCCCGATCGCTTCCATCGCCTCCATGGCTCGCGGCAAGGCGGCTTCCGAGCTCGAGGTGCCGAAAGCGATCGAGACCGGCTCCGCCACGGCGCCGATGAACTTCTTTAACGGCACGCCGGTGAGGAAGGCAATCGGCAGCAGCACTCCGAAGATGAAGATGACCAGTGCAACGTAAAGGGTCAGCAGCAGTTTGGCGAGATTGAGCAAGATGCCCATGCCGGTGGTGCCCACCGTATACGCAATCGCGGCGCCGACGCCAAACGGCGCCAGCAGCATCACCAGGTTGGCGAACTTGAACATGGTCTCGGCGAGGCTTTCGCAGAGGTTCAGCAGCGGCCGGCGCCGGTCGTCGCGCACCATGGCCAGCGCAATGCCGAACAGGATGCTGAACACCACCACCTGGAGTACCTGGCCTTCGGCAATGGATTTGGCAATGTTCTCCGGAAAGGCGTGCAGGATGATTTCGGCGGCCGAGGGTTTCTCCACCGGCAAGGTCTCGCCCGGCATAGCGGGCGGCACCTGCGCTCCCACGCCGGCTTTGCTGAGATTGATGGCCGCGAGTCCAATGACGAGGGCCAGTGTCGTGACGGCCTCGAAGTAGAGAATAGCCTTGACGCCCATGCGTCCCACCTTCTTCAGGTCGGAGTGGGTGGCGATGCCGCTTACCAGGGTGGCGAAGAGCAGCGGCGCGATGATGGCCTTGATGAGGCGCAGAAAGATCTGGCCGACCACGCGCAGGTTGACGGCAACGCGCGGCCAGTCGTGACCGAGGGCGGCGCCAGCAACCATCGCCACCAGGATCCAGGTGGTGAGGGATCGCCGGGCAAAGCCGTAGAGAACGAGGGCGGCGATCGCGGCCCAGCGCACGGTAAGAAGCAGCGTGGCGGGCAGAGGCGCGAGGTACACACTCGCCACACTCAGGATCGCAGCTAACGTGAAGGTGGCGAGGGCGAGGAGCAAGAGCTTGGTCTTCATCGAGACGCCAGCGTAGCACTGTCACGTTTGACTCAGAAGATCTCGAACCGCTCCTGGTGGACAGTGGGATCGCTCCGGACGATGACATCTTTATGAGTGAGCGACTCCAGCTCCGACATGAATCTCCCGTCGCGTGACTTGAGCGCCTTCGCCACTTCCGGATTCACGCGCAGGTTGAGCACCTTGCCTTCGACATGGGCCGCCATCTTGCGCACTTCACCCATGATCTCGAAGCAGACGGTGGAAACCGACTTTACCCAGCCGGAGCCGCTGCAGTAGGCACAAGGCTCGCAAAGCGTCCGCTCCAGCGAATGCTTCACACGTTTGCGAGTGAGCGCCACCAGTCCGAATTCGTTGATGGAAAGAATATTGGTGGGCGCCCGATCGGTGCGCAAGGCCTCTTCCAGCGCTTGCACCACTTTTTGACGATTGCGGCGCTCGTCCATGTCGATGAAGTCGATCACGATGATCCCGCCCAGGTCGCGCAGCCGCACCTGCCGTACGATTTCCTTCACCGCGTCGATGTTGGTTTTGACGATGGTATCTTCGAGCCGGTTGGTCTTGCCGATGTACTTGCCGGTGTTGACGTCGATCGCCACCAGGGCCTCGGTCTGGTTGATGACGATGAAGCCGCCGGATTTCAGCCAGACTTTGGGCTTGAGCGCCTTCTCGATCTCGGCCTGGATGCCGAATTCCTCGTACATCGGCGTTTCCCGATCGTACAGCTTTACCTGACCCACCAGTGCCGGTTGACTGCGGTTGACGAAATCGACGACGCGTTCGTAATCGACCTCGTTATCGACCCGGACGCATTTGAAGTCGGGAGAGAGAATGTCGCGGAGGATGCGCTGTACCAGGTCCAGATCGCGATGCAGCAATGAAGGGGCCTTCACGCGCTCGGCCCGCGATTTGATGTCGCTCCACAAAGTGGAAAGGAAGCGCAGGTCGGCTTTGAACTCTTCTTCCGAGCGTCCGGCACCCGCGGTCCGGACGATGAAACCGCCCGAGAGCGGTCCGCGATTCTCAAGGATGATGTTGCGGAGACGGAGGCGTTCCTCTTCCGACGCAATCTTGCGCGAGACCCCGATGTGGCTGATGGTCGGCATGTAAACGAGGTAGCGGCCAGGCAGGGCGATGTGCGACGTGATGCGCGCCCCCTTGGTCCCCAAGGGCTCTTTGGCAATCTGCACTAGGATCTCCTGGCCCTCCTTGAGCACCTGCGATATCTGCACGGGCTGGTCGTTCCCGGTGCGCGACATCCGAGGCGTTTCCGGCCCGCGGAAAGGACGCTGGCCCGACCCTCGACGCCCCCGGCGTCCCCGGCGTGGCGCGTAATGGGGCCGCTGCTCGGAATCGCGCAACGTGTAACTGCGGTCTTCGCCGCCGGCGGTCGGGACCGTTGTTTCGGCGGACGAGGCGCCCTCCGCCACGACCGTCTCGGGCTGGCCTGTTTCAACGCTCGAGCCATCCTGCGATCCGAGCGCGTCCGCGCCGGTTCCTTCCTCCGCCTCCTCGTCGGTTTCTTCCTCCGATTCCTCCAGGTCAGCCACTTCTTCTTCAATCTCCACCGTCTCTTCGGCAGCGGGTGCTTCAGGCGCGCTCTCCACACTGGATAACTCGATCTCCGTCGTCGCAATCGGCCGTTCTTCAGCCTCTGCCGGTTCTACCTCCGTCTCCCGAGCCGTCGATTCCGGTCCGGCTACGCTTGACGTTGCTACCGCCGGCGTGGGACGGTCGAGCGTCCAGTCGGCGGTGACTGCTTCCGTGAAGGGTACCGGCTCATGAACGATCTCCTCGTCGGTTTCCGGCGCCAAGACCTCCGGCGCGGACTCGGATCCACCATTCGTCAGAGCGGCAGACTCGAGGGCGGAAGGCTTGAGCGGCAAAGCCGGCTCAGCCACCTCCATCGGGCTTGTGATTGGCTCCGCCGCGGGCTCGGCTGCGGCCGCTTGCGCAGTCGGGGCAGTAGCGGTCAGTTCAGCAGCGGCTGCTGTAGAACCCGAGGGTTTCTCCAGCGAGAAGCTAACCTCCGGCGTTTCGGGCCTCGTCAACTCTCCAGCGATGGTAGTGGCATGGCCGTACCTGGCCAGAGATTCGCCAGGCAGAAGTTCTAAGCGCTGAGATGGACTCTGTTCCTCCGGCCGCGGAGGGACGCGGGGCTCAGGTTTGGGCGCACCAAAGCGCCGCTCCCGTTGGTCACCGAAACCGCCGCGGCGGCCGTGACGCCGGCGACGCCCCCGGTGATCGCGACGATACTCATGATCTTCGGGCCTGCCGGGCACCGCGGGCGTCGGTGCCGCCGAGGGCGGCGCCACCGCCTGGTCGACTATCGGCGCCGGCACCGTTGCCGGGCTTGGTGTACCGGCGGCCAGATCTCCCGTGGATGGAACGGGCGCGACCGGCGCAACCACCGAGCTGATTGGTCCGACTCCGGCAGAGTCTGCCGCAGCGGGCGGAGTTGCGGCCGATGGCGTGGGTTCGGTCGGCGGCTCGGCCGCCCCCGCCTCGAGTCGGGGAGGTGGCGCGCCTGGCCGCCCGTCAGTGTAACGGGCAACCCGCGCTTCGGCGTCTGCGACCACCTTTTCGTATTCTTCGGAATCCTCGAAAAAGTCCGAAACGTAGAGAAAAGCGTCCCGATCCAAGCCGATGTCCACGAACGCCGACTGCATTCCGGGAAGCACTCTTCGGACTCGACCCTTATAAATGCCTCCCACCAGTCCGGCTTCGACATCTCTCTCGAAATAAACCTCGACGAGCTCGCTATCTTCCAAGATAGCTACCTTCGTCTCGTGCGGAGACGAAGAAATGAACAGTTCTTTAGCCATGGAAAAACCCTTCCTCAGAAAACACGGGGATCAATCCCGCAGGGCCCCATGCAGGAGATCGACCCGGCCTCTGAACCGCGCGCCTTGCGGCATCATCAGCACCGGTCGGGCGTCGACGGAGTATTACGATCTCGAACGGCTTGGGGAGCGCATTGCCCCCAGACATTTGCAGCGCTCCCGGTACCCGCTCCTCCGCAATTTTCAGCGGCGTCATGGATGGCCCTCATCGGCAGGACCATCACCTCACCGGACCCGTTCCCCTCCTGGGCGGTCCGGCGCTAGTTCACGAATCTGCGCATCTTCACGCTCATCACCACACCGAGTCCGGCGAACGTGAGAAGCGTAGCCGACCCTCCCTCACTCATCAGCGGTAAAGGGATTCCGGTAATCGGCAGAAAACCGATCATCATCCCGATATTGACGGCGACCTGAAAGAACAAAAGCGACGCAAATCCCACCAGGAGAAAAGCGCCGGCCCGGTCACCGGCCACCTGCGCCCCATCCAGGAGGCGCAGAAGCAAAAAGAAGTACAACATTATTACCAGCAGAGCACCCACAAAACCTTGTTCTTCCGCGAACGACGCGAAGATGAAATCCGCGTGTGAAACCGGGATGAAGCCCAAACGGCTCTGCATCCCGTTTCCGAGACCCTTGCCCCAGAACCCACCTGAGCCGATCGCGATCTTAGCTTGCGAAGATTGATATCCGTGGCCCTGCGCATCCCGGGACGGGTGAACGAACGTCTCAATTCGTTCGCGCTGGTAGGGTTTCAGAACACGCCACCCTACCGGGAGGATCAGCGCCCCCGCCAAGCAAAGCATCCCAACTTGACGGCCGCGGATACCACCCATAAAGACCCCGACGGCCAGGATCGGCAGGAACGTCAACGCCGTGCCCAAGTCAGGTTCCGCAGCCACCAGAGCCATCGGGACGCCGACCAGGATTCCCAGCCTCGTCAGGTCTTTCCACGTGACGAACTTCTCGCGTTTGTCCGCGAAATAGACCGCCACCGCCATTATTATAACCAACTTGGCTAGCTCCGACACTTGGAAAGTGAGGCCGCCCAGGTGCAGCCACCGGCGCGCCCCTTTCGTGGCGTGGCTGGTCACCAAGACTGCTACGAGCCCCATGGCGCTTAGGACGTAGAGCCAAGGCGTAGCTTCCAGCAATGTGTGATAATCGAAGCGGCTCAGCACCAGGGTGGCCACGCAGCCGAACAGAACCCAGTAGATCTGCCTCTTGTACTCTGTAGCGAGAACGGTGTGAGAAGTGGTGCTGTAGATCTCCACCACGCCGATCGCCGCGATGCCGACCGCCAGCAGGAACAAGAACCAATCGAAATCCCGATAACTTACCGCCTTGCTCATGTTCAGTTCAAGGTTGAAGGTCGAAGGTCGAAAAGCAGGTGACCTTCAACGTTCGACTCCTCGACGTACGCGTTCTCAACTCCTACTCGTCAGGCGTCGGCCCCACCGGAGCCCCGGCCCCGCTTCCGGGGGCCGCGTCCGTTCCGCGCACGACGCTAGCCATCTGGTCGGGTCGCGCGGCGCCGGGATGGTTCGCCTCCCAGTAAGCCTTAATCACTTCGCGGGCGATCGGGGTTGCCACTGACGAATGTCCTCCCCCCAACACCAGAACCGCCACCACAATCTCCGGCTTGGTGTTGGGCGCGTAACCCACGAACCAGGCGTTGTTGTTGAATGCCGCCTTGTGTGCGGACCTCTGCAGGTCAAGGCTTACCACCTGTGCCGTGCCGGTTTTCCCGCAGACATCGAGACCCGCGAGACGCGCGCCCCCTCCGGTACCCCCGCCTTCGTTCACCACACCCCACAACGCCTTCGAGAGAACCCCCACCGTCTCCGCCTTCAGCGGGAACATTCCCGCATTGTCCTTTGGCGGGTCGACTCCGAGTTGGTTAAGCTCCGATGGAAAAACGAGGTGCGGGCGCGGAAACATGCCCCCCGACGCAACCCCGCCCACCATCGCGGCAAGCTGCACCGGAGTTACCGCCACCGCCCCTTGCCCGATCGCTACGGGTATCGTCTCGCCCGCATACCACTTGTGTTTGAACGTTTTCTGCACCCAGGCGGGCGAGGGCATCAACCCCGGATCCTCGCCCGGCAAGTCAATCCCGGTGCGCGACCCGAGCCCTAGCCCCTTGGCGTAGCGATCGAGAACGTCAATGCCCAGCAGCTTTCCCAGCGTGTAGAAATAGACGTCGCACGAAACCACCAGGGCGCGGTGAAGATCGACGGCGCCGTGCCCCTTGTGCTTGTCGAACGTCCAGTCGTGGTAGGTGTGGCCGTAAAGAGTGACAAAGCCGGGGCACACGAGCGAGTAGCTCGGAGTAATGGCGCCGCTCTCCAGGGCCGCTGTCGCGGTAATGATTTTAAACACCGATCCCGGAGCAAGATGAGCTTGGATGGCCTTGTTGGTGAGCGGGTGAAATGGATCGTCCATCAATTGCTGCCACTCCGCGCCGCTGATGCGATGCGCGAACTCGTCGGGGTCGAACGAAGGATGGCTGACGAGGGCGAGCACTTCTCCCGTCCTGGGATCGAGGGCCACCACCGCGCCCGGCTGATCGCCGAGGGCGGCCTCAGCCGTCATCTGTAAATCGAGATCGATCGTGAGGCGCAGGTCGTGACCGGGCAGCGCGTTGATGGCGGTCATCGACCCCACCTCCTGCCCGCGGCTGTTCACCACCACCCGCCGCATGCCGTCCCTGCCTGAAAGCACGCCATCGTACTGGGCCTCAATGCCGAATTTCCCCACTACATCGCCAGGTCGATAGGGAGAGCCACGCTTGGCGATCTCCTCTTCCGAGACCTCGCCGACATAACCGAGCATTGCCGCTGCCACTTCGCGGTTCGGATAGAGGCGCTGCGAGACTTGGATGAGGTCGAGCTCGGGATACTCGGTGCGGTGCGACTCCACAAAGGCGACGTCCTCAAGCGTCGCCGACGGTTTCACCACCACCGGCTGGAAACGAGGCAGTTGCGCCGTGCGCTCCACCAGGCGAGCCAGGTCGTCCTGGTCCAGGCCGAGGCCCTGAGCGATTCCTGAAATGCGATCGGGCGAAAGCGGCGTGGGACTTTCACGCATCAGCAGGACGCTGAAGGCGGGGAAATTGTCCACCAGAACGCGGCCCTGGCGGTCGAGGATGCGCCCGCGCGGCGCAATCACCGGCAGATTGCGAATGCGGTTACGCTGCGCCTGTTCCTCATAATATTGGTGCTGGCCTACTTGAATACGCCAATATCCCAGCAACAGCAGGAGCAAAACCCCCGCCACCACGTACTGCAGGGCGGCAATCTTCCCCGCCGGAACCCGTTCGTCTTCAAACTGAAATGACATTCGTCTTCCCGACGACCTCTGCCGCCCACCACGCGTATCGGAGGGGGGATCGTCGACTTCGCCGCAGGTCGCCGTCAAGGCCAAAATCGTCGGCCGATCAAGCCACCTGATCGCCGAAGCAGCGGTCACGACGCTTGGCCCAACCAGGGCTCGCGAGTCGCCGCCCGCAACCCCCACTAAATGCGGAAGCTAGCACAAAATCCTCTGCCAATACAAGAGAAAAGAACGCCCTTTGGCAAAATCGCCGGGATTTCTTTTCAAATAAAGTCGTTGCCATCCTTGGAACTCCCCGAGGCCGGTCTTCGCCACCCCAACGTTTTCGGGGTTACAGATATAGCCCAGCGGCTATCCAGAAAGGAATAAGGAATAAAGACGCGCCCTTCGGCGTCTTGACATCCGGGCGTGGGGGTGGATATAGTTAGCCCGGATATGAAAGCCACGATTGGCCGCGCCTGGTGGCACCGATGCGCATCGAGCCGGGCTTGCCTCATCGCAGCGTGTCCTGAGGGGAAGTCTGGAGGAACTCTCTCGCCGGTCGTCCCAAAATAAGAACAGGGGTGAGTAGCCACAATTGGTCTGCGCGCTCTTACGCGAATCGATGAGTGGCGAGACGGAAACCAGTTAAGTGTAAGGAGCCCGCGATGACTTTAGTCGGGACCAGGAAGTGCGGTCTTGGAGGCGTGTTTGTATTCTTGATTTTGCCAACAGTTCCGGTGATTCTCGGGGGTCAGAGGAAGGACGCCCCACCTCCGCCGAAGGGGCGCGCGGCCCCAGAAGTCAGGGCCCCGGCGAACACCCGCAAGCCGGCTCCCGACCCGCCATCCGGCACCAATACGCGCAGCACCGGAGCTCCATCAACTCGCGCGGCCTACTTTCCTCCCCGCCCGAACGGCGCTGCGTCTCAACAGAGCAATAGCGGCACGCGCGGTCAGGCTGACAGCGGCGCTCCTGCCCGCACCCGCCCTTTGCCTGGCACCATGCCCGCGCGGGTGAACCCGTCCTACTCCGCAGCCCCCGCCACCAGACGGTTTACGGATCGCGCCGGGCGCCCGGTCACCGCGAGTTATCGACCCGGCGGGCGGCTGGCCACCATCCATGCCGCCGGCATGACGATCAACCACGGAATCCGCGGCGAGCGAACCGTCGTCTCCCGGCGCGATGGCCAGACCATCGTCAGCACCGGCACCGGCTCCGGCTACGTGCAGCAAGCCTACCTCATGCGTAACGGCCAGCAGTACGTTCAGCGCACCTACGTGGTTAACGGCGCCACCTATGCCGCCGCTTATCGCAGTTACTCCTACGGAGGCGTCCGTTACTACGCTTACGCCCCGGTGGCTTATTACCATCCGGCGTTCTACGCTTGGGCCTTCAATCCGTGGGTGGCGCCGGTCCACTATGGCGCCGTGCTGTGGGGCTGGAGGGGCACGCCTTGGTTTGGGGTCTACGGTGGTTTCTTTGCGCCTTACCGGGAGTATCCCATGGCCTCGCTATGGCTCACCGACTACCTCCTGGCGGCGAGTTTGCAGGCTGCGTACGAGGCCGGACTCGAAGCTGGCGCGGCAGGGCAAGGCTACCAGCAGGGTTATCCCAGCGGCGGGACGGGACAGCCGCCGCCCGACGACTACGGTGCGCCACCCTCCTACGGCGATCCGGTTGCCGGCAACCAGACCCAACTGAGCCCCGAGGTGAAGCAGGCGATCGCCGACGAAGTGCAACAGCAGCTCGCGGCTGAACAATCCGCGGCTGCCAATCCTCAGGACCTCCCGACCAACGACCAGGGGCCGGACGCGTTGAATCCAGCCGAGCGCGTCTTTGTGGTAGGAAGCAGCCTTGACGTGGTGGCGGTCGCAAGCAACCAGGAATGCAGCCTGACAGCGGGAGACGTGCTGACGCGCCTCGACGACACGCCGGACGAGAACCAGAACGTCGAGGCCAGCGTCCAAAGCAGCAAGAGGGGCGAGTGCGCCGCCGGCCAGACGGTGAACGTTTCCGTCCAGGCCCTTCAGGAAATGCACAACCAGTTCCGCCAGAAGCTCGATGCCGGGCTCAAGGCGCTCGCCGAGAAAGGCGGGACCGGCGGTCTGCCAAAGCCTCCCAACACCGCGACCACCGCGGGCGAGGTTCCAACCCCCACGCCAGATTCGGCGGCGGCGGACCAACTGCGCGCGCAGCAGCAGCAGGCCGACCAGACTGAAGCACAGGTCAGGGAATAGGAAACTGGTGAGGTTATAGGGAACAGGTTACAGGGAACAGGGTATAGGGAACTGAGTGTTCGATTTCA
>Ga0335078_10009610_pt1 | contig 14327 bp, 11 predicted proteins | sample Lox_Sample_32_FD_206711 | JGI IMG/M metagenome (GOLD analysis project Ga0335078, IMG submission 206711) | Soil microbial communities from Loxahatchee National Wildlife Refuge, Florida, United States - Lox_Sample_3.2 | ecosystem: Environmental > Terrestrial > Soil > Wetlands | place: USA...
CGAGATAAGCCATGGAGCGAATGGCGATGGCGTCGTCTTCCGTGACCACCGGCTCTTTCGTGACCGCGCCGCAGCCGAGAATGGCCACCTGCGGCTGATTGATCACGGGCGTCGCGAAGACGCTGCCGAAACTGCCGAAGTTGGTAATCGAGAATGTGCCGCCCTGAACCTCATCGGGCTTGAGCTGGCGCGAGCGGGCGCGCGTGGAAAGATCCACGATGGCGCGCTGCAGGCCGAGAACGGTCTTTTCATCGGCGTTGCGGATCACGGGCACGATGAGCCCGTTCTCGAGAGCCACCGCGATGCCGATATTGATGTCGTTGTGATAGAGGATGTTGGTCCCTTCGATGGACGCGTTCAGGATGGGGAACGCGCGGAGGGCCTCGGCGGCAGCCCGCGTAACGAAGGGAAGGAAGGTGAGGGAGAAGCCGTAGCGCGACTGCACTTCCGCCTTGTTGCGCGCGCGCATCTTCGCGACGCGCGTCATATCCACCTTGTGCACGGTGGTGACGTGCGCGGAGGTGCGCTTGCTGAACACCATGTGCTCGGCGATTTTCGCGCGCATGTTGCTCATCGGCTCGACGCGCGTTTGAGCCTGCTCGGCGCGAGGCAGTGGAGGAAGCGCCGGAGCCGAGGACTGAGCGACGGCGGCCTGCGGGGGCGGTGCAACCGATTGCTGCATGGTGCGCGCGCCCTGGGCCGACATGTAGGCCTCCAGATCCTGTTTGCTGATGCGCCCGCCGGCGCCGGTTCCTTTTACCTGGCGAAGGTCGATGTTGTATTCGCGGGCCATGCGGCGGACCAGCGGCGAGAGCGGCCCGGCGACGGATTCCGGCTCGGGCGCGGCTTGCTGAGCAGGGGGAGGTGGGGCGGCGGGAGCGGGTTTTGCCGCGGGCGGCGGAGCGGCCGCTGCAGGCGCGGGCGCGGGCTTCGATTCGGCCGCCGGGGCTGCCGCTGCGGCGCCGTTACCTCCCGATTCGCTCAGCCGGCCCACCACGGTGCCGATGGCGACGGTCTTCCCTTCTTCGACAAGAAGCTCGGTGAGCACGCCGGCGGCGGGCGCCGGGATCTCGGTGTCCACCTTGTCGGTGGAGATCTCAAAGAGCGGCTCGTCCCGCTCCACCTGCTCGCCTTTCTTCTTCAGCCAGCGAGTAAGTGTTCCTTCAACGATGCTCTCGCCCATCTGGGGCATGACTACGTCAACCATGAGTGAGTACCTCCGCTTCTTTGGAACCGCGCGCACCTGGTGCGCTTCCGGCCGCAAACTGCTTTCGGAACTGACGGACCAGTTCCTCCACCACCGCCGAGCGATCTACGCAGACGCCCAGGCGCTCCATCGACGTCACCGGTTTGGTGAGTCCGCACGGGACGATGTACTGGAAATAGCTGAGATCAGTGGTGTGGTTCAGCGCGAAACCATGTGAAGTGACCCAGCGGCTGATATGAACCCCAATGGCGGCGATTTTCGCGCCCTCCACCCAGACGCCGGTCGCGCCCGGCAGACGATCGCCGCGGATGCCAAACACCGCCAGCGCATCAATAATAGTCTGTTCAATGGCGCGCACATACGCAACCACGTCGCGCTTCCATTCGCGCAGATCGAAAATCGGATAGCCGACGATCTGGCCGGGGCCGTGATAGGTGATGTCCCCGCCGCGGTCGGTCGGACAGAAGGAAATGCCCGCGCGATCCAGCAGCTCGGGCCGCGCCAGCAGATTCTGCATGTGCCCGTTGCGGCCCAGGGTGATCACATGGGGATGCTCGACAAGCAGAAGCTGATCGGGAATCTCCCCCAGCTTGCGGCGCGCCTCAAGCTGTTTCTGCAGCTCGTATGCTTCGCCGTAGGCCATGCGGCCCAGATCGCGAACTTCAAAATCAGACATTGATGGCCTGACCGTAGACCGCGTTGAAGGCTTCGCCCATGGCTTCGTACAGCGTGGGATGCGCGTGGATGGTGCTGGTCATGGTGTCAACGGTGGCCTCGGCGGACATGGCGGTCACGGCTTCCGAGACGAGCTCGAAGGCCTCGGGACCAATGATGTGCACCCCCAGAATTTCGCCGAACTTCTCATCCGAGACCACCTTCACGAAGCCATCGTGACGGCCAAGAATGCTCGCCTTGCTGTTGGCGCTGAAGGGGAACTTACCGACCTTGACCTTCAATCCCGCGGCCCGCGCCTGCGCTTCGGTGAGCCCCACGCTGCCGATGCCGGGCTCCGTGTAGGTTGCGCTGGGGATGCGGTTCTTGTTGATGGGCGTGGCAGGCTTGCCGGCCATGTGCGCCACCGCCACCATGCCTTCCATGGTGGCGACGTGAGCCAGCAGCGGAGTTCCCCCGACAACATCGCCGATGGCGTAGACGCCCGGCTCGCCGGTCTGCTGGAACTGGTTCACTTTGATGAAGCCGCGGTCCAGCTCGACTTTAGTTCCCTCGAGCCCAATGTTCTCGGTATTGGGCTTGCGGCCGACGGCGACCAGCAGCTTTTCGGCTTCGATGGTTTCGCGCTTGCCATTGGCCAGCACGGCGCAGAAGCGCACGCCATTTTCGGTCCGCTGAATCTCCTCAGCCTTCGCGCCGGTCTCCACGCGGATGCCGGTCTTTTTGAACACGCGCTCCAGTTCCTTCGAGACCTCTTCATCTTCAATGGGCACGATGCGCGGCAGCATCTCAAGCACGGTGACCTTCGTGCCGAAGCGGTTGAAAATGGACGCAAACTCCACGCCCACCGCGCCGGCGCCGATGATCGCCAGGGTTTTGGGGATCGCCGGCATGTCCAGAATCTCGATGTTGGTGAGGATGACGTCGTCTGCCTTCAGGCCGGGCAGCAGGCGTGCTTCCGAGCCGGTAGCGATGATCACGTTCTTCGTCTCGAGGACCTGAGTTCCCTTCTCCGAGCGGACCTCAACCTTGCCGCGGCCTTTCAGAACGCCGAATCCCCTGATGACGTCCACCTTGTTCTTCTTCATCAGGAACTCGACGCCTTTAGCGTGTTTGGAGACAATACCGTTCTTGCGTTGAAGAACCTTGTCGTACTCGATGCGGGGGTTATCGCAGGAGATGCCGTCTTCGCCGGAGCGCACGAAGCGTTCCCAGACGTCGGCGGTATGGAGAAGCGCCTTGGTGGGGATGCAGCCCACGTGCAGACAGGTGCCACCCAGTTTGGGGTCTTTTTCGACGATTGCCGTTTTGAGTCCGTACTGGCCGGCACGGACCGCAGCGGAATAGCCTCCAGGCCCGCTGCCAATGACGATCAGATCATAGGCCATCGCTCGATTGTAGCATCGGCCAGAGTTGGGGTTAGGGCTAAATACGACACCTGTAGAGACATTCGACCCGGGTATTCGAAGACTACGGCGTAACCTCGAAATCCACGGATTGGGCAGCGGAGATATCGCGCTTGCCGCTTTGAGCCTGACGGACAATCAACTGGAGATAATACTGACCCGGCTCAATGCCAGCGGCTAGCTGCAGGCGTCCGGTCAGGGCGAATCCTGGCTGACCTTCCAGCGCAGCGACAGTGGGCTTGCCCTCGTAGACAACCTTGCCGTCGTGAAGCAGGCGGACCTGTGCTTCGAGGCCGCTCCTGCTGCCGGCAGCCCGCGTATTCGCCGCGAGACAGGCGTAGACGATCTGCCCGCCGCGGCGAAATGTCCGCCGGGCCGGCGCCGTTCCGGTAAAGGCGCGGTCGATTGGGTCCGAACCGTCATCCAGGGCGATGCTGTTCAGCGCCAGGCTCTTCTTCCTGATGTCGGGGATTTCAACGAACTGACTGGCGGATCCGATTTTGCCGCTCGCCCGATCGCGCACGGCCGCCTGGGCTTGATAAGCTCCGCCTTTGGCCAACTGCGCGTCAATGGAAATCAGCACGCCTTCGCGCAACACCCGGTCCATGCGGTCCCAATCCACGGGAATATCCACGAGCCGGCTCACGTTGAAGGTCTCACCGGTGACGCTGGTCGCTCCGGCCAGAACGTCCACACTCGCTTTGAAACCGCCGCCCGGCTGCGCGGTAAAGGCAAGGTCGTGCGCATCGACGTAAACCAGGTTGTGGACCGCGGGGCCGTCCTTCGCATCGAGGCGGTACTGGGGAGTGAGGCGAAGCCGAATGCCGGAAGCGCCGAAAGGCGAGAGCATGGCGCCGCGAAGCTGATCGAGCACACCCAACTGGCTGGCATTCACCTCGTCGTCGGTTGCTCCGATGAACCCGGTGCGTGAGCGCACCGCAAGTCCGGCCCGCGTCACTTTTACGACCAGCCGGTGATATGGCCGTTGGCCGTTGACCTCGGCAAAATCGCGATCGCCAGGTTTATAGCCAAGCAGATAGTAGCCCTTCTGATCTTCCAGAAACCGGGCCAGGCCTTCGTTCATATCGTTGCCCTGATAGAAGAGACCGCCCGTCTGCTTCGACAAGAACTCCAACCCCGCCTGATCGGCATTCACCGCAGCCAGGCGCGCGGACATGATCGCCGCCACCATCGTCCCTGGTGGGGCATTGACGGCAAGCGGACGGGGTGGAACGAGATTGTCTTTCGCATCGGGAAAGAGCGGCTGCAATCCCCGCGCATCCATGGTGTAGATCACGGCGCCAGCGCGATTGGCATTGTCCACGAGTTGGTGCATGGCCTTCACGAGCAAGGCGTCAGCCTCGAGTCCGGCCGCATAATCGCCGGGACTCACGGAGAGCGACAATCCATCCGAAAAAAGAACCACCGATTTGCGTCCCGGCATGGTCCGCAAAGCGCTGACGGTGGCGTTCAGCGCGCCAAGCGTACCCACATAAAGGCTGCCATTGTAGAGTTCGTTATCGGCCAGGAACTGGGCGGCGGAACTGGGATTGATGGGCACGGCACCTTCCTCGAAAGCGCCCGGAGTCAGATCTACCGGCGGGATGGCGTCGAGACCTCGGCGTCCGTTCAGATTCCAGCGAATCTGATCCACCTCCGCGTGGAGCACCCGCGGATCGGCGGTGAACTGCTGAAACGCGCCGGCGCCGCCACCCGAGCGCACGACGGCGACGATGTCGCCTGGCTGCACCTGCCGATCGATGAATCGGCCAAGCGCGTGGCGCAGGTAAGCGGTGCTGTCCCAGGAGAGCCCCAGGTCGTCAGCCAGCAGAACGATAGTGCGGCGAACGTCCTCGGGACGCAGCGGAGCGGCGGGAAGATCCGCCGCCCTGTCTTGAGCGGGCGCGGCCGCAGTGAGGGTGTCCGGCGCAACGCGCACGTAGCTGAAATGGGTGATTGTTTGCGGCTTACCGTCGGCGAGGATTTCAAAATCGGCCGGCGAGAGATCGGTTACCTGGCGGCCCTTTCTGTCGGTGACCACCGCATCGATCTGAACCAGGCTGGTAGTAACGCGAAAGACGATACCTTCCTGGGATCTCGATGGCGGATTGGAAGGACCGTGGGCGACAGGCGGCTGCGCCATGAGCGCCAACAGGCCCATGGAGGCTAAAGCCAATATCAACCGCATTTGTTCTCAAGACGCCGTCAACGGAGCACAAGTTCCAGGAGGCGCCCTGCCGGCAGGGCAGCGGTGAGATTCCGGATAGCCCCGAATACTTGCAGCGGGCGCTGCCTTTCCGGGTCCATGTTACAGTAATCGGAGCAAATGTGGAAACACGGTTTTGACATGCGCCGTGTATTCATCTCGGCGCCGGGCGACCTCGAGGCGGACCGGGATGCCTGCCGGGCAGCGTTGAGCCAGGTGAACGAAGCGAGCGCCATGCCGGAGCGGATCCTGCTGGTCCCGGTGGGCCTGACGCGTGACGATCAGATTGTCGGCTTCCGGGCCGCGGCCTCGGAGAACGTTCGCGCGGCGGCCTACTTCATTCAGATTTTCGAGGATGACTGGGGACCGAAGAACTTGTTCCGGAAACTGTTCTACCTGGCCACGGAGTGCCGCGAAAACGCGGAAACGCCAATGAGCGAGGTGGTCACGTTCCTGAAGGACGCTCCGAAAGAAACCGACCCGGAAGTTCTGGCGTTCCGCAAGGAACTGGAAGACCGCCGGGACGTCCGAGTCCTTCGTTACCGGACTCTCGACGAGTTGCAGGCCCATCTCACCGAGATCAGCCAGGGGTGGGTAGTGGCCATCAGGAGCGATCCGGCTCACGCAGAACCGGCCGCACAATCACAATAGCGGGGCGGGACGCCATTCCAGATAGTGATTCAGAATATCTTCCCGCACGATGGTGAAGCCCAGACGCTGATGAAACCGCAGCGAGCCAGGGTTCATGCGGTCCACGGTGGAACGCATGGGCAGCTTCGCGGTTTGGGCTTCCTGTTGCAGCCTCTTCACCAGCGCAGTCCCCAGACCGTTGCCCTGTACGCGAGGGTGGAGGGCAATGTCCACAAGCACCAGGGCTCCGGGCACGGGAGCGAGCCAGAAACGGCCGACCGCTTTGGAATCGAGAAGCACAATATGATAGCAGGAGTTTGGGAATTGCTGAGCATACGAGGACAACTGAGCCTGGAATTGCATCCTGAGCAGCTGCTGTCTCTGCACGGCGTTGATCGGCGCGCGTTCAAACATGGGGCCGCGCACGGCCACGTACAGCTCATACATGAAGATCTCATCCTGGGGCAAGGCGGGACGAACGGCCAGAGTAGACATTTCGGGCGAAGGATGATGGAAGCGAGCACGCCCCCGGCTTTCCAGCTTACTACGATCGTCAGTGTTGCGGACGGACGAGAGCACGCGGTGACCAGGCATGGCAGCGGCGGCGCGGATGCGCGGTTTCCCCTGGAACAGATACCAAAGCTTTCCCCGAGGGGACAGAGGGGCTGTGAGTTCGGCGATGAACAAAGTCCATCCCGTGGTCACATGAATTACGGTTTCGCCTTCACGTGAAAGGTGAATTTAATGTCGGGGTGGATCTTCCATAGAATGGGTTGATTTATCTTGTAATTGTCGCGTGTGCCTGCTAGAATCCGTCAGACAGCTTGCCCGTGACTGAAATAAGACTGTAAGAATGCGCGCTCCCCGAAAGCGGGGCGCGAAACCTCGGGGGAGGGGTGCATCTTCATGGCGGTCGGTCTGACGATCAGGAAATTTCTGCGGCTTCGTTTGCCGCTTCTCCTTGTCGCTGGCGTAGTGCTCATAGCGAGTCTCGCGATGGTGGCGCTGGCGCAGCAGGGAACACCTCGTCAGCCGGACACCGTGCCGGTGAAGAACTGGCCTCCCGCGAAGCTGAGCCAGGCGGACGCGGAGAGCCTGTCGGCGAACGCGCCGAACACTGCCGCGGGGACCACCGGCGGCCTCGTGTTCGTGGGGATCACGCCATGCCGGCTGATGGACACGCGGGCCGAAGGCGGCTCGGGCAAGACCGGTCCGTTCGGACCTCCATCGCTGGTGGCCAACCAGGCGCGCATTCTGCCAATTCCTTCCTCCAGCTGCGGCGTGCCCGCAGCGGCGGCGTATTCGCTCAATTTTGTTTCGATCACCCCGGTTGGAGTACCGGTCGGGTATGTCGCTGCCTGGCAGGATGACGCTCCATGGCCGGGCACGGTGGTGCTGAACGCGCTGCAGGGCGGCATTGTGGATAACCAGGCCAGTGTGCCGGCGGGGGCGGATGGCGGCATTCAGGTCATGGCCAACGCCAACTGCGACCTGGTGATCGACATGAACGGCTACTACGTGGTGGCCAACACCATCCAGGGGGCCATTGGACCGACGGGGGCGACGGGCGTGACGGGAGTGGACGGATCTCCCGGTCCGCACGGACCGACCGGGCCTACAGGTGCAACGGGCGCGACCAGCGCGACGGGATCAACTGGTCCCACGGGGCCAACCGGTTCAACAGGTCCAACCGGCGCAACCGGAGCGATCGGCGCGACGGGCGTCACCGGCGCGACCGGCATAACCGGACCGACAGGCGCAACGGGTCCGACCGGAGTCACGGGAGTAACCGGCGCTACGGGAGTGACTGGACCCACCGGCATAACCGGATCGACTGGTCCAACGGGACCGACCGGGCCGACTGGCGCGACAGGCGCGACCAGTGCAACCGGTTCCACGGGTCCGATAGGGCAGACCGGACCAACGGGACCGACGGGTCCGACCGGAGCGACGGGCGCGACGAGTGCAACAGGTTCTACGGGTCCGATGGGGCAGACTGGACCAACAGGACCCACGGGTCCGACAGGGGCGACAGGCGCGACGAGTGCAACCGGAGACACCGGTGCGACCGGACCGATCGGCCCCACGGGACCGGTTGGGCCGACCGGCTCGACTGGCGCTCCAAGCACAATTCCGGGGCCGACGGGTCCGCAGGGAGATACCGGACCGACGGGGCCGACCGGCGCGACGGGTGCTCCAGTGAATTTCCGCGGGCCGTGGAGCGCGAGTCCGGCGCCGCCATACGCGATTGGCGATGCGGTTTCGTTCACCCCGCCGGGCGGAGCGACGTCGAGCTATATCAACATAAGCGGCGCCAACGGCGGCGATCCTGGTAGCGACACGACTGATTGGGCGTTGCTGGCGCAGGCAGGCGCGACGGGCGTGACCGGACCGGCGGGTGTAACTGGCGCCACCGGTGCTACCGGCGCCACAGGCAACACCGGCAGCATTGGCAACACCGGCAGTACGGGAGCCACCGGAAATACTGGGAATACCGGCGCACAGGGCAACACGGGCAGCGTGGGGCCAACAGGCGCCACGGGCACAACTGGCGCCACGGGTAGCGCATCGATCTACGGTGATGGGTCGTCCGGCGCCGGCAGCTTTGGCACGGTCGATTGGACCTCCAGCCCACCCAGCAGCACGCTGCAGTTCACGACGCTCAGTGTGACGGGAACGCTGACGGTTCCGAGCGGAACTATTATTCGCGCCACGGGGAACGTTACGATTTCGGGGACCATTACCGTCGCAAACTCGAATCCGAACATCAACAGCGGTCTGGGCATCGCGAACTATTTCGCATTGCGGGACAACAATGGAGGCGGCACGGGAGCGGGCGGCATTGGCATGGCCAATAATGCCTTGCTGGCGCGGTTACTGGTGAACCCCGGCTCGATTGGCGGGGGATTGGGAGAGGGCGATACCGTTGAGGCCGACACAAGAGGCTACGGCGGTGGGACTATCGTCATCCTCGCCGGAGGGACCCTCACGATAACCGGCACCGGCGTAGTGAACGCCAATGGGGGAGCCGGAATAGCAGCGGTCGACGCTCAAAGCTACACCGGCGGCGGTGGCGGCGGCGGCATCATCGTGCTCGTCTCGGGAGCTTCCATCACCAATAGCGGAACCATCAGCGCGCAAGGCGGAGCGGGAGGCAATGAGGGGAATGGAGCGAGCGCGGGCGGCGGCGGAGGCGGCGGCATCATCAACCTGATTGCGCCTTCGGTGACGGCCGGAACCACGCATGTTAATGGCGGAAGCGGCGGTACCGGCGCAACAGGCGGTGGCGGGTTCGCAGGCGGCGGCGGCGGATCCTATGGAAACGGCGGAGCCAGCAATAGCGGAACCGGAAACGGGGTCGGCGGCAACGCAGGCGCGGTGTTCACGTCCACGTCTTCCGATCCGGCGACGCTTTTCGTTCCGTCCGTGCACCTGTATTAGGCGACGGAGCAGGTTCCTTCGGTAGAGTTCGGCGGGGCGTAAGGCCAGCACCCCGCAACATCACGCTGGAGAAGAAAGGATAAATCGGTCAATGTCGGAACCATTTATCGGTGAGATCTTAATGTTCGCCGGGAACTTCGCCCCATCCGGCTGGTTCCAGTGCAACGGACAACTGGTGCCCATCGCGTCGTACCAGGCGTTGTTCGCAATTCTCGGGACCAACTTTGGCGGGAACGGGACCAACAACTTCGCTCTGCCGGATTTTCGTGGACGCGTCCCGGTGAACTGGGGACAAGGCCCGGGGCTCAGCAATTATGTACTGGGCGAGCAGACCGGGACCGAGAACGTAACCCTGCTTTCCACCCAGATGCCGCAGCACAACCATCTGGTGAACTGCAACTCGGCCGCGGCGGCCAGAGGCGGGACAAACCCTTCGAATAACTACCCGGCGGGAGTCGGCGTAAATCCAACCACCACCACCGTGGACATCTATTCGGGTTCAGCGGGAGCGACGATGAATCAGCAGATGATTCGGCCGGCCGGGGGCAGCCAGCCGCACGATAACCTCCAGCCGCTTCTGGCAGTGACTTTCATCATCGCTTTCAACGGGGTTTTCCCGGTCAGGAATTAGGAAACCGGCCTTCACGGAGACGAAAGGAGACTCATATCCATGTCAGAACCATTTCTCGGTGAGATCGTGATGTTCGGCGGCAACTTCGCCCCCAAAGGCTGGTTCCAGTGCAACGGCCAGCTTCTGCCAATTCAGCAGTACACGGCGCTGTTCTCCATTCTTGGAACATTTTTCGGCGGTAACGGAACCACCAACTTCGCGCTGCCCGACTTTCGCGGGCGCGTTCCGGTGAACACGGGACAGGGCCCCGGTCTCAGCAATTACACTCTGGGCGAACAGACCGGCGTTGAGAACGTCACTCTGATCACCCAGCAGATGCCCCAGCACAACCATCTGGTGAATTGCAATGGGTCTGCCGCGCCGACCAGAGGCGGTGTCAGCCCGTCGAACAACTACCCCGCAGGGGTCACGGTGACTCCGACCAGCACCACGGTGGATATCTACTCGGGGGCGGCTGGCGCGACCATGAACCAACAGATGATCCAGATGGCGGGAGGGAGTCAGCCGCACAACAACCTGCAGCCGCTGCTGGCGGTGACGTTCCTCATCGCCTGGCAGGGAATTTTCCCAGTCAGGAACTAGCCGGCCGATTTCGGCTGGAATCGACTCAGGGCCCGGCGCATGCCCTACCATGTAATGACATGCTGACCGGGCTGGTTCTTCCTTTTCGCTTCGACGCCGCTCGGTTGCAGGCCGATCTTGCGCTGGTGCAGCCCGAGGAGTGGAGCCCGCATTACAACGAAGGCGACTATGGCGGCGTGTGGCGCGGTGCGGCGCTTCGCTCTACCACCGGCACAACGAACCACCTGGTGGTGAAAGGGCCCGATGCCCGCCCGTTCGTCGATACGCCGCTGCTGGATCGATGCGCCTGTTTCCGCGAAGTTCTGAACTCGTTTCCCTGCCCTCTGAGGTCTGTTCGGCTGCTTGGACTGGCGCCGAATTCGTTCATTCGCGAGCATTGCGACAACGCTCTCGATTACGAAGACGGTGAGATCCGGATTCATATCCCGATTCAGACGAACCCGGGCGTGGAGTTCTACCTTTGCGGCGAGCGGCTGCTGCTGGAAGAAGGCGGCTGCTACTACGTCAACGTCAATCTGCCGCATCGGGCGAGCAATCGCGGATCGGCGGAGCGGGTTCATCTGGTGATCGACGCAACCGTGGATGGCTGGGTGCGCGAATTGTTCGAGCGCGGCCAGACAGAAGAAGCGCGTATTCCGCGATTGCCGGCGCCTTCGGCCACGGATGAGTTCCGCCTGGCACTCATTCGCGACGGCGCCTCGCAGCGACGCTTAGGCGGCATCGCCGACCGGCGCGACTTTTGCGCCACGGCGGCCAGGCTGGCCGACGAATTGGGGTTCGACTGCATTGAAGCCGATATCGATGCGGCGTTGCGGGGGCGGCCGGTCGCAGTGACGGACGACCTGCCGGCTGAATCCGGCTGGACTCCGGTCAGCATGGGCCTGCGGGACGGCCGGCCTGTGGCGGAGTGGATATCGACTGGCGATAAACGCATTGGCGAGCCTTTTTCCGAGGAGAGCGTCCGGGAGTGTCTTCGCCTGCCGTTGACCGCCTTGCTGCGTTGCGAGCGCCCCCTGAAGGCTGCGGATGCCACAAGCGTGCCCGCGGGATTCATCTATCACATGTCGCGCTGCGGCTCTACGCTGATTGCCAGAATGCTGGCCGCAGCGAAAGGGGTCTCGGTGATTTCCGAAGCGGACGGCATCGACAGGGCGATTCGGGCGGATGCCGCAGCACCCGGGATGACGCGCGAGGAACACATCCTTCTGCTACGCCGCTTTGTCGGCGCCATGGTGCAGAAGCGCTGCGTCATCAAGCTTGACGCCTGGCACATCAGCTACCTGCCCCTGATCCGGGCGGCATTCCCGGACACGCCGTGGGTGTTCGTGTACCGGCATCCCCTGGAAGTAATGGCATCGCACCAAACGACACCGGGGATTCACGCGCTTCCCGGGGGCATGGAACCGGAGCCCCTGGGGCTGGAGTTCGCCGATATCAGCAGGCTGAAGCGCGAGGAATGGTGCGCGCAGGTTCTGGCGGGTTTCCTTCGCTCGGCTCTGGCCGTCCGCAATGAGCCCGGCGGTTTGTTCCTTGATTACAGGCGGCTGCCGGAAGCGGTCATGGAGCGTGTCGCGCCGCACTTTGGCCTGCCGCTGAGCGATGACGACGTTGAACCGATCCGGGAGAGAACGCGCGCCAACGCCAAGAATCCCAGGGCGGCCTTCCAGCGGGACAGCGAGGAAAAGCAGGCGATGGCGTCACCGGAAATCCGGCAGCTGTCGAGAGAACTGCTGGAGCCGCTGTATGCCGAACTGTGCGAGGGTGTTTAACCTACTCGCGCAGCCACCGGCGCATGTGCGGGAACGCCGGGATGCCGAGATCGCGAGCCAGTTTCGGCTCGGCGGTCAGTCCCATCCATTGCAGCAACGGCACGCCAAACCACCTTCCCTCGCGGAAGTTGTCGATGAGTTCCCGCGAGCCATTCCGGTACCCGCCTTCGTGAAAGACCACCTGAGGGTCGAGATGGAGATGGACGAGCGCGGCCCACGACCACGCGATAGCCGCCATTTCCATCCCACCATCCGCACCGGCGTCGTCGCCGGTTGCCGCGCGCTCGGCGGGGGGCAGGACAGCAAGATGTCCGGCCTCATGAAGCAGGTCGCCGCACCAGGTCATGCTTCCAGGATCGGCGTTGAGGACTCCGTTGACGATGCGGATGCCGGGCAGGAACGTCGGCCCGGACAGCTCAGTAAAATGCACGGGCAGGCCGATTTCGGCGAGGAAAGACACGATCTTCCGCGCCGCCGGGTTATCGATGGGATACGCATTCATACCGCGCAAAAACCAAGGCGGCTGCCCGGCGCCGAGCGCGGGACAACCGCCGTCTGGTAAAAGGAAACAATGATTACTTGGCTGGTTCTTCCTGAGTAATGCCCTGGTTGCCCACCTGCTTGGAAGCCTTGATCTTCTTGGCTTCCAGCGACTTCTGAACCCAGTCGTCGGCGGTGTTGATGTCCTTCTTATACTGGTCCACGGAGTCGGCGAGCGAGGCGCGTTCGCGAATCAGAAGGTTCTCGTAGGCCATCGCTTCGTCATAGTTGTTGTCGATTTGAATAGCCGTGTTGAGGTTCTTGAGGCCATCGTCGACAAGGCCGCCGTACTGTTCGGCGAGTTCGGCCTTGATCTTCTTGTCCTTGAAGGGCGATGGCGTATCGGGTTTCATGTCCTGTTTGTTGAGCGCGGCGACCCAGCGGGGATACCACTTCATCCAGTCGATGACGCCGAGGCTGTAGTAGGCCTCTTTGTTTTTCGGATCGACTGCGATGAGCTTCAGGTACCAGTCGCGCGCGTCGTCGAGCTTCCTGAGCTTGGCGTCAAGATCGCCGGTGCCGCTGGCTTCCTGATAGGCAAGGCTGGCCAGATACTGCAGGGCCGTCTTGTCTTTGGGGTCCTGATCGAGAACCTTCAGGAACTCATCCTTGGCCTTCTTCGCATACTGGATATTCTCGGGAGAGTCGGCGCCCGGGATGTACTGGACGAAGTAGGATGTCGCGAGATAAAGACGCGCGTTCGGGTTGGTGGGATCGAGCGCGACAGCCTGATTAAAATGATCGATCGCCTCGTCATACTTGGCGTTCTTGAACGCCTGTACGCCTTTGTTCAACTGATCGCGGGACTCCAGCTTCTTGCAACCCGTGCCAGCCAGAACAAGAGCGGCTATGCCTGCAAGCAATAGTGCTCTTTTCATGTTCGCCACCTATTTTCCGGCCTCCACCTGTGGAGTCATAAGGCCGATTTTGTCGATGCCCGCACCTTTGGCGATATCGATCGCCTGGGCGACGGTTTGATACTCGAGATCCGGATCGCCTTTCACGAACACCACACGCTCGGCTCGGGTCTTGAAGATCTCCTCCAGACGGTCGCCAAGGTGGGCGACGTCGATATCGTCCTGATTCAGCTTGAAATGCTTCTGCTTGTCGATGACGATGACGACGGTCCGATCCTGATCGGGCGGCGGGGGAGGCGCGTTCGGTGGCGGCGGCTGCGGCGCCAGAGCCTCGAGGCCGTGCGGTGTCAGGGGCGTGATGATCATGAAGATGATAAGCAGCACCA
>Ga0335078_10009611_pt1 | contig 14326 bp, 16 predicted proteins | sample Lox_Sample_32_FD_206711 | JGI IMG/M metagenome (GOLD analysis project Ga0335078, IMG submission 206711) | Soil microbial communities from Loxahatchee National Wildlife Refuge, Florida, United States - Lox_Sample_3.2 | ecosystem: Environmental > Terrestrial > Soil > Wetlands | place: USA...
TGGAGACACCGGAGTCCGGAGTCACTGGAGTCACTGGAGTCCGGAGTCACTGGAGTCACTGGAGTCACTGGAGTCCGGAGTCACTGGAGTCACTGGAGTCCGGAGTCCGGAGTCACAGGAGTCACTGGAGTCCGGAGTCACTGGAGTTCGGAGTCACTGGAGTCACTGGAGTCCGGAGTCCGGAGTCACTGGAGTCACTGGAGTCCGGAGTCCGGAGTCACTGGAGTCACTGGAGTACGGAGTCACCCACCATATCCTAGCAGCGTAAGTGCATCCTTTTCTTTAATAGCTTACCTCACAGCTGTCCAACGGTATCACTGAATTTTTCCCTTGTAATACTCGTCGCAAGCTACAAAATAAGCCCCCATTCATGAATACAGGACCAATACTCATAGAGTAATGGCCATTGGGGAAACGATTGTGAGCTTGGTGTACTGGTCGAGCCAATCAGAGAGCGCGAAATGGTTTTTAAAGCCGCAAATTCCAGCATTAAAGCCGCGATCACCTGATCATCGAGCGGCCGCAGCTATATAAAGGCCAACCCCCCCCGCTTTTCACATCGAACTTTCGCAACTCGCAAACCTCACACCGAGCGGGTTAGTCCCCACAGCTATATGGCTTAATGGCAGGAAAGAAATGCATGAACACTGCGAGAACATTGACACAGTCACCTTGTGTACCCTTCGGCAAGGCTTCAAAGCAAGGCAAAACTTTCACAAGATTCCAGAGTGGGTTAGAAAGCGTTGTTTTTCCGGCAAGTTTCGTCGAATCGAGTCCCGCGACATCCCCACCGTAATTCGTTTGGCAGACAAGGGCGTCGTCGCATATCGGGTCCCTGTCAAGCTCGTCGATGACCAGTTGACACACGTCCGAAACCTGGAGACTTGGGTCGAAAAATACCAAGGGAAATTGCGCGAGAAAATCAAAATCGATCCAAAGCGAGGCGTTTCTTGCGTTCGCAAATATCAACGCTGGATTAAGTATCGCAAGCGCAGGATGTTCGTGCCAAAGCTCAGCGGCGATTATAGAGCTGATGGAGAAGTCGCACACGAATTCATGAAACACAGCGAGTTGCTCTGGAGTCGAGCCACGGAATGGTTTCCGAAACATCACCTACAAAGAGTATTTCGGGATTTAACCCAGCATCCTCTGAAGAACGGAGAAGAAAGGCTGTGTGGTCCGTGGATGGGATGCGCTGTGAACGTCGCTGTGGACGGCAAGCCAGTTGAAACTACACCACATCGTGATGTCATGGGGTTTGTACACGGGATCAGCTGCCTTTGTCCCTTTGGAGAGTTCACCGGTGGCGGCTTGATTCTTTGGGAGCTGAGGACGATTGTTGAATTGAAGCGCGGGGACCTGCTCTATTTTATGGATCATCTCATCAACCATTCTAACGAAAAGGCGTACGGGGCACGGCATTCTGTGGTGGCATTTACAGAGAACAAGGTGTGGGAATGGCTTCAAAAGATCTACGGATTTGTGGATGCACGAGTTAAGCCTTTGAAAGCGGTGCAGAAGAGATATAGAGAGGAGGAAGTCGAACGAAGCAAAGCAAAGAGGAGCCGACTCACGTAGATTAATGCAATGTTCCGTCTTTCCGTAGCCCGTTCCCTTGGGCACTTTGAGGACCTCATCGACTGTCGGATGTGTGTCCATTAATTTAATGCATTGACAGAGAGAGCGCTCTGAGCGGGGCAGTACATATGTTCGGTGTACTTGTCTAATCTCGACAGGCACAGACGTAAACGCTGTAAGCTTAGTGCTCAAGGGAATCCCAGGGCGCGCCTTGACGCCAGTCGCATCAGATTTTGGGTCGAGGCAAGGGTGACGGCGAGAGCATGCCGAAATTTTTCATAATTGTCTTGACGGAAGTCAATTGCACGTTAAATATTGTTCGGCCGAAATTTAAACATGGTCCAATACCGATATCAATGCATGTCAATCAACCGTTTCACCACCAACAAATCCCCGCACCATGGCTATGCAAGATAGCAAGTCCTTATTGCGTATGGATTTACTATGAATAAGCCTTTCCGACCCGGCAATTCAATTTTTTTGGGAGTTTTTGCCATGCAAAAAGCGTGAATTAAAGACTACAATGATAACTATCGCGAAACTCTCCAAGCAATCTAATGTATAAGCAATCTAACGTATAAGCAATTTAATGTATAAGCGATCTAGATCATCAGACTCTCTCTAAGTTTCCTTTCCTCTTTTCGCAGTTCGATCATCCTTGCCACATTAGCCATGACTTTCCGAAGCCTTTCCGTTTCCTGAGATGCGGGGGGCTCATCCTCCATCGACTCAGTTGCAGCGGGGTCCGTCTGCACAGCACAATCCACCATCTTCCTCGGGCTCTTCCTTGGAGTGCCTAGTTCATCCTCTCTTGCCCTCTTTCCTGCGAATCTAAATCGCTCAGGCTCTTTCGACATCAGCTTCCAATGGCGATGCCAGATCAGGGAAATGCGAAGGTATTCGTCCAGCAACTCGGGTTGGAGAAAACATGGGAAGGCTTTGTCGAGACCATACGTCGAGAGGCTCCTTTCCAATTGGTGCCCCGCCTGCCAAGAAAAAATGAAGAAGTCTTTGTTTTGGGCCAAGAGCATTTCGCACAGTTTGTCGTCCTTTTCAAAGAATGGTGCTATCGTTTTGAGGTGAGTCTTCGTGATCCCGATGGCCAGATGTCGATACGTCCACAAATTTATTTTGACCCCCATCCTGGCCAGACTTTCTTGCTGAAACGTCTTCGTCAAAATATCACCGTCCCAGCATGTATCCGGGGATTTCTCGCTGCAGAACAGATAGTTGCCGTCGTAAGCGGATTTTTTGGTCGTGATTTGATTGTAAGCCATGCCTGAAAAGGGACGGATGTAGGCGAGATACAAGACAGTCAGAATTATCAGACGTTCCGGAAGGAAGCGGACCACGAAAAAAGAGTAGTTTGTGGATGCCCTGGCTTTGTGATATTCGGTTACGTAAAAGCCGAAACCGTTGACAATGTGAAAGTTGCGACCGCTGGATCCGCTGTTCCGAAATTTGACTGAGCCAAGCTCAGGTCCCCTCGCAGGCTGCCCCGCGGTGATGTGGATGGCTGTCAGATCAGTGATGGAGTGTGCAAATGTTACCCAACATCAACAGCATCAGAAACGCGGCCTTACGCTCAAGGTACTCCCTCGCCTTCAGTATGTTCCATCGGCCCTGGTCATCCAGAAGATGGAGCGATATGTTTGCCGAATTCATCATCAAATCCAATACATACAGGTGACTGTTCTCGAATCCATTTCGGGGCTCACTTAAGAATGAATATCCTGGCTTGTCTTCCACCATTCGCTCCTTGATGTCCTTCAGAACGATTTGAGGCTGTTCAGCTTCGAAAAACAACTCGCGCATCATCGCTTCCAGGCTATCAATGAGCCCGTGAATGAACTTCTCGAATTCGGTGATTGTCGATTGCACATTCCCGATTTGAAATCTCATATATTCGTCATCCCACTCGATTGTTCCAGGTCGCTGTGTGCGCTTGTTGAGGTACCTCCCGTAACCCATCAGGTTGCCAATTTCACTGATTGGGCAGAAGCAGCCTTGCACCAAGCATGCCTCTCAAATCTGACGGAAACGAGTCGCTTGATCTACGTAAGAATTTCGGGAAGGCCAGCCCAATGTGGCATATTCTCTCTTCGGCAAGGCATACTCCAAAACAAGGAGGCGACTGGTCCAGATGTCCCCGGCAAGTAGTGATGTGCAAGTGGTCGAATCACAAAAACGCCCTTCCGGGATGTTAATTGCCAGGACAGCGGTGAAATGGAGCATTGGAGAATGTGGGTCATGGCCATCAAGGAAATGTTGGGTGATGAACTGGATGCAGAGGTGCATCAATTTTTCAGCCACAGAGACAGACAAGTCACTTTCAATGGGCTCAACAGCCGGTCCTCGGCATGGGGCAGGCTCAACCTCCAAGTCTTCGAAAAGAGGGAGTTCATCATCTAGGTCATCGATGCCGCCATCGATATAGTCATCCTGAAAATTGTCGTCTGAATCACTTGCATCATCAGAGTCCTCTTCAAGCAGCAGATCCTTATCACAATCAGGAAGCAACTGGAAGATCTCGTGAATGAGCTGCTTTTGTTCTGGGGTAAAACGAATGCCATATACATGCTCGCGTGTTTTGTCGTCCAATAAACCCGTTCGAAACGTGTAGTAAATCAGTTGTCGAAAATGGCCAACGTATCTCTGGACCGTCGACCGTTCCTGAAGCATCTTAAATGGTTGCTTATCTGGCCGTCCAACTAAGTGGGTCCTCAACCAACGACAAATTTCAGGAGCGGTTGATTCCAGCGTTTCTCTTGCCCAATGAATGATCCGATCGAAACACCGGCTGAGAAACCTCAGCTTTGCTTCGTCAATTGGCATCAGGTCTTGCAACTTCTGACTTCTGACCACCAACAATCGGGTAGAGCCGAGGAACTTTGGTCAACACCATCCACAAAGGGGCAATACTTTCAGGTCCTTTCCCTTGAACCAATCGTTCCACCTGGTACGAGTGAACCAAGGCTTGGTGTCATCTCTCTCATTGCCCACACTGCTGGCTGAGATTTCGGCCTGTTGCCTTTCGAGCCGCGCTGCCTCCTGTTGAGCAATGTGCTCCCAGGAACACGAGGCTGGAACGCTAGAGGAAGGAGGAGGGACGGCTGTCGTCGGACTTATGTTGGGCAGAGACACGATCCAGAAAAAACCGGTGATGCCTCGGGACCAGGTCAGCAGATCAGCTCAGATATGGCAAGCAGGTAGTTACTTGAACTTTGACTGGATGATAAAACATCTCTGTGCGAGGGACCAGGTCCTTATGGGCCTTCCAATGCTCGACATGCATCACCTTTTTGCTCGTGATGATGTAACTGCACAAATTGCACGCGAATCCATCCCAGACCTTGAGGTCGGGGATCGGTGCAATTCCGTTTGGAGGACGAGGGAACCCGCCTCGAGACCCGGGCTGTGGCCGGTCCTTCAGCGCATCCAGGATGGGGCCCCAGTCGGGCTTGCGGTAATGGTGATGCTCTCCCATCAAATGCTTCTTCAGGGTGCCACTGTGAACGCCGATCTTGCATTTTGTGCAGACAGAGACCTGCCAGGTCTCCGCAAATTACCGCCTTATAGCCACCAAAATCTGATTTTTCTACAAGTCCCCAGGTGGCCCACCCTGACCTTGATCGCCTATCGCCAAAGCCGCAAATTACCGCTTTATAGCCATCGAAAACCCCTCGAGCGCAGATAATCACACTTCACATCATCGTCATCAATTGGAAATCATCAACACTTGATAATTACCAACATTTGGCGATAAGTTATCATCCTGACAAAAGACATTTCTGAATTCATTGACTTGATTCATTTATAATTGATTTTCTAAAATATGCAAACTTCGCTACAACATTTGAAAGGAGTGAAGAAAACAACCAATCCAATTAGAAAATACCATCCGGTAACTCCCTCCTATTCAGATAGCCTAATTATTCAGGTAATAGTCAATTCAAGAGAAATCATACAACAGCCGAATGCAACTCCGATTCGTTTACGTGCTCTAAAAGCATGTTGTCGCTGCCGTCGATTGAAATGCAAGGTTGAATGTTGATTGTGAATAGGATTCTGACAATAGTGTCAGAGTGCCGGTCCTGGGCAACCGTGTGAACAATGTATTGCAAATCATGAAGATTGCATATTTTCGAATAAGAATTCGTCAAAGCGGTGTGTGCCACTAAAGTATGAATATAATCATATGCGAAACATGACTTTAGAATTTATGAAAAAAGAGACAAAGAGTGTCAAGAGCGGGAACGAGCCTTGGAGATAATGATGCAGCGCATGAATAGTCTTCGGGAAAAAGGATATATTCCAAAAGATCAATTGGATTATTATTTTCCGGAAAAGCTATCATCGGTTGAAGGATTTTTGCAATGGTTGGACAAAACATCAGAGTTAAAAAATGAAGAATACATTAGGCCTCCGAAGAATCTGTGAGTATATTCAATATTGGCATTAACAGATAGATCACAAAAACACGATGAAGATCATGATGATATGGGTTGGAATCCAAAACATAAGATAAAATATTTAATAGAATGAGAAAATACAAATTAAATGAATCAAGGATTTCCAAAGACAATCTATACGTGATACCACGCCCGATAGCTTTGGTATCTGCCATCAGTATTTTCTTTAAACATTCCATTGGTGGACAAATCTAACAAGCACAGCTGATCTGACAAGCACAACCAGTCTGATAGCCACAGCAGGTCCCACAACTACACTACATCCGAGAATCATAGCGAGTTTGACAGTTACAGCGAGTCCAATAATCACAGTGGATCCAACCAGCCAGTTCGACACCCACTGCCAACTCAACAACTATAGCCAGTCTGACAGCTACAGCAGGTGCAATGATTTGTGGTCAATGTATTTCTTGCAGATGCTGCTGTTCTCACTCGCTCTAATGCTCTAATGCAATCGTTCATCTTTAAACCAAGATTGTTGGAGTTTTGACTGTACAAGATTTCTTTGTCGCTCCCATCGGCATCCACAGGATTGTCTTTGGTATGCCTTGGTTGGAGACTGTCAATCTCGATATTGATTTGGGTTTTAAAGACAGCTTAACATCGTTGTAGTCACCACAATCTACCCTTGTTCAAGAATCTCTTACATTTGCGACTTCACAGCGCAAGTCCCCTCACGAGCGACGATGGTCTCGCTCTGGCCATATTCCTATATGGTTTCGCTCTCCACCAAGGGTTCGGGTTACCAAACATATTGGTCAATTAGATCAAGTCTATCTGGTGTGGATTAGCCCAGATACAAAGCACCATCTTGGGACTGTATTTGCAAATTGCACTCATGAAATTCCTGAGCATTATCGCGATTTAGCTGACGCATTTTCAAAAGCCAAAGCAGACGAACTACTTCTACATCATGGACCTCTAGATTGCCATATCATGCTCGAAAAAGACACTTAGCATATTTTTGGCCCTATCTACAACCTTTCAGAAACTGAGCTCAAGGTTCTGAAAGAATATATCGCTAAAAATCTCTACAAAGGTTTTATTCAACCCTTTCCATTTCCCCTTGGCTTCCCTTTCCTGTTTATCAACAAGCCTGATGGTGCCCTTCATTTATTCAGGGTTTATCGAGCTCTCAATCGCATCACAATCAACAACCGCTGCCCTGTACCCTTGATTTCAGAGCTCTTTGACTGAGTTAAAGGTGCCAAAAGGTCCACCAAACTGGATGCTATTGCTGCATATAATGGAATCGGCATCGCAAAAGGAGACGAATATAAGGCTGCTTTCTATACGCGCTTTGGGCATTTTGAATATATCGTCATGCTTTTTGGTCTTTGCAATGCCCCTCCGACGTTTCAACATACATTAATAATGTACTGTGCGAATATTTAGATAAATTCTCCATTGCATTCATGGACGACATATTAATCTATTCTAATTTCGAAAAAGAGCACAAACAGCATGTTCGTCTTGTTTTTCAGAAGCTAATGGAACACAGTCTCTATGTCAAGCTAGAGAAGTGTATCTATAGCGCCACCTGCATCCTTTTTCTTGAATATACTACCTTGAATAATGGCATCGAGATGGATCCTGATTGCATTCAAGCCATCTTTGAACGGCTGTCTCCAACGTCTGTCCACAATATTCAAGTTTTCCTTGGCTTTGCCAACTTTTATCGATGCTTTATCGATGGCTATTCTTATATAATAAAGCCGATTACTGAAAAGATCACCATCCCTTCATCTAGTCTAATAAAATGTAGACCGCTCTTGATGAACATAAGTCTTAATTTACCGCCGCACCAATCCTGCGTCATTTCGACCCTGACCTTCCGATCACGCTTCACCCAGGCTCCTCTGGCTTTGCCATATCATGCATACTTTCTCAACCGCATGATGAGAAGGCACGCATTGTCGTATTTTGGTCTCACAAGGTATTCCCGCTGAATACCTTTTTCCTTAGCTTGAATACTTAGTCAACCCATTCATTATCTTCTTTATCTTATACGCATCCACCAACTCTTCCTTTCTTGAGACCTTTGAACTGTTCCTATCCGATCTCCTCTTCCTTCCTGTCCCTCCCCTGACCGAAGAGATGATTGTAGAACCCTGCGGCCAAATCACTACAAGAATATCATTTATTAGATGCCTCAACACCGAAAAGGTAGGAAAACAGGAGTCGAAATCAAGAGTACCTCTCTACAATGCAACCGAAATCAAAATTGATAGTGATAGAATCTAACCGCATCACTTCATTGTATTCTATATATGCAATGCTATCACCTTCTTTGTAGCTATTGCTTGTCGGCATCGATCAGTTGTTTTAAATGCTTCATGTTGCTATCTGACTATCGTTTTATTCGGTAATCTGTTACATCAATTCATATCAATTATTATGAATATGTCTATCAAAGCTCAGTAATCTTCAATCTCACGATGGATCCTATGCATAATGCAAGCGGCGCGAGAAAAAGTTCCGCGCTTTGTTCCAAAATCCAATAGCCATCCCAGATTCTTCTCTTTCGTCGACGATCTTGTCAAGGACTCGTTCGTCGTCAACTATCGCAAGATCTTGCAAGATTAAAATGCCCTTGAGACTCGTTGCATGAAGCTTTTTCTCGTTCAAAAGTTCATCAGAAGCAATTGTCAGCGGCGAAGGATAGGTCAATACTTTGAGATTCTTCCCCCATTATTGTTTCTATCTCCTTTCGGAAATTCTCTACCTTCTCTTCAACAAATCGTTTCCTCGCCTCGTGCTGAATTTTTAATGTCGTAGCCACTGGAGCTGTGACCACAAAAGCGCACAAGAACAACTGAGTTGAATCCGCCGAGGTCAACCTAATGTCAAACTGCGACAGCGGCCTTATTACCTGCTGAACGAATCGCCATTTGTGATCAACCGCAGAAAACACTCTGCGAATATTTGGCAGTTCCAAAACAGTCGATGATAGTTTCCGAAAGCATCAATCAATGCATCTCCTATCCTTATAAGAGTACTGTGATCGTATTTTGTAGCACCTCTCTCTTGACACTGATCGAGAATCGCATTTCGTCCCGATACTCTACGGACGTCAAGTTCAATACGTCTGCCCTCGAGGCCTGAATCTTTCAAATCCATCTCCTGCTGATCTGGATCTTTAAACGTCAAGTGATACAGAAATTCCTCTACAACAACGCCCCAGTGTGTCGCAAATGAGGGAACGGTCATCGCTCGTTTACCGCCAAACTTAATGGCCTCTCTGTTCTGTACATACGATTTGACAGGTAGAAGTTTTAATTCACGAGAGCTTGATTCTGTCAATTCAGGAACTCTTTGATGAACTTGCTCGATCAGCTGCGTCCGATCGATTTCAAAAACTTGAGCCATACGTTGATAGATGTGTCGTACGGTGAACACAGACATTCCGAATGAGAGAGAGAGAAAGCCGCGTAATCTTCGGGAGAAACGAACCTTAATCGATTATCGCGGTCAAAATGGACATCGATTAAATTTCAAAGATAAAAGGCGGCTTTAAATTGTTTGGTGACCCGGCTTTATCGATTACATGGAGAAAATTTTTCACTCCCGCTCCCCCATTATCTTCATCGTGGTCTGATGGCTCGTTTTCTTCAAGGGTTGAACAATCAGGCCTGCTTTTCTAGTTGTTCCATTGTGCTACAGGTGCAGAAATTGCAGTGCTATGACCGCTCCAAAGGGAAACGAGTTGGCCGGTTTGGGCGGAAATTTTGCCTTTTCGTAAACTAGATTGTTTTAAATCTGCACGCTGCAACCGAGCAATCCTCGCTAGACGAGAGCGGACTCAATGCGATTGTAAATGCCAAAGCCATAGCCATTAAGCCTTCGTTAGTTTGTAATTTAGATTAAAGGCATTGTGAGGTCATCACTTGCATTTCTGATATTCTCGCCTTTCCAACATTTATTGGGAGTTTTATCAGACTCGTACTGGATCGTGTGTTTCAGCAGTGGAGAGAGGCGTTGAAGACTTTCAAAGGACTTGGTAATTTAATTGAAAAAAGGCCAACGCGGCTTCACAATGCATGTCAGTTTGGATTAGTTCCCAACATAGAATTTGTTTCATGATATGATACTCTAACTCCCTTGCATTTCTTACTAACAAATTTCTGCTTGTACAATGCCCCAACAAGAGTTTTGAACGACCCATCAACAGCTAACAAAAGAATCCTTAGAGCTCACCCACTTCTGCACACAGTTTCTCACTTCAGCGTCCTGTAAACAACTTGAAAAGCTTTCCGAAAATAGTCCCTATCTTCTGGTTTTCCGCTTTAATATCCCACGGATGGTCTCTCGCATAATCCCCCGCTACAATATGTTGCGCCAACGTAATCGCATCGTCACTCGCCTCCAAAATCTGTTCCTCATCCATCTCTGTCACAGAACTAGAAACTCTGGCAACAATTTCATTTGCCCGCTTAGCTGCCATCACTTTGTTGGTCGATGCTACTGGGGCGGTGATTAGAAATGCACAAAGGAAGATATTTGTCAATTCCCCAGCCGTCCATTCCAATTCGCTGCGCCATCTGTAAGAACATGGAGAAATAAACGAGCGAAGTCCTGGCAATTCCAAAAAATGCGGTGGTAAGCTTCTATCATTCTTGAACCCGCTTTCATCCTTTCGTCATGCGTAAACCGGGTTGTGCCAATATGCTTCGCATTTTCCAGTTTGGATGGCAGTAATTCGCTTGCAAACATGTGACTACAAAGCAACAGCACCAAAGAAAGTTTGGTTGGCATTTTCACTCAAAAGATTCCCTCAGCCCATGATGTCTGATCAAACACTAGAAAACCTTACTGAGTTTGGCACTGGCACTCGTCATTTTTGACGATTCGCAAAAAAATGGACGATCAACGATAGAGCGAGAAGAGAAGCCCTTATAGACCTGACAAACATCATTGGATTTGTACTATTTTGCATGTGATAGATTACTGATCCTGGAGACCCGTATTTAGCTTCGATGTCAATGCCTTTGTGCACTTCTTCAAGAAACCCCTGCTCAACCCGCATGTCTTTCTTCATTCATTGCTCAACTTTTTTTGGCAAATTTGCCTGAGTCATCTCTCGCTCGCCTCTTTCCCGGCCTTGTCTTCTTTTTAGGAGATCCACACTCATTCTCTGCATCTGAATCACAAGGTCTCTTCTGTGGAGACGCGGGCGGTGGAACTGGAGGTGGCTCGTCGGCCAGAGCGGGCTGTGATGGCTGTGAGGGCGCAAGTGTGTCGATCGGCTGTGGAGGCAGCGGCGGGCTTAGCTCGTTCCAATAAGTCTTATCTTCCTCCCAATCGTTGCTAATGAAATAAATTCGAACAGGGGAGGCGACCGGGCCAGAGTACCATCCTTGGGCAGTGAGATCCGGAAGCCTGACTAAGCTGCCTTCCCATCCCAGCCGTGTTTCGTCCTGTAAGATCTGGCCTCCATACAAATGACCATTCACAAAACAGCGGGAACTCCAATGTCCCGGTTGGTAGAGGACGGCAGACGCAAATCGATAAATTCGACCTTGCCATCGCACTTGGTAAGGTAGAAGCCAGTTGACCCCGACAAGTTGGTGCTCTAGACCAAGTTCTAGCACGGGAGGGGGCCTTGTCATTAGGTACTGCGGGCTCGTATCGACAGAACATGATGGACAAGGGAGTGTGAGGTTCCGGGCTCGACTTTCAAACCGCTGGACCTGCAACCATAAGACCCAAGTCAGCAGGGAGTTTACCGCTCTGTCAATATGGCCTTGAATATCTAAATCCGCACCTGGATCATTCCCCACAACAACACCCAACCCCCGTTCGCTCCGCACTCCGCTCTCGGCAGTGGGAGGGTGTCCAGACAAGCATTGGCTTTTGACAACCCATGACCAATTAAGCAGGTCTGGAGGGAACAATTCTTTGTCTAAGGCCTTGTCGAGGGATGTGTCTTTGTTGATCTCCACAGGTTCGTCGATAAACTTCGGATCTAAAAGGATGGCCCTAATATTATCTCTTAGTGCCGTTAATTCTATCGGCGTCGACGCAGACCATGTCCACGGGGGGTTCAACTTGCTGCCCCAACGGTGGATTTCAAAGGCTACTTGCCGGCTAACATAGGATCCGCAGACAGCGAAGCTGATAAATTTGTCTTTAAGGGCGACGGCTATGGTCACGAGCACCGTCACTAGACAGTCGAGGGCACAACTTTGATTTTCCCAGGAGCATATCGGCAAATCAGTCCCTGTATTGCGCCATTTGACCAGCTTCCGAGTGGGTCTATAGAAGGTGTCACGCACTGTCAAGTAATGGGATCGATCGTCTGCGGCCTGTCAGCACTGGCAATGGGAAGGAAGTACAGAGCGGAAATTGAAGCATCCACCGTGCATCGTCTATGCCAAGAATTTGGATTGCCTCCTCGCGAATAAATTGGCGGCCAGACAAGATCCGAGACTCGATCACGGTCCATTCGCCGTCAGTTACCCTTTCAAACCAATCTCTATTCATCCAATCGCCGGCAACGATGACAACCCAGCCGATGTGTTGGGCCAGCCTGAGCAACCTGGTCCCGACTTTAAGTTTCTCCTTCAAAACCTTCGAAATATCCCTATGAGCTCCGATCTGCAGGTATTCCATTAGCTCTGGACTTGGATTTTCCAGTATCTTGTTTGTGAAGTCTTTTAAATCTTCTCTCAGAGCTTTGTGCCCTTGTCGAAAAGCCCTGGCAGTCAGCTTGCCTTTGATCGAGGGAGGTAACCCAAACTCCGACTCGAATGCTATGACAAGTTGGACTAAAAGCATCCGATGCGCCACAGTGGCTAAAACTTCCCATGCCCGAGCGTCCATTGCCATGCTCAAGACATGGGCAACTGTGCCACGACACTTTGCGATCTGGGGGAGGTTCATCCGAACTTTAGCCTCAACGAGAAGGCTACGCTTATGTTCCCGCAGCAATGCTGTCACTATGTTCGGGTCTACATAAACATTGACTGGATGTCAATCAGACCTTAACAGAGAGGGTTACCATCCTCTGGTTCCTCACACACCATGCTGACCAATGGTTCGTCAACTTCGATAGGGCATGCTTGCGACTCGCCTGGCTTTGGATCTTTGATTTTCGAATCTCCAACAGGCTCTACCTCCTGAGCTTGTCAGCAACGCTTTGGATAACTTGTACAACCTGATTCGTCTCCGTTGGCGATGTCTCGGACAGCTCCTGAGATGTTGAGACCCTCGGGACTTCTCTATTCAGCGCAATCTAGAATTCATCAGCGGCCCCTTTTGTAATGAATACTGTCACATCTGGCTCAGTGCATGGTGGGTTTGGCTCCATTGGCTCAATGGGACTTTGATTCGCCGAGTCAGCCTGATCCTTCTCAGTGGCCTACAATTCATCAGCAGCGTATTCCGTAAATTATGCCTTTGCCATCGTCGAATCTAAACCTGCAGACAACGCATCTGCCTGCGACAGTTCGGTCGGCTTTTGGTCTGCATTAACCAAGTCAATCTGAATTAATTAGCAACACCTTTCATAAGGAAAACTTGCCTGTGTCGCCGAGTCTGGCTGCAGGGACATCAGATCTCGATCTGTCGGCTGATTTGTGTGTTGCAAATGGGCTACACTCAACTCAACATCCTAAATACATCAGCGACGCCCAGCGCAAGTTATACCACCTCTTTCACGTTGTCTGATCCTGCAGACAGTGGATGACCCTCTGCTTGACGTGCTGCATTCAAGTCAACAGCCTAAGATATGTTAGCGACACTTATTGGGGGCTATGCAGTCACAGACCCGGAGCCCGGCAGATCTACTGCCATGGGCTCATTTGTGGCCTGTTCCTGAGGGGCTGCGTTCAAGTCAACGGCCTAAGGTACGTTAGTGACGCCTTATGGGGGTTATGCAGTCGCAGCGTTGGACCGCGGCGGTTCTATTGCAATGGGCTCATTTAGAACCTGTTCCTGATGTGCTGCATTCAAGTCAACAGTCTAAGATACATTAGCGACACTTGTTGGAAGCTATACAGTCACAGACTCAGAGCGCGGCAGATCTGCTGCCATGGGCTCGTTTGTGGCCTGTTCCTGAGGGGCCGCGTTCAAGTCGACGGCCTAAGGTACGTTAGTGACGCCTTTTGGGGGTTATGCAGTCGCAGCGTCGGAACGCGGCAGTTCTATTGCAATGGGCTCATTTGGAACCTGTTCCTGATGGGCCGCATTCAAGTCAACAGCCTAAGATACATTAGCGACACTTGTTGAGAGCTATACAGTCACAGACTCGGAGCGCGGCAGATCTACTGCCATGG
>Ga0335078_10009612_pt1 | contig 14326 bp, 13 predicted proteins | sample Lox_Sample_32_FD_206711 | JGI IMG/M metagenome (GOLD analysis project Ga0335078, IMG submission 206711) | Soil microbial communities from Loxahatchee National Wildlife Refuge, Florida, United States - Lox_Sample_3.2 | ecosystem: Environmental > Terrestrial > Soil > Wetlands | place: USA...
CAACGTCCTTGTAATTTTTGTAGTTTTTGTAGTTTTTTGGGGTATTAGAGGGAAACCAGCTTAAGCCGGCGGGCAGCAATCCGATGCAATTCGACATCCGTATATTAAGTAGGGACTGATTCATGTTGATAAGAAAAGCCAGCGATATTCCATCCTCGCAAGTGACTCCCAAAAGCTGGTACCTGAACCGGCGCAAGTTTATAGCTGGCGCCGCAGCGGTCGGGGCCGCGGCGATTGGCGGAAAAGAATTGCTCGAGATGATTTCACCGTCCGCTTCGGCGCGTGCCAACGCAAAGATTGACGGCGTCCAGAAGAGCTCTTTTTCGACAACCGAGAAAATCACACCTTACGAGGTTGTCACGAATTACAACAACTACTACGAGTTCTCGACTGAAAAAGAGGAGCCTGCCAAGCTCGCGCAGAACTTCAAGACGCGACCGTGGACGGTACAAATCGAAGGAGCAGTTAAAAAAAAGCAGAAAGTCGACGTGGACACGATTATCAAGTATGCCGCACCGGAGGAGAGAATCTATCGCCATCGTTGCGTGGAGGGCTGGTCGATCGTGGTTCCCTGGATAGGGTTTTCTCTGAGTCAACTGATCAAGCGAGCAGATCCCTTGGGAAAGGCCAAGTTCGTGGAGTTCACGACCGTGATGGATCCAAAGCAAATGCCCGGCCAGAACCGCAACGTCTTGGATTGGCCCTATGTTGAAGGGCTGCGTATGGATGAAGCCATGCACCCGTTAACCCTGCTCTGTTTCGGGATGTATGGAGAGGTTCTGCCAAACCAGGATGGCGCGCCGCTAAGGGTTGTTGTGCCTTGGAAGTACGGATTCAAAAGTGCCAAAGCGATTGTGAAGATTCGGTTCACCGACTCGCAACCGATCAATACCTGGAACAAGTCCGCACCCAATGAGTACGGGTTTTATTCGAATGTAAATCCCAATGTCGATCATCCTCGCTGGAGTCAGGCAAAAGAGCGCAGACTTGGAGAGTTCTACAAGAGGCCTACTTTAATGTTTAACGGTTACGATCAGGTCGCGAGTATGTATAGCGGAATGGACCTGAAGAAATATTTCTAGGTCTTCGTGAGTTACTACAAAACAAAATCGCCGCGTGCACCTCAGTGACGTCCAAATAACCAAGATACGAAGATGGTCCGTTGGTTCAAACCCGTAATTTTTCTCGCCTGCCTGGTTCCGGTGGCATTGCTTGGGTTGGAAGCGTATCACCAGGCGCTCGGGGCGAACCCGATCGAGAAGATTACGCATTCGACCGGCGACTGGACGATGCGATTTCTCTTGATTACCTTGGCGATCACGCCATTGCGTAAGTTGACTGGACAACTCTGGCTGGTCCGTTACCGGCGTATGTCGGGCCTGTTCGCGTTCTTCTATGGGACGCTGCATTTCTTGACCTACATCTGGCTCGACAAGTTTTTTGACCTTCACGAAATGCTCAAGGACGTCGAAAAGCGCAAATTCATCACCGTTGGATTCACTGCATTCGTTCTGCTGATTCCGCTTGCGTTCACTTCCACCAAGGGCTGGATCCGCCGCATGGGTGGCAAACGCTGGCAAGCTCTTCATCGACTGATCTATTTTTCTGCGATTGCCGGCGTCATTCACTACATTTGGTTGGTCAAAGCCGATCTTCGCAAGCCGCTACAATATGCCATCATTCTGGCAGTTCTCCTGACCTACCGACTCGTAGGTTGGATCATCCCGAAATTGAACTCCCGAAAAGCCAGTGCCATACCCGCCAGGCGCGTCGAAGTTTCCTAACCGATCTCCACAGCAAAGGTACAGGTCTCGGTTCAGCAATCACGCAATTCCCGTGACCGCCATCACCACTTGCGTACCGTGGAAGCATTACTGTGGAATCGCTGCGAAGTGTGTCCGCTTCCATGCTCTACAAAACCCTCAGCGCCGCTGTCTATGGCGTCGATGCCAACATCATCGAAGTCGAAGTGGACGTCTCCGGAATCAAAACCAACGAGGACCACTTTCATACTGTAGGTCTGCCCGATGCGGCGGTGCGCGAAAGCCGTGACAGGGTGAGGTCGGCGTTGAAGAACTGCGGTTATGACATTCCCCCAACTCACATCACCATCAATCTCGCCCCGGCGGATATACGAAAAGAAGGCAGTGGATTCGACCTGCCAATGGCCCTTGGGTTGGTCGGTGCTTACGGTGGGCTGACCAAGAAAGAAGTTCCTGATTGCCTGTTTGTTGGCGAGTTATCACTCGACGGCGGCGTACGCGCGGTCCGCGGAGCGCTGCCGATCGCGATTGAAGCACGCGGCCGAAAGATCTCTCGATTGGTTGTTCCTGAACTCAACGCGAAAGAAGCCGCCATGGTGGGCGGGGTCGAAGTGTATCCGGTGAAGTCATTGCTGGATGTAATTCGCTTCGTGAATACCGGAAACGGAATCGTGCCCTTCAAAGTGAATGGCGAAAATCTGCTGAGTGAGACCCAGCATTCAAGTGTCGATTTCAAGGACGTGCGAGGACAGCAGACTGCCAAACGCGCTCTGGAAGTAGCATGCGCGGGCGGACACAACATCCTGATGATTGGGCCTCCCGGTTCCGGCAAGACTATGCTTGCCAAGCGTATGCCGACCATTCTCCCGCCTTTTAATTTCGAAGAGGCTCTGGAGACGACAAAAATTCACAGTGTGGCCGGAGTCCTCGATCCTGGCGCAGGACTGGTAGGCGTGAGACCGTTTCGATCTCCGCACCACACGATCTCTGACGCAGGCCTGATCGGCGGCGGTGCCGTGCCGCGGCCAGGAGAAGTTTCCCTCGCGCACAATGGTGTACTGTTCCTTGACGAGTTACCGGAATTTCCGCGAAACGTGCTAGAGGTCATGCGTCAACCCCTGGAGGACGGGACCGTCTGCATTGCTCGAGCCGCGATGTCGCTGACGTTTCCTGCGCGATTCATGTTGGCTGCGGCAATGAACCCGTGCCCCTGCGGTTACTTCAATGACCGCACGCGAGAGTGCCATTGCACTCCCCCTATCATTCAGCGGTACATGTCGAAAATTTCCGGGCCGCTGCTGGACCGCATTGACATTCACATTGATGTTCCGGCGGTGAACTATAAGGAGATGCGATCCGGCTCCGAACCGGAGGCGTCCGCAGCGATCCGAGAGAGGGTGATTCGCGCGAGAGAATCTCAACTCAAGCGCTTCGCCTCGTGTCCGATAGAGAAGCTCTACTGCAACGCGCAAATGGCGCCGCGGCACATTCGGGCCTTTTGCGAGCTGATACCTGATTGCGAGCGGCTACTCGAACGCGCCATGGTTCAGCAAGGCTTAACTGCTCGCGCCCATGACCGCATTCTGAAGGTGTCCCGCACGATTGCCGATCTCGATGGCGAAGCAACAATTCAGCCGAAGCACATCGCCGAGGCGATCCAATATCGGACGCTGGACCGGACATTCTGGGCGTGAGGACAGTTTGAACCGTCGAGAGCGCGAAGGGCGTGGACTAAGAATACGAAGGGCAGATGCTAGACAAGTCGAGAATGGCGCGCCCGAAGGGACTTGAACCCCTAACCTACGGCTCCGGAGGCCGGCGCTCTATCCAATTGAGCTACGGGCGCGCGATTTCCTAAGTGTACATGCGGGGTAGCAACGCCATCAATTGAACCAAGAACAACGGGGAGAATTAGTAGCGGTTCCGTCCGCCTCCAGACCTCTCGCGGCCTCGGCCACCGCCTCCACCCATTCCGGCACGGTCCGCTTTCGGTCGGGCTTCGTTCACATTCAGCTTCCGTCCACCAAGCTGAGTTCCATTGAGCTCCGCAATCGCTTTATCTCCTTCTTCTGCGTTGACCATTTCGACGAATCCAAAACCCCGCGAACGTCCGGTCTCGCGGTCGGTTAAGATGCTGACGCGATCGACTTGTCCGTATGTTGCAAAAAGGTTCCGCAGCTCATCTTCCGACACGTTGAAATCCAAGTTACCCACGAAAATATTTTTCAAGCGACCTGCCTCACTGGGGAGAGCTATTTGAGTGTGCGGGCTTCGGCGAGACAGAAGCGGCTGGTTGGCCAAAAAGCCAAAGTTGACGAACAGTCAAACGCGGCCAAAGTATAACATCTTTAACAAGAATGAGCTGTGAGGAATACCGTTAATCGAGGTGTAACGTTTGAATAGTTTTCTTCAAAATCCCTGCCGAATGATGCAGTTTTTCAACCTCGGAGTCATCAAGAGTCAAACGCAGAACCTGCTCGATTCCCCCGCGATCAATCACCGTTGGAAGACTGAAACAGAGATTATCCAGACCGTAGTAATTGCGGATCAGACTTGAGACCGAGAGCACCGTTTTCTGATTGCGTAAGATGGCTTGGGTGATGCGCATCAATCCCGCAGCCACCGCGTAGTATGTCGCTCCCTTGCGCTCAATGATGCGATAAGCGGCGTCGCGAGTCTGGGCAAAGATACTTTCCATAACACCAGGATCGAACGGGATACCTTGTGCTTTGCAGAAATCAGGCAATCGCACGCCCGCAATATTCGCTAACGACCAGACCGGCACCTCGCTATCTCCATGCTCGCCGACGATGTACGCATGCACGCTGCGCGCATCCACGCCAAAATGTTGGCTGAGCAAATAGCGGAATCGAGCTGTGTCCAGAATTGTGCCTGAGCCGATCACTCGTTCGAATGGCAAACCGGAAAGCTTCCATGCAGCATAGGTCAGGACATCGACCGGATTCGTCGCGATCAGAAGAATTCCCGCGGGATTGTGTCTTGACACCTCCGGCACGATCGAGCGCCAGATGGCAGCGTTCTTCTTCACCAGGTCAAGACGTGTTTCCCCGGGCAACTGCGGGGCGCCGGCGGTGAGAACTGTAATCGGCGCGCCCTCACAGTCTGAGTATTCGCCAGCCCAAATCTTGGTCGGGTGGCTGAAGGGGACGGCATGATTTAAATCCATCGCCTCGCCTCCGGCTTTGGCGCGGTTTACGTCGATCAACACAATTTCGGACGCTAGTCCACTCAGGAGCAAAGCATAGGCGAACGTTGACCCGACATTACCGAGTCCAACGACGGCGACACGTCCCGGATGATGTGGCAAGGAATTGGCAGGCATTCTATTTGGATGTGCTCGGCTAGCCCCGATCAGTTCTCAGTCAGCACTCGTCAACTTTCCAGTATCCTTCACGATGATAGCCGACCTGCAACAGCCGGTTCTTCGGATCATGGCGCTTGCCGCAGTTCGGGCAAATCAGGTATCGCGTCCAGGATGTTCCTCTCTGGTCGTACTGCTCCGCCACCGCAAACGTCTTCCCGCAGCTGCAAGGAACGAGAAACATTCTCAGCCGTTCTGAAGGTGTTTTAGACATGCAATTGCGCCGCATCTCTTTGAGTATATCGGCCCGCTGATTGAATGTCCGTGATCTGAGACGATGTTTTCAGGACATGTAAACACGGCGTTTACAAGCGCTACAAATCTTTACGTGCTAACCGATTTTGGAGACATCAAATTAACCAAATGGTTAAAACTATTCCTCGAGTACTGGGTTCAAGCCTTCAGAGGATGGAGGATAGCAAGATGAAAAAAACGTTTCAGATTTTAAGTTTGTGCTTGGCGTTGGCAGCATTCGCTGTGGGGGCGAGCGCCTCGACGAACGGTGCGGCTCGCTACGACGCGTCGATTCAGTCCAAGGTTACGCAACAACTGGCTTCCAAGAAGCAGTTCCACGACGTGCAGGCCTCGGTTGAGGATGGCATCGTCACCCTGACCGGCAACGTCGATCTATATCAGCAGAAGCTGGATGCAACCAAGAAGGTTCGCAAGATGGCTAATGTTCAGGGTGTTCGCAACCTGATCGAAGTCGCGGGTCCAGGCGTCTCTGACGCTCAGCTTGCAGCGCAGCTCGATCGCAAGTTGTACTACGACCGATTGGGTTACTACGATGTCGCCTTCAATTACATCACTGCCTCGGTTCAGGACGGTGTGGCTACGCTGAATGGCGACGCTCGCACTGAATATGACCGCGATTCAGCGTTGGCGCAGGTCTACAACACGCCTGGCGTAAAGGACGTGATTAGCAACGTCAAAGTGGCGCCGGCATCTTTCTTCGACGACCAGATCCGAGTGAAGACCGCCCGGGCGATTTATCGCGATCCGGTGTTGAGCCGGTATGGAATCGATCCGGCGCGGCCGATTCGAATCGTGGTCGACAACGGACATGTCGCGCTGTACGGAGTGGTTGCGAACCAGATGGATAAGAACGTGGCGGGAATCCGGGCGAACCAGGTGTTCGGTGCATTCAGCGTGCAGAACAACCTGCAAGTGGTGAAGAGTTCATAACGGCTGCTTGGGTCGGAGGTGGCGCGGCTTCGGCCGCGCCTTTTTTATAGCCGATTAATCAGCGACGCTACATAGCCGGCACCGAATCCGTTATCGATGTTAACCACGCTAACATTCGACGCGCATGAATTCATCATTCCCAGAAGCGCGGCAACACCCTTAAACGATGCCCCGTACCCAATGCTCGTGGGCACAGCAATGACCGGCACTCCCACTAAACCGCCCACTACGCTGGGTAGCGCGCCTTCCATGCCCGCGCACACAATGACCACCCGCGCTCCTGTCAGGCTCCTGCGATTCGCCAGCAGTCGATGAATCCCAGCCACTCCCACATCGTAGAGTCGCTCTACTTTGTTGCCCATCAAGTCGGCGGTGATCACGGCTTCTTCCGCAACTGGAATGTCGCTGGTCCCCGCGGAGACAACGGCCACGATGCCCTTGCCATATTGAGCTGAGTCCCGCCGCAGCGTGATCGCCCGCGCAGCCTCTTCATACTCGGCTTCACGAACTTTCTTACGCACTGCAGCGAACTGCTCTCGCGTCGCCCGTGTCGCGAGAATGTTCCCTTCATGCTGCGAAAGTTTGGCAAAGATTCCCGCCATCTGAGCCGGTGTTTTCCCCTGTCCGAAAATTACTTCCGGCATGCCATTCCGCAACGCACGGTGATGATCCACTTTCGCGAATCCGAGGTCCTCGAACGGCAGATGCCGAAGTTGCGAGACAGCTTCGTCAGGGGACAACTTGCCCGAACGAACTTTCTGAAATAGTTTGAGGATGGATTCGGAGTTCAAAGAAGCACTCAGTAATCAGCCGTCAGCCTTCAGCCGGAAAAGTTAGCTTATCACCGAGCGCGGGCGATCCGAGTGTGCTGGAAATTTGACAGAATTGGGTACTGACTGCGGAATGGTAACTCTTGGCTCCCGACCACTGACTCCTGACTACTGATTCTTCACCGATCCGACCGGCTTTTTTCTGCTGCCTCGCACTTGACGAATAAGATTATTGCAAATTTGCGTGGACACTCCCGGCCTCTCGATATGAGCCAGAAAAAGGTGCCTCAACGCCGCCCGGCTCACGCTTCCGCGTAAGTACGCGTCGTAAAGTTCGGTTCCAAGCATCGAGCCGAGTTTCAACGTCGCATCGTCAAATCTCTTGCGATCCCCAGCAAGCCCGTACTCCGCCCACTTGTCGCAAAACCGCTGGGAAAGAAGCTCACCGCCTTCGGCTCGGACCGCCGGGCGTGCCGGATACAGGACGCGCGATCCGTAGTACGCGAGTGCATGTTCAATCACCCGCGCATAGAAGCGATCCAGTTCAGTTCCAGGATCCCCCGGGCTACCACGCATCGGCAAGCCGCGGCAGGCATGATGCAAAAACCGCGCAACGTCCTCTGCCGTGTACATCATGTGAAACTCGCGAATGTACAAAGCGTTAATCGTCGGCAGGTATACGCTTCCTCTCGTCTCGACATTCCGCAGCATGCCCTCAATCTTCTTTGTGTCGTACTCTGCACGCGTAAGCAGTTGCCGCAGTCGCGCATCCGACGATCCGCAATAAACTTCCGGCAATAAGTCGACGAGGAACTTCGGCTGCGTCGTGTTATGCGAAGAATATCGATTGATATCCAGAAACATCAGCAAGCTGTCGATCAGGTTGTAAACCGTGGGCACAGCATCCGGCTGCCCTCCGTCCGTGTTACATGTCGACAGATACAGCCGGTAGCTTTCGTATTTTTCGAGCGGCGTTGAATTGAACACGCAGACGACGTCGTCGTTCACCTGAACGGCTTCGACCTGGTCCTGATGCTCGGCGGTGGCTTGCCAATAAAGCGCGTCCACGTTCTGCAGAACGGTCAGCGTACGCTCATGGGGCAGTCGCTCTTGCAGGAATCGCGGCAGATGGTCTGGGGCAAAGTGTGATTCTCCGAAAAGAACAAAAATCGCCGCGTTCGGATGCCGATGGCGAATCTCGACGATCTTGTCGGCCGCGTGTCGATCCCGGGTGCCAATTTTGCGCAGATCTTCGCGCGGCATGCAATCCAAGCCGTACACGCCTTCGGCATGCTCTCGCGCTGTCACCAGCAGTTGATAAAACGGCAGCCAGTCGTACCCCCAATCGAGATTGAACCGGACCCGATCGAGCAACTCGCTTTCGTCGATCTGCCGCCGCCACCATTCGTCGAGCACATGCTGGTGCCGTGAAAAAATCGTTTCCACTCCGAGCACGATCGGCCGATCTCCCGGTTGCGCCCGCTCTTCCAGCAAGCCGGCTGCGAACCGCTGAGCTGCAGGTAGGGCATGATAATCGCCGATCAGTACAATATCGGCTCCTCGCACCTCCTGGCGTAGTTCTTCGCGACTGATAACCCGCTGATAGGAATTGAACGAGCGAGTAAAGTCCTTGAGGTATTTTCTACGGCCCGTGTGGTCGTTGGCGCGCAGCTCTCGCTCGACACCCGCCAGCGCGTGAAGCTGCGCTGCGTTTCGCCGAATCCCGAGATTGACACTCGAAGCCATAAAAATTGGCCATTGGCATCTAGCACTTGGCCATTTGCAAAAACCAACGGTCCTTGACTCCGGGGCTCTCGCTCCCTATGCTCCTTGGTTTCGGGAGCGCACTTGCTGAACCGTCCACCTCAGAACCTGACCGTCGCCACAACCGGTGCCAGCGGTTCGTTGTTTCTCAAACACCTGCTGCTCACCGTGGAGCGCGACCAGCGCGTTCAGACGGTTAACTTCATCGCTTCCGACAGCTCTCTCCGTGTCATGGCCGAAGAGCTAAACCTTCGCGGTCGGTCAAATCTCGTACGGCAGATCATCGGCAAAGGCAGCCGCAAAATTCACCCGCAGGCCAATGCTGACATCGGAGCCAACGTCGCTAGCGGTTCCTATCCCGCCGAGGCCATGGTTGTCATCCCGTGCAGCGTCGGAACTCTCGGCCGCATTGCCAATGGCATCGGTGCTCACCTGATCGAGCGCGCCGCCGACGTCTGCCTCAAGGAAAAACGCCCCCTGGTGCTTTGCGTCCGCGAAACCCCGCTCAACAAAATTCACATCCGCAACATGTACCGGGCTGCCGATGCCGGGGCCACGATCTTTCCGTTAATCCCGGCCCTCTACAATCGACCTGTCGATTTGGATGTCATGGCACGCGAGTTCGCTTATCGCGTACTTGCCCACCTTGGGCTGCCTCAACCCGACGCTTATCGCTGGAAATCCTGAAACATCAATGGCTTACAAGTTTCTCTCTCATTCCAGGCGAAATTTCAGTGTAGGAAGCGCAGGATGATCAGGGACAGATGCCGAAGGGACACATACCGCCGGTGAACATTGACCTGGGAGGTTCTTACGTTGGCCAAAGGGCGATTGCGAATAACCGGAAATCTCGGGGAGTAGGTTTCTCGTGCAACTTTTCCCTTTCTAGAAGCCCCGCTAACCCATCAGATCGCGCTTGCAGCCCGCGAATTGCGATTTGCTCATCAAGACCCAGCCGATTGCTTCATTGCGGCAACCGCTAGGGTTCTTGATTTGACTCTAGTGACGGCGGACGCCCGCTTACTCGGACTAGGGGATATCGCCACACTCGCAAACCCCTGAGGCGTTTTTAACGCTTGTTCACAAGGTCCGGGAAAAGGCGCTGCCAAGTAATTCCGTTCCTTCTTAAATTTCACTTTTCCAATCGAATCACCGCTATTTGCATCTATGACCATTACCGGCACGACTTATTCAGGAAGGACTATGCAAAAACGCAAACTCGGGAAAAGCAATTTGGAAGTTTCGGCGCTCGGCTTGGGCTGCATGGGAATGAGCTACGGCTACGGCCCGGCCCCAGACAAGAACGAAATGATTTCGCTGATCCGCACTGCCTTCGAACGTGGCATTACATTCTTCGATACGGCCGAAGCCTATGGCCCTTTCGCGAATGAAGAACTGGTCGGCCAAGCCGTGGCTCCGTTCCGCCGCAAAGTAATAATCGCCACGAAATTCGGCTTCAAAATCGATCCCAACTCCGAACGCGGAATCAATGGGTTGGACAGCCGTCCAGAGCACATCCGGGAAGCCACTGAAGCGTCCCTTAAGCGCCTGAACACCGATGCCATCGATCTGCTCTATCAGCACCGCGTCGATCCCGAGGTCCCGATTGAGGACGTCGCCGGAACGATCAAGGAACTAATCCGCGAAGGCAAGGTGAAGCACTACGGCCTTTCCGAAGCAGGCGTGCAGACCATCCGCCGCTCCCACGCGGTCCTGCCGGTTACCGCGGTTCAGAGCGAATACTCGCTTTGGTGGCGAGAGCCGGAAAAGGAACTCTTACCGACGCTCGAGGAACTCGGAATCGGATTCGTTCCCTTCAGCCCGCTCGGAAAGGGCTTTCTCACGGGCAAGATTACCGAAGACACGAAGTTCGAGAAGGGTGATTTCCGCAACATCGTCCCGCGTTTCACGCCGGAGAACCGGAAAGCCAATCAAGCCGTGGTCAATCTGATCGAGCGGATCGCACAGGAAAAGAAAGCGACTCCGGCGCAAATTGCTCTGGCGTGGCTGCTCGCACAAAAGCCCTGGATCGCGCCGATCCCGGGCACTACCAAGCTGAACCGGTTGGAGGAAAACATCGGAGCGGTTTCGATTGAGCTCACACCAGATGATCTGCGCGATATTGAGAACGCAGCCGCGAAGATTCCCGTGCAAGGCGCTCGTTATCCCGAGGAGCTGCAGAAAATGGTAGGACGATAAACAAGCAAATTCAGGAGATACCCATGCCGACAAAAGCCGCTAGCTTAAAAGACCACCTCACAAAAGCGAATGAAATCACGATTACGGTGACCGGTCGGAAATCTGGCCGCGCAATCTCCAATCCGGTCTGGTTCGTGGTCGAGGGCAATACGCTGGACCTTCTACCGGTGCAGGGATCCGACACACAGTGGTTCAAGAATGCACTCAAGAATCCGAAGGTTCAAGTTGAGGCAGGTGGCTCGAAAGCCGACGTCCAGCTCACTCAGATCACTGACCCCGCGCGGGTGAAATCTATAGTCGAGAAATTCCGAGCGAAGTACGGTGCGGGCGACGTCAAGAAATACTACTCGAAGCTCGATGTCGCGCTTGCGGCTGAGATCCATTGATGGGTGGACGGGTGCCCCACTTAAGCTCGGTCTTGGTTTGCGTGACATTACAGGAGCACAGGCAGCCCCTGTTTACTCCCTCGCTCCCCACACGACCGACGTTTGATTCAGAGAACGTTTTTCGGTAATCTGCGTTTACACCGGAAAGGAGGTGGTCTGATGACAAGTTCTGACTGTAGTGGTAAATGCTTCAAAAGACCAGGTGAGGTGGCTGAGACTTAGAGCTGGTTGCTCTAAGCGGGGCTTTCCGGCCGAACATCGCCGAAAGCTACAGCCCGCACACTACCGGTGAGTTTGGATCGATCCCCCGGCATTTAGGTCGTGCTGGGAACCCGGAGTTGCCGTAGAGGCCACGTAGAGTGACCACCTCTTGGTCAATCCCAAACAGTCCACCGGGCGGCCCGTGCTGAGGATGGCACGGGCCGTTCTGTTTTTGGCATGTGTGGAGTGGGCGCCTCGTCCGCTGCCTAGTACGTAAACGACTGAATCTCGTTGACGCCGGAATCCGGTCCATCCACAAATCCGCTGCGGGTGCTCGGCTTCAGGGCAATATGAGCCGGAACGACATTGAACGCATTGGAGAAGCTGAACCCGTTGATGATTTCCTGCAAGTTTCCGTTGATGTCATAAACGTAGATCGTGCTTCCGCTGGGAGCAGAGCTGGAGTCGGGCTGCGCGATCAGGAACAGCTTGTTGATCGGGTCAAACTCCACATCGGCGCCGCTGAAAAACTGCTGCTCCCCGGATCCCGGCAAAACCACCGTAAATCCGCTCTGCGTGGCTAAGCTGTAAAACTCCACGCTGGCATCGTCCTCCGTGGTGGTGACAAAAATTCCGTCCGCGGCATCCACCGCGATCCCATTGATGAACCCGAATCCAGTTCCAGTAAATTCCGAAAATGTCCCTTTCACGACGTCCACCAAGCCGATCACCGGGAAGCAACCGAAGCAGCCATCGCCTCCGCCCAGGATCGCCTGGTTTGTTACCGTATCGAAAGCCATCGAGGGAACAAGACTGCCGAAATTCAGCGAGTCGGGAATCTTCACGATCGGACCAAAGGTATTCGCCGCGACATTACTCTGGAACACCCAGGGAATGAAGTTGCCGCTGTTGTCATAGGCGAACACCGCCACATTCGACGAACCCTGTGTGCGACTCAAACTCGTCGGTTCGATCAAGTGTTTGGTCCCGACTGGCGGTGTCCAGTTGCCGGTGAATTGATTGCCGCTCAGCGGATTGATCGTGTGATAGCTTCGCTGCAGATGCAGGAAGCTGACCTCGTGCTCGCGCTCGATCAGTCCGATGCTCGTTCCAACTACGCCCAACGTAATAAAGTCATCCTGAGTTTGCGTCTCCGCTAGAACCTTAAGAATGTTCCCAGTCGCCTGATCGAAGGTTTCAACCGCAGCCAGCACTTTACCGCTGGGAAGAGTCTGGGCTTCGCTCAGAACTCCTTCCGTCCCATTCTGATCGATATCGAATCCGAAAATCTGGCCACCGAACTTGCTGTGAACGAATACCGTACCCGCTGCCGCGGAATGATCAACCTGAGGCGCGCCATTTTGCCCGTAGCTCACCATGCCTGTAACCATCAGCAAAGACAAAATAAAGGCGATTTTCTCGGTCATGAAATCCTCACGAAGTGACTTTGAACGCGGAGACACGTTACCTCGGGACCGCCACGAAGGATGTCACGCATTTGTCAGCAGCTTGTAAAGTTGTGCCGAAAAGGCCAGCCCGACAAAATTCAGGGCGTGGATTTTTGGAATCCCAATTCGATGACTTCAGCTGTGTCTTTGGCCAGCGATAAGCTTCCAATCTCAGTCCGCCCGAACCAGCGAACCTCATCCACATCGCTCCCGGGACGGGGCTCGCCAGAAATTCGCCGGCAAAGGAAATCGATCAAGACGTAGTGATACAGGGTGCGCTCGTCAGCGTCGCGGAGCACGCGGTCATACACGCCAAGCAGAGTCGACGGCTCTACCTGCAAGCCGGTTTCTTCCATGGCTTCGCGGATGGCGGCCTCATGCAAGGTTTCGCCCACCTCGAGAACTCCGCCCGGAATCGACCATTCCCCCATTAAAGGAGGATGTCCGCGCTTGACCAGTAGGACCCGGTCGCCTTCGACGATAATCGCTCCGACCCCCACCAGCGGAGTCTCCGGATATTCCCGTTTCATGCCCTCCCGATTCTAAAGGAGTCAGGACTCAGGAACGGGAACCAACTCTGCCGCCGTATTTCTCATCTCCAACTTCGGCTTTCCTGTTACTTCGTGTCCTTAGTGGTTTAATACTCCTGTGGCTTTAGAAGAATACAAACGCAAACGCCGCTTTGAGGAAACACCCGAGCCTCCGCCGAAAGTAGAAAAAAAATCCAAGCACCGCTTTGTGGTTCAAAAACACCGTGCTACTCGTCTGCATTATGACTTTCGCCTGGAATTGGATGGCGTGCTGAAGTCCTGGGCCGTGCCCAAAGGCCCATCCTTGGACCCGGCCGACAAACGGCTAGCCATGCAGGTCGAGGATCATCCGGTCTCCTATTTCGATTTCGAGGGCATCATCCCGGAAGGCAACTACGGGGCAGGATGGGTGATGGTGTGGGAGGTTGGCACATGGGAACCTTTGTCGCCGAAACCGGTTGATGGAAAGTATCTGCCGGGCACCGACGCTGAAGCCCGCGCCATGCTGGAAAAGGGCGACCTGAAATTCCGTTTGCACGGCAAAAGACTAAACGGCGATTTCGCCCTGATCCACATGAAATCCCGCCGTCCGGGAACCAAAGGGACGGAGTGGCTGCTGATCAAGAAACAAGACGAGTTCGCCGAACCTGGCTACAACATCGATGAATACGATACCTCTGTGCTGAGCAAGAAAACTA
>Ga0335078_10009614_pt1 | contig 14325 bp, 8 predicted proteins | sample Lox_Sample_32_FD_206711 | JGI IMG/M metagenome (GOLD analysis project Ga0335078, IMG submission 206711) | Soil microbial communities from Loxahatchee National Wildlife Refuge, Florida, United States - Lox_Sample_3.2 | ecosystem: Environmental > Terrestrial > Soil > Wetlands | place: USA: Florida...
AATAAGAAGTCCCAACCCGTTCTGGCTGGCGTCGGGTCCGCCTACCAACACGGCCGGGCAGGTGATGCGCGCCTTCGACTTGGGTTGGGGCGGGGCCATCTGGAAGACGGTGGGCGAGCCGATTGTCAACACCACCTCGCGCTACGGCGGCATCGACCTCGGGCGCGAGAAGCTGATGGGGTTTAACAACATCGAGCTGATCTCGGACCGGACGATTGACGACAACCTGCGCGAGATCGCGGAAGTGAAGCGTCGCTATCCCAAGAACGCAGTCATCGTCTCGCTGATGGTGGAGTCCAAGCGCACGTCGTGGCATGAGATGGTGAAACGCACCGAGGCCACCGGTTGCGACGGCCTGGAGCTTAACTTCGGCTGCCCGCACGGAATGAGCGAGCGCGGCATGGGCGCCGCCGTGGGGCAAGTGCCGGAGTACACCACCATGATCACCGAGTGGGTGAAGGAAGTGGCGCGGACGCCGGTGATCGTGAAGCTCACCCCCAACGTCACCGACGTTACGCGCATCGCCTTAGCCGCCGAGCAGGGCGGAGCCGACGCCATCTCCCTCATCAATACTATCAACAGCCTCATGGGGGTCGACCTCGACACCTTTGCGCCGCGACCCACGGTGCGTGGCCAAGGGTCGCACGGTGGATACTGCGGACCGGCCGTGAAGCCGATCGCGCTCAACATGGTGTCGGCCTGTGCCAAGCGCGTAAGAATCCCGGTGAGTGGAATCGGAGGCATTGCCACCTGGCGCGACGCGGCCGAGTTCATCACCCTGGGAGCCCGGTCGGCGCAGGTCTGCACGGCCGCCATGCATTACGGCTTTCGAATCGTCGAAGACATGATCGATGGCCTCAACGGCTACCTCGACACCAAAGGCTTCGCCAAGGTCGGGGAACTCGAGGGTCGCGCCCTCGCGAGCGTGACCGATTGGGGCAATCTCGATCTCAACTACAAGATCATCGCCCGGATCGACGCCGCCAAATGCATCGGCTGCCATCTCTGCTACATTGCCTGCGAGGACGGGGCCCATCAGTGTATCGAGGAGTATCCTCAACGGAACGGGGGCCTGAGTCGAGGGCGGAAGGGGGGCCCGAACGGGGAACAGGCCGGGGGCAACGGCAACGGGGCAACGCGGGTGCCGCGTATTATCGAAGAGGAGTGCGTCGGCTGCAATCTGTGCGCGCTGGTCTGCCCGGTGGAAGGCTGCATCACCATGAAGGAAGTGGACACGGGTCAGCCGTCCGTCTCCTGGAACGAGCGGGTCCGGCGGCAGCAGCAGGAGGCAGGGGTTGCCTATACGCCTTCGCTGTGGGGAAACGACTGAAATGTAATTGGATTGGTCCGAGGCCTGGGCGCGATCCTGGCCAACTGAGGTGGGCTCACGGCTCAATTTTATCGGCCGCGATGGGCGCGCCCGACCCTCTCGGATCATTGGTGGTGGTTCTTTTGAGGTGAGACTTGGCGGGGGGAGCGGAAGGAGAAGCACGATGGGGATACCCTGCCGGAAATGCGGTTCACAAAGGACGAACTCGATCCACGGCTGGAGGGACCTTCTCGCCCGAGCCTTTGGTTACCGGGCGAAGCGGTGCCTCGGATGCTACAGGGTGAGGTGGATTCGGAAAAGCTTGACGCAAACGGAGAGAGCAGGCGGACCCTCCGACCCTCCGGAACGTTCGAGTCTGCGGGAGCAAGCCTCCACCAATGCGGTCGCTCCATCAATGGGGGTGACGCTTCCGCCCCGGAAGATCATCGATAGTGGGGACGAATCGAAGCACGGCCACAACCCGGCAATGGAGGCAGCGGTTCCGGCCCGAGAGATGAAGCCGCCGGCGGCCGTGCCGGTAGCGACGCCCCCTGCCGCGAGCGAATTCCGGGGAGCCCTGTGTTGTCCTTTCTGCGGGGCCTCCAGGGTTCAACGGTCGAGGCGCAGATCCTTCGAACGCTTGATTGGCAAGGGAAAGATGATGAGGTGCCGGATGTGTGGGAAGCGCTTCCCCCTGGAACGGGCCGAGCTGCGGGAGGTTCTCGGCTAGGAACCCATCCGAAAACCCTGGGACCGCGGGCGTCGGGCCCGTATATCCTCCATGCTGGATGAGTACCGTTATCTAGCTAGCCTACTGATCCGAAAACCGGAACCCCGAGGATGCGCGATCCCAGTCTGACCTTCCCCATGGCGACTTCATCTTGAACATGCCCAACCCAGCCTCTTCCTCGGTGACCCGGCGTATCGCCCGATCCACCACCATCGTCATGGTGAGCGTCCTGGCGAGCCGACTGCTGGGCTTCTTTCGTGAATGGACGGTAGCGCACCAGATCGGCTCCAATGCGGTCACCGACGCGTACTACGCCGCGTTCACGCTGCCCGATTTTCTGAACTACCTCGTCGCCGGCGGGTCGCTGAGCCTGACCTTCATTCCCGTCTTCGCGCAATACGTCGCCGCGCAGCGCGAGGACGAAGGCTGGCACGTCTTCTCGACGGTGATCACTTTCATGGGGGCGGCGGTCGCCGGCCTGATTCTGGTGGCGGAGGTTTACGCTCCTCTCCTGGTGACGTGGATCGCGCCCGGTTTCAACCCGGCGGAGAAGGCGCGCTTGATCTACCTCACGCGGCTCATGCTGCCGGCGCAGCTTTGCTTCTATCTCGGCGGCATTCTTAGCGCCGTGCAGTACGCCAAGGCCCAGTTCGTGGTTCCGTCGCTGGCGCCGGTGGTCTATAACCTCGGCGTCATCGCCGGCGGCGTGATGCTGTCCTCGCGCATCGGGATCACCGGCTTCGCGGTGGGGGTGCTGGCGGGAGCGCTGGCGGGAAATCTCGCCCTGCAAGTCTATGGCGCTAGCCGTGCCGGCGTGCGCTTTCGTCCCAACTTCGACCTCCGGCACCCGGGATTCAAGCTCTTCCTCAAGCTGGCGATTCCCATCATGCTGGCGCTGTCGCTCGTCTTCACCGACGACTGGATCATCCGCTGGTTCGGCAGCTATCTGGTGCCCGCGTCCATCACCTGGTTGAGCTACGCCAAGACGCTGATGCGAGTGCCGCTGGGAGTGGTGGGCCAGGCGGTCGGCGTGGCGTCGTTCCCGTTTCTGGCCCAGCTTTACTCGGAAGGGAAACTGGAGGAGTTGAACCGCACCCTCAACTCGACGCTGAAAGGCCTGCTGTTGCTGATTGTGCCGATTTCCGCGCTCAGCATCGCCCAGAGTCGTCCCCTGGTCTACCTGGTGTTCTCGCACACACGCCTGCGCGGGCCGGACTTTGACGCCACGGCGGCTACTCTCGCGCTTTTCTCGCTGGGCATGTTTGCCTGGGGCGCTCAGAACATTCTGGCGCGCGGCTTCTACGCGGCGCGCGACACCCTGACCCCCGCCGTAGCGGGCACGATCCTCACCCTGGCGAACCTGCCCGTCTACTGGCTGCTGGTGCGGCGCTTTCAACACCTCGGTCTGGCGTTGGCGAGCTCTATCGGCATCATCGTGTACACGGCCGCGCTCTTTCTGTTGCTCAACCGGCGCACCGTCAATCGCGACGCCGGCGCGATGCTGGTGTTCTTTGGCAAGATCAGCGCCGCCTCGGTCGCGGCCGGCTGGGTGTCGTTCCAGCTCGTTTCCTGGCTCGAAATGCGCGTCAACTGGAGGACCACTCACGGGGCTTTCCTGGTGCTGGTGGTGGTGAGCTTGGTGGGCTTCGCGTTGACAGTGGTTTTCGCGTGGCTGCTGCGTATCCGCGAACTGGGTCGATACCTGTCTCGGATTCGGAAGTGATAGGTGCTTTCTTACGCGAGCATCATCCGCCTCGCGCATCGGCTGCAAGTTGCGGGTGAAGGGATTGAGAACCAGGCCGAGATTCTCCAATGTGATGACGCCAAGCAGAGCCTCGTCGTTGGGCTCGCCGAGAATAACCGGGGTGTGGCCATCTCCTTGTGGCAGCGTGATGTGACATTCGGAGACTTGGCGCTCGATCCGGGTGCCCCGCTGTCGACCAGAAACTGTAAGGTCTCCCGTTGCCCCGTAGGGCCAGTGACCGTGCCTTCCACAAACACTAAGCCCATAGCGTCACCTCCACCGTCCTGCCCATGACATCGAACCCATTATATCGAACCAGGGCGCGCCGACCTGATTCACTTTCCGACGCAGAATGTGGAGAAGATGACCCCCAGCACATCTTCCACCGTGGTGGCGCCGGTGATCTCGTCGAGGGCGTGCAGCGCGTCGTAGAGGTCGAGCAGCAGCAGTTCGTGCGGGATCTGTTTCGCCGCGCCTTGGTGGGCCCGGACGAGGGCCTCAAGGCCCAGTTTCAGGAGTTGCTGGTGGCGGAGGTTGGTAATCAGCTCCCCGTCCGAGCCGGCTTGGTGCGGGCCCGCCGCCAGGTCCAGGATCTGCTCCCGCAACTCGGGCAGGCCGTCGCCGGTCAGCGCGGACGTCCACACGACACGCATGGCCCTGGAGCCGGTGGTAGTCACGACGGCCCCGTCAGTCATCGCTGCATCGCTGGCGGTGAAGGATTCGATCTCCGTCGTCGAGATCCGGCGGCCGAGGTCCGACTTGTTGCCGGCCACCAGCAGCGGCCCCAGCGGCCTCACCTTCGCCAGCAGTTTCGAGTCTTCGTCCGTCCACGGTTGCGACGCATCCACCACCAGAAGGCGCAGGTCGGAGTCCGCAATGGCCGCGAGGGTCCTCTCGATCCCCAACGTCTCTACCAGATCAGTGGTCTCCCGGACCCCAGCCGTATCCACAAAGCGCAGGGGAATGCCGCCGACGTTGGCGCTTTCGGCGACGAGATCGCGCGTGGTTCCCGGCACCGGCGTGACGAGTGCCCGCTCTTCGTTCAGGAGGCGATTGAATAAGCTCGATTTGCCTACGTTGGGACGGCCCACGATCGCCAGGCTCAGCCCCTCGCGAACGATTCTCCCGTACCCGTAGGCTTCCACCAGCTTTTCGAGGTCGGCGCGGATGCCGCCGAGACTGGCGGAGATCGTGTCCGAGTCTTCCACCGGCACGTCGTCCTCGGCGAAATCGATTCCGGCCTCGAGGCGCGCGATCAGGTCCACCAGCGCGCTCTTGTGCGGCTTCAGGCGGGCGGAGAGAGCGCCCTCCATCTGTCGTGCCGCCACGCGTGCTTGATAGAGCGTACGCGACTCGATGAGATCGCGAATGGCTTCGGCCTGCGTCAGGTCAATGCGGCCGTTGAGAAAAGCGCGCAAAGTAAACTCACCCGGTTCGGCAGTGCGCGCGCCGCGCTCCAGAGCATACTCGACGAGGTGCTGCAGGATCACGGGGGAACCGTGGCAGGAGATTTCCACCACGTCTTCGGCGGTGTAGGAGTAGGGACCAAGAAAGCAGGTCACCACCACCCGATCGAGCGCCCGGCCCGAAGCCGGATCGCAGAATTCGCCCAGCGTAGCGCGCCGGGCTTCGAGCGGAAGGGAAGGGAAGTGAACCAGGGCGGTAGCGATTTCCACCGCGCGGTCCCCGGAGAGCCGGACCACGCCCATCCCACCCCGGCCGTGGGGTGTGGCGACGGCCACGATGGTGTCTTCGGCGGACATCAAAACAGTGGCGGGTGGCTTTGAATTGCCGATTGCCGATTGCCGATTGCCGATTGAAAAAGGAAGCGCCTCGTGGACGGCCTTCAAATCGTCAATCAGCAATCGTCAATCGGCAATGGCCTATCGTCGGCGGGAGCGCGAAGGGGCGGGCGCAATCCGATCGGCCATGCCGGCGGGAAAGATCACCACCTTGCGCTCGGAGCCGAATCCCTCGCTGGCCGTGCGCACCTCGCTCCGATCGCGCAGCGCGAGGTGGACCACGCGCCGCTCGCGCGGGTTCATGGGGCCGAGCGGAAACGGGCTGCCGCTCTCCACTACGCGATCTGCCGCCACTTGCGCCATCAACCGCAGCTCCTGGATGCGCTCCTGGCGCCAACCCAGGCAATCGAAGGTGATCTTGCCGAACAGGTCCTCTTCCAGCCGCACGGCCTTCAGGACTACGTACTCGATAGCGTTCAGCAACTCGGCGTGCGCTTCCAGCAGCAGGTCCGAGTCGAGGCCGGAGAAATCGACCATCACCTCCGGCGACTCCGGGCCGTCCTCTCCCGGGGGCATCTCGCGGATCTCGAACTTCAGACTGAAGCGCCCGAACTCGATTACCTGCTTGACGAGCGACTCGATGCGGGGAAGGTATGCCGCGATCGGTTTGGCGACTTCCGAAAAAGGTTGGCTTTCCATACGGTCTCAAGCTTTGCCGGCGCCAGCCCGAGCGGTGGCCAAAGGCGCCGGCTTGGGCGGCATCATGCGATTGATTACAGTTTGCTGGGCGATCCCAACCAGATTGGCCACAAAGTAATAGAGGTTCAGCCCGCTGGCGAGACGGAAAAAGATAAAGCCCATCATCAGCGGCATCAGGAGCATCATGGTCTTCTGCTGGGGGTCCGCCGTCGGCATGGGCGTCATTCTCTGCACGACGAACATGGAGAGGATCATCAAGGTAGGCAGAATGGGAATGTTCATTCCCAGGATATGCGAAGTATCGGGCTGCGAAAGATCCGTGACCCACCAGATCCAGGGAGCGTGGCGCAACTCGATGGGAAGGTCGAGCATTCGCCAGAAGGCATACAGAATCGGCATCTGCAAGAGCATGGGCAGGCATCCGCCCAGGGGATTAATGCCGTGCTCCTGGTAGATCTTCATGACCTCCTGGTTCATTTTCTGCTTGCGCGGGTCGTTCAGTTTGTACTGTTTGTACCGGTCTTGAATCCCCTTGATGATCGGCTGCACGCGCTGCATTTCCTGGGCAGAGCGGATACTCTTGAGCTTCAGCGGAAACATGGCCATGTTGATCAGCACGGTGAGGATGACGATCGCCCAGCCCCAGTTGGCGACCCAGTGGTCGTAGATATAGCGTAAGCACAGGAACAGAGGCTTGGCGATAACGCCGAAAAACCCGAAATCCAGCAGGCCCTCGAGCGACGGCTGCATCGCGCGCAGCACGTCCAAGTCTTTCGGACCCACAAACAGACGAAAGTCGAGCGCCTTGCCCTCGGGATTCAACAGCCCGCCCTCCACCACGTTCGGGATCGTCTTGGGATTGTTCCAATTCAAGGGAGTCCAGGGTTGCCTGCCGATCCGAAAAGCATCGGCGGCCGAGTTGGGTATGAAAATCCCCGCGAAGTAACGGTCCTCGAGGCCGGCAAAGGTGAGGGGCCCGGGAAGCATCTGGTCCGCACTCAGCTTCTTTTCCGCCACCGTCTTGATGCCGTTGGTTCCCCCATAGGCGGCCTGCTCGAGGCCCTCCTGCTGCGCCACGGGAAGGGAATGATCCCCGAACCCGCCTGGCCACACGACCGCGGCAGGCAGGTTGTGCCGGCCGTCGGAAACGCTTGCCTGCACGTCCACATCGTACCCGCTGCTAAAGCTGAATTGCTTCCGCACCTCGACTTTGCCGTCACTGTATGCGAATTCCAGGGTAACGGGAGCGTTGAGCGTACCTCCCAAAGCCGGGACCGAAAGTTGGTCGGCGTCACCCTTGGCGGGCTGCCCGACTGGCAGCCGCGTAGCCTTCGTCACGTAAACTGCCGAGTTAAGCTTGGTGCTGAGGGCCTGGTCTTCGGCCAAGGTGAGGCTGAGCGGATAACCGAGGCTTTCGCACGCGGCATGATTCACCACGTCCAAGGGTTGCTCGTTGGCGTCCTTGTATTTCTTCAGGACCCAACTCCGGACCACGCCACCCTGGGTGGAGAAGGTGACGCGGTACAGGTCACCCTCCACCACGACAGTTTCGGGTGCGGTTCCTTCGATCACGGGCAGCACCGGCGCCGCGCTGGTTGTGGCGGCCGCGCCCGGCGGGCCCGGCGACTTCGCTTCCTTCTCCGCGGTGGCGGGCGCCGGGGCGGGCTGGCCCACAGTCGCGGTCTCGACCTTGGCCGGGGTCCGGGGCGGTTCCTTCACCAGCACAAAGCGCCACACCAGCAGCACTACAAATGACAACGCGAAGGCGATCAACATCCGAACTTCACGATCTTCCAAGAAAACCCTCTTTCATTGAGTGATTGTGTGATTGTGTGATCAGGCGATTGAAAGAAGCGCTCAACCGTCAGCCGTCAGCTATCAACATCACTTTTGCTAACGGCCGACAGACTGACGGGCTCTTTTCAATCACCCGATCACCCAATCACCCGATCACTCAACCGGGTCGTAGCCGAAGCTTCCTCCCGGCCGGCACCGCAGCAGACGCCGTACAGCCAATCCCACGCCCCTCTTCACCCCCCACTTCTCGATTGCCTCATAGGCATAACTCGAGCAAGACGGGATATAGCGGCAGAAGGAGGGAAACACCGGGGAGAGGCAGCTCTGATAGAAGCGAATTAGGCCGAGAGTCAGTGTCTTCATTGCCCTTGATCCCGGACCGTTTCCCGGGCCCGAGAGGCGCCCTCGGCGGGTGGCGCTTGCGGGAGCAGTCTCAGGATCTCCTTCACCAGATGTTGAAACGAAACCCGTGCCACGCCCGGGCGCGGGTTCAATACCACGTCCCAACCCCCTGCCACAGCTGCCTGGTTCAACCTGAACACCTCGCGCAGCCGCCGCTTCAGTCGGTTGCGCTGCACGGCGCTACCCAGCTTGGTCGGCGTGGTGATTCCCATGCGGGTGTGCGGCAGACCGTTGGCGTACCAGAAGGCTGTACACAATGGCGAACTTCGGCGCTGCCCCGCGTCGTAAACCCGCCGGAAATCCGCGCGGCGCAGCAGCCGAAGACCCTTGGAGAAAGTCGCCGGCGAGGGACCCTCCTTCATGGAGCCAGGCGATGACGGCCCTTCTGCCGGCGCCGCTTCAAGACGTTGCGTCCGCCGGGGGTTCTCATGCGAATGCGAAATCCGTGCGTCTTGGCTCGACGCCGGTTGTTGGGCTGAAAGGTACGCTTCAAACTTTTGGCTCCCTGATAGAAATGTCGCGATGCGCCTAAGCTATTAAGATAACCGCGCCAGCGGCGTCACGTCAAGCCGATTCTGTGCGCTTCAGTTCTCAGTTTTCAGTTTTCACTCTTCAATTAGCCTCAGCCGCCAGTTATGAGCACCCGGCACCGTCGGGACACCAGCCGCGGCCCGGGGCCTTTTGCCCACGGCTGTGCTGCTTCCGCCGTGAAGCGAGAGCTCCTGCCAGGACCGCCGAAGCCAGGAAGCAGGTTCACCTGCTGGTTCTTCATGGCGCGTTTTGAACGCCTGCCGCGGTTGAAATGGGGGTTGGAGACAATAATGAGGGCGCGCGCCCCTCAGCTTGATCATCCCGCCTACTCTTCACGATGAACCGAGTGACAAAAAAGGGCCCTGTTAATACTCCATAATTTACTTGACTTTCTGTTTACCTACTGCGATTATTCACTTGTTTGTGGTAGTCTGAAATCTCACGGGGGATCTATGAGAGAGCGTCTCCGCGAAGAGCAAAGCTCGAGATGGAGGGGAAACCGAGATCGTTGCGTCGAAGCCGAAGGCGCGGTCCGGCCGGACCTTGGGCACTCGCCACCGCCGAGACTTTCCCAGCGCTCCCCACGCTTCCCGATCGAGACGACGATCTATTATCGGAAGCAAGGTAACTCCCACTGGGAGGAAGGGCGCACGCTGGATATCAGCGAATCGGGCGTGCTGTTCGGAACCAGAAATGTCCCGGCACCGAGAACGGCCGTGGAGATGAGCTTCTCGCTGCCCGTGGGAGGTGGCAACCAAGCCGGGGGCCAGGTGATCTGCCAGGGAGAAATCGTGCGCAACGCACCTCCCACACGGTCGAGTGATATGCCTCTAGTTGCTGCCACTATTGTGAAATATCGTCTGGCCCGAAACACAACGCGACGCGAGCATTGAGCCGGCGGTTGCAATCCGCGGCTAGGCAGTGTAACCGATTGGGTACACCTGTTTAGTCGCCGCAGCACCAAAAGTTCACGCTCGGCCGGGCGGAGATACCCGTTGGGACGAGCGAAGCCGTGCTGCCTTTCATCAACCGCAGTCTGCCAAAAGGCGGTGATGAACCGCAAAGAGCGCTAGTTCCAAGCGTCCTTGTACCCCCAGCTTGTGGGATACTTCGGCGAGTTCCTGAACGACGGCTGTCCTGCTGATGGACAGCATTTGGGCGATCTCGTTGTCGGAGTAACCGCCCACGACCGCCGCCACTAGGCGCAATTCGCGCGGGGTGAGACCGGGTCTTCTCTGCGACCCTACGCTGCCGGATTCCGCCACGGGATTCCACATGGTCGTCACTTGATTTGTGCCTCCCTTAGTTGCAAATAGCGAACGCAACACTCTTAGGTGCGCCCGCCGCGTCAAAAATCCATCACTCTCCGCCTGACCCTTCCGAACTATCACCGGACCACAGCATTTGATGAACAGAAGTACGACAAGATCATTTCAAGTGCACTTATGGGCCCAAAGTGTTGAGTGTCGATGAAAACCGTCGTGCGTTCGTGCCAAGCGTATGAGGGAAAGTCAGATAGCGTTATGCCAAGCTGGCTGTTGAGGGTAGAAGAAGCGCCGACGGTAGGGAAGGCGCTATCCGAAAGGATAGCCCGTCTATCCGTCTGGGTTGACCCCAGACTGCTTGAACCGCTTCACGGGGCCACTTGGCAGCATTTTACAGGGCTTTGGAAAAAGCAGTGGAGCCGGTGCACCATTTCGGTTCGCCCCATTGCGCGCTGGGCTTCAAGCGCGGCACCTACCGTGCCTCGATTCTCCGCAAGCTGGCGGGAGAAAGAAGGAAGACTACGAGGAGCATCTGGACCTGTTTCAGGGAGGGTTCGGGCTGCTGGGCGATCAGCAGCGCAACATCCGGTGAGCCGCTGACCTCCGACCGGGCCGCGCTGCTAGGGCTTCAGAAGGTCTCACTGCTGCTGGACAGGAAGCCAGCGCGACCCCCGCCTTCGGTTGTGGCGCCGAATGTCAGATCAGCGGGGCTGAATCAGCCATCGGGACCAAGGAAGGCCAGCGATCACGCGCTTGCCCCCTGGGGCGTAGTGAAGGGGTGACGCAAGGGCGCAATGCACCGCAGACGATGAACCAGGGAGAAGGCACGATTTTCCAAATTTCGAATTACGAGTTGCGAATTTCGATTCTCCAAGACGGATCGAGGTTATACTTCAGGCCGGAGTGAGAGGGAGTGATGGGCCCCCAATCATGAATCCACGACTTATTGCCATCTCTGGTCCGCGAAAGGGCTCGACCTTTAACCTGACCGAAGCCGAGACCGCGGTTGGCCGCGACCCGGCGAACCGGGTGGTGGTTCCCGACCAAGCTCTCTCTCGCCGGCATTGCGTTATCCAAAGAAATGGCGATCGGCTCAAACTCGTGGATCTGGAGAGCCGCAACGGATCTTTCGTGAATGGCGTGCCGGTGAGAGAGCATTGGCTGGAGCACGGGGATCAGATTGAGATCGGCGAATCGGTCTTGTTCTTCCTCCTGCGCGACGAGGAAGCCGCTGCGGCCGGTCATCCCGAGGAACTCGAAGAAGCCGAGTCTTCGACACTTCGACTGCGGCGGGAGGACCTGCCCGACCTTCAGCTCCAGGAGCCGCCGGAACGTCCGTTCTCCGTTCGCAACACGCGCGATCTGAACACGCTCTTGAAGATCAGCGCGGCGATCAACACCATCCCCAAGCTTGACGATCTTCAGCGCCGGCTGCTGGAACTGGTGTTCGAAGCCATTCCTGCCGAAAGAGGAGCGATTCTTCTCGCCCGCGAGAACCAGGAGGATTTCGCTTCGATCTTCGGCCTCGACCGGATCCCTGGCATCGAGCGGCCGGCACAGGTAAGTCGCGACATCATCTTCAAGGTGATTCGAGAACGGGCGACCATTATCAGGCAAGCCGTTTCCACCGGAGCCGGCGCCGGAGAAAACGAGGGTGCAATCACCTCGGTACTGGCTGTGCCTCTTCTCGTGTTCGGGAAAGTTGTGGGAGCTCTCTACCTGGACACCAGCAACGTTGCGATCCCCTTCGACCGAGACCACCTCGAGTTGCTGACCGGCGTGGCGTCTGCCGCCGCCTTGGCGCTGGAGAGCGTCCGTCAGGCCGAGTGGTTGGAGAACGAGAACCAACGGTTGCAGACCGAGATCAACGTTGAACACAACATGGTGGGCGAGAGCCGCCCCATGCGGGAAGTTCACCAGTTCATCGCCAAGGTGGGGCCGCGGGATTCGACGGTTTTGATTCTGGGTGAAACCGGTACCGGCAAAGAGTTGGTGGCGCGCGCCCTGCATTTGAACAGTCCTCGCGCACGCCGGCCCTTCGTGGCCCTCAACTGCGCCGCCCTCATCGAGACGCTGCTGGAGAGCGAGCTCTTTGGCCACGAAAAGGGAGCGTTCACCGGCGCCTTTGCCCAGAAGAAGGGGAAGCTGGAAGTAGCCGAGGGGGGCACTCTCTTTCTGGACGAGGTGTCCGAACTCACCCCGGCGCTGCAGGCGAAGCTGCTGCGAGTGATCCAGGAACGAGAGTTCGAACGCCTGGGGGGCACGCGTACTATCCGAGCGGACATCCGGTTGATCGCGGCGACGAATCGCGACCTGGACCAAGCTGTGAGGGACGAAGCTTTTCGCCAGGACCTTTATTTCCGACTCAACGTGATCTCTCTCACCATGCCACCGCTGAGGGAGCGTCGAGACGACATCCCATTGCTGGCCGCCTACTTTGCGGCGAAATACAGCCGCCAGTGCAATCGCCACGTCATGGGCGTTTCCAGCGAGGCCCGCGCCTGCCTGATGCGTTACGAGTGGCCGGGCAACATCCGGGAATTAGAGAATGCGATCGAGCGCGCGGTGGTGATGGGCTCCACCGGTCTCATCCGTCCGGAGGACTTGCCCGCGGACATCGTCGAGGTCGAGGCGGGATCTGCTCACGACGCTGCCGTCAGTCAGTATCACCAGGTCCTTAAGGAAACAAAGAAGAGGCTGATTCTCCAGGCGGTCCAGCAGGCAGGGAACAGTTACACCGGGGCGGCGAAGTTGCTGGGCGTGCACCCCAACTATCTGCACCGGCTGATTCGCAACTTGAATCTGAAGACGGAACTGAAGAAATAGCTGCTAGTGGCCAGTGGCGAGTGGCTAGTGAAGCAAAGAAAAGACCAAGGCTGCGGCCTGTCTCTTTTCTTCATTCGCCACTCGCCACTTGCCACTAACCACTAGCCACTCTTAGAAGCTTATGTCGAGCGAACCCGCCGCGGCCGACCAACCCAAGCTGATCCGCGCGCTGGGCCTGTGGGGAGCCACGGCGATTGTGATGGGCATCATGATCGGCTCCGCCATCTTCATCGTCCCGGCGGAGATCACCCGCGAAGTGGGGAGCCCGCGTGCCGGCTTGACGGTGTGGCTGGTGTCGGGCGTGCTGAGTCTCTTCGGCGCGCTCTCCTTCGCCGAGTTGGCCGCCATGATGCCGCAAGCCGGCGGGCAGTATGTCTACCTGCGCGAGGCTTACGGTCCGCTCGTGAGCTTCCTCTGCGGCTGGATGTTTTTCCTGGTGCAGCAGTCCGGCGGCATCGCCACCCTCGCTGTCGGCCTGACGCGCTATCTTGCCAGCTTCTTCCCTTTTTCCACCTTGCAGCAGCGCGTGGCCGCTGTCGCGGTTATCATCGCGCTCACCGCCGTCAACTACCGCGGTGTGCGCCAGGGCGGTTGGGTACAATCGGTCCTGACCGGGCTGAGCGTCGGAATCGTCGTGTCGCTGATCGCTCTCGGCTACGCCTGGGTGCACGGATCGGTAGGGGGGCCAGCCTCTCTTCCGGTTCCCACCGGAGTTCACTTCTGGGGCTCTTTCGGGGTGGCGATGGTGGCCGGTTTCTGGGCCTATGAGGGGTGGAACAACGTCACGTTTGCCGGGGGAGAAGTGAAGCGGCCGGAGCGAAATCTGCCTTTGGCGCTGGCGCTGGGAACGGTCGCCGTGATCGCCATCTACATGGGCCTGAACATGGTCTATTACCACGTGCTGACGCTCCCAGAGATTGCGCAATCGCCGCGCGTGGCGGCTGACGTGGCGGCACGCATTTTGGGGCCGAAAGGCGCGCAGTTGGTGGCCCTGGCCATCATCATCGCCGTCTTCGGCAGCATCAACGGCTCCATCCTGACCGCCGCGCGCGTGTATTATACGATGGCGCAGGACGGGCTTTTCTTTGGCTGGTGCGCCACCATTCATCCCCGTTTCCGCACGCCGCATCTGGCGCTGTTAGTACAGGGTGGATGGTCCGTCCTGCTGGTTTGCTTAGCCAGCTACGAAGGACTCTTTACCTATACCGTGTTCGCGGCCTGGATTTTTTATGCGCTTACCGCTTGGGGAGTGATCGTGCTGCGGCGCAAGCGGCCGGACC
>Ga0335078_10009615_pt1 | contig 14324 bp, 11 predicted proteins | sample Lox_Sample_32_FD_206711 | JGI IMG/M metagenome (GOLD analysis project Ga0335078, IMG submission 206711) | Soil microbial communities from Loxahatchee National Wildlife Refuge, Florida, United States - Lox_Sample_3.2 | ecosystem: Environmental > Terrestrial > Soil > Wetlands | place: USA...
CGCAGGCCGTACCGCATGGCGTCGAACCTGGCCAGGTTGGACGAGCACTCGCTGGGCGCGATCAGGTAGTAGGCGGGCAGCGCGTACCTGAAGTGCGGGCAGGAGACCTCGGTGACCTTGGCGCCGAGCGACTCGAGCAGCTCGACCGCCTCGCCGAACCTGGCCAGCACGCCCGGCTGGTAGCCCTCGCCGCCCAGCTCGGTGACCACGCCGATCCGCATGCCGCTCACGTCCGCCTCGCGGGCCGCGGCGACCACCGGCGGCACCGGCGCGTCGATCGAGGTGGAGTCCATCGGGTCGTGTCCCGACATCGCCTCGTGCAGCAGGGCGGCGTCGAGCACGGTCCGGGCCAACGGTCCGGGGGTGTCGAGGGAGGACGCGAAGGCCACTACCCCGTATCTTGACGAGCCGCCGTAGGTGGGCTTGGTGCCGACGATGCCGCAGACCGCGGCGGGCTGGCGGATCGAGCCGCCGGTGTCGGTGCCGATGGCCAGCGGCGCCTCGTAGGCGGCCACCGCGGCGGACGAGCCGCCGGACGAGCCGCCGGGCACCCGGGCCAGATCCCACGGGTTGTGGCTGGGGCCGAACGCGGAGTTCTCAGTGGAGGACCCCATGGCGAACTCGTCCATGTTGGTCTTGCCGAGGATGATCGCGCCGGCCTGCCTGAGCCGCTCGACGATGGTGGCGTCATACGGCGGGTGCCAGCCGTTCAGGATGCGGCTCCCGCAGGTGGTCGGCAGGCCGCGGGTGGCGAACACGTCCTTGACCGCGACCGGGACGCCGGCCAGCGGGCTCCTGACGGTGCCCTGCTTGCGTTCCTCGTCGATGGCGGCGGCCTGCTCGAGCGCGCGGTCGGCGGCGACGTGCAGGAAGGCGTGCACGCGGTCGTCCACCGCCGCGATCCGGTCCAGGTGGGCCTGGGTGACCTCGGTCGCGGACACCGTCTGGTCGGCCAGCGCGGCGGACAGCTCGGCCGCGGTCATGCGGGTGAGCTCGCTTGACATGGCGTTCTAATCCTCCCCCAGGATCCGCGGGACCTTGAACCGCTGCTGCTCGACGGCGGGCGCCTGGTCGAGGGCTTCGGCCGGGGTCAGGCACGGAGCCGGCTCGTCGTCGCGGAACACGTTGGTCAGGCCGGTCGCGTGCGACGTCGGCGGGATGCCCTCGGCGGCGACCTCCTGGACCTGCTCGACGGCCGTGATGATCTGGCCCAGCTGAGGCGCGAGATGGTCGAGTTCGGCGTCGGTGAGCGCGATCCTGGACAGCCGCGCCAGGTGCGCGACCTCGTCACGGGTAATGGGCATGCACGCGATTCTAGGGGCGATCAGGCGGCGGGCTGTAAGCAATAAGGCCGGGAGCGGTGATTGGTGGCGTAGCGGTTCGTCATAGCGGTTTGGTAAGGAGGAATGATGCGATACCTGCTGCTGATCCGGGGGGACGAGAGCGCCGCGGCGCATCCGGCCGCGACCTACGGGACCATCGAGGTCCGCGAGCTGTGGCCGCCGCTGTGATGGCTGACGTCAAGGCGGTAAGGGAGGCAGTCGACGCGGTGTTCCGGGAGGAGTGGGGCCGGGTCGTGGCCACGCTCATCCGGGTGACCGGCGACTGGGACCTGGCCGAGGAGGTCGCCCAGGACGCCTTCGCCATGGCCCTGCAGCGCTGGCCTGCCGACGGGATCCCGCGGCGGCCGGGGGCGTGGCTGACCACGGCGGCCCGCAACCGCGCCATCGACGTGCTGCGCCGCCGGGCGGTCGGGGCGGCCAAGCTCCGCGAGGTCGCCGCGCTGACACCACCGGACTCCGATCCGGGTTCGGCGTTCGAGCCGGAGACCGACCACAGCGGCGTCCCGGACGACCGGCTGCGGCTGATGTTCACCTGCTGCCATCCGGCGCTGTCGCTCGAGGCCCGGGTCGCCCTGACCCTGCGCACGCTGGCCGGGCTGACCACGGCGGAGATCGCCCGGGCGTTCCTGGCCAGCGAGGCGACCATGGCCAAGCGGCTGGTCCGGGCCAAGCAGAAGATCGCCAAGGCCGGGATCCCCTACCGGGTGCCGCCCGCGCACCTGCTGCCGGAACGCCTGCCGGGTGTGCTCGGTGTGCTCTACCTGCTGTTCAACGAGGGCTATTCGGCCTCGGCCGGCGCGGACCTGATCCGGCAGAACCTCAGCGCGGAGGCCATCCGCCTGGCCCGCGTGCTGGACCGGCTGATGCCGGCCGAACCGGAGGCCGCGGGCCTGCTGGCGCTGATGCTGATGCACGACGCGCGCCGGGCGGCCCGGCTGGACGCCGACGGCGAGATCGTCACCCTGGAAGACCAGGATCGCGGCGAGTGGGACGCCCCCGAGGTCAGCGAGGGCGTCGCGGTGCTCGAGGCGGCGTTGCGGCGGGGACGGCCGGGTCCCTATCAGGTGCAGGCGGCCATCGCCGCCTGCCACGTCACCGCGGCCCGCGCGGCGGACACCGACTGGGCTCAGATCGCCCGCCTGTACGGCCAGCTGGCGCGGTTCCTGCCGACGCCGGTGGTCGAGCTCAACCGCGCCGTCGCGGTGGGCATGGCCGACGGTCCGGAGGCCGGGCTATCGCTGGTCAGCGCGCTGGAGGCGTCCGGCCAGCTGACCGGTTACCACCTGCTGCCGGCCACCAAGGCGGACATGTACCGCCGCCTGGGACGCGCGGATGAGGCGGCCGCCTGCTACCGGCAGGCGCTGGAACTGGCCAGCACCGATGCGGAACGGCGCTACCTCGGGCGCCGGCTGGCCGAAACTAATTCCGGTTGAAACGTCCATTTCCGCGTCGGCCCGGTCGTCGCTGGCACGTAGACCCTTCGTCACGAGGAGACGCGACAGCGATGGACACCATCAGGGACATGAGGGCCCAGCGCGCCGAACTGGCCGGGGTCCTAGCCGGCCTGCCCGGGCCGAGCTGGGACGAGCCGACGCGAGCCCAGCGCCCGGTTCACCCGGCCGGGGTAACCCCCTCGGGACCCTGGGCGAGGAGGGTCTGGAAGGCGGCCTCGTCCAGGATGGGCACGCCGAGCTCGACCGCCTTGTCGTACTTGGAGCCGGCGTTCTCGCCCGCGACCACGAAGCTGGTCTTCTTCGACACCGACGAGGTCACCTTGCCGCCGGCCTGGCGGATCGCCTCGCCCGCCTTGTCCCGGCTCATCCCGGCCAGCGTGCCGGTGACGACCACGGACACGCCGGCCAGCAGGCGGGCGGCCGCCCGGTTCGGGTCCCAGTCCGGGTCCTCGAGCCGCACCCCGGCGTCCCGCCACTTGGCCACGATCGCCTGGTGCCAGTCGACGGCGAACCACTCGCGCAGCGACTCCGCGATGGTCGGCCCGACCCCGTCCACCGCGGCCAGCGCGTCCACGCTGGCGGCTTCGATGTTGTCCAGCGAGCCGAACTCGCTGGCCAGCGCGCGCGCCGCCGTCGGCCCGACGTGCCGGATGGACAGTGCGACCAGGATGCGCCACAGCGGCCTGGTCCGCGCCTGCTCCAGGTTGGCCAGCAGCCGGGTCGCGTTGGCGCTCAGCGTGCCCTGCTTGACCATGAAGAACTGGCAGGTCTCGAGCTTGTCCGCGGTCAGCGCGAACACGTCGCCCTCGTCGGTGACCAGGCCGCAGTCGAGCAGCGCGGCGACCGCCTCCCAGCCGAGCACCTCGATGTCGAAGGCACCCCGGCCGGCCAGGTGGAACAGCCGCTCGCGGAGCTGGGCCGGGCAGGACCGGCTGTTCGGGCAGCGCCAGTCGACCTCGTCCTCCTCCTTGGCCAGCGCGGTGCCGCAGGACGGGCAGGCGGTGGGGAAGCTGAACTCGCGCTCGTCGCCGGTGCGCAGGTCGGCGACCGGCCCGAGGACCTCGGGGATGACGTCGCCGGCCTTGCGCAGGATGACCATGTCGCCGATGAGCACGCCCTTGCGCTTGACCTCGTCCGCGTTGTGCAAGGTGGCCCGGTCGACCGTGGACCCGCTCACCTTGACCGGCTCCATCACGGCGAACGGGGTGACCCGGCCGGTGCGGCCGACGTTCACCTGGATGTCGCGCAGCCGGGTGGTCACCTCCTCCGGCGGGTACTTGAAGGCGATGGCCCACCGCGGCGCCCGGCTGGTCGAGCCGAGCTGACGCTGCAGCGCGATCTGGTCCAGCTTCACCACGACGCCGTCGATCTCGTACGGCGTGTCGTGCCGGTGCTCGCCGTAGCGGGCGATGTACTCGCGCACCCCGTCCATGTCCGGGACGACCTGGTACAGGCGGCTGACCGGCAGGCCCCATTCGCTCAGCCGCTCGTACCAGCCGGACTGCGTGTCCGGCGCGCCTTCCAGGTGACCTTCCTCGCCGGGCCCGGCCGCCGCGCCGGTGATGCCCGTGTCGCCCGCGGAGCCCTCGACCCGGCCGATGCCGTGCATGATGGCGTCCAGCGCCCGGGACGCGGTGATCCGCGGGTCCTTCTGCCGTAGCGAGCCGGCCGCCGAGTTCCGCGGGTTGGCGAACGCGGGCCTGCCCGCGTCGATCAGCGACTCGTTCAGCTTGCCGAACGCCTCGACCGGCATGAACACCTCGCCCCTGACCTCGAGGGTAGCCGGGTGCCCGGAGCCGGCGAGCCGGGCCGGGATGGAGGAGATGGTCCGGATGTTCGGCGTCACGTCCTCGCCGGTCCGCCCGTCGCCCCGGGTGGCCGCCTGGACCAGCGCGCCGTCCCGGTAGACCAGGTCGATCGCCAGCCCGTCGATCTTCAGCTCGCACAGGTAAGGGCCGGTGCCGCCGAGCCGGCTGACCCGGTCCGCCCAGCCGCCGAGGTCCTCGTCGGTGAACACGTTGTCCAGGCTGAGCAGCCGCTCCAGGTGCTCGACCGGGGTGAACAGCGTGGAGATCGACCCGTGCACGGTCTGCGTCGGCGAGTCCGGCGTGCGCAGCTCCGGGTACTGCTCCTCCAGCGCGCGCAGCTCGCGCATCTTGGTGTCGTAGTCGATGTCGGAGATCGTGGGCGAGTCCAGGATGTAGTACCGGTGATCGGCCTCGGTGATCTCCAGGCTGAGGTCGGCGTGCCGCTTGCGCGCCTCGGCCGGCGGCTCCGGGCGTTCGGCGTTCGTGTCGCTCATCTTTGCTCGTCCCCCGTTTCCTCGATCAGCTCGGCCAGCATGCTTCCCGCCTCCCGGCACCGCGTCAACGCGGCGCGCGCCTGATCGGGGGACGCGCCGGCCAGCCCGCAGGCCGGCGTAATCACGGCCTGCTCCGGGCACGTTTCCAGCGGCCGACCGAGTCGGCGCCACAGCCGGATGACCCGTTCGGCCGCCTGCCTGGCCCCGGCGCTGCCGTCGCCCGGGCCGGTCGGGCCCTCCGTCGGGCGTGCCGTCCCGGTGTCCGGGTCTTGCACGGCCGGCATGACCCCCGTCAGCAGCCCCAGGCCGGCCTCGGCGGCCTCGGCCACCGCGTCCTCTTCGCCCCGCCGTAGCTGGCTGAGGTCGAAGGACAGGGCATTAGCCCCCGCCGTCCTGATGAGGCCGAACGGGACGGCCGTCGAGCAGCTGTGTACCACTGTGTACTTCCCGGTGCTGGCGATGACCTGGGCCAGCCGCTCTCGCAGGATTTCGGCCTCGACGGGGCGCAGTCGCGACAGGCCGCTCGCCGTGGGAACCTCGCCTCCGGCCACGGCGGCCAGGGCCGGCTCGTCGAACTGGACGACCAGCTGAGCGCCGGGCACGCGCTTAGCCACCTCGGCTACGTGGGCCGCGGCGCCCTCGGCCAGCGAGGCGGTCAGGTCGGCCACCGCGCCGGGATCGGCGATGGCCACGTTGAGCGTGCGCGGCAGCTCCAGCGTGGCCGCCAGCGTCCAGGGGCCGCACAGCTGGACCTTGAGCGGCCCGCGGAAGCCGTCCAGCACCTCCTCCATGACGTCCAGGTCGGAGGAGAGCATGGTCTTGGCCCGGGCCAGGTCCCGGCCGGGATGTTCGGCCAGCCGCCAGCCGCGCGGCGTGACCTCGACCGGGATCTCGACCAGCAGCGCGGCGGTGCGGCCGGTGAGGTCCGCTCCCGGCCCGCGATCGGGCAGCTCGGGCAGGTACGGGAAGTCCGGCAGCTCACCGGCGACGACGCGCATCGCCTCGGCCGGGCTGGTCCCGGGCATCGAGCCGATCCCGGTCGCGCTCCCGGCCGGCCAGGGAAAGGCCGGCCCGTTATCATCAGTAGGCACACGTCGAGCTTAGGACGGCCGGGTGACTAACCGCTCGGCGAGGAAAGGCTCCTCTATAAGAAGGGAACGTCCGGCGACTTCCTTGGCCCAGGCGGACGGTTCTTCTGGGGTCGCGGCGCCCGGGCAGATGGCCGCCCGGCGCACCGCGGCCAGGTAGGCGCGGTCCTGGTCACCGGCCGCCGACCAGTCGTCGGCGCAACGTCCCCAGGCATCGGCAGCCAGCCTGACCCACTCCGCGTCGGCCAGGCCGCAGACCTGCCGGACCGCGCTCAGCGCGGTCTGGGCCCAGCGCATCGCCCGGCGGATGTGGTGGAGCTGGCTGCTCGACACGGGACGGGCAACGTCTTCGACGACCTCCACCCATGTGCTTGATAGCGGAGTCCGTTCCCGGATCTCGGCCTGTACCCGCAAGTCTCCCAGGCTGACGAACGGCGCGGTACCGATGACGGTGCGGTTCCCGGGGTCCACGAGGCGGGCGTGACAGCGCGCGACCATCTGGCGGTCGGCGCCGGGTACGAGCCTCGCCTCGACCAGGATGCCGTCCTTCTCTGTCCGGATCGTCAGCTCGTCGTCGGGCCATACGGCGTGCTGAAAGGTTCCGGGAGGAATGAGGTGCGGGTCGAGCCATCCCGGCGGGCCGTTACTCGTACTGGCGTGCCGAGCGTCCGCGGCGGCGACGTCCGGCATGGCTAGCGACCGGCTCCGCCGGCGATGCGCGATGGCCGCCGCGTCGCGGCGCGCCTCCGCGTCCGCCCGCGTGGCGAGCCCGGCCTGCCGGGCCAGATGGGCCGCCTCGACCGCCCAGAGCGGGGAGTCTGCGACGGGACTGGTGAACCTGACGGCATCGAGCCGGGCCAGCCTCGACATGGCCGCCACGAGCTGAGGTTCGGCCACTACAGTGAGCGGATCCCCATTGCTGCTCGGCGCTCGCTGGACGGCTGCGCACGCCCTGGCCCCGAATAGGCCGGCCACGGCCGCCAGGGCGGGCTCACCGGCTTCGATGAAGACCTTGGACAGCCGGCCGTCCGCGCAGTCGAAGAACAGCTCGATGCCGTCGGCGAGGCTCAAGGCCGCCTCGCCCGCGGGCCCGCAGGGAAGACCTTCCAGCACGACCTGACCGACGTCCTCGTCATAGGTCAGGGTCAGCGTGCGATCGTACGTCACGGGAACAGCTCCCCCGGCCGCGCTCACCGCTGCCTCCTTCGTCCGGTTCAAGACGCGATCAGGTCCCGGGGCAGAACTACCTGGAGGAGCAGCTGAATGTCGGCGCGGGCCCGGCTGACCCGCTGGTACAGGGCATCATGGGCCAGCCCGGGCTCGTCCCACAGCTGCGGGTACTCCGACCGCAGGACCGCGTTCCAGTCCGCCATCGTGACCTGTCCCTCGAAGAGCAGGCGCAATATCGTTCCAGCGGCCGCCAGGATGATGCGCCGGTAGCGGCGGGGATCACCCGAGCGGGCCGGGACCATCGCCATCAGCTTGGCCCGATCACGCTCGAGCCGGGTGAGCGCGGCCTCGGCGAGCAGGCGCCGATGTGCCTCGTCGGCGACGGAGGCCGGCGGGGACGTGCCTGACGACGAATGGCCCTGGCGGCTATCCGCGATCGCGGCGATGTCCCCGGCCGGTATCGGCGCTGAGAGGGTGAGCTGACGGTTAATCGCGTGGATGAGCGACTTGCAGAAGAAGGCCCGCAGGTCCTCGATGGCCTCGGGGTTCCGCGTCTGGGCCACGGCGCGGAACGTCTCCTGCAGGGCGTCCTCGGCGAGCTCGTGGCATCGCGCGCGCCGCTCGGCGAGCCTGCGGATCGCCGGATCCTGGACTAGCTTGGCGAGATCGTCAAGCAATCCCATGGCTCCCCCTCGGACAGGACGTGGCGCCGGTGGCCGGCCGCGAGATCAGTTCTTGTTCGGTAGGCACCCATCGCGCTTCCTCTTCTCCTGCTGCGAGCGGCAAACGCCGCTGAGTCGTCGGGGACTGGGCTGCGGTCTGGCCGAATTTCCGGCTCCGCGTGTGCGCGGCGGGCTGCGCGTGCGCCTCCTGATGCGGTACGGTGGCTCTGGTTCAAGCCAGACAGTGGTGTCATACCAACCTCTTGCGTGTCCTTCCTTTAGGGTAACCTAAACCTAGGTGTCAGGCCAGAGATTCTGGTTATTGGCATGAGAAGTTTCCGTGAAAGATGCAGGGCGTCGGCACCGCGTCTGGGCTGAACGTCCAAGCAAGGAGTTAACGATCATGGCTGGGCCGATATACAAGGAGATAGCGGACCATCTGGGCCGCAGGATCAGCTCGGGTGAGCTGGAACAGGGAAGTCAGCTGCCCACGGAAGACGAGCTCATCGAGGAGTACCACGCCTCCCGCAACACCATCCGCGGCGCGCTCAGGGAACTGTCGGGCCGGGGGCTGGTGTACACACTGCACGGCAAGGGGACCTTCGTCACCGAAGACGTTCCGCCCATCGTCACCACGCTCACGACGGATCCGGAATCCGGCGGCGGGGGCGGCGAGGGTCGGGTCTATACCGCGGAGGTGGCCGCCAGCGGCCGGAAGGCTACCACGAGTGAACCGGTGGTGGGGGTACAGAAGGCCAATCCGGCTGTGGCCGACGCCCTGCGGATCCCGGAGGGGTCCGATGTCATCTTCCGCCACGAGGAGCGCATGGTGGATGGACGACCGTGGTCGCTGCAGACCTCGTTCTATCCCCGGTCCCTAGCGGACCGGGCGCCGCGACTCCTGGAGACGGACGACATCAGCGACGGCGCCGTGACGTACCTGCGTAGCCTCGGCATCAAGCAGGCTGGATACCGGGACTCTATAGAAGTAAGGAAGCCGAACCCGACGGAGACGGAATTCTTCCGTATTCCCTCTGACGGGAGCGTCGAGGTGACGCAAATTTACCGCGTCGCTTTCGACCAGCACGAGAACCGGGTCAGGCTAACGATCACTGTATACCGAGCCGATAGAAACCGGTTCATCATCATCGTGGGAGACGTTCCCACTAGCGAGGGCTTGCTGCCCGCGAACAGGGGGGAAAGTGACCAGAATGGTTCCAGGGGCTCGGCCTGATGCCCTGGAGGTCCGCTTGTCATGACGTCCTCAACCTTGGAGAGTGCCGACCGCACCGGGGTTTCGGACTCCACCGGCAATCTTTCCGGCTCCGAAGAGCCTGCAGACGGCTTTTCGGAGCCGGAAAGAATATCTGTAGCAACAAGACTTGTCCGACATGTCCGCCGGTCGGATTCGCGATCCGCATGGCAGGTACTTGCTCAGCGTGACTTCCGCCGTTACTTTCTCGGCAGCCTGATATCAAACCTCGGCACATGGCTGCAGAGCACCGCTCAGGTCCTGATTGCCTACCGGGTCACGCATTCCGTCTTCATGGTAGGCCTGATCGCTTCCGCCCAGTTCGCCGGGATGATGGTAAGCCCGTGGGCGCCAGTTCTGGCGGACCGGCTCAGCCCTAGAGCGGTCCTAGTCGGTACCCAGGGCTTTTCGGCTCTCATCGCGGGCCTGATGGCATGGCGTTACCACGACGGACTGCTCGGAGTACACACGCTGCTCGTTGGCGCCCTCGGCCTCGGCTTCGCGTTCGCCCTGGCCCTCCCGGTTCAGACCGCCCTGGTACCCGCGCTTGTACGCGAAGAGGATGCCGCGGACGCCATCAAGATGAACTCGGTATGCTACAACGCTGGCCGGGCATTGGCACCGGCCCTATGCGTGCCCGTGATCATCTTCATAGGACCAGATCTGATTTTCGCTCTCAACGGTCTCTCGTTCGTGATCTTCGTGATCATCCTGTGCAACCTGCCCCACCTAGCGCGCACCACGAGTTCCGCCCCCGCCGACGACACGTCCGCCACGCGTCCCCGCGCTCGCGTGAGGGATGGCTTTAAAGCAGCCCTGATGCGTCGTCGGCTCTTGCTCTTGCTAGCCATCGTGGCAGCGGTGACCCTCGCCGACGACCCTATCCTGGTACTCAGCCCCGCCGTGGCGGCCAGGTTGCACATGTCCAGTGCGTCGGCAGGTTATTTCATCGCGGCGCTCGGCTGGGGGTCTGTACTCGGATCGCTGCCGCCGACCTCGGTCAGAGGTAATACCGCGCAGCACGCATCCAGGCGCGCTGCGATTTCCCTTCTCGTTCTCGGCGGGTCCATGGTCGTGTTCGCGGCGGGATTCTGGTCCCCGGCCAGCCTGATCGCGGCTAGCGTGGCAGGGGCAGCTGCGCTGTACAGCGGGACCGCTGCTCAGACCGCTCTGCTGAGGCACCAGCAGAGCACCGGCGCGGACGTTGCCAGCGTGGCCGGCGTGGCAGCATTGTGGGCTATCGCCTGGGCCGGAACGAAACCATTCGCCTCCTTGCTCGACGGCTGGCTGGCCGTCCACATCGGCATTGTGGTCACAGGTATTGTGCTCATCTTGCCTGCGGTCAGCATTGCTCTATGCGAACTCAATCTTTCGGATGACGTAAAAAGAACCATTAATGATTGGGGCGAGCGGACCGCTTGCCGCATAGTTCAGTTCATCGGAAAATTGGGACGTTGGTGGCGCTGGCGGCCGCGGTCGACGGCGGCGCGGAGCGGTGTCGGCTCGCAGATGCGGGTGTGGTCAGGCGGCTGGCCTGCCCGTGAGTTCGAGGACGGTGTCAACGCCTCAGGCCGCGGGTATGTCCTTCCACAGGATGCGGCCGTCGTCCTCGCGATGCTCCTCGAGCTTGCCATCCAGCGCCTCGGTTATCGCCCGGCAGGACTTGATCTCCGGCGTGAAGATCGCGTCGGAGATATTGATCAGCGCCCGCTCCAGCAGCCTTCCCAGCTGTGCCCAAAGCCGGGTCCGCTCGCGATTCAGGGGCGCGCGCAGCCGGGCGAACTCCCGCCGCCGGTTTTCCGGCGGCAGCTCGAACGACCGGCGCAGCCTGCCGCCCTTGGTCAGCTTGGCCAGCCACAACGCGTCCTTCCTGTGGGCTTGGGCCCAGCCCGCTACATTGCTGGCATGGCGGGTGCCCTCCAGCAGCACCTTCAGCCCGGCTGCCGCCAAGATCACGAACCTGATCCGCTAGGAGTCGTTGGTCGATTCCAGCATGACCATCTGGATCCGCTGAGTCCGCAGGTCATCACTCAGCTCTACGATCGCGGCCGCGACGACCCCCTCGTACGCCTGCTCCTGCTCCTGTTCTTGCTCCTGCTCGGGGACTTCTTGCGGTTTCTGCATGATTCGGAGCACCATCTGGATGCTCATGCCGCTGACAGCGCGGGCTGCCCGGGGGACCCGGTCGGGAACGGCAATCTGACCGGCGTGCTCATAGCCGCAATGCGTGACCTATCAAGGTCAGGACCCGACCCCCTGACTATTGGGCGGACTCAGCTTTCAGGAACGGTCGACCCCTACAACGGGCAGCCTGTACCAGGCCGGAATTTTGCGTCCGAGTGACGTCCCCAGGGAACCGATGGCTATTGAGATCGTCGGCTCTGGCCGACCTAGTCCGGAACGTCCGCCGCTGCCGGATGAGGGGCGACGGCAACGGACGCACTGCCCGCTGCACGCCCCGTAGACGAGGGTGGCCGCATCGTGGCGATAGGCGCGTAGAGACAGTTGCTCGCCGTTCCGGGCCGGACGGCGAGTGCCGACGGGGCACTGGACTTGTCGAGCATGCCGCTGGGTAAATGCCCGACCAGGGTCGTGACATCCTGTCCACTAACCGCGAGGAGGGTTTCTTCTCCGCAGGCGCCACGGCCCGTGCTCACGCAACGAAGTCATCCCTGATCACCACGGACGCGTCCGGTCCTGCTGTCAAAAACGCGAGTTTTTTACGATTGTTTCCTGTAGCGCACGCGTTACGACCGTCGCGAGGCGGTGATACTTGCAGTGAAGGTGCCATGAAGGAGGTGCGCAATGGCAAAGCGCTACGGCCGGCCGTCCCCGCAGTACCGGTACGAGCACTACGACCCCCGGATGTCCTCGATGTAGGAGGGCGATGGTCGTGCTGCTAAGCGCGTGCCTTCAGCGTGGAAGGCCGTGATCTGGTCTCTCACCACGCCGCGACCGGATCGCACAGCGGACGCATAACGCCTGTTGCCTGGACGGCGGAGGCGGGCAGCGTTCTGTGCGTACGCAGTTTGCTCGAGGTGACCGGGCGGGATCACCGGGGTGGGCGGTTCGTCCAGCCTGGACGATCTGCGGTGATCCCGCGTTAGCCGACTGATAGATCGGGCCACTCAGACGCGTCCGACATGTTCCCATTACAGCTTTTACAGGACGAGTTTGACAATGCGGCCTGGATTCAACTGGACTACGTTTGATCTGACCAGCCAGCTTCCCCCGAATTGGCATAAGAACATCATCGAGACGGCAGCCGACGCCGATATAAGAGAGTTTCCGCGTACGCCGATCCTGTCACGCGAAGCGGCGGACGTATCGCATATCCGGCGCGGCCGGGTACACGCTGACCGGGTACAAAAGGCCCTGCCCTGGCTGTACCAGATGTACCGGAACGATTTTCTCGAATTCGCCAGGCTCGCCAGGGCCGAGGAGACGGTCGAGCCGGCCCGCGATGATCGCTACGGCATTGTCCTCAACGTTCAGCGCGGGACCACGATGCGGTTCGAGTTCCATGTGGATTCCAACCCGCTGACCGGCCTGCTTTTCTGCACCAACCATCGGGAGGGTGGAGAGCTGGTCTTCGCGCACGATAAAGATGCCGCCGACGTCGACGCGGTGGGGCAGGATTGCTCGGTGATTCGCCCTCACGCGGGCCACATGATCTTCTTCGACGGCAGGGATTACCCGCACTATGCGCGTCCGCTCAGGTCCGAGTCGGACGCGAGAGTAGTCGCGGTGATGAATTTCTACACCGAGTCCTGCCCGGAGTCGACCCGGCCGCCGGAACTGAACCGGCACCGGTTCGGCGATGCTTAGGAGTCCCAGATCACATCATCGTGGATATCTAGGTCCCTGATGGGGGCCCTGGCAATCCACGATAACGGGCACCGTGTCTGCAGTGACGGGTGATGCGCGCACCCGGACCAAGGGCCTGCCGGGGCCTTTTTTCCTGCGGCTCTTCAGGAAGACACCGGTATGTCCGGTCGGACCGGCTCGGTGGTGGCCGAGGTGGCGCTGATGGTGGCGCTGCCGAGGACGGTGTCGCCGTCGTAGAGGACGGCGGCCTGGCCCTTGGCTACGGCGCGGGCGGGGTGGGGCAGGCGGATGCGGACCTCGTCGCCGTCCGGCCAGGCGGTGCAGGCGTGGACTTCGCCGTGGGCGCGGAGCTGGACCAGGCAGTCGCGGGGCGAGTCTGGGGGCGGGCAGCCGGTCCAGACGGGGCGGGTCGCGATGATCTCGGTGACGTCGAGGCCCTCGGCGGGGCCGACGGTGACCGTCCTGGTCACCGGCTCGATGTCGAGGACGTAGCGGGGCTTGCCGTCGCCGGCGGGGGTGCCGACCCGCAGGCCCCGGCGCTGGCCGACGGTGAAGGCGTAGGCGCCGTCGTGCTCGCCGAGGACGGCACCCGACTGGTCGACGATCCGGCCGGGGGCCTGGCCCAGCTGACGCGCCAGGAAGCCCTTGGTGTCACCGTCGGCGATGAAGCAGACGTCGTGGCTGTCCGGCTTGTCCGCGACCGCGAGGCCGCGCCGCGCGGCCTCGGCGCGGACCTCGGCCTTGGGCGTGTCACCGAGCGGGAACATGGCGTGGGCGATCTGCTCGGAGGTGAGCACGGCCAGCACGTAGGACTGGTCCTTGCCGGAATCCGCGGCCCGGCGCAGCACGCCGTCACGGATCCGCGCGTAGTGGCCGGTGCAGACCGCATCGAAGCCGAGGGCCAGCGCGCGGTCGAGCACCGCGGCGAACTTGATCTTCTCGTTGCAGCGCAGGCACGGGTTCGGGGTGCGGCCGGCGGCGTACTCCGCGACGAAATCCGTTACCACGTCACGATGGAATCGGTCGGCCATGTCCCAGACGTAGAAGGGAATCCCGATGACGTCGGCGGCCCGCCGCGCGTCCCGGGCGTCCTCCAGCGTGCAGCAGCCGCGCGCCCCGGTCCGGTAGGACGACGGATTACGGGACAACGCCAGATGGACGCCGGTCACCTCGTGACCCGCGTCCACCGCACGAGCCGCGGCTGTCGCGGAGTCCACCCCGCCCG
>Ga0335078_10009616_pt1 | contig 14323 bp, 11 predicted proteins | sample Lox_Sample_32_FD_206711 | JGI IMG/M metagenome (GOLD analysis project Ga0335078, IMG submission 206711) | Soil microbial communities from Loxahatchee National Wildlife Refuge, Florida, United States - Lox_Sample_3.2 | ecosystem: Environmental > Terrestrial > Soil > Wetlands | place: USA...
ATTTCGCTCGGCCTTTCGGTTCTGACCTATTTGTTCATCCTGTCCGACGTCGATCCGAAGATGGTAGGCCTGAAGCTCTTCACCAGCCTCGACCGCTTCGAGATCATGGCGATCCCGTTCTTCATCCTTGCCGGCAATTTTCTCACCACCGGCGGCGTCGCCCGCCGCATGATCGATTTCGCCACCTCGCTGATCGGGCATTGGTACGGCGGTCTTGGCCTTGCCGGTGTCGTTGCCTGCGCGCTGTTTGCTGCGCTCTCCGGCTCGTCGGTGGCGACGGTCGTCGGTATCGGCTCGATCATGTTGCCGGCGCTGCTGCAAAACGGCTACCCGCCGCGCTTCGGCGCCGGCGTCATCGCCACATCCGGAGCACTCGGCATTCTGTTTCCGCCCTCGGTTAATCTCGTGATCTACGCGGTCGCGACCAGCGGCATGCAGCCGCGCGGACCCGATGGCGCGGTCGTCGATTCCGCCTCGGTTGGCCAGTTGTTCATGGCCGGCGTCGTTCCCGGCCTGATCCTTGCCACCATGCTCGGCGCGACGACTTGGTTTCGCGCCTGGCGCAAAGATTATCCGCGCATGGCGCGCGCCAGCTGGTCCGAATGCTGGCGCGCCTTTCGCGAGAGTTTTTGGGGGCTGTTCCTCATCGTTTTGGTGCTTGGCGGCATTTATTCGGGCCTGTTCACGCCGACCGAAGCCGCCGCCGTTGCTGCGGTCTATGCGTTCGTCATCGCGGTGTTCGTCTACAAGGGATTGAAGCTCAGCGAAGTTCCGGCGGTGCTGCTCAAGGCCGCGTCGATGAGCGCGATGATCCTCTACATCATCACCAACGCGGCGGTGTTCTCCTGGCTTTTGACCTCGGAGCAGATTCCGCAATCCATGGCCGGATGGATGACCGCACAAGGGTTCGGCATGATCGCGTTCCTTCTGGTCACCAACATCGTGCTGCTGGCGGCCGGCAACTTCATGGATCCAGCGGCGATCGTTCTGATCATGGCGCCGATCCTGTTTCCGATGGGAGCTGCGCTCGGCGTCAACGCGGTTCATCTCGGCATTCTGATGGCGGTGAACATGGAAGTCGGCCTGTGTCACCCTCCAGTCGGGCTCAACCTCTATGTCGCCTCCGGCATCACCGGCATGGGCATTGCCGAACTGACGGTGGCGGTGCTGCCGTGGCTCGCGACCATGCTGATTTTTCTGGCGATGGTAACTTACATCCCCGCACTGTCGCTGTGGCTGCCGCATTTGTTAGGCATGCTGTAGCCCGTCGCCGTGACCGATGTTCGCCCACCGATCGACATCGTCGCCAACCTCTGGCAACTCACCGGCGGCGATGATGCGGCGCTTGATAATCTGAAACTGTCGGGCAGCGATCCCGCGCTGCCGTCGTCATTCCGCGTCGGCACTGCGGCTCAGGCCAGCATCGCCGCCGCGGGTTTGGCTGCGGCCGAGTTGCGGCATGACGCGGGCGCAGCGCGGCAACGAGTCAGCGTCGACATGCGCCACGCCGCGGTCGAATTTCGCAGCGAGCATTGTCTGACCATCAACGGCGAAGCGCCGGCGAACTATAGCGATCCGCTGTTTCGCGCCTACCGCACCCGTGATGGCGGCTTTGTGCGGCTGCACATGAATTTTCCGCATCATCGCGACGCGGTCCTCAAGCTGCTCGGCTGTGCGCCGACGCGCGAGGCCATCGAGAGCGCGCTCGGCAAATGGGAGGCCGTCGCCTTCGAGACCGAGGCTTACCGACGCGGCTGCGTCGTGGCCGCGATGCGCACGCCGGAGCAATGGGCGCAACATCAGCAGGCGGCGGCGATTGCCGCCGTGCCGGCAGTGCGGATCAAGAAGATCGGCGAAGCGCCGGCTCGGCCGCTGCCGCGCGGGCCGCGGCCGCTGTCCGGTCTTCGCGTGCTTGACCTGACCCGCATCATCGCCGGTCCGGTCGCCGGACGCGTGCTCGCAGCGCACGGAGCGGACGTGATGCTGATTTCCGCGCCCGGTCTGCCGTTCGTCGACTGGCTGGCGAAGGACACCGGGCGCGGCAAACTTTCTGCTTACGCCGACATCGCGATACCGGATGGCCGGGCAGCGTTGCGGCATTTGATCAAAGACGCCGATATTTTCGTGCAGGCCTTTCGGCCGGGTGCGCTTGCTGCACGCGGCTTTGGCCCTGAGGACGTCGCGGCGCTCCGTCCCGGCATTGTCTATGCTTCGTTGTCGGCCTATGGCGATGCCGGGCCATGGGCATCGCGCCGCGGCTTCGACTCGCTGGTGCAAACCGCAACCGGCTTTAACTCGGCAGAAGCACAGGCGGCCGGCGTAGAGGGCCCGAAGGAGTTACCCTGCCAGGCGCTCGATCATGCTTCGGGATATTTATTGGCATTCGGCGCGATCATGGCGCGCATCCGCCAGGCGCGCGAGGGCGGCAGCTGGCTGGTGAGCGTGTCACTTGCCGGGACCGGGCGGTGGATTTGGAATCTCGGCCGGGTCGAAGGTGGATTCGCCTGTCCGCTGCCATCGCGCGATGATGTGGCGGATTTGTTGGAGACCAGTCAGTCACCGTTCGGTCTGATGAGCGGCGTGCGACACGCGGCGCAATTGTCCAAAACACCTGCTGCATGGATCCGGCCATCGGTTCCGCTCGGCACCGATCCGGCGGTCTGGCCTTCAGTCGCGGAAATCGCCCGGCCGTAGCTCGATCGCTACCCCATGCGGGGTGCGCTCGCACGCACGCTGCCATGCATTGCGAGTCCGGGCGAGTGTCTGCGCATCGGCCAGCCCTTTGTTAGCGAGGATGCGTTCGAGCGCGGCGAGCCAATGGTGATAGTAGGTTTCGCCGGTGTCGGGATCGCCGGCCGCCTGCGCTTTTTTGATTTCTTCGCCGAGCGTGGCCGCCCATTCGCCCCAGGTGAACAGGCCGCGCTGACTAAGCGAAACTGCGAGCGCAAAAGCTTGCGCTTCCCAAGGCTCGCGGAATACCGGGCCGTCGTCATTGCGCGGTATGGTTTGCACGGCTTGTGTAGCGCGCTGCGTTGCGGCGTCGGCCGGCATCGCTAGGCTGCCTCCAGATACGGCTCGAACGCCTCGATCGACACTTTGAGCGTCGGATCGGTCGCCTCGCCCCATAATTCGCGGCCCTCGAACAACACCGTGTAGAGCCATTGCGGGTTTTCGCCCAACCCGATCGCGACCGTATCGGGGAACACGTGACAACCGCGCACGGCCTCGATCACCCCGACGCGGCCACGGGCGTACCGCGGCAGGCGGGTATGGGTGGCCGGATGAATGTTTTTCGCGCGCACCCGGTCGCCGGGTTTGAAGCGGGCAGGGGCGCTCGCCGGCCGGGCGAACGAACCTCGGGTTAGCGAGCCCGCCACGTCGGAAGTGCCGAGCTTGCGTGCGAGCGGCGTACCAGGGCGCAGCGCGTGACCGGCGGCGATCTCATCGGCGCTGGCAAGGCCAAGCGCAGCGAGGTTGCTTTCCAGTCCCAATTCCCATCTTTTGTAGTAGGAGGAGGACAAATAAACGTCCGGTGGCAGCTTCTCCTGCGCACTCCGCGACCGATCGATCGGCCAGATTCCGGTAAAGCTGATGGCGCGCGTCATCGCGAACACGCGGCCTTCCCATTTTTCGTGAAAGACCGGCTCGTTTGGCTCGGGCTCGACTTTGCCGAAGCCGTGCATGCCGCCCATGTCGTGAATGCCGTCCATCACGCGACCTCGCCGGGAGTTTTCGGCAAGCCAGTCCCGATCATGCTGTCGCGCGTCACCAGCGTTGCGAGTTTTTCTTCGCTCCAGCCGTCAGTACCGGACGGGCGCATCGGCAACACAATAAAGCGCGTCTCGGCGGTCGAGTCCCACACCCGGATTTGCGTGTCCGCAGGCAACGTAACGCCGAAGTCGGCGAGCACGCCGCGCGGATCGTTGACCGAGCGCGCGCGATAAGGCGCGGATTTGTACCAGACCGGCGGCAGGCCGAGCACTTCCCACGGATAGCAGGAACACAATGTGCACACGATCATGTTGTGGAGTTTCGGCGTGTTCTCGACCGCAATGAGGTGATCGCCGACGCGGTTGAGCAAGCCGAGGGTCTGCACCGCCTTGGTCGCATCCTCGATCAGCGCCCGTCTGAAGGCAGGATCGGTCCAGGCCTTGGCGACGACGCTGGCGCCGGTGTGCGGGCCGATCTTGGTCTCATAGGCCTCGATTACCAGATCAAGCGCAGCCGGATCGATGTAGCCTTTCTCGGTCAGCACGGTCTCGAGCGCCCGCACGCGCAGCTGCATCTCGGACAGTTCCGAGCCGTGCTCGTGATGGTCGTCGTGATCATGATCGTGCGTCATCGCCCGCCTCTCCATATCGGCGTTCCGGAATGGTCATTATAGTGCAGCCGGATGTGATGTCACATCGCGCAAACCTGTTCGTCCGGGTGACCATGCCGACGCCGTTCAAACGCATCGCTGATAGCATCGACCGCATCAATACGGCGATTGCCCGCGCGGCGATGTGGTGTGCTCTGTTTATGGTGGTCGCCGAGTTTGCCACCGTGGTGATGCGCTATGTGTTCGGCGTCGGTTCGATCGCCCTTCAGGAGGCGGTGCTCTATGCGCAGGCGGCTTTATTTCTGCTCGGCGCCGCCTGGACGTTGCAAATCGGCGGTCATGTGCGCATCGACGTTTTCTACGCGCAGGCGCAGCCGCGGACGCGGGCGCTCGTCGATCTCTGCGGCGCGCTGGTCTTTCTGATGCCGTTTGCATTCGCGCTTGCGATCGTGTCGATACCGTACGCCACGCGTTCATGGAGTATTCTCGAACATTCGCGCGAGGCGAGCGGCCTGCCGTTTGTTTATCTGCTGAAGTCGCTTATCCCGCTGTTTGCTGTCCTGATCGGCCTGCAGGGCGTGTCGCAGGCGCTCCGTGCGGCGCTGGTTTTGATCAAACCGTCCGCGCACCCGCCCTTACCCGCCCGCGGGCGAGGGTGAGGAACGGCTGAATCATGGGTGAGGCGCTCGCCATCGCGATGGTGGTCGCGGTCTGCGCGGTGCTGCTGGTCGGCTATCCGGTGGCACTCACGCTCGGCGGCGTGTCACTGATCTTTGCCGCAATTGGCGCTGCAGCGGGGGTGATGGACCTCTCCCTCCTCGGCGCGCTGCCGGAACGCATTTTCGGCATCATGAACAACGACGTGCTGCTGGCGATCCCGCTGTTTGTCTTTATGGGGGTCATGCTGGAGCGCTCGCATATTGCCGAAGAGCTCCTGGAAACCATGGGCCGTCTGTTCGGCTCGGTGCCGGGCGGGCTTGGTATCGCGGTTACCATCGTTGGGGTGCTTCTGGCGGCGGCCAAGGGCATTGTCGGCGCGACCACGGTGACGATGGGATTGATCGTGCTGCCGACAATGCTGCGCCACGGTTACGACAAGGCGCTGGCGGCAGGCACAGTCGCGGCTACCGCGACCTTGGCGCAGATTTTTCCGCCGGCGACCGTGCTGATCCTGCTCGGCGACCAGCTCAGCAACTCCTATCAGGCGGCGCAATTGGCGGAGGGCAATTTCGCGCCGCAGACCGTCTCGGTGGCCGACCTGTTCGCTGGCGCGATCATTCCGGGCCTAATTCTGGTCCTGCTGTACCTGCTTTATTTGATCGCCATGGCGCTGCTCTTCCCGAAGCGATTGCCGGCGATTGCACCGGACCCCGCCGCGCCCCATGGTCTGGCTTTGGCACGCCGGCTGGTCGCGGTTCTGATCGCGCCGCTGTTGCTCATTCTCGCCGTGCTTGGTTCCATTCTCGGCGGCGTCGCGACGCCGACGGAAGCCGCTTCGGTCGGCGCTGTCGGCTCGATCCTGCTCGCGGCGCGCAAATCCGGCGCCGCCGGCCTTTTGCTGCCGGTGCTGGCGCGGACCACGGAAATCACCAGCATGATCTTTTTGATCCTGATCGGCGCGACGCTGTTCAGCCTGGTTTTCCGCGGCCTCGGCGGCGACGTTTTGATCGAGCGGGCGCTCACCAACCTGCCGGGCGGCGTCGGCGGCGCGACGCTCGCGGTGATGGCCGCACTGTTTGTGCTTGGCTTCGTGATGGACGCCTTCGAGATTATTTTCGTCGTGGTGCCGATCGTGGCGCCAGTGCTGCTGAAAATGCCGGGTGTCAATCCGGTTTGGCTCGGCATTATGATCGCGATGAACTTGCAGACCTCCTACATGCATCCGCCGCTCGGGCCGACATTGTTTTATCTGCGCGGCGTGGCGCCGCCGGAGGTGACGACGCGGGATATTTACGTTGGCATCATTCCTTACGTGGTCATCCAGCTCGCCATGCTGCTGGCGCTGTGGTTCCTGCCCGGACTTGCGACCGTCCTGCCGCACCGGCTCTCCGGCTCGTGAAACAGGCTCGGCTTCGGCCGGTAAGGACCGCTTTTTGCAAAATCGCTGTCAGCCCGGCTGACTGATTGCCACCAATTCGGTATCCTGCGGTTCCAGCCTCAACACCGAATTCCCCCAGCCGGGGATTTTGTTATGATTGATTTTGCCATGATTCAGTCAAAGCTTTCGCAATACTGCTCAGCCGCAATCAACGGGAACGGGGCTCCATTGCATCTTGCGCGCCGGCTTGCTGCTGCTGCGACAGCGTTTTTGCTGATTTCGACGGCATTTATCGTCTTGCTTTTCTCGGATGTGGACGCGCGTGCCGGAGGCCTTTTCGGCACCTGCCCCGACGCCGGCGATCTCGCGGTGTTACCTTCCCCGCTTTCGCCGTGGCGGGGGGCGCCATTGCACGTCGTGTTCGCTGCGGAAAAGCCGATGGAGGCCGAGCTTTCGCTGATCGCGCCTGATGGAAGCGTAGCGGCAAGATCGCGTGGGCGGTACGGCGGGCCGCCGTATTTCTGGTTCGCGGAAGTCGCGTCTCCGGCGCCGGGAACGTGGCGCGCTCAGCTCGCACCCGCCGGATGCAGCGCGATCACTCGCGACATCGCCGTCAGCGATGCTGCACCGCCGCGGCCGCGCGCTACGCCGGGTAGCATATGGCCGCTGCGCAGCGGCTGGAATCGCGCGACGGAAAATTTGTATTCGGCGTGGATCGAGAAGCTGTTCGACGCGCCGCTGGATGCCGAGCCGTCGTGGCCGGCACTGTACAATGTTTTGCGCGATCGATCGCGCAATTTTCTGTTCAACTATCTGGGTGCCGGCGAAGACGAAGTAGCAATGGCCCTTCGCCCGGACTGCGCCGATCTGGTGTACTTTCTGCGCGCGTATTTCGCGTTCAAGATCGGGCTGCCGTTCGGCTACTCGAACTGCTCGCGCGGCGGCGGCGGCAAACCGCCGAAGTGCTTCGCATGGTCGAGCATTCAAAGCGTGAGCTCTTCGCCGTCGGACCGACGGTCCGCCGAGCCTCAACCAACCAAAATTTCGTCCACGCCCGGCGAGGGCGAAGCGGCGAAGCCACGGGGGCTTGGTGCGTCGTTCGGCCGTTATCTGCGCGTGGTCGCGGACGCCGTTCAGTCCGGATCCGTGCGCGTGTCCGCGACCGACGACAACACCGACTTTTATACGGTGGCGCTGAAGCAGGACACGCTGCGGCCCGGGACCGTGTACGCCGATCCGTACGGCCACGTGATGATGCTGGTACGGCGGGTGCCGCAATCGGGCGGTGCCGCAGGCGTCTTTCTTGCGGTTGACGGGGAGCCCGACGGAACGGTCGCACGCAAGCGCTTTTGGCGCGGCAATTTCCTGTTTGCCCACGAGCCCTCGCTTGGCAGCCCCGGTTTCAAGCGTTTTCGGCCGATCGTGCGCGAGGGCAACGGCTCGTTGCGGCGGCTGACCAACGCCGAAATCGCGAGAGATCCGCAGTACGGCGATTTTTCACTCGAGCAATCGCAGCTCGGGGTCGAAGACTTCTACGATCGCATGGATGACGTGATGTCGCCGGCGCCGCTCGATCCTCTGCGCGCCATGGAAGCGGCAATTTCCTCGCTGGAAGAGCAGGTGAAAACCCGGGTGGGATCGGTCGAGAACGGGCGGAAATTCCAGAACAGCGGACATGGCGATGCGACCATGCCGGACGGCCCTTCGATCTTCGCGACCACCGGCGCGTGGGAAGATTTTGCGACTCCGGCCCGCGATTTCCGCCTGCTGATCGCGATAGATGTGGTGCGGGGGTTCCCGGATCGCGTCGCCCGGCAGCCGCAACGATACGCCATGCCGATGGGAAGGAGCGTCGCCGACGTAAAGGCGGGATTGCAGAGTGCGCTCGCGTCCGAGCTTGCGGCGCGCAAGTTTTCCTATACGCGCAGTGACGGCTCGGCGTGGACGCTCACGCTTAAGGACGTGATCGACCGCGCGGCGGATTTTGAGATGGCGTACAATTTAAACGATTGTGTCGAGCTGCGGTGGGCCGCGCCCGCCCAGAGCGAGGAGGCGTCGACTTGTAAGCGACATGCGCCGGCGGCGCAGCGCGCCAAGATGACGGAGTACCGCGCCTGGTTCCGCGGGCGGCATTGGCCGGCGCGCGCTACCTGATTAAGGCTGCCGCAACCGGTCGAGGACCGAGCTTGAGGCAAAGCCGTCCGGTATCTGGCCTGTTGCGATCTGGAAATTGCGGATCGCAATGCGCGTGCGCGGGCCAAGGAGTCCGTCGGGCGCGCCAACATCGAAGCCGCGGCGCGCCAGCCGCTGCTGCATCTCATATCGCTCACCGATCGAAAGCGCACGTTCGTCGCGCGGCCAACTGGCAATGAACGGTGCACCGCCGGCGAGCCGGTCGGCCAGATGGCCGATGGCGAGCGCATACGCCTCGGCCGGATTGTATTTCATGATGACGCGGAAATTCGGCAGCAGCAGGAAAGCGGGTCCGCGCGCCCCGGCCGGCAGAAAGACGTCGGCGCGGTCAGACAGGCGCGGAAATGGTTTCTCATTTGCCCGCCTGATCCCGAGCGCCTGCCACTGCCCAACGGACATCTGCCGCGAACGATCGGCCAGCAGATAATCGAAATTACGCGGCAGGACGACCTCATATCCCCAGCTGTCGCCGCTTGCCCAGCCGTCCATTTTCAGATTGTTCGCCGTCGAGCCAACGACGTCGGGAACAGAATCGACGACATTGCGGCGGCCGTCGCCGTCAAAGTCGATGGCGAAGCGCTTAAAGGAGGTCGGCATGAACTGCGTCGGTCCAAATGCGCCGGCCCAGGACCCGACCAGATGATCGGGCGCGACGTCGCCCCGCTGCAGGATTTCCAGCGCCGACAGGAATTCTTCGCGGAAATAGTCGCGGCGCCGGCCGATGCAGGCGAGCGTCGCGGTCGAGCGAAGGACCGAGCGGTCGCCGGCCATGGTGCCATAGTTCGACTCAACGCCCCAGATCGCCGCGACGATGTGCCGATCGACGCCGTAACGGCGCTCGGCGGCAGCGAAGACTTGCGCGTATTGCGTCAACAGGTCGCGGCCGCGCGCAATGCGGTCGTCGCTGACCAGCAAATCGAGATAGTCCCAGGTCGATTTGTTGAACTCCGGCTGGGCATCGAGCAGATCCATGATGCTCAAGTCCGGGGTCAACTCTGCGGTGTAACGCTCGAAATTACCCCGCGTGATGCCGCGGTGCTCGGCCTGCGGCCATAGTCCGGCGAGGCAATTGCCGAAATCGGCGGCAGCAGCGCGGATCGCGTCCGCTGTCATCAAGGGGTTTCCCGATGCGCCGGATTGGCCGCTCCATTCGCGCGTTCCGCTCGCCGGCGCCGGTACCGAAGGCTTTGCCGGTGATTGGAGCAAGCGGGTCAGCCAGTTATCCGGTTTGTCTTGCGCCCGCGTCGCACCAGGCATGCTGACGCCAATCAGAAATACTGTGGCTAAGCGAAGGATTGGCGCGGAAATTGCCATGAATGATCTCTAGCAAGGTCCTTGAACGTCGATTTCGGTCTTTAAGGATAGCAAAGGGAATCCGCTATGTGACTGCAGCTTTCATGTAGGTTTTTCTACAACCCATCTCGAGCAACGGCCGTTCATCGACCGGCAACCTGCCGGGAGTAAAGTGACAAACGGAAGCGGCCTTAAAGCGCGTTCCAATCGAGCTCGTCCGGTTTGCGTGCACAACGATTTAGGCAAGAAAACGTCTCACCCTTTCCCGACCCTTTGATCCCAACAGCAAAACATGAAACTTGTTCGTAAAGCCGTGTTTCCCGTTGCCGGGCTCGGCACCCGCTTCTTGCCGGCGACAAAGGCCATGCCGAAGGAAATGCTGCCGGTCGTCGACCGGCCACTGATTCAGCACGTCGTCGATGAGGCCCGCGATGCCGGCATCGAGCACTTCATCTTTGTTACCGGCCGCAACAAGGGCGTCATCGAGGACCACTTCGACCGCCAGTTCGAACTGGAAATGACGCTGTTGGAGCGACAAAAGCAAAAAGCTCTCGACATGCTCCGGTATGATTTGCCCGCGCCCGGAACAACCAGTTTTACCCGCCAGCAGGAGCCGCTCGGTCTTGGGCACGCAGTGTGGTGCGCGCGCGAACTCCTCGGCAACGAGCCGTTCGCGCTGCTGCTTCCGGATGTGCTGGTTCAGCACGAGCGTGGCTGTCTGGCGCAGATGATCGATGCCGCGCGCGAAATCGGCGAGCGCGCCAATATCGTCGCCGTCGAAGAAGTGCCGCTCGATCGTGTCGACCAATATGGCGTGGTCGGCGTCGGCGCATCCAAGGGCAAGCTGTTCTCGATCACCAGCATGGTGGAGAAGCCGCCGCGGGAACGGGCGCCGTCGAACCTCATCCTGACCGGCCGCTATATTTTGCAGCCGGAGATTCTCGATCTGCTGGCGAAGCAGAACCGCGGCGCCGGCGGGGAGATTCAGCTTACCGACGCCATGATCGAGCTGTCCCGGACCCAGCCGTTCTATGGCCTGAAGTTTGAGGGCCGCAGTTTCGATTGCGGCTCGAAGGTCGGCTTCCTCGCCGCCAATGTTTCGTACGCGCTGGCGCGTGAGGACATCGCGCCGGGGTTTCGCGAAGAGATCAAGAAAATCCTCGGTTAGGGCATGATCCGGAAAAGTGGCGGCCGGTTTTCCGAAAAGATCATGCCTTCACCAAAATCTATCCTGATGGCGGGTGGCCACGCGCGCGGACGTTCAGCGCTGCCAGCGCAGGCCGAACAGGATCGACGTTGCCATAAACGAATTGCCGGGCAGTGAAGCGGTCTGCCAATCCTCGCGCAATTCCGTCCTGATCTGCCATTCGCGGTTGAATTTGTAGATCGCGCCGATCGAGACAAAGTAGCGATTGTCGGTGAGACCGGAGCCGGCGTAATCGTCGGTGCCGAAGCCGAACTTCATGACGCCGATCAGCCAGGTCCGGAATGCGTGATCGACTTCGAGGTTGAGGTCGCGGCTGAACTGGCCCGACGCGTTGTCGACAGTGGTTTCGTAAACCTGTGAAGTGGCGGTGAGCTTGGCAGTGGTCAGCGCGGTCGCCTGCCAGATCAGGGTGCCGGCTGCGATCGGCCCGTTGATGTTCGGCAGCGTCGGGTCCTGATAGATGCGCTGCAGATAACCGAACGCCATTTCGCCGGTGAGCGTACCGAACAGATCGACGATGCTGCCGACTTTTACGGTAGTGCCAGTGGAGTCGCGCTGCAATCCGTTGCGATCGTACTCCTCGTCGTGAATCCGCTGGTCTTCCTGCACCTCGAGGAACGGCTTCATTCCCGGATCGATTTCATAGCCGACCCGCAGGATGGCGGCATATTGGTCGAAGTTGCGGTCGTCGTTGGTCGATGTTTGACCGTTGGTCAGCAGCGACGGGTCGTACGTGGCGCGATCGATCGTGCCTTTGAGCGAATATGAAAGCCGGTTGAATTGTTGCGCCAGTCCGAGTGTGCCGCCGATGTCCTGGTTGATCGGCAGTTTGGCGAGCTCGGTCTGCAGGTTCGGGCTGCCGGGGTTGTCGGTCGCGACGATGATGCGATTTTCGAGCAGGATCTGCGTATCGCGCGTCACGTCGACGCGGCCGTCGATTTTGGAATTGAGAAACGGGACGTTTAGCGAGGGCACGAGACTGTTCGAGCCATACTCGCTGTAAGAACCGACGATGTCGGCGGTCAGTGCGTGACGGGCCCAATCGGAGGCGACCTGCAGCTCCGGTGCCGCGACAAAAAAGGCAGACGGCGGACCGGTCGGCGATACATGTCCGGGATTGGTGCTGTAGGCGCCAGACAAATCGATTGACGGCAGCAGCAGAAACGATCCTGCGCGGATGCCGAGCGCCGCGTAGGGATCGTTAGTCCCGATCGGCAGCGGCTTTTGCGGCAGCGTTCCGACCGGGAAGGTGTTGAGCGGCGGCAATGTCGGCGCCGGCGTGGTCGCGGAATAGTCGAAGTATTGCGGCGGCGGAACCGGCAATACGGCGCCGGGCCGGTTGGCGGCCGACAACGGATGCACCTCCGGCGGCGGATTGTTGATCGGCAGTTCGTTGGCTAGCGGCGGTACGATTGCGCCGGCGCGCCTCGCTGCGTTCTTCGGATAGACCTCCGGCAGCGGCGGCGGTTGCGGTGGGCGAGGTGGCGGCGGAGCGGGCAGGGCGAAAGTCGGCACCGGCGCAAACGTGGCGCTGGATTGCGACCCGGCCGCAGCGGCCTGCGCAGCGCGCTTCTTTCTCTTGCTCTTTGGCGTGTTGGCTGCATCGTAACCGGTGTCGCCCTCTCCGAAACGACTGGGACTGCCGTAAGTGGGGGTCGCGCCAATACGCGAAGGCGCGACAAAGGCATTGGTTGGTGGCGCTTGGTTCGGCGCGGGCGTTGCCTGCCCGAGCCGCTGAAAGCGCGGCGGCATTGCCGGGTTGCCTTGCAGCGAAGGCTGCAGCAGATCGGCCATGGGCGAGGGCGTCTGCGCCAGAACAGGCGTCGGCGCGAGCGCGGTAGTCCAGGCAAGGAGCAGACCGGCCGCGGCTGCCGCCGCCCGATTGGCTGTCGCGAGCGACCGCAACGCCGCCAAGGCGCGCGCCATCCCCGCCGTCCGCCGCACCTCGGAAGCTGCCAAAGCCAACCACCGTCAGGGAGCAAGCCGGCGCGCGGTTCATCCCGTGCAGCGGCCGCGCGATGACCAGCACGGACCGCCCAGCGGCGCCCCGAATGGTTAACGGAATTAAAACGGCTATGGTTAACGAGAGGTTGATTTTGGGACTCTGGCCGGAATGAGCTTGGGCATCCCTTCGAGCGCGTTAGGCAATCACACCCAGCCTTTGAGCTCGCGCATCGCGAGTTGCCAGATCATCAACATGCCGGCCTCGCTGTCGTTGAGGCAGGGGATGGCGGCAAAGTTCTGACCGCCGTAGCGTTTGAAGACTTTCGCATTCTCGACTGCAATCTCTTCCAGCGTTTCCAGACAATCGGCGGAGAAGCCCGGCGTGATCACGACGAGGTTCTTTACCCCTTTCTTGGCCAGCGCCTTCACCGTCTGGATGGTGTACGGCTGCAGCCAGCGGCTGCGGCCGAAGCGCGACTGGTAGGTCATCATCAGCTTGGCTTCGTCGAACTTGAGCTGTTGGCGCAACAGCTCCGTGGTTCTGGCGCATTGGCTCCCGTATGGATCGCCCTTGTCCACATAGTCTTGCGGCATGCCGTGATAGGACGCGACGATGACGTCGGGTTCGAACGGCAGCGCTTTCAGCTCGGCCTTGAGCGAAGAAGCCAGCACTTCGATGTAGTAGGGATCGTCGTAATAGGCCGGCATGATGCGAAGTGCCGGCTGCCGGCGGAGCCCCATCAGGAAGCGGAACGCCTCGTCGCAGACGGTCGCGGTCGTCGGCGCCGCATATTGCGGATAAAGCGGCATCACCAGGATGCGATCGCAGCCGCGGCCGACCAATGCTTCGAGCCGCGAGGCGATTGAGGGCTGTCCGTAACGCATCGCCCAGTCGACGATGACGTGTTTGCCTAGCGGTTCAAGAATGCCCGAGAGTTTCTCCGCTTGCGAGCGCGTGATGGTCTTGAGCGGCGACTCGTCTTTCTCGTTGTTCCAGATTTTTTTGTAGTCGTGCACTTTGCGCCGGGAGCGCAGCGGCAGAATGATGCCGTAGAGGACGAGCTTCCACAACACCGAGTTGTTCTCGATCACGCGTGGATCGGTAAGGAACTCTTTCAGATAGCGGCGGATCGCCCGCGGTTCGGCCGCATCGGGCGTGCCGAGATTGACGACAAGCACACCAATCCCGGACGTGGTCGGCATTGCCTCCGTAAACGCGCCGGTGTTTGCTCCGGGCTTTGCGGTCGCTACAGGCTTGTCGGCCGCGGCCGTGGTTTCAGCAGGGATTAGCGCGGGGACATCCATCGGAGCCTCCACCGGCGAAAAT
>Ga0335078_10009617_pt1 | contig 14323 bp, 8 predicted proteins | sample Lox_Sample_32_FD_206711 | JGI IMG/M metagenome (GOLD analysis project Ga0335078, IMG submission 206711) | Soil microbial communities from Loxahatchee National Wildlife Refuge, Florida, United States - Lox_Sample_3.2 | ecosystem: Environmental > Terrestrial > Soil > Wetlands | place: USA: Florida...
CAAACCGGCCAGCGCGGCTTCCGAGAGGCCGGCCGGCTGTCCCAGGTTGCTGGCGATCTGCTGAGTGCCGGAATGCTGGCGGACAGAAACTCCGACCGCGATGAGCAAAACAGCCGCGGCAGCGATCGCCCACTGCGCCCAGGCCCAGCGGCCGCCGAACGACGGGATGAGGGAACGCGCGGGACGCGGCGGATGGATCAGTCCTTCTTGCCGCAGCGCGATTTCGATGGAATTCCACACACGCGGACTGGGTTCGTCAGCCGCGCGCAGTACCATGGCAGAGGAAGCGATCAGATTCAGGTCCGCAACCAGAGCCGTGCATTCCGGGCAGGTCTTCAGATGAGCCCGCTGCTTGGCACTTCCGGCGTCCGGAGCGTCGATCAGGCTCTCTTGCAACTCAGCGCAATTCATACTACTGTCTCCCCAAGCCTCTGTTGAATCATGTACCGCCAGTTCGCAGCCGTTACTGTTCCGGAGATTTCTTGTTGCACCAGTCTTCGCTGGCTATGGACTGCGCTCAACTTTGCTGCCTCATTTCCGTGCTCTTTCGTTGCTCAGGACTTGCCGGCCTTTTCGGCTCGATTCATCTTAAGCAGATCACGCAATTTCATGCGCGCTTTATGTAATTGTGACTTGCTGTTGCCGATAGAGCAACCGACTATGCCAGCGATCTCATTATGTTCGTAACCTTCGATATCGTGAAGCACAAAGATCGTGCGATAACCGGGAGGGAGATCATCGACCGCTTTCTGCAACTGCAACCGGTCAATGGAACCTGCTAGCGCCAAGTCTTCCGCCCCGAAATCCTTCTTCGGCGTATCATCCTCGCCAGGTTGCGTGGTCTCGTCGAGCGAAACCACCGGGAGGTTTTTCTTTCTCAGGTGCATCAGGACGACGTTCACGGAGAGCCGATGCAGCCACGTTGAAAATGCCGATTCGCCGCGAAAGGTTGCTATCTTGCGATAGAGCTGCAGAAAAGCTTCCTGTGTTAAATCCTCGGCCTCGGCCGTATTCGCCGTCATGCGCAAACAGAGCGAGTACACACGCCGCTTGTGCCGTTCGTAGAGAGCCTGAAAGGCTTCCGCGTCCCCCTGCTTCGCCCTCTCGATGGCATCGGCTTCGTGAAAGTCCTTGCCCTGCCGCTGTCGTTCTTGTGCCTCTGGGTCGGTCAAGTTGCCTTTTCCGGCCGCACTGACTCAGATGCGGCTAACTATCTTTACGTTGTATGGCTTGCGAGCCATCGTCCTGGCACTAAAGTAATGTGCGTCTTCAGAATATCAGAGCCAATCTACCGATCTTGGTATTCGAATGATCACGATTTTGCTGAAGGAAATCCTTTGCCTGCTCAGGGTTGTACGCCCCCAGCTTTGATGGTTTAACCCGATTCCGAATTTAGAGTCGCAATCTTCGGAAATTGGTAATTTTCTTGCCACCGATCACGGATTTTTCTTGGTCGTTATTGTCTCCAAGCCGTGGCCATGAGGTCCAAGTTCCCGCCGCCGCAGCAGGAATGCGAACGTCAGCCCGAAGAAGCCGAGGATCGAAAAAATCCACATGCCCAAATTGTAGCCAGCAGGGTTGTCTATGCCGGCGTGGCTGTAGTCATTGGCCCAGCCGACCACGAGGTTGAATCCAACCAGGCCAATGTTCTGGATCATGGTCATCAGCCCATACGCCGTGCCGAGTTTCGACTGCTCGACCAGATACGCCACCGAAGGCCACATTACCGCCGGAGTCAACGAGAAGGCGATACCCATCATCGCCATCGTCGTCAGCAGGATGGGGGGCAGGTGATGCGCAATCAGGGCAAAGTGTCCATCCGCTGTGGAAGGCAGGTAGACCGTGATGTAATGAGCCGACCGCACATAGGCCATCAGCAGGTACACGGGGATCAGCAGGACGGAGCCGAAGATCATCAGCAGGGCCCGCTTGCCCACCTTGTCGACGAAGAGGCCAAAGATTGGCGTGCCGAACATGGTGAACAGAGTGAGCATGCCGACCAGGTCGCCGGCGGCCTCGCGCGAAACCTGGTGCGCGCCCATGAAAAACTTGTAAGCGAATGTTTCAAAGGGAAAAATGCCCGAATAGAACGTGACACACAACGCCACGATGTACCAGTACGACAGACCGAAGGCCTTGATGTCGCTGAAAACAACCTTGTCGGTCGCGCCGGCCGGGCCCACCTGGTAGCGTTTCTCGGCGTAGACCTCGAGCGCCCAGTAAACGATTGCGCCCAGAACGCACAGCGACGCGAACCCGACGGAAATCAGCAGCGGGTTGCGCCAGTAGTTGTAGGCAAATCCCGCCCACGAGGGCGACTGCTGCGCCAGCAGCGTGCCTAAGCGCGAAATCATCAAGTTAATGCCGAAGGCGAAGCTGAGTTCTTTTCCTCGGAACCACTTGGCGGTGGCCGTGGTGACCGCGACGATCAGCGATTCGGCGCCCAGCCCGAAAATGAGCCGGCCGGCGGCCATCACGCCCAGACGGCCGGAAAGACAAGTCACAATGGAGCCGAGAAAGCAGAGCGATCCGAAAATGAAAATCCCTTTGCGCGTGCCGATGCGATCGACGACGTAGCCGCCGATCAGCACCATGATTACGTTCGGCATGCTGTAGATCGCCTGCAGTAATCCGATGTTGGAGTCGGAAAAGCCGAGCTGGCGGGTCAGCAGGTCGGCAATCGGCGCGATGCAGTCGTAGACGTAGTAATTGCCTAACATCGTGAGGCTGGCGAATATCAACACCAGCCAGCGAAACGGGCGGCTGGGCTCAGGACGGAGGTTGTCGTGCATGAGCGCTCTTTTCTAGGACCGCTTAGACACTGGGAATTCGCAAACGGAGAAGAGTAGCAGAGTTCGGCTTCTAGCAACCAGTTACAGGTTCTGGTCTCACGATGGACGCGATCTTCCGAACCGGGAGTCCGGGTAGCGAGAATCCATGTTCCGCAAGAGTAATGTCCCGCTAGAGGAATGTTCCGCTACAGCAGGTTGAGCTCGTAGCTCATGGGAATAGCGATATTCGTGGCGCCTGCAAAGCGCTGAATGCGCTGCACTGCCACGGGCCCTTGCGGGCTGACCTTGGCGAGCAGCCCCGCGTAGTCTTCAAACCGTTGTTCTGTCTGAAATCTCTCGCACTTGCGCAGGCCGAACTGCTGCATGATCTCTGCGCTGTTCTGGACCTTGTCTTCTTCCGCCCCGTAGAAGATCCACTCTGATCCGGGCGAATGGTCGAATACCACAATGTCGCGCGCCAGATTCTTGGCATGGGTTAGCGCCTTCTGGGGGTCCGCCATCTCGTGCAGGCAGAATTCGAAATAGGTTACGTCTCCCGGCCGAGCCACATCCTCGAACTTGCTGCCCACTACCTCCACCGAATCCTGCATGCCCCGTGCGGCAATGTTGGACCGCAATTCCGCAAGCGCCCCGAGATCCTGGTCAATGGCGATCAGCTTTTTTGTGCCCGCCGAAGGGGCGAGCAGCTGCCGACCTCCTGCCCCGACGAAAAGCACGACCTTATTTGTGAAGTCGTAAAACCGGAGAAGGTTTTCGGTGAGTTGCGAATAGTCGGTGGCCAATGGCAAATCCTTCCCAAAGGACCGTTAAATCGGTGTTGTCTACCAGCTAGCTTCCAACATACCGCGCATATAAACTGCGCGCCACAGCCGCATCCGTCGTCCCTTTAATGATCGCTCTTCCGTCGGGGAAGAGCGTCATCTCGTACGGCTCATGCCAGAACTTCAGGACGAAGCCGTTGTGGCGCACAACTCCGTGAGGTTGAAGGCGGCGATCCATCTCGGCAAAATCGATTGGCCGTTGACGCTCATGAATTTGCACAGAATTTCTTCCGCATAAGGTGATGTGCGGGCGTCCCTCGCCAGCCAGATAGACGAAGTCGCGTTCCCCGCAGGCGCGGCAGCCAGCCCGGGGCTTGCCGGCCGATATTTCCGAGCGTTCGTTGGTCCACACATCGAACGACAGCAGCGTGCGCCGCAGAGAAGCCGCGCCGCCAACGAGGAGCTTTATTGCCTCAGTCGCGGTGATCGAAGCGACCAGATTCACCGCAGAATTGAGAATTCCGGAAGTCTCGCAGGTTTCCACCATGCCACGAGGAGAGTCCGGGAAAATGCAGGCGAGGCAAGCGGTCTGCCCGGGCAAGACGTTCAGCGTGACAGCGTAGCTGCCCACCGCGGCGGAGTAAATCCAGGAACGGGAGCGGGCGACGGCGTAATCATTGATCAAGTAGCGAGTTTCGAAGTTGTCCGTTCCGTCGAGGATTAAGTTCGTTCCTTCAAGCAGGGCTTCAACATTCGCGGGGACCAGATCGTCGACCCTAGGCTCGACCGCGATTTCCGAATTGAAGGCGGCAATCTTGCGCGCCGCGGCGATGGCTTTCGGCAGAGATTCGCTGGCGTCTCGTTCGTCGAAGAGCGACTGCCGCTGAAGGTTGCTGGGCTCGACGTAGTCACGATCGATAATGCGGAGCATTCCCACGCCGGCCCGTGCCAGAAGTCCAGCCAGAGCGGAACCAGTGGCCCCGCAGCCCACGATGGCTACCCGCGCTGCGCCGAGTTTCTGCTGGCCTTCCAGGCCGATGCCGCTGAAAAGGACTTGCCGGGAATAACGGTCGCCCTCCGGAAAAACGCGTTGGTGCGACGCCTCGTCGCCAGTTTGTGGCTCTGAGCGGTCACGATCCGCAGAATCATCCCGCGACGACTCGGGTTCCAAAGAATGGGTGGATTGTTTTTCCTGTGCCAAGTAGGTCACCAGTACCGCCCCGCAAAACCTTTATTATAAGTGGCTGGCCCAGCAGAGGATAATTGCCCTTGCCTTGCAGTAGTTCTTAAAAAGCGCGGGCATGAATAGCTCGTACAACAATAGACCGGGCGCGCTTCATCGAAGCCGAATGGCGCCTCGACCCAAGGACTCCTGTTTGCCGAGACGGTACGCGATATTCGTGACCGCGATGACCCTGCTGTGGCCTGCGGTTCTGCCGCCCGGAATGGCAGCATCGGCCAGGCAAACGGCGGGTTCGGTGGCCGGGCAGAACTCGGGGAATCAGGCGCAATCGGCTTCTCCGTCGCCGTCCGCGCCCGCGATTTCCGCCTACGAAGGGAAGTTGGTGGAGTCGATTCAGCTTCCCGGGCTCGGCGACCGGGACCGTGGGCACATCCTGCAGTTGATTCCGCAAAAAGCCGGTGAGCCCCTCGATCGCGACCGCGTCCGCGACAGCATTCGCGAACTCTATGCCACCGGGCTCTTCGCCGACATTCAAGCCGAGGTTGTGCCCGAAGGGGAGGGGGTCAAGCTTACCTTCGCTACATCGGATAATTTCTTTGTCGGGGCAGTGGACGTCGACGGCGCTCTTACGCGGCCAACGAGAAACCAAATCATCAATGCGGCGAAGTTTCAGTTGGGCGAACTCTATTCTCGCGAGAAGCTGAATCGGGGGCTCGAGAACATCCGCCAGCTCATGCAGGAGAACGGCTACTACCGGGCGCGTGTCACGGCTGAAAGCACTTCGAACGCAGCCACGCAGCAGGTAGACATCCTGTTTCACGTAACGCCAGGTGAACAGGCTCGGGTGGGCGAAGTGAAAGTGGCTGGAGGTTCGGGATTATCCTCGGTTGAGGTACAGCAGATCGCTCATCTGACGCGGGGTGATCGAGTCACGGCCGCGCGGGTCAGCGGCTCGCTGCAGCGGCTGCGAAAGCGATTCCAGAAGCAAAGCCGAGCGCTGGCGCAGGTGGAAATCACTGCCCAGCAGTATCGCCCCGAAACCAATCTGGTCGATTTCAGCTTCCAGATCGATCCCGGTCCCGTGGTGGTGATCTACGCAGTTGGATACCATATCAGTCGTGGGATGTTGAAGAAAGAAATCCCGGTCTACGAGGAAAACGCCGTTGACGACGACTTATTGAACGAAGGCAAACGCAACCTGCTCGACTATCTGCAGACACGCGGGCATTTCGACGCTAAGGTCGAAATCAAGAAAGAGAACGATGCCAAGACTCTACGCGTGATCTACGAGATCGATCCTGGACCCCTGCACAAACTGGTGCTGATCGAGATCACGGGCAACAAGGAATTTCTTGATACGGCAAAGCTGCGTTCGTATCTGCAGATCCAGCCCTCCACTCGCTTCCTCAGCCATGGGCGCTACAGCGAGACGCTGCTCAAGGCCGACGTTGCCACGCTGGAGGGGCTCTACAAGTCCAATGGCTTCCGGCAGGTGCAGATCCATACGAAAGTGGATGACAACTACCACGGGGAGGAAAACCGGCTCGCGGTTCACATTCAAATTGACGAAGGGCCGCGGACCCGGGTTGGCCAAGTGCAGGTTTTAGGCACACAGAAGATAGCCACCGGGCAACTTCCGGAATTGAGCACGCAGGCGGGTCAGCCCTATTCCGAACAGGATCTGGCAAACGACCGGGAGAGGATTTTGAGTTTTTACTTCGATCATGGCTTCCCTCACGCCGCGCTGGAGATCATGACCAAGCCTTCTGAAAAAGAACCGAATCGCGAAGACGTTACTTATACGATCCAGGAAGGCGAGCAGTTTACTGTGAATCGCGTCATGATCGCTGGAACCGAACACACCCGCGATTACGTAGTGCAGCGCGAAGTGCGGGTGCACGCGGGGGATTCGCTTAGCCAGCAAGATCTGCTCGATACCCAGACACGCTTGTACGATCTGGGCATCTTCAGCCAGGTCGATACGGCGGTGCAAAATCCGGAGGGCACCGATCCGCAGAAAAATGTGCTGGTGCAGGTCCAGGAAGCGAAGCGGTACACCTTTACTTACGGAGCAGGGCTCGAGTTCCAAACCGGACAGCCGGCCGGATCGAGCGCCCCACAAGGCGCAACCGGCGTCAGCCCCAGGGTCGAGTTCGATGTGACGCGGCTCAACTTCGGGGGCCGCGACCAGACTTTGGCGTTTCAGTCCCACGTGGGGCGCCTGCAACAACGCGGCCTGATCAGCTACACAGTTCCCAAGTTGTTCGACAGCGACAAGTTCAAGCTGATTTACACGATCTTCTATGACAACAGCCTTGATGTGTCGACCTTTACCTCGCAACGCCTGGAGGGAAAAATCGACCTGCGGCAACAGTTGGGGAGTGCCGGAACCGAGCCGGGAACGCGCCCCGGGCCAAATTCGATCACCTATCGCTTTGACTTCCGCCGGGTGAAGGCCAGCAACATCGTGGTTTCCCCGAGTGAAATTTCTGTGTTGTCGCTTCCTGCTACCGTCGGCGGTCCCGGTTTTACCTTCATTCACGACAAGCGGGACAATCCTCTGGAGAGCACCAAGGGTGACTATTTCACGCTCGATGCGTTTGCCGCCTCGCATTACTTCAAATCAGAAGCCGATTTTGGACGCGCCCTCGGACAGTACTCCAGCTATTATGCCTTTGGCGGCAAAGGCAAGGCGGGACATCAATTCGTCTTTGCACGTTCGACTAGTGTTGGGCTGCAGCAACCATTCAACGGCACGAAAGTGCTGCCCCCCGGCTCCTGCCCGCTCAATGCGGCCGGTGAGCCAACCTGCGAAAACGTTGCTCTGATCCCCCTTCCAGAACAATTTTTTGCCGGCGGCGGTAACTCCCATCGCGGGTTCGGGTTAAATCAGGCAGGACCCCGCGATCCTGTTTCGGGTTTTCCCCTTGGCGGTACCGCGCTGTTCGTCAACAGCATTGAACTGCGCTTTCCCGAGGCCTCCCTGCCCTATGTAGGCGAAGGATTTGGGTTTGCCATCTTTCACGATATGGGCAACGTTTTTACAGCGCAGCACGATATGCTCAAGGGCTTAATCCGCTGGCACCAGCCCAACCCGACGGCCTGCTTGCCAGTACCCGTTAGTACAACGAACAACCCGTGCTTCAACCAATTCAACGAATCAGGATATGATTACACCTCGCACGCCGTGGGCGTCGGAGTGCGTTACAAAACGCCGATTGGTCCCTTACGATTTGACTTCGGGTACAATCTAAATCCGACCCGATATTTCCAGGGTGTGTTCGACCCAACGACCGGGCTGCAGACCGGGTATGAGACGCAGCGCGTGCGTCCATTCAACGTGTTTTTCAGCATAGGCCAGCCATTCTGATGAAAAGACCTCGCACGAAGATGACGATGCTGATGGCTCTGGCCGTCTTATCGATGGCGCTCTTTCAGCCGTGGACGGCGCGCGCCGAAGTGATCGACCGCATCATAGCGACCGTGAATGGCCACATAATTCTGCAGAGTGACTGGGACGAAGAGCTCTGCTATGAAGCGCTGCTCAGCGGTCGTACCGTCAGCCAGTTCACCGATGACGAACGGCGGTCAGTCCTCGACCGTCTGATCGATCAGGAACTGCTGGGGGAGCAGATGAAGTCGGCATACTTCCAGCATGCTTCGCAGGCGGAAGCCCAGGCGCGGATCACCGATGCGCGCAAGCAGTATCCCGAGGCTTCCTCCAGCGAAGGCTGGCAATCGGTGCTGGCCCGCTTCCGGCTGACGGAAAAAGATCTCGTGGCCCATGTGCAGCAGGAAATTGATCTGATGCGGCTGGTGGATGCCCATTTGCGCCCGGCGGTGCAGATTGATTCCAAGACAATCGAAGCCTATTACCGGGAAAAGTTTGTTCCGCAGTTGAAGGAATCGGGAGCGGGCAATGTCCCGCTGGAAGACGTCTCGGCGAAGATTCGCGAGCTGCTCACCCAGGAGAAGGTCAACGAACTGCTCGTTTCCTGGCTGCAGGTCCTCCGTTCGGAAGGCAGGGTAAGCGTTCCCGGTGAACCGTCCGCGGAGGGAGTACAGACGCGGTGAGCGAGCCCGCCGCCAGGCCCAGACGCGGGTGGAAGTATGCGCTGATCCTGGGGGGGGCCGGCATTGTCGTTCTTCTGGCCGGACTCTGGTATACCACAACGAATTCCTTTCAGGCGTATGTGCGCCGGCGGATGGTCGCCGAAGTCGAGCAGGTGACCGGCGGCCGCGCCGAAATCGGCAGTTTTCACGTTGTTCCCTTCCACATGCAGATCGAGGTGCGCGACATTACCGTGCATGGTCGCGAAGCTTCGACGGATATTCCGCTGGCTCACGCCGATCATCTGGTGGCGCACTTTAAGGTCATCTCGTTCCTGCGCGCGGAATTCGGTTTCCACTCGATGAGTCTCGAGCACCCGGTGGTACACATTGCCATCGCGCCGGATGGCGCCACGAACATCCCTGGTTTCAAACTTCCCGAACATCCTTCGGACAGCACTTCAATTCAGCAGCTTTTCGCGCTCTCCATTGATCATCTGTCGGTACAGAACGGCGAGCTGCTCTGGGCTGACCAGGAAATTCCCCTGAATTTCAGCGTTCACAGCACCAGCTTGCAGATGGACTATTCGTATCTGCGCGGACGCTATGAGAGCCGTCTGACGTTGGGCAAAGTCGATACCGGATTCGAGAACTTCCGCCCGTTTGCCTGGATGACCACAGTTCAGTTCAGCCTGGGAAGGACGTTCGTCGATGTCGAATCCCTCCAGTGGAACTCCGGGAGATCCCACCTTCAGGCAAGTGGGCGAATCAGTGATTTTCGAAGTCCTCACGTCGATGTGAATTATCAGTTGCAGGCTGATCTGCAGGAGATTGCGGCCATTGTCCGCCGCAACGATTTGCGCGAAGGTACCGCCGATCTCAAAGGCAGCGGTCACTGGTCGTTGAACGACTTCAGCGCCACGGGCGCCGTCGCGCTTCGGGATCTGGGCTTTCAGGACGACCGGTTTGCCTTCCGCAAAGCAACCGCAACGACCGGTTACTCCATCACCGACCAGCAGATCAAGCTGTCGAAGCTGGAGGGAAAGCTGCTAGGGGGAAGCGTGGCCGGGGATGCGCAGGTGGACAACTGGCTGCATAGTGTCCCGCCCGTGCCGCCAGGTAAGACGAAAAAGGGAACGGAAAACCTTCCTGTCATTACGGTCGCTCGTCCTCCGCTCAAGAAGGGTGAAATCGCGAAACTCCCGGGCGTGCAAGCCGGCGCAGTGCATCTGCGGCTGCGCGATGTTTCCGCCAGCGAGACGGCGGCGGCTCTCAACGCGGCGGCGCACCCGCTTGAACACTTTCACCCGGCAGGATTCGCTGCAGGAAGCGTGGACGCGACCTGGAAAGGATCGATAAAAGACGCAGAGGTTGCGTTCAATCTTGACGTGACTCCGCCGGCGCGTGCCGCGACTGGCGAACTGCCGCTTACGGCGCATGTCGTGGGCAAGTATCACGCCGAAAACGATGCGCTGGAACTGGCACAATTCAACCTCACTACGCCGGCGTCGCGAGTGCAGGCTTCGGGGATGCTTTCAGGTTCTTCCGCAATGCATTTTTCCATCTTCACTTCCAACCTGGAGGAGTGGCGCCCCCTGGTGACTGCGCTGCGCGGCCCGACCAACGTGCCGTTTCGAGTCGATGGCAACGCCACGTTCAACGGCGTTGCGGGAGGCACATTCTCAGCGCCAACCCTGGCAGGCACGCTCGTCGCCGAGGATTTTGAATTTACCTTGCCCGCAACCTCTCGTACTCCAGAGCAACAGGTCCATTGGGACTCCTTGGCCACCAGCATTCAATTTTCGTCGCATGATCTTGCGCTCCGCGGGGGCAGTTTGCGGCGCGGCGACACCAGCGCCGACTTCGAGGTCAGTGCCGTTCTGCAGCAAGGACAGTTCACCGAAAGCAGTCCTTATACCGCGCGCGTGAATCTGCACAATGTCGATGTTGCTTCGACCGCCGCTCTGGCTGGATTCGACTATCCCGTGTCAGGTATTGCCGACGTGTCGCTGCAAATCAGTGGCACGCGCGCTGTTCCGCAGGTGCGGGGACACATTCGCGCCGCCAGCGCGTCGGCTTACGGAGAAGCGATCGAGAAATTCGACGCGGATCTTCATATCGCGCAAGGGGAAACGGCGCTCAACAACATTAGCCTCACGCATCAGGATGCCGCCATTGCAGGCCGTGCCGCTTATACGCCTGCGACGCGAGAATTCCAGCTTGATCTGATGGGCAAGAATTTCGATGTGGCGCGTATTCGTGAGATTCACCTGGACCGCCTGCTGGTGGAGGGACGCGCTGACTTCAGACTGCAGGGATCAGGATCGCTCTACGCACCGGCCATCAACGCCAGCGTTAAAGTTCATGATCTCACGCTCGATCACGAACGTTCTGGCGATCTGGATCTGGAGGCGGTGACGAAAAACGGTGAATTGCGCCTCAGTGGACACTCCGAATTTCCCCATGGCACCCTTGCCGTCGATGGCAGCGTGGGCATGCACGGCGATTATCCTGCCAACATCTCCGCCCGCATGGATCATCTTGATCTCGATGCTCTCTGGCTCTCCTATCTCGGGGGTCAGCTCACAGGACACTCGGCCGTCGCCGGCATGGTGACGATGCAGGGGCCGCTGCGTGATCCGCGGCAATGGACGCTAACCGGCAACGTGACGGATCTCGCCGTCAGCGTGGAATACGCCGAATTACACAATCAGGGCCCGCTCCAGTTTACGTTTGCAAAAGGAACCGTCCGCATCGCTCCCGCGCACCTGGTTGGGGAAGGCACTGACGTCACGGGGCAAGGTTCGATTGGGTTTACGGGGGCGCGACCAATCGACTTGGCGGCTGACGGACAGATCGATCTCAAGTTGCTCGGCAGTTTTGATTCGAATCTCACCGCTTCCGGTCTGATGTCGGTGCATATGACGGTCGGAGGTTCACTGAGTGAACCGTTCCCGCAAGGAACGATTCAGATCAAGAATGCCGCGGCCAAGTACTCTGGTCTTCCCAGTGGTCTCAGCGAGACGAACGGAGTGCTCTCGTTCGCGCGAGACCGCATTCAAATCGAACAGCTCACCGCCCGCACGGGGGGTGGGACCCTCGATTTCAAGGGCGACGCGACCCGTTACAACGGTCAACTCAATTTCAATCTCACTGCGGCGAGCAAAGATGTGCGGCTGCGCTATCCCCCGGGGGTGAGTTCAACCGCGAACGCCGAATTACACTGGGTCGGAAATCGGTCGACTTCGACCGTTTCCGGCGACATACTGGTCACGAAACTCGCCGTGACTCCCGGCTTTGATTTCGGGTCCTATCTGGAGCAAAGCCGGCAGTCGGCGGCAATTACTGCCGCGAACTCCCCGCTCTACCGCGTGAAGCTCGATATCGCGGTTCGAACCGCGCCTGAACTTCAGATGAAGACCGCGGTTGCCCGCTTGTCCGGCGATGCCGATCTGCGTTTGCGAGGATCGCTCGCGCGCCCCAGCGTTCTGGGCCGGGCCGACATTCTGGAAGGAGATGCGACCTTTAATGGCATCAAATTCCGGCTGGAACGGGGTGACATTACGTTCGCCAATCCCGTCGCGATTGAACCGCAGGTAAATCTGCAGGCCACGACCCACGTGCGCAACTATGACCTCGACGTCACCGTAACCGGCACGCCCGAACGGCTCAACGTGAATTATCGCTCCGAGCCGCCGCTGCCCAAGTCCGACATTATCGCGTTGCTCGCCCTGGGCCGCACCAGCGAAGAGTCCGAACAATTGCAACAGCAATCCGGGCAGACCGCCTTCACCGACGAAGCCACGGCCCTCATCATCAATCAGGCGATCAATCAGACGGTGAGCAGCCGCCTCCAAAAGCTGTTTGGCGTCAGCCGCATCAAGATTGATCCGCAAGGCCTGACTACGGAAACCAACCCAACCGCACGCGGACCGCAGGTCACGATCGAGCAACAATTCGCCAACAACGTCACGCTGACATACAGCACCAACGTCTCCCAGAGTTCGGAGCAGATCATTCAGGGTGAGTATTACTTCACAAGAAACGTTTCCGCGGTGGGTACGCGCGATCAGAACGGCGTGGTCAGTTTCGATGTTCGGGTTCGCCGCCGCAAGAAATAGAATTCATTGTTGCCGGGACCTGGCCCTGAGGTCGGCATGAAACTTCCCGACGAATCCGACATTTTCTCCGCCTTACGGCGACGCATGGTCGACTTCCAATTGCGCGAGCGCGGCATTGCGGACGAGCGTGTTCTGAACGCCATGTTGCGCGTTCCACGCCACGAGTTCACTCCCCAACGCTACCGGGATCAGGGGTATGAAGATCATCCTTTGCCGATTGGCGAGGGGCAGACCATCTCGCAGCCATACATCGTGGCGCTCATGTTGGAACGTCTGGCATTGAGCGCTGGCGACAAGGTTCTTGAGGTCGGCACTGGATCTGGCTATGTGACTGCCTTGCTGGCCGGGCTGACATCCCAAGTGTTCTCCATGGAGCGGCACCCTGCGCTCGCCGATGAGGCAAGGAACTTGCTCGCCCGCATGGGCTACTCCAATGTGAAAGTGATTACGGGCGACGGAAGTCAGGGATTTCTGCCGGGCGCACCCTATGACGCGATTCTAGTTTCTGCGGCGGCTCAGGAGTTGCCGGGGGCGCTGGTCGCGCAATTGGCCGAGGGTGGCAGAATGATTATTCCTGTCGGTCCGCCGGACTCTCAGCAGTTGCAGTTGGTCGAGATGAGCAACGGGCGGCCTCAGATTACGCCGCGTGAACTCTGCCGATTTGTGCCGCTCGTTGCAGATGGTGTGTCGTAGGTTCTGCGGTGTTTGTTATTCGCCCGGTGCGGGAGACTGATTGTCCCGAGCCGACCTGCTCCGTTTACAATCAAACCGTGCCCGTGTTGCACAATCTGCGCGTGACGTTGGAGATGATCAAGTGGGAACACTCCATCTTTGCGTTGCCGTTTGCGCTGTGTGGCGCCATGCTCGCCGCGGGAGGTTTTCCCGCTCCACGACAGCTCGCATGGATCATCGTTGCCATGATCGCGGCCCGTTCCGCGGCAATGGCGTTTAATCGGCTGGCCGATGCTTCAATCGACGCCGCCAATCCTCGCACCCGCATTCGCGCCCTTCCGGCGGGACATCTCACGCCCGCATTCGTAGCAACCTTTGTCGTGATCTCGAGCGGCATCTTCGTGCTGGCGGCAAGCCAGCTGAATCGATTGACGCTTTACCTCTCGCCGGTCGCGCTGGCTGTCCTGCTGCTTTACTCCTACACCAAGCGCTTCACGCGCTGGTCGCACCTGGTGCTGGGATTTGCGCTGGGCATCGCGCCGGCTGCCGCCTGGATCGCGGTGCGAGGTTCTCTCGATCCGCGCATCCTGCTGCTCACTGCAGCAGTAACTTTCTGGGTCGGAGGCTTCGACGTTCTTTACGCTTGCCAGGATTTCGACTTCGATCGCGAGACCGGATTGCATTCTCTGCCACGTTATTTTGGAATTCGCAGAGCCCTGTGGATCGCGCGCGTCTTTCATCTCG
>Ga0335078_10009618_pt1 | contig 14322 bp, 8 predicted proteins | sample Lox_Sample_32_FD_206711 | JGI IMG/M metagenome (GOLD analysis project Ga0335078, IMG submission 206711) | Soil microbial communities from Loxahatchee National Wildlife Refuge, Florida, United States - Lox_Sample_3.2 | ecosystem: Environmental > Terrestrial > Soil > Wetlands | place: USA: Florida...
CGCAGCCAGATTCGCCAGCCAAACGAGGGTCGGTAAATCGTCGGCCAACACATAGTGGATGGTCCGCCGGTTGCGCCCGCTCCAGATCGGCGCGGTCTTAACCCAGTCAGGCCGGTGCATGGGAGCGTTCTTCTCGAAGAACGGCTCGCCCTCCACGCCATCGGGATAGCGTTTGCGAGTCAGCGGGCGGCCTGCCAGGTGAGGAATAATTGCCGGCGCGACCCGGACGTAGTAGTCGATGACGTCTTTCTTGTTGAAACCGGTGGCCGGATAAAGAACCTTCTCCAGGTTCGAGAGCTTCAGATGCCTGCTCTGAATTTCGACGGTCGAATCAGTCAAGTTGACGCTCCGCCCTGCCATTGTGCCTGAAGTGGTGTGAGGAGCAAAGTGCGTGGGACGCTCATGGCTCCGAGTCAGTCTGAAATTCCACTTCTGGCGGCGTCATCCCGAAGGCCCGCGCTTTTACCAGCGGGCTGAGGGATCTCCCGTGGCACACGGCGTCCTAGCGGGAGATCCCTCTCTCCGCCTGAAAAACGGCTCCGCTCGGGATGACGCCATCCAACTGAGTCTGGACTGCGATGGCTTGAACCGTTTGACAATGCCCCCGCCGCCCACGTACTTTCAAACTTCTGCCCTGCTCAGCCGTCCAAACTATGTTCTTCGTAGAAACATCTGCCCGTCAGCCGGAGGTTCGATGAAACACCGCACTGTGAAAATCGCGTTGTTTGTTTCAATCGCATTCTCGATTGCAATCGCCCAGGATGAAGCGTCATTCGCGAAGCATGTCGCGGTCAAGAAATTGGACAACGGCCTGACCTTGATTCTTTGTGAGCGTCCGGAAGCCCCGGTCTTTTCCTTCTTCACGTTGGTCGATGCAGGCTCGGTGCAGGACCCCATGCTGGCGACGGGGCTTGCCCATATGTTCGAGCATATGGCCTTCAAGGGGACCAACACAATCGGCACGACAAACTACGCCGCTGAAAAGCCCGCTCTGGAAAAAGTCGAGGTCGCCTACGCCGCCTACCTGGCCGAGCGCGACAAGACCGTCGGACAAGATGCCGCCAAGCTGAAGCAACTCGAGAAGGCCTGGAAGGACGCCATTGCGGACGCGAATAAATACGTAAAGGCCAACGAATTCGGCAAGATCGTCGAACAAAACGGCGGCGAAGACATGAACGCCTTCACCAATTACGACGAGACTGCCTACCACTATTCCCTGCCGGAGAATCGTCTGGAACTCTGGGCCTACCTGGAATCGGAGCGCTTCCTGCATCCGGTGCTCCGCGAGTTTTACAAGGAACGCGACGTAGTGATCGAAGAGCGCCGCATGCGCACCGACAGCAATCCTTTCGGGCGCCTGCTCGAACAGTTCACTGCAGAGGCCTTTGCTGCACATCCTTATCACCGGCCGACCGTCGGCTGGATGTCCGATCTCAATCACTTCTCCGCCACCGACGCGCAGAAATTTTTCGACAAATACTACATACCGTCGAACATGGTGGTGGCGGTCGTTGGCGATGTAAAAGTATCCGAGGCGATGCCCATGCTCGAGAAGTATTTCGGCCGCCTCCCGAAGCGACCGCGTCCGGATGAAACGACTACCGTCGAGCCTCCGCAGAATTCAGAACGCCGAGTCATCCTCAAGGACGCGTCGCAGCCCATCTACATCGAGGGCTATCACCGCCCCGACTACCGAAGTAAAGATGACGCCGTGTTCGACGCCATCACGGATCTGCTCTCGGAAGGCCGCACGTCGCGTCTTTATCGCGCACTGGTGCGCGATAAAAAGATCGCTTCTTTTTCCGAAGGCTTCAGCGGATATCCCGGCGTCAAATATCCTCACCTGTTCGCGTTTCTCGCGGTGCCGCTGCCTGGCCACAAGCCCGATGAGATTGGCGAAGCGATCCACGCCGAAATCGACCGCCTGAAAAAAGAAGATATCTCGGACGACGAACTCAAGATGATCAAGACGCGCACGAAAGCCAACCTGATTCGCGGCCTTTCCGATAACGGAGGTCTGTCGACGCAACTGGCGACCTACCAGGCCCGCTACGACGACTGGCGCGAGCTCTTCCGCTCGGTCGATCGCATCGACAAAGTCACAAAGGCGGATATCCGCCGCGTTGCCAACGAGGTCTTCACCGAGACGAATCGCACCGTCGGATATATCGAGAACTCCGGTGGAGGAGGATCATCTGGAGGCGGCCAGGATAGCGGCAACTCCGATCAGGGAGGTGCGCAATGAAACGAACTCTCTGTTTCTCCCTAGCGCTGCTGTGTGCCTTTTCGGTTGGATGTTCGGCGAAACATCCAGTGGCTCCGCAAACAGCAACAGCTCCTACCGCCGCAACCGAAGGGTCTGGTTGGAAGCAGGTTCCCATACCGCCGCTACACGCCTTCAAGCCTCCCCAACCAAAACGTGTCGAGCTATCGAACGGTATGGTCATCTTCCTGCAGGAAGATCATGAACTGCCGCTGATCGACGGCACCGCTCGCATTCGTGGCGGATCGGTGAACGAGCCGGCCGACAAAACGGGGCTGATCGACATCTTCAGCGAAGTCTGGCGCACCGGCGGGACGAAATCCAAGACCGGCGACGAACTCGACGACTATCTCGAAGTGCGCGCGGCGAAAGTGGAAACCGGAGGAGGTCCCGATTCCACCACCATCAGTTTCTCGTGTCTGAAAGGGGATCTCGACGACGTCTTCAAAGTTTTCACCGATGTATTGCAGAATCCCGAGTTCCGCGCCGACAAGATCGACATCGCGCGGAAGGGCGAAGAAGACTCCATTTCTCGCCGCAATGACGAGCCGAGCGGGATCGCACACCGCGAATCAGTCAAGCTCGCCTATGGCGCCGACAATCCCTATGCTCGGGTGCCGGAATATGCAACGGTAGCCGCGATCACTCGCCAGGACCTTCTCGACTGGTACGGCAAGTACATTCATCCCAACAACATTATTCTTGGCATCAGCGGAGATTTCGACTCCGCCGCAATGGAAGCGCGTCTGCGCGCGGCTTTCGACTCTTGGCCGAAGGGACCAACACCTCCCAAGAACGACTTCCAATACGCAACCGCAAAGGCTGGCTACTATGTAGTTCCGAAGGAAGATGTGAACCAGAGCAACATTCACATGGTGGCGCTCGGCACCACGCGAGCTAACCCGGACTACTACGCGATCAGCGTCTTCAACGAAGCGTTCGGCGGAGGATTCTCTTCTCGGCTGTTTAACGACATTCGCACCAAGCGCGGTCTCGCCTACGCGGTCGGCGGAGGCATCGGCACAAACTTCGGGCATCCCGGCGTGCTGCAAATCTCCATCGGGACCAAAAGTCAGACGACCGCGGAGGCCATTCAGGCGGCCTACGAGGACATTGACAACCTGGCCAAGGAGCCGTTCTCTGAAGCCGAGATCCGGCAGGCTAAAGACGACATCCTCAGTGCCTTTGTGTTCCGGCTTGACTCGCCCGACAAAATCCTCGGCGAGCGAATGGTATACGAGTACTACGGATATCCTCCCGACTGGCTCGACAAATATCAGGCCGAGATCAAAAACGTTACAGCCGCGGACGTAAACCGTATCGCCGCAAAATATCTGCACAAAGATCAGCTTGCCGTGCTGGTTGTCGGGAACACGAAGGAATTCGACAAGCCGCTGTCGTCCCTCGGCCCGGTCACGAATATCGACATTACGATTCCGCCACCTCCGGGCATGAAGCAAGACACGGGCGCAAAAGTAACGGAGTCAAATGCTGAAGGAAAGGAACTCGCCGCCAAAGTCCTCAACGCCATGGGAGGCGAGGCCAAGTTCGCATCCATCAAGTCGATCAAGAGTGACTTGACCGTGACCCAGAAGACTCCGCAGGGCGACTTCTCAATGCAGATGGCGACGACGATTCTCTTCCCCGACCATCTGCACGCGGAGATTCAAACTCCGCGGGGCGCGATGAAAATTACAGTGACTTCCGATGGAGGGTTCATGTCGATCGAAGGTATGGGCACGCGCGCCATGCCCGGCGAGCAGAAAACCGAGACGCTGGAACAGATCAAGCGTGATCCCATCTTCATCGCGTCGCACTGGAAAGATCCCGACGTCTTCTTTCAGGCAAGCGGAACGGAAAAGGTCGGCGATGTGGAGGCCCGCATCGTTGACGTGAATGCAGCCGGCGCGGCGATCCGCTGGTTCGTCGATCCGTCGAACGGACACATCCTGAAAGAAACGTACCGCACGCTCGCGCAAAGCGGCCAAGTACAAGGCGAAACCGACATGGAGGACTGGAAGACCGTCAATGGCCTTACCCTGCCGCTGCTGCGCAAGAACAAGCAGAACGGCCAGGACACCAGTCAGTCGGAATACAAAACGATCGAGATTAATCCGCAGGTCGATCCCAAGCTGTTTGATAAGCCGGCGCCGCCTGCGGACAAACAATAACCGGGCCAAGCCGCCTGACTGAAAAACTCTTTTTTGCTGACTCGAACGCACCGCAGCGACTAAAGCCGCGACTGACTTGCCAGCCCTCACGACGCGGCTTGAAGCCGCGTCCTTTCAAATCGGGGAATCGTAGGAGTTTTTCAGCAGACTGCTAGAACCGCGGTTGGCCGTATACTAGCGCAATTCATGTCTTCCTTTCCCGTCAGCTTTGAAATCGGCGCGACCGTCGGCGACTACCGGATCATCTCAGTGATCGGCCGGGGAGGAATGGGTAAGGTTCTTAAGGTCCGCAACCTGATTTCCGATCGCATCGAGGCCATGAAGATCCTGTTGCCCGGTGTTGATCCCGAGCCCGATCTGGTCGAACGCTTCCTGCGAGAAATCAAAGTCGTCGCGGCTCTTGACCACCCGGGAATTGCATCTCTCCGCACCGCATTGCGCGCCAACGATCAGATCCTGATGATCATGGAGTATGTCGAGGGAACATCGCTGCAATACTGTCTGAAGCACGGTGGAATCGAAGTTGCGCGAGCAATCAGTTTTACGCGGCAGGCACTGGAGGCGCTGGCCTATGCCCACCAGCGCGCGGTCGTGCATCGCGATGTCAAACCATCGAACATCCTGGTCGCTCCTGATGATCGCGTGAAGCTCACTGACTTTGGCATCGCGAGCCGCGCTGGAGATCCAAAACTCACGGGTACCGGCGTCGCCATCGGCTCACTGCTTTACATGTCTCCCGAGCAGATGAAGGCTGAAGCTCCCGATGCCCGCTCGGACTTGTATTCACTGGGAGCAACGCTCTATGAGATGGTCACAGGACGAGTTCCAGTGGAAGGAAGCAATTTCTACAGTATCTTGAGAGCCCACTTGGAAGAAAAACCTAGGCCACCGATCGAACTCGTGCCTGACCTTCCGCTGCAGCTCTCTCAAGTGATCGAGAAATCGATCGAGAAGCTGCCGGAAGCGCGTTTTCAGACGGCCGCGGAGTTCCATGCAGCACTCGACGGCCTCGGGCGCGCGACCCTGCCACAGCCGCCCGCCGCAACCAATATTCTGGGGGGACTGCCGCTGTCGAACACGTCCCTCCCACGCAGTGCATCGTCTCCTCAGGGCCATCCGAGTTCTCAGAACCATCCCAGCCCCAGTCCGTCGTCGATGGTGCGGGCTTCGGGGACAGGTTCAAAGTCGTGGGATGGAGCCGTCCTCGAGAACGCGCGCAAGAATCTGGCGGAGTTTGTTGGCCCGATGGCGAAGATTCTCGTGAGCCGTGCCGCGAAGAACGCACGAAACTTGGAGGAACTCTACCAGGCGCTGGCCGCCGAGATCGCAACGCCGAGTGACCGCGAAAAGTTCCTGCGGTCGGTCCACCTTTAAGAGCTAGTTCTCCTCTTAGACCTACTCCTGCTCGAGCATGCGGATCGCTTTTACCAGGCTGAGATACATCCGGTTGAATGATTGCGCAAGCTGAGAAATTTCATCGGAACCCTTGGCCGGAAGTTCGGGAACGTTGAGATCGCCTTTGCTGATCTGGTCAGCCACTTTCGACAACCGCGTCACCGGGCGAATCACGATGACAACGATGGCGAGATCCAGGAGGAGCAGCGTCACGAGCGCACTTCCTCCGAGAGAGAGCATCAAGCTGCGAAAGGCACGATCCGCAATACCTAGCGGCACCGACATCGGGACGGAAATGATTTGCGCCCCGACCGAGTCGCCCATTTTCCAACCGAATCCGTTGTCCTTTCCGTAAACTCTGACCATCGCCGCGGGGGCCTCGCGCCAAGTACTGTGGCACTCCAGGCAAGGACCGATCGCCGTAATCGGCTTGGCAAGAAATAAAGATCGCCCGGCAGGCGTGTCGCGCTCGCCCGAAAATTCTTTCTGGTCGGGATGAGCCCGAAAAATCTGGATGACGTCCGATTCCCAATCTACGGCGCGGTCGCGCAGGTTCGTAGGATTCAACGTCGCTTCTTTGTAGGTGTAGTCGGGATAGTCTTTGTGCAGATAGTTAAAGGCTTCAGTTGCGGAATACGCCGGCACGGTCTGCGGCAGGAAGGTGTTGATCTGCTTCTGGTGCTCTTGCAGCAGTGGACCGACCTGTTTGGTCGTATAGGTGCGCATGGCGCCGGCCGATCCCATCATCAGTCGGGCTTGCTGTAACACATGGTCGTGAGCCGACTGCTGTAGGAAGTCGCGCGCGAAATATCCAGCTGCGGCCATACCGGAACCGAAAACGAGAATCAGAATCAAATTGAACTTGATGAGCAGACGCATAGGGCGAGAATTATAGCCTGTGGCCTTGAAATATTTTGGGTGGTTATTCTCCCCGCAAGACAGTGAATCCAAGCCCCGCAGATGCCGCGTTAGTAAAAGGAGCAAGCCGCTTTCCGAAGAAATTGCTCAGGCGTGAGTCGGGAGTCTCGCAACATGCGATTGATCGCTTCTTTGTTGGCGAGCGCATCCATCCGGGGACGCGGAAGAAACTGGAAGAGACTGTGATTGAACTGGAGTGTAGGAAACGATGATGTCAGTCCAAGGTCCTTCCACTTACATCGCCGGAGAGGAGCGCAGTCATATGCTCAAGCATCAATGGGGCTTTGGATTCCGTTGGCTCCTACGCATAGCGGCCAAACGCGCCGCAATACCAGCCGAATGATTGCTTGTTATGTTCACAGGTCGCCGGGTGAATGCCCAAGAAGCACGGGGAAAAGTATCAATCGGTTCTGGCAACCGCATTACGGTCAGTCCGGATACAGAAACGGCAAACACCGTTTGGCCCGCAGCATCCAAGGCCATTTGAGGTGCCGCCGCACCCTCCGGAAATACTAAAAAGTTCAGCTCTTCCGGAGTCATCAGTCGAGCGACGAGTGTTCCAGTAGCTACATCCCAAAACTCGATCGAATCGCCCAGCGGCACAACAAGTACCTTGCCCCCGGGGCTGTAGGTCGAACCGAGCACCTGAATGTCGTCCGGAGGGCTCACAACCGGATACACGTTGAAATTCAAAAGGTTCAAACTCGGATTGAAAAAGCTGACAACATCTCCTGCGACACCCCCGCCGCCGGAAATTCCTGAAAACCCGCTGCCGTTGGGCGACACAGCCAAATCAGTCCATCCGAGGAGAGCGAATGGGATCGGTGTCTTAAGGGAAAATGTGGTGGGATCGATTGAGTATACCTGACTCCAAGACGAACCCAACCCATAAACGGAGCTTCCATCTGCAGATGATCGAACCAGATTTAGAGGACCTGCTGTTTGTCCAGCAATCGGCGTTACCTTCAGGCTGGCCAAGTCAAGTGATACGTTCTGGTAGCTACCGATTACTATTGCGGTGTTGTGATCAGTGATCGCGACAGAGGGATTCGGCGAAGCTGGTATCGCTAAGGTCGAGGCTTGCGACGGGTTGTCTGGATCGAGGACCATCGCGTACCCATTCGGAGATACAGCTACGAGCCAAGATCCGTCCGGACTCAAAGCCATGAAGTCGTAGCTCGCCGAATTTCCCGCACCCGGGATTGCGAACGGCGATTGCCACTGAAGCGTAGTGGGATTCAGAACGTCGACCTCTGTGGCCTTGAGCGCATACAGCAGATTTCGATGAGTGTCGTACAAGAGTTGCAGCAGTCCAGAGGATGGAACGACATTTGCCGACGGAATATAGGTGACTGCATTCGCGAGGGAACCACTGCCATTGGGGCTGCTGACCGTGAAGCCCGCAGAGGAACCGGGAGTCCCGGTGGGAAGCTGAACTTGCGCCTGCTCAAAGCTGCCGAACTGCCCCGGGCCGTTAACCGCTAACGTCGTTGCCTCCTGACTGCCGATCATCACCGAAGGAACAGGAGAATACGTCGCGCTGGAGAAGCCAAAGCCAGAAACGTACACGGTCGGAGTTCCGAGAGGAGACAGGAGGTTCGCGCTTACACCGATTGGATCGACGCCGTAGGAGAAGCCCCAACCGATGACGGACGTGTTTCCATTCAGCATGCATTCAACGTCGACGGGACCAGCAACCAAGGAGGCTGGAATCGCGATCTGTGGTCCTTGCGAAATCAGCGGCGCGGGCTGCCCACCGAAGTAGTAGCTTGTTCCCGCAGGTACTTCGGAAAGAGACACCACTTGCGATGTGTTCAGCGGCGCGGTATACCCCGGCGAGGGACAAAGAGCGCCACCTGGGTCACTTGAGGTGTTTGCCGGGTTCGGAACCAGAGGAGCTGTCGTATCGACTTCCAGAACACCACCCGCAATGCCGACGAAGGCACGTCCGGAAGAGTCAACCGCGAGGAGCCGCTCCAAATTGTCCTCGGGGGCTACGACGCCGGAATAGTATCCAAGGGCGGGGTAGCTATTCGCGTCAAGCACCTCAATAGTAAGTGGTAGGTCATATTGAAGAAGCAACTTCGTGCCGTCGGGGGTGAACGTAACAAATGTCCTAGCGTTCTGAAAGGCACCCGGGACCTGAGTAGTTCCGAGCACATTGAAAGAGTTGTCCAGAAAAGTAACTTGCGAGCCAAAGGCGACCGCTATCTTCGAGCCGTCTGCGTTCATCGCATAACCTGAAGCGATGAACGTTTGTGGAGGTGGGTCCAGTGCACTCAATGGCATCGCGGTGAAGCTGTCTGCGTCCGAGCTGTAGAGATAAAACGCAGGCGCAGCAGTTTGCTGAGCGAAGAACACTGCCCACTTGTGATCAGCGCTGCGTGCCAAGTGGTCCGTCTCCCACAACGAGTCGTCATTTGTTGGTTCGACCTGGCTGAACGCGTTGGTGTTTGAATCCCATTCAATGAGGTACTGACCACCATCGAGGATGTCGCTGGAGTCGATTCCTTCCTCCTGCCCGATGATCAAAACCTTACCGTTCGCCAATGCAACCACGTTCGGGTAAAACAAAGCAGACGTCGTTCCTAAACCGGGCACGGGGTATGAAGTAACAGCAAAAGTGTTCTCGTTCACCGTGAGAATCTGCTGTGACTCCGAACCGAGTACGAGCGTGTTGCCATCCGCCATCTGATCGATTCCAAAAGGTTGGGGAACCGGCACCCGGGCAACAATCGAAAAACTTGTACCTGAGATCACATCCAATTCATTGAGTCCGAGATTGGCTACGAAAAGAAGCTGCCGAGATTGATCGTAGAAGCCGTGGCTAAACTCTCCACCGATCATGTGAAACGGGTCCGGAACTCCGGGCCCGCTTACGTAAAACTGAAGCGCCGTATTGACACTAAGTGCTCCGGAGACAGCGGCTACCATACCGGAGGTCTGAACGATGCCCGCACTACTGGAAGCAGCAAAAGTAAAGGTGCCAGACGCTCCGGGCGTGAGAGATAGAGACGAAGGCGAAATCGAGACGCCGGTCGGCAAACCACTGGCTGTTACCGAGACTGTTCCGGTGAAACCGTTTTGCCCGGCGATCGAGACCTGTACGATCTGTGCGGTACCGCCTTGAACGAGTGTGACAGCATTGGAGGACAGGGAAACCGTGAACGTGCCGGGAGGAGGTGGTGGTGGAGGTGGCGGCACCGTCGAGGTCGACCCGCCTCCGCAAGTGATAAAAGACACCAATGCGAGCAACATCATGAATCGCCAAAGCCAACGGAGGGAGACGGGGATTGAAAGCCTGTTTTGGCCCGGGAGCATGCTGTTTGATTTGTGACTGCTAATCCGGCGACGCGCAAATGAGGGAAGAGCCGGCGAGGCTGTTTAGTATGGCAAGTACCTTGACCTTCGTCAAGGTTAGAAAACAATTAATATTACAGCGCTCTTCACGTCTTAGAAAAAGGCGGACGGGGGTGTCCAAACCTGCGGGGCGGGGAGCGGGGTATGGGGAGCCGAGGGAGGGGGGAAGGTCGCGTACGATTTTTCGACCGCAATTCTAGGTCCGGAATTCAGGAGCCGGTTTTCAGGAGCACTTTTTCCAGCCGCACGTCGCCCCGATTTAACCGCGTTTCAAACGCGCACGCTCAGCTCGATCCTTGCGCGTCCCACACTCCGCTCATTCGAGCGCTCCCAGTTCGCGCATCCGGCACGTGGGCAGGAGGCCGGGCCAAATGGAGTACGTGGAGCTAGGCTAGGGGGGGTAGCCGAATTTCTCCCGATAGATACTACCCCCACACCCGGTTGACACCCCACCCTCGCTCGGCTTATTGTAGGCGAACAAACGGCGAACATCATGGCTCCCCTTCCGTTGCTCCAGCCTCCTGACAGACCTCGCCTTGTTGGCATTGCACGTCTTGCCTCCGAAGGAGAATCTCTGCGGGAAGGGCACAATGTTGAGTACTTCACGCTGCCGGCCAAGTCCCTGCTGAACCGATGCGTGAGCAAACGCGCCTTGCCTTTCACCTGGACGATCAATCCGTACCGCGGGTGTGAGTTCGGATGCCGCTACTGCTACGCCCGCTACACCCACGAATTCATGGAAATGCGCGACGGCATGGAGTTCGAGCAGAAGATCTACGTCAAGCAACACGCTGCCGACCTATTGCGCCGGGAACTCCGGCGAGTGAAGTCGGGCGAGTCGATCGCGCTCGGCACTGCGACCGATCCTTATCAACCCGCGGAGCGCCGTTACGCAGTCACACGCGGCATCCTTGAGGAATTCGCGCGCCACCGCGGATTCGAACTCGGGATCGTCACGAAATCGAACCTGGTTGTGCGTGACCTCGACCTGCTGAAGGATGTCGCCAAGGCGAACCGGCTCTCGGTTCACGTGACGATTACCACGCTCGATGGCGATCTCGCGCGCATCCTCGAACCCCGGGCTCCGCGTCCGGATCTGCGCCTAGAAGCCGTTCGCGCGCTGTCGCAGGCCGGATTGCGCGTTGGGGTCAGTTGCTGTCCTGTAATTCCAGGAATCACCGACTCGCCTAGAGATCTTGAAGGCGTCATTCGCGCCGCGGCAGATTCTGGCGCAGACTATGTTTTCGCGAACCCTCTGTTTCTGAAGCCTTCCTCCGCTGCCGTCTTTGTTCCTTTCCTCGAGCAGAATTTCCCGCATCTCGCCGAGAACTATCGCCAACGCTATCGTGATCGGGCATTCCTCCCGGCCGCCTACACAAAGCGTCTCGCGCAACTGATCGCGGCGCTGAAGGAGAGATACAAACTGACTCGGGCACACCGGCAGCAGCGCCCTGCATTCGCTACGAAGTGGCCCGTGCAAAGCTTCGATGAGCAATTGAGCCTGTTTTGAGCGTGACCTCGCCGCCGGGCCGATCGATGATGAATCTACCTGAAACGAATCTTCTATAATGAAATGGATCGCGATGGCCACTGCTTCCCCACCCTCAGGGCAGTCCGCTGCACGGCCCGTAACGTTCGGAATGCACCTGCAACGGTTCTGGCGACGTGTGACTGAAGGCCTTGCCCTCAGCCAACTCTGGTCGCAGTTCGAGTCGGAGGCGCGCGCCAGCTATCGTCTTTATTCGAAAGACGTCGCTGCGAAAACTCCCGAAGGACTCACGAGACGCGGCCACCACCTGCACGTCATCAAGGAATTCTTCTGGGCGGTTTTCGAGAAGCTGTCTCCGGCACGCCGTGTTCTGCTGCTGGTCGCACTCCTGTTGCTGGTCATTCCCCATGCGGCCTATCAATTTGCCGGGGAAGGCGGCAAAGTCTACGCCGCGGAACTCGATCTCCATTTCTGGGGCGGCCTGATCCTGCTGTTGTTGCTGATTCTTGAGATTGGCGATCGTGTCGTGATGAAACGTGATCTGCAGATCGCGCGCGAGATTCAGACCTGGCTGCTTCCGGGCGCTCCGCCCCAGATTCCCGGCCTTGCCGTCGCCTACGCCACGCGGCCAGCCAACACGGTGGCAGGCGATTATTACGATGTCTTTCCGCGCCCCGGCCGCTCGAATGAAGATAACCGCGTCGTACTTGCGGTCGCGGATGTCGCCGGCAAGAGCATCCCCGCTGCGATGCTCATGGCGACGTTTCAGGCGAGCCTGAAGACACTTTCGACGGCGCAGGTGCCTCTGACCGAGCTCGCCTCGAATATGAATCGCTACGCCTGCACAAACAGCCAGGGTGGATTACGTTTCACCACAGCATTCCTCTCGGAATACGACCCGATTCATCGCACCGTCGATTACATCAACGCCGGCCACAACAATCCGATCCTGCGCCGCGCCAGCGGACAGATTGAGCGCCTCGACGTCGGCGGACTGCCATTTGGGATCCAACCTGAGGTGAAATACGAATCGGCGACGGTCACGTTGGCACCTGGGGACTGGCTGGTGGTCTTCACCGATGGACTTGTGGAGGCGGTCAACGCGCGCGACGAAGAATATGGAGAAACGCGGCTGCTGATTGCGCTGGAGGCTGGGAAATCGCTCGAACCTGCGGATCTGCTCAAGCGGCTGATGTCGGAACTCGACGTCTACGTCGGCAACACTCCCCAGCACGACGACGTTACTTGCATGCTGCTGAAGTCGGAATGACGGGAAACGACATCAGCAAACAGGAAGATTCGAGAGTTGGGGTTCCGAGATTACTTCCTGGGGTCAAGAACGATTCTGCTCTTCGCCTCGTAAAGCCGATACCTGGAATAGCGATGTTGCTCGCGCCGGGCTTCACCATCTACGACTGTGTCGATAGTTACCGCACTCGGCAGCCACAGTTCCAAGTGCAAGGCCGATATTTGCACTGCTCGAAATTCAATCGTCGCAGTTTGCCCTTGGTACCCAATCTCCGTTTGCGGTTCGAGCAGGTCGGTACGAATGCGGGTAATCCTATAATCCGCCTGGCTGATCCACGCGATACCCTGCAGAAGCATTGGAACCGAGCCATGACTCCGGAGAAGGTAGCCGGGATTGTCAAGTGCTCCGGGAATCTGGGCAAAGGCAACAACATAGGTCGGACGGCCGTCGATTTTCTGTTCTCCTAAATAGCGGAAATGCGATTCCGCCTGATTGAAAGCAGAGAGAATCAGCCAGGAGGATGCGAACCCTTGGGAATGCGGGACATCGGACGGCGGCACAGGTTTACCGTCCAGAGCGGTACGATACTCCTTCAGGAGCAAGCGGTTGTCATTCCCGTGGCGAATCAGAAGTATGTAATTGAATTGCCTAGAATTGTCACCGACGCAAGCGCCCATGCCGGGGCAGGGATCGTGCATTGCGTTCTGTAGCGGTTGAGCGTCCGTTACCACTTCCTCAGAAATTAATCTCGGAGACTTTGAGAGCGGTTCGTCTAATTCCACTGCGGCACGGGCCAGGATATCGCGAAGCGGGCCCTGATCAGCGGCTGCCCTCAACTGTTTCAGCTCAGGGACCGCTCGCTTAAGATCCGTCAGGGGATCATCTAGGTAGGGATGAGCATTCGCATAAAGCTTGATCTCTTGTGCTCTTACGTCGGCAGTGGACGACGAATCATCAGGAAGAATCGGCGTCTCTGCAAGAGGAGTCCTGTGTCCGGGAACTGCCATGAGCAAACAGGACATCAAAAGCGTTGAACAACGAGCGGCATTGCCATTGAGCAGCACAAGAACCTGACCGGATTCTAGTCGAAAATCTGGGCACCGGGCTTTCGATTGAGAAGCCTCGGAAAAGTCTGCCCAACGTCGCTATCATTCTTTCTCGCTCTCGTCCGCGATGCCGATCTTCGACAGCCGATAGCGCAACGCGTTGCGCGAGAGCCCCAGCAGCCGCGCAGCCTGACTCTTGTTGCCGTTGGCGCGCTTTAACGCCTCCTGCACCATCTCGTCTTCCCACTGTTCGAGGGTCATGCCGTCAGGGAGAAATCCCGGCGAGCCGTTCCCGGACTTCGTCGGACGCACATCAAGATGAATGTCTGGTGGTTCGAGCTGAGGCCCCTTCGACAGGGCGCAAGCGCGTTCGACAATGTTCTGCAACTCGCGCACATTCCCCGGCCAGTGATAGTTCACCAAAATCTGCA
>Ga0335078_10009619_pt1 | contig 14318 bp, 14 predicted proteins | sample Lox_Sample_32_FD_206711 | JGI IMG/M metagenome (GOLD analysis project Ga0335078, IMG submission 206711) | Soil microbial communities from Loxahatchee National Wildlife Refuge, Florida, United States - Lox_Sample_3.2 | ecosystem: Environmental > Terrestrial > Soil > Wetlands | place: USA...
GAGAACACGCCGTCGTCGCCGACACCAAATCCGAAATCCTTTGCCGGGTCGCAGGCGTCCCCGAGCTTGAACAGCCAACCGAAATCGAGCACCAGCCGTTCGCGGGGTGAATTTTGCGTGGTGTGCGCCGAGGATTCCGCGCGGCTCGCGCTTTGGGACTGCGCGCCTTCGGAGTCTTGCGCGAATCCCGTCGTTGTAATCGTAGAGGCGGCAACCGGCGCGACGACGGAGGCTACGCCGGTGCGGATGAAATCACGGCGCGTGCATTTTCTCATAGCGGCATTATACTCTTGCTACTGGCGATCTTTTCTCGAAACTCGTGCGGTGGGCGCCCTCGGCCTTGATCAGCACTGGCGCGCATGCTAGCGTACAGGGGACGATCAAATTCGGCGAGGGCGTACATGGATGACCTGGTTTCGATCATCACCCACAACGGCGTGTGGATCATGATCATCTTCGTGGTAGCCATTCCCAGCTGGCTCAAGTACCGGGAGCGCGAGTTGCGCATTCATCAGGAGCTTCGCCAGCGCGAGATGGAGCACCAGCAAAAGATGAAGGAGCTCGAGCTGGAGCTCGAGAAGGCGAAATCCCGGCAAACTGCAGACAAACTTTGAGCACGCAGGCCTGTCTCCTCTCCCCGGACCCCGCTCATCAGTCCGGACCGATGGTACGCACTGTTTCCGATCTCCTAAGCTGCCGCATTTCCAGAAAGTTGACGCTACGGCAATTCCCCGACAACCTTAAGTAACCGACCCGATAGTCTTCCATCGGCAGCCTTCCTTACATTCAAAGATGTCTCTCGACCGAGGGGGCAGCAGACGTGCAGCGGCAGCGGTGGCGCGCCGATCCCCGTGGCACGTGCTTGCGGATCCTGCGACCGAAAGGAAAGAAGGAATGAACGGTAGACAGACCACCTTATCTCTCCTCATTGCAGCAGCTACTTCACTCTTCATAACCGGGGCGGCTTTTGCGGGTTCCATCACCTTTGCCTTCACGGGCACATCTTCCACTTCACAAGCGACCTGGGATGGTGGTCAAAGCCAGATCACCGCGAGCACCGACAAGGTGGGTCTGGGCTCGGCAACCGGACCTTCTCCGCTTATGGATGCCGCGTTCTCCTTTACTTCCGGTTCGGGCGCGGGTGGATCGGGCACCGTCGGCAGCCCTTACATGTTTGGAGCTAGCGGCGCCAACACCATTACGATCACAGGCTGCCTTCCCGGCCAGGGCAGCGGGTGCTCGCCGGTGACTCTGTTCACGGGCCAGTTTTTTGGGGGCGAAAAGGCCTTCTGGACTGACGGCAAGGTGGATTTCGAAGGAGTCGACGTGAGCGGCACGATCAATCCGGTGCTGGCCTCCGACCTGGGATACCAGACCAACAATTTCGTCGGAAAGCTCAACGCGATTCTGGAGTGCGACCCGAGCACGAATACCGCGAATCCCTGTGTTCCCGGAACTATTCGCATGCTGACGGCCGGCGACTTGTCCCTGACCCCAGCGTCGAACGGAAACGATCCCACGCCCGAGCCGAGCGCTCTGTTGCTTTTGGGGTCCGGCATATGCGGCGCAACTTTCTTCATCAGGCGGCGCGATAAGAAACGCAAGTAGATTGCGCCCGCACCACGTCATAATGCTCCGGCCGATGCACGTTCGCACGCTGTATTCAATCATCGCGGACTTCGAAATCGACCGGAGCATCATTCGTGCCGTAATGCTGCCATCGGATCGAGCGTGGTAGCGCGTCGGGCTGGGACATAGCTCGCGAGGCACGCGACCCCCGTCAGCGCCAGCGAGACCAGCGCGAAGGTTACGAAGTCTGTGGGGCGGATTCCATACAGCAGGCTTGAAAGCAGCCGCGTTACGGCGAGAGCGCCCGCGAGCCCGAGCGCGATGCCGATCAGCGCCAGGCGCATGCCGTTCCCGACTACGAGTCTCAGGATGTCGCCCGCCCGCGCGCCCAGGGCCATGCGAATGCCGACTTCGCGCGTCCGCTGCGCCACCAGATAAGACATCACACCATACAAGCCGCCGATGGCCAGCAGCAGGGCCAATGAGCCGAAGGCGCCCAGCAGCAATCCCGCAGCGTGAGCGGGGAACAGCGGGAGCAGCATGAGTTGCTGCAGCGTCTCGACGTCGTAGAGCGCGAGGTGCGGATCGAGTTCCTGCATTACGCGACGCATGCCGTGGAGGACGCCGGCGCTGTCGCCCGCCGTGCGGACGATCAGGTGCATGCGTGGGACGTAATTCTGATCGTACGGATGATACATGAAGGGTCGCGGGTCCTCGCCGATGGTGCGATACTTGCCGGTTTTCACCACGCCAATCACTTCGAGGGTCTCACGATCTTTGCCGTCACCCCGCGTGATCCGCTGGCCGACGGGATTCTGCCCAGGCCAGGCACGCCGCGCCATCGTGTCGTTGATGATGACAGCCTTCGGTGCGTCACCAGTATCCGCCGGGCCGAAGTCGCGTCCCTGAAGCAACGGAATTCCCATGGCCTGGAAATATCCGGGAGCAACGATGATGCTGTCCGCCGTCAGCTCTGTCCTGCCTCCGCGCGCGCCGCCGGTTTTTGAGCCTTCAATGACAACTCCCTCGGTGCTCTCGGCGGTGCCGAGCGGCATTATGTCCGCCATGCCGGCCGAGCGCACGCCCGGTAGCGCCGACACGCGCTCGAGCAGGCTCTGATAGAGCGCGCGTCCGCGCGTTTCGTTGTAGCCCAAGGTCTCGACGTCGAGCGAGGCCACCAGCGCGTCGCGCGTGTCGAAGCCGGGATCAATCGATTGCGCGTTGGCGAGACTGCGCAGGCACAGGCCTGCGCCGATCAGCAGCACCAGGCAGACGGCCACCTGCACCGTTACCAGGACGCTCCTTAGCCGCGAGCGGCCGTGTCCCGCGCCCGCCGTCCCATCCTTCAATCGTGAAACGACGTCCAGCCGCGAGGCGCGCAGCGCGGGTGCCAGACCGAACAGCACGCCGGCGACTGCGCCGACGATCAGGGTGAACCCGAGCACCCGCCAATCGAGCGGTGCCTCGAAGGCGATGGGAATTCCCGGCGGCTTCAATCGAAGCAGCAGGGGCACGGCCAGGGCTGCGAGCAGCAGTCCCGTGGCGCCGCCGAGGCATCCGAGCAGGACGCTCTCCGTGAGCGATTGCCGCAGGAGCCGCCCGCGCCCCGCGCCCAGCGCCGATCGCACCGCCATTTCGCGCCAGCGGGCCGACGCCTGGGCGAGCAGCAGGTTGGCGGCGTTGGCGCACGCGATCAGCAGAACCATGCCCACCACGGCCATCAGCGCCGCCGTAACGATGCTGAGGACTCCGCGAAAAGGTCCAGGGATGATCGCGGCGCGATAAGCGCGGGCTTCGAAGTTCTTTTCCGTGTCGGGGTATGACCCGGCGAGTTGTCGCGAAAGAACCAGCAGGTTGGCCTGCGCCTGCTGCCAGGTGACTCCAGGCTTTAGGCGGCCGTAGACCTCGAGAAAGTTCTCGTTGCGGCTGGTGAGATCAAGACTGGGGGTGATGGTCTTCTGCATGCCCATGGGCAGCCAGACTTCCGGGGCCGAGCCGATCATCACGCCATGGAACGAGTCTGGAACTACTCCGAGGATCGAGCAGGCCCGGCCGTTCAGCATGAGAGTTGCGGTGACCGCCTGATCGTCGCCGCCGAGTTGCCCGGCAAACGAATGCGAGACGAGCGCGACGGGATGTGTGCCGCCGCCGTCATCCTCAGGAAGGAATCCGCGACCGGCTTCCAACTGAACGCCAACAACAGAGAAGAAATTGGCGGACACCAGTATGCCTTGAAGCGCCTCGCCCCGACCGTTGCGATTCCAGACCACCGTCGTGCCATCGCCGGCCAGTGCAGCCACGCTCGAGAACACGGCGTTGTGATCGCGATAGTAGGTGTAATCCGGAAAGCTGAAAGGATAGTACCCCTCGAGAAACCCGTTCGCCTTCTTGTTGTGCAGCCAGATGTCGGCCAGGCGGCCCGGCTCGGAAACGGCCGGCGGTCGGAAGAGCAGGGCATTGACCAGGCTGAAAATGGTGCTGTTGGCGCCGATGCCCAGGGCCAGCGACAGCACTACCACTGCTGTCGCTCCTGGGTTCTTCGCCAGCATACGAACTGCGTATCTCAGGTCCTGCAGGAACGTGCCCATGGATCAGCCCCCAACGCGCCGCCTTCCCTTGCCGGCAGCGCGCGATATCCTCAGCAGTCAATACGCAATCCACGGCCAGAAGTTTACTGGAACGCCAGAATTGTCTCACGCTGCGGTTGCGATTCACGGCAATGCCGCAATTCTTCCGTTGCGAAGCTCCGCGTGCCAAGGCTAAACTGGGCATTCCTCTCGCCCGCCGAGAGCAAATCGACGCAAAGCACAAATGGAACCAACTCATGACGATTCGCAAAGCAGTTCTGCCTGTGGCCGGTCTCGGCACGCGATTTTTGCCGGCCACCAAGGCTCAACCCAAGGAAATGCTGCCCGTCGTGGACAAGCCGCTGGTTCAGTACGCCGCGGAGGAAGTGGCCGCCTCCGGGCTGCCGATGATCATCTTCGTGACCGGGCGCGGCAAGAACGCCATTGAAGATCATTTTGACGTCTCGTTCGAACTGGAGCACCAGCTTGCCGGCCGTGGCAAGGAGGGATTGCGAAGACAGATGCGGTCGATTGCCGGACTGCTCAACATGAGCTACGTCCGGCAGAAGGAAGCTCTGGGTCTCGGACATGCGATCCTGACCTCGCGCGACCTGGTCGGCGACGAGCCGTTTGCCGTCCTGCTCTCGGATGACATCGTCGACAGCCAGGAGCCCTGCCTGAAACAGATGATCGAGGTCTACGAGTGTTACAACAGCAGCGTGGTGGCGATTCAGAAAGTGGAGCGCAGCGCCATTTCGAGTTACGGAATCATCAAGGCGGCGGCGGTTGCCGACAAGCGATGGCCCGGGCGGCTTTTCAAAATCGAGGACATGGTCGAAAAGCCGGCGCCCGAAAACGCGCCCTCGAACCTGGCGATCATCGGCCGCTACATTCTGACGCCCGGAATCTTCCGCGAACTCGCGGCTACCGGACGCGGCGCCGGCGGTGAGATTCAGCTCACCGACGCTCTCAAGCGGCTGCTGACCCGCGAGTCGATTTACGGATACATCTTCGACGGCAAACGCTACGACGCCGGCGACAAGCTCGGCTTTCTGCAGGCGACGGTCGAGCTGGCGCTGAAACGCGACGATCTCGGGAAGCCGTTTAGAAAGTATTTGAAGTCCCTGAAGCTTTAACTTGTCCGTTGTCAGTCGTCCGTTGTCCGTTGTCAGTCGCTTGGTCGTGAATTGTAGATTTCCAGGTTCGCGATCAACCATCCACGGTCGACGATCTACGATCCATGAACAGACTGACGACTGACAACTGACCACTGACGTCCTCGGAGCAAACAATGCGTGTACTCGTCACCGGCGGAGCCGGATACATCGGCAGCCATACCGCGAAAGAGCTTGCCCGTTCCGGTCATGAACCGATCGCGCTCGATGACCTGAGCGCCGGCCACCGCTGGGCGGTGAAGTGGGGACCGCTGGCGCAAGGCGACCTCGCCGATCAGGAATTTGTATCGCGCGTCATCCGCGACTTCGCCGTGGAGGCGGTGATTCACTTTGCCGCCGACGCCAAAGTAGGCGAGTCCGTGGAGCAGCCGCGCAAATACTATTGGCACAACGTGGTGAACTCTCTTAAGCTCGTCGACGCCATGCTCGACGCGGGCGTGAAGACGATCGTCTTCTCCTCTTCGGCTGCCACTTACGGCGTGCCCACGGGGTCGCCGATCCCGGAAGATCATCCCAAGCTGCCCGTTAATCCTTACGGGGAAACCAAACTGACGACCGAGCGGATGCTGGCGAATTACGCCGCGGCTTACGGGCTTCGCTGGATGGCTTTGCGCTACTTCAACGCCTGTGGCGCCGATCCCGAGGGCGAGATCGGCGAGGATCACACGCCCGAGAGCCACATGATCCCGAGCGCCATTCAGGCCGCGCTCGGCCAGCGGCCTTACGTCGAGATTTTCGGCACCGATTATCCAACCCCGGACGGCACTGCGGTGCGCGACTACATTCACGTCACGGATCTCGGACGTGCCCACGTGCGCGCTCTGGAGCATCTCGCGTCGGGCGGCGAAAGCACCGCGGTCAATCTTGGAACCGGGCACGGGAATTCGGTGCGCGAGGTGATTGCCGCGGTCGAGCAGATGTGCGACGGCCGCATGGCGGTGCGCGAAGGCCCGCGCCGGGCGGGCGATCCGCCGGTACTGGTCGCCGCGGTGAAGAAGGCCGAGAGCCTGCTTGGCTGGACGGCGGAGTATCGCGAGATCGGCGTCATCGTCGAAACCGCGTGGAAGTGGCACGTGGCTCACAAGCCCTCGTAAACGCATCCAATACGCTATGTCGATGCTTCGCGAACAAGACGCCAAGGAAGTCCGTGAGCGCCTGAAGTCCATGACCTCGCCCGTCCGCCTGGTGCACTTCACTCAGGAGTTGAATCTCGAATACGGCCGCGAGACGAAGCAGCTTCTGGAGGATCTGTCCGGACTCTCCGATCAGCTTTCGCTCGAAGTCCACAATTTCCTGCTCGAGAAGGAAGAGGCCGCCGCCTACGGCGTCGACATGGTGCCGGCGACGGTGGTGTGCAACGGCAAGTCCAAGGGCATCCGCTTTTACGGGATTCCGGCCGGGTACGAGTTCGCGAGTCTGCTGGACGCCATCCTCATGGTTTCGCAGGGCGACTCCGGGTTGACCCCGGAAAGCCGCGAAAAATTGGCCGCCGTCACGCAGCCGCTGCATCTGCAAGTTTTCGTCACGCCGACCTGACCGCATTGCCCGCGGGCCGTGCGCCTGGCTCAGTCGTTCGCGCTGGAGAACGCGCTGATCGAGGCCGACTGCATCGAAGCCACGGAGTTTCCCGACCTTGCCGGACGGTACCGCGTCTACGCCGTCCCCAAGACGGTGATCAACGGCGCGGGCTCGATCGAAGGCTCGCTGCCAGAGCAGTTCTTCCTGGAAGAAATCCTCAAGACGCTGCCCGCGCCGGAGCCCGGTACCGCTCCCGGCGCCACTCAACCGTAAGCATGCATTGTCGTGCCGATGCATTGACCCTCGCGCCTCAGTACGTCAACACCGAGTGCAGATCGTAGCGCACCAGCTTGTCGCGGCCTTTCAGAAATCCCAGTTCGATCAGGAATCCGAGGCCGGCGACGTGCCCACCCAACGATTCCACCAGCTGCGCCACCGCAGCCGCCGTGCCGCCCGTGGCCAGCAGATCGTCGACGATGAGGATTTCCTGGCCCGCGCTGACGGCGTCGCGATGGATTTCGAGCGCATCCTTCCCGTACTCCAGGCTGTAGCTGGCCGTGGCGACTTCCGCCGGGAGCTTCCGGGGTTTGCGCACGGGGATAAAACCGGCGTTGAGCCGGTAAGCGACCATGGGCGCAAAAATGAAGCCGCGCGCTTCGACTCCCACCACTCGATCGACCTTGCGGCCCACGTAATGATCGGCCAGCGCATCGACAGCGCGGCGCAGCCCGACAGGGTCTTTGAGCAGCGTCGTGATGTCATAGAACAAAATGCCGCGCTTGGGATAATCCGGAACTTCGCGAATCAGCTTTTTAAGATCGTCCACCGCTCCACTAGCCTCCAATTCTTCTTTTTCCAGCACTCTTCAAGGCCTTAACCCAGAGGACGCAGAGAACAAAGTTCACGCAATTGCATCTCTGTGACCTCAATCCTCCGTGGTCTCTCACACTCAGTGTCTTCCTGGTGCGCGAAGAATGATTCACCACAGAGGGCACAGAGTTAACGGAGAAGATCTCTGTGTGCCTCCGTGGCCTCCGTGGTGAAATCGTCTTTGGTTGCGGCTCCGCTGAGCCCTGTTGAAAGCTCTTCGCTCGACCTGATACTGGGCCCGTTCACCAGCCGCCTTCGATCATGAAGATTCCGTAACGCTCGTTCACGGCCTCGTCGGACTCGTCCACGGCCATCACTCGCGCGCTGCGCGGCCCCTCCGCCAGCTGCATCTTGAAAACTTCGAGCGTCGAGGGCTCGCCGATGGCGTAGACCTCCACCGTGCCGTCGGAGCAGTTCCGGACGTATCCGCCGAGGCCGAGCCGCCCGGCAGCGCGCTCCGCGAAGTAGCGGAATCCCACGCCTTGCACGCGGCCTGAGATCCGGTACTTCTTCGCGATGCGCTGCTGTCGTGGTCTCATGCGAGGCGGGCTCGATTCTGGAATTGCGAACGGCGTCATGCTGATTTTACGACGTGCGCGCGGCTGGCCGCCACCCGCGCAGAATCCGCAAGCCTGGTCTCAGCTTGTGGTGCAGGCATCATTTGTTTCTGAGGTGCAGGCATCTTGCCTGCTCTACTCCCCGATGCAGACTGGAAGCCTGCACCACAAAGTGAATCGGCAAGCTTCCTGAGTGCCGCGGGCCGATTGGTGATCAGCGCATCGATGCCGATTTCGAGCAGTCGGCGCCATGCGCGCGGAGTTTCCACACCCCAAGGCGCGACCTGCAACCCTCTCGCGTGCGCCCGCTCGACAAATCTGCGCGTGACCAGAGCGCCGAGGGGAAGCACGACGCCGGCCCCGGCGAGTTGGGCCCGGCGGATGGCGAGCAGCGGGCGTGTGCAATCGAGGCCCAGCGCGATGCCGTCATCGAGCTTCCGCAGACGCTCGAGAATCTCCGGCTGAAACGAGATGACGACCACCCGGTCCGGCACGCGCGCCTCACGAATGGCCTCGAGCACCTTCTCCTCGAAACCGCCGTTCGAATCGCGTTCGCGCTTGATCTCCAGGTAGGCTACGCAGCTCCTCTCTTTCGCCCAGGCGAGCGTTTCGGCGAGCAGCGGAACCTTGAGGCTTCGAAACCCGGCCTTTGCTCGCGCCGGGTAGCGTTCGTTGAACCACGCCCCGGCGTCGAGGCGGCGGAGTTCCCGCGCGCCAAGCGCGTCCACGCGGCCTCGGCCGGACGTGGTCCGCTCCAGGCGCGCATCGTGGATGACCACGGGAATGCCGTCCGCCGAGAACCGCACGTCAAACTCGATGCCGTCCGCACCTTGCCGCAGCGCGAGGTCGAACGCCGCCAGCGTATTCTCAGGCGCTTCGGACGATGCTCCGCGATGCCCCAGGACTAATGTCCGGCGGCGAGTTTGATGGGCCGCGCGGCGTGGAATCCTTCTTGCGTCCCTGATGATCGGGATCATAGAGCCGTCCGCGCCCGCCGGGCATCGGCGCGAAGATCTGCGGACCGCGCGCCGCTCGCCTCGAGAATGCGTGCGACCGCCTCGGAGGCGCCGCTGAGCAGAGTGCCCGTCCAGTTCAAGCCCGACCGTCGCAGCAGAAAGTCGTCCGGTCTTACGGCCATCTCCCGATCGGCCGCGAAGGCAGCTTCGGCGGCGAGCAGCGGACCTTCGCCGGTTGTAGCGGCGCCGTCCCCAGCGCCGAAGGACGGCGGTGAGGACACCGCCGCTACAGACATGCCGGCCGTACCGCCGTCTGCAATCGGCTCGCTCAACTCCGGCCGGAGGAGAATGGGATCGAGGACCGCGCGCCAGCGGCTGCCGTACGTCCGCACGATGCGTTCGGCGACTCCGGCGGCAAGGCGGAATTCGCGCTGCGCTTCTTCGACGGACCGCCTGACAAAAGGCTCGAAAGGCCCGGTGTGCCCTCCGGGAAAAGGAGCCTGGCGAGTGGACCCGTCGAGCGTTGTTCCCAGAAGCCCGGCAGCCTGGTGCGCGAGTTTCTCGCCGAGGGCGCGCGCCGTGGTCAGCTTTCCCCCGCAGATGGAGATCATGTTCGCCGCCCACGGATCCTGGTGCAGCCGATATTCGCGCGTCACGGCGGATGGATTCTTGCTCCCTCCTTCCAGCACCAGGGCGCGCAGCCCGGCCCAGGGGCAGCGCACATCCGCGGTGGTCAACGGCTCCGCGAAAACGCTGTTGGCGGCGCGGAGCAGGTAGTAGATGTCGGCCTGGTCTGGCTCCACGCCGGCGGGATCGCCCTCGAAGTCGGTGTCCGTGGTGCCGAGCATCGCGCCGCCGTGCCACGGCCACATCACGAAGATGCGATCCTCGCCGGGAACCGGGGCCAGCAGCGCGAGCTTGCCCGTCACCGGCGGCACGACACAATGGGTGCCCTTGGTCAGCCTGACCGTCTGGGAGCCGTCGAAGCCGCTGACCAAGGCGCGCACACGATCCACCCAGGGGCCGGCGGCGTTCACGAAGAGTCGTCCGGCCACCTCAAAGCGCCGGCCGCTCAAGGTGTCCTCGACCTCGACCGCTGTCACGCGGCTATCGCCGGACGCGATCGCCCGCACTTCGGCGTAGTTCGCCACCACCGCACCGTGATCGGCGGCGTCGACGACGGTCTCGATCGTCAACCGCGCGTCGTCGGTGCCGGAGTCGTGATAGACCGCGGCCGACCGCAGCCCGTTGGGGCGCAGGGTGGGCATCATCTTGAGGGCTTGTGAGGCGGTGAGCATCCGGTGGCGATCTTCAGGGCCGAGATTTCCGAAGAGGTCGTAGATATTGAGCCCGAGCCGGATCTTCGCCGGTGAGAAGGGGCCGCCCTCGTAGATGGGCAGCAGGAAGGGAACCGGCCGTGACAGGTGGGGCGCCAGATGCTGCAGCCTGCGGCGCTCTTGGCGCGCTTCGTGCACGAGCTTGAAATCGTACTGCTCCAGGTAGCGCAGGCCGCCGTGGATCAGCTTGCTGGAGCGGCTCGAGGTGCCGCTGGAAAAATCGCGCGCTTCGACCAGCGCCACCTTCAAGCCGCCGAGCGCGGCATCGCGCGCCGTCGCGGCGCCATTAATGCCGCCGCCGATCACCACCAGGTCGAATCGCTGGCGGGCCAGAGCTTCGAGATCGCGCTTCATAGCCAGACTCCGAGGGTCAGGTTAACACAGCGTGCTTTTGAGTGCGGCGGCTTGCCGCCGCTTCTATCAGGCCAGCTTGCTGGCGGCGTCATCGCCGGATCGCCCGCGAGCAAGCTCGCGGAATGAAAGCGGCGGCAAGCCGCCGCACTCCAAAGCGCCTTGCGGCGCCTTCCTCACCGTCACAATGTACTCATCCGGTCCACGATCGCATCGTACGCCCCCAGATAGTCGAACCCGGCGAGCGGCTTGAGTTCAAGACTGTTCAGATCGTGCCCGACCTCGTCCGCGTGATCGGCCGGCCACGCGGGCCAGCTTGCTCCCCAATGCTGCGCCGATGGTACGGACACCAGCCCGTCGTTCTCGTCCCCTGTCGCCGCTTTGATGTGACGATGGAATTCCAGCAGGGCGAGGCACGTGGGGAACAGCCCGGCCCGCCCCTTGCCCGCCACCGAGAAGTATCGAACCGCACTGTTGTTGGGGTACTCCTGGTTGAATTGCGCCATGCGTCCGGTTTCCAGGTCGAACAGCGCGTTCGGATTGAGGCCGATCGCGGCCAGCAGATCGCCGATGGCGTCCTGGGTCAGGGTTCCGGCCTCGCCGCCGAGTTCCTTGCCCGCCAGAAGATCGGCGATTGGCGAGCCCCGATGCGGCGAGGCGACGGTGGTGAGCGACGCAACCTTGCCGGAGAGGTCGTTCGCCGCGGTGGTGTGGGGATTACGGGGCGAAAGCATGAAACGCGAGTCGAGTCCTCCCTGGCTGTGCCCGATGATGTGGGTCCTGGCGGCCGGGTCAAGAGTGCCATCGCTGAAGGCCTTCCAGATTAGCCCGCGCAGTTGCTCGCCCCGCTTGCGAATGGGCCCGGTCGCCTCCAGTCGCGGCACCAGGACGTTTCGCCCCGGGCTTTGCAGATGTTCCTGGACGCCGTTGAAATACTCCACGCCGAACTTCTCGCGGAACCCCAGAATTCCGTGGACGAGAACGATGTTCATGGCGGTCTCCTTTGCTTGACTTTCCGCCGCGCGGGGGCGCTGGCCACATCATGCCACAAAGCCGCGTTGCCCGTCGCGCCGCAGATTTTTCTGGACACTTTCCCGCGGCAGAGGGATACTGCCGCCGGAGACAGCCCCGGATCTCAAGTCTGCGGAGGAGGCTTGTATGAGACAGCGGCTGCTGGCGTACGCCTTTCTTTGTCTGGCCGCGGTTTGGATCACGGCCTGGCCGGGTTCCGCTCTTCTCAGCGCGGACGATGCGGAAGACCACTACACCCAAGGCATGGGACTGCAGGCGCGCGGCGATCTCGCGCAAGCGATCGCCGAATACCGCAAGGCCATCGAATTGCGCCCCGGCTATGCGGACGCACATCTGAAGCTCGCCATGGGGCTGCACCTCAAGGGCGAACTTGACGAGGCCGTCGTCGAGTACCGGGAGGCGCTGCGCCTCGAAACCACCGACCCCGCCACGGCGCACAGCGATCTGGGCATCGCTCTTGCCGCCAAGGACGATCTCGCCGGTGCGGTCGCGGAGCAGCGCGAGTCGATTCGCCTCCAGCCGGAGCGTCCCGAATCGCACAACGACCTGGGCATCGCGCTTCGGCGCCAGGGCGACGTGGACGGCGCCATCGTCGAGTACCAGGAGGCGCTGCGGATCGAGCCGGAATACGCCGAGGCGCTCAACAATCTCGGCAACGCGCTGACGGCGAAGAACGACTGGAGCGGCGCCATCGAGCGCTATCGCGTGGCGCTCGCCGCCAGGCCGGATTATGCCGACGCGCACAACAACCTCGGCATCGCGCTCGCGCACCAGGGCGATCTCAGAGGCGCGGAAGCCGAATACCACGCTGCGCTCGGCATCGCGCCGGCGTCGGTCCAGGCGCATTACAATCTCGCCATGACGCTCAAGGCCGAAGGTGATCTCGACGGTGCGGTTGCTGAGTACCGGCAGGCGATCAATCTCGATCCGCGTTACGCAGATGCGCATAATAATCTCGGCGTCGTGCTCAAGTTGCAAGCCAAGTACGAAGCGGCAGCGGAAGAATTCCGCCAGGCGGTGGCGCTGCGGCCGGATGAGGCGGCGTTCCGGGGCAACCTTGCTGCGGCGCTGGCGGCCTTGCGTCCAATTGCAGATTTGGGGACAGGGAGTCGGGAATAGGGAGTCGGGAGTGGGGAATAGCGAATAGCATTTGCGTCCCATTGCAGATTGGTCTCGAACCGTTAACGATGAATGATGAATGCTGAACAATGAACGCTGAGTGCTGTCGTCCGGTTCATCGTTGGTCGTCCACCTTTCAGCGCTCATTGTTCATCGTTCCTTAATCTCCGTTCATTGTTCATCATTCATTGTTCATTGTTCATCATTCAGAACCGCTCCCGCCGCAACTCCGCCATCGCCGTCTTGCACAGCTGCCATCGCCGGAATATCCGCTCTCCGAACCCGATACGCTTCTTGTAGTAAAAGTCCGCCAGGTCCTCGGCGCGGGATTGGATCTGATCGCCGGCTTCACGGCCGGAGCCATCGCCGGAGTCACTGCCCGACAACGCCCCGACCAGGCGGTGCGCCGAGCGCGCCAGCGTGTAAAACGACCGGCGCCACCATTCCGGCCAGAGGCTATGCGAGTAGTCTCCCAGCCGCCCGTTGAGATACCCCAGCAGGTCCCCGGCGTGACGCTTGAGGCCGCGCAGGCTGATCCACACCGCGCGCGCGAACAGCCGCACGCGGCGCTCCCACTCGGGGGACGGGACGCCCGCCATCCCAGGCCCGCCGATGGCCGCCTGCACCAGGCGGAGGAAGCCCGCGAAGCTGCCGGGCAGCTTCCATCCCAGGCGCCGCGCCTCGAGCAGCAGGGCCAGATCGGCAGGACCCACCTTGTGCAGGAAGGCCCCGTGGTCTTCGCCGGCGGCGGCAGCGGACGTCTCCGCTGAGGGCGAGTCGTGGATTCCCGCTGGCGCGGGAATGACCTCGCCCGGTGCGTCAGCGACTGCGGAGATGGATCCAGGTTCAGCGGCGTCATCCCCTCTATGAGGGCGAAGGCGGGGATCCACACTTTCGGACGCGCATCCAAGTCCAGCGCCGTCATCCCCGCGAAGGCGGGGATCCACGTCCGGCTCCTCCGATGCCGACATCCTCGCCCATTCCTCCACGGGCCGGACCTCCTTGGGATCCGGGGAAACGGCCGCCCCGGCCCGGGAGCAGGACTCCAAGGGCCCGGCCAGTTCATACGGCGAATGCGCCTCGTGATCGATCACCACCTGGTGCCGGTGACCGAAACATCCCACCACTTTGAGCTCCAGGAGACGCTGGCCGCGCCGGGCGAGCAGTTCCTGCAAGAGGCGCAGCATGCGGCCGGAGATTTCCTTCAGAGGTTTCGCGATCAGCACGCCGTGGCCCAGCACCTGATGGACGGCGTAGGCTAGAAAGC
>Ga0335078_10009621_pt1 | contig 14314 bp, 12 predicted proteins | sample Lox_Sample_32_FD_206711 | JGI IMG/M metagenome (GOLD analysis project Ga0335078, IMG submission 206711) | Soil microbial communities from Loxahatchee National Wildlife Refuge, Florida, United States - Lox_Sample_3.2 | ecosystem: Environmental > Terrestrial > Soil > Wetlands | place: USA...
CCCGGGCAGGTCACGATGGCCGAGGCGGTGGCCCGGGCGATGGACTCGGGCGAGCACCTCGCGGTCCAGGCGGGTACCGGCACGGGCAAGTCGCTGGCGTACCTGGTCCCGGCGGCGCGGCACGCGGCCGCGCTGGGGTCGACGGTTGTCGTGTCCACGGCCACGATCGCGCTGCAGCGCCAGCTCATCGACCGCGACCTGCCCCGTCTCGCGGCGGCGCTGAGGCCGCTGCTGGGGCGGGAGCCGACGTTCGCCATCCTCAAGGGACGCCGCAACTACCTGTGCCTGAACCGGCTGCGCACCGGTGCCGCCGACGAGCCGCAGGACACGCTGTTCGACGGCCGCGGCGCCACCGACGTCGGGCGGCAGGTGACCCGGCTGCGGGAGTGGGCCGAGACGACCAGCAGCGGCGACCGCGACGAGCTCGTGCCCGGGGTGGACGAGCGGGCGTGGCGGCAGGTCGCGGTCACCGCGCGGGAGTGCATCGGAGCCCAGCGCTGCCCGTTCGGCAGCCGGTGCTTCGCCGAGCGGGCGCGTAACGCGGCGGCCCAGGTCGACATCGTGGTCACCAACCACGCGCTGCTGGCCATCGACGCGCTCGAGAACGGCATCGTCCTGCCCGAGCACGACGTGGTGGTCATCGACGAGGCCCACGACCTGGTCGACCGGGTGACCTCGGTGGCCACGGCCGAGCTGTCGGCCCCGGCCCTGGACCTGGCGGCGCGCCGGCTCGGCCGGCAGGCCGGTGACGACGCCGCCGCCCGGCTCCGGGAAGCCGGGCAAGGGCTCGAGCAGGCCCTGGCCGGCGCCGGAGCCGGGCGGATCGACCTGTTGCCGGAGCACCTGGCCGCCTCGCTGGCCGCGGCCCGCGACGCGGCGGGCTCGGCCGCCACCGAGTTGCGGGCCAGTGCCCGCGACGCGGACGGCGACGAGCCGGAGCAGCTCACCGCGCGCCGCGCCGCGCTCGCCGTGCTGGACGAGATCCACGACAGTGCCGACCGGATGCTCGGCGCGTTCGGCCCGGACGTCGCGGCCCGGCCCGACGTGGTCTGGCTGGACGCCTCGCCGGACCCGGACCCGCGGCGCCCGCCGACCCTGCGGGTGGCGCCGCTCGAGGTGGGCGGCCTGCTGGCCGACCGCCTGTTCGGCCGCCGCACCGTGACGCTGACCTCGGCCACGCTGTCGCTCGGCGGCTCGTTCGAGCCGCTGGCCCGGCAGTGGGGGCTGCCCATGACCGCGTGGACCCCGCCCCGGCCGCCGCCGGCCGGAGGGGCCGCTGCCGCGCCGGCCGCCGGCGGTGCGCCGGACCGGGCCGGTGACGGTGATCGCGGCGGTGACGGTGATCGCGGCGGTGACGCTGATCCGGCCGGGGACGCCAGCCGTAACGGCCGGGCCGGGGCCGGGCCGGCGCCGCACCCGCTGACCTGGTCCGGGCTCGACGTCGGCTCGCCGTTCGACCACCCGCGCAGCGGGATCCTGTACGTGGCGAGGCACCTGCCGCCGCCCGGCCGGGACGGGCTGGCCCCGTCCTACCTGGACGAGATCTGCGAGCTGATCACCGCGGCCGGGGGCCGCACGCTCGGGCTGTTCTCCTCGATGCGGGCCGCCCGGCAGGCCGCCGAGCAGCTGCGCGGGCGGATCGCCGGCCCGCTGCTCTGCCAGGGCGAGGACCCGACCTCGCAGCTGATCACCCGGTTCGCCGAGGACGAGGCCACCTGCCTGTTCGGCACGCTGTCACTGTGGCAGGGCGTCGACGTGCCGGGCCGGTCGCTGCAACTGGTGATCATCGACCGGATCCCGTTTCCGCGGCCCGACGACCCGCTGGCCTCGGCCCGGCAGCGGGCTGTCGCCGCCCGCGGCGGCAACGGGTTCATGACGGTCGCCGCGGCCCAGGCCGCGCTGCTGCTCGCGCAGGGCACCGGCCGCCTGCTGCGCACGATGAGCGACCGCGGCGTGGTCGCGATCCTGGACCCGCGGCTGGTGACCGCGCGCTACGGCGGCTTCCTGCGCGCTTCGCTGCCGCCGTTCTGGTTCACCACCGACCCCGAGGTCGTCCGCGGTGCCCTGCGCCGCCTGGCCGGCTCGCCGGCGTGACCTGAACCCGGGTGCGGGGCGGCGGTCAGCCGGCGCTGGACGCGGCCCAGATGTTGATGCCCGCCTCGACCGCGTCCCGGTCGATCGCGGCCAGCTCGTCGGCGGTGAACGTGGTGTGGCCGGCCGCCGCGATGTTCTCCTCCAGCTGGGCCACGCTGCTCGCGCCGATCAGCACCGAGGTGACCCGCTCGTCCCGCAGCGCCCAGGACAGCGCGAGCTGGGCCAGGGACTGGCCGCGGGCGCGGGCGATCTCGGCCAGCGCCCGGACGTGGGCCAGGTTCTGCTCGGTGAGCTGGCCGGTGTCCAGGGATGCGCCCTTCTCGCTGGCCCGCGATCCCTCCGGGATGCCGTTCAGGTACTTCCCGGTCAGCACGCCCTGGGCCAGCGGTGAGAACGCGATGCAGCCGATGCCCTCCTGGCCGAGCACGTCCAGCAGGCCGGCCTCGATCCAGCGGTTCAGCATCGAGTAGGAGGGCTGGTGGATGAGGATCGGCGTGCCCATCCGGCGCATGATCCCGGCCGCCTCCGCGGTCCGCTCCGCCGAGTAGGACGAGATGCCGGCGTACAGCGCCCTGCCCGACCTGACCGCGGTGTCCAGGGCGCCGAGGGTCTCCTGGAGCGGGGTGTCCGGGTCGAACCGGTGGCTGTAGAAGATGTCGACGTAGTCCAGGCCCATCCGCCGCAGCGACTGGTCCAGGCTGGCCAGCAGGTACTTGCGCGAGCCCCATTCGCCGTAGGGGCCCGGCCACATGTCGTAGCCGGCCTTGGTCGAGATGATCAGCTCGTCCCGGTACGGCCGCAGGTCCTCGCGCATGATCCGGCCGAAGTTGATCTCGGCCGAGCCGTACGGGGGGCCGTAGTTGTTGGCCAGGTCGAAGTGCGTGATGCCGAGGTCGAACGCGCGCCGCAGGATGGCCCGCTGGGTGTCGATCGGGCGGTCGTCGCCGAAGTTCTGCCAGAGCCCGAGCGACACCTCGGGCAGCTGGATCCCGCTGCGGCCGCAGCGGCGGTAGGGGATCGACTCATAGCGGTCAGCGGCGGCGATGTAGGTCATGCCGCGAGTCTCTCACCACCGTTGCCTTGTTGGTCGTGGTCCCGGTCAGAGGACGTCGTGGCCGGGGTGCGGCTCGGCCGGGATCGAGCCCAGCCGGCCGGCCTGGTAGTCCTCGAACGCCTGGACCAGCTCGTCCCGGGTGTTCATCACGAACGGGCCGTACGCGGCGACCGGCTCCCGGATCGGCTGGCCACCCAGGACCAGGATGTCCAGGCCGTGGCCGGGCCCGCCGTCGCGGGCCGCGGCCGCCACGGTGATCACGTCCCCCGGCCCGAACACGGCCAGCTGCCCGGTGCGGACCGGCCGCTGGTCCGGGCCCGCCGTGCCCGACCCGGCCAGCACGTAGCCGAGCGCGTTGAAGTCGGCCCGCCAGGGCAGCCGGAGCCGGGCGCCGGGCTCCAGCGACGCGTGCAGCAGCGTGATCGGGGTGTGGGTGATGCCCGGGCCCGGGTGGCCGCCGACATCGCCCGCGATGACCCGGACCAGGGCCCCGCCGTCCGCCGAGCTGAGCAGCGAGACCTGGCCGGCCCGGATGTCCTGGTAGCGGGGAGCCGTCATCTTGAGCCGGGCGGGCAGGTTGACCCAGAGCTGGAAGCCGTGGAACAGCCCCCCGGTCATGACGAGGTCCTCCGGGGGCTCCTCGATGTGCAGGATGCCGCCGCCCGCGGTCATCCACTGGGTGTCGCCGTTGGTGATCAGGCCGCCGCCGCCGTTGGAGTCCTGGTGCCGGAACGTGCCGTCGATGATGTAGGTCACGGTCTCGAAGCCGCGGTGCGGGTGCCAGGCCGTGCCCTTGGGCTCGCCGGGCGCGTAGTTGACCTCGCCCATCTGGTCCATGTGGATGAACGGGTCCAGGGCCCGCAGGTCCACGCCCGCGAACGCGCGGCGGACCGGGAACCCCTCGCCCTCGTAGGCCGAGGGCGCGGTCGTCACCGCGACCACCGCGCGGTCCCGGGCGACCGCAGGGTCGGGCTCGGAGATCCTCGGCAGCTGCAGTATGTCCGCGACGGTCACCGCTGGCATGGCTTCATCCTCCTCCTGGACGGCCGGCCTCGTCGGCGGCGGGGCCCGGCATCGCGTTGCTGCGACCGTCAACGATGATTGAACGCGCAACATTCCTGGCGCCGGGCGCCGGGCGTGAGCGTGCCGGAGCCATTACCCAGGCCGGGCTGAGGCCACGATCACAGCGGCAGGCCGGCTTCCAGGTGAGCCAGGGCCGCGCTGATCCGCTCGGCCAGGTCGGCGCTGGGCATCTCGGCCCACGGCATGGTCGCGGCCATGATGACCCCGATCAGCGCTCCGGCCATGTTGCGCACGGCGAAGTCGTCCGGGTCGCGCCCGGTCCGCCGTGCGATCGCCGCCGCGATCTCGTCGATCGTCCGGGCGAACTCGTCCATGGCCCGGGCCCGGACCTCGGGGACCGTGAGCGTCAGTTCGGTGGTCTCGCGGAACCGGGCCAGTTCCTCGGGCGTCAGCGAGGTGAACACCTGCTCCGCCGCCACGCGGAACGCGGCGATCGGGCTCATGCCGGCCGGCTGCGCCTCGAACACCTGCGTGCCGAGGATGTCGAAGTCGTCCTGCAGGACCACGTCCTCCTTGGTCGGGAAGTAACGGAAGAACGTGCTTGGCGAGACCTCCGCCGCCTCCGCGATCTGCTCGACGGTCGTGGCGTGATAACCCTGCTCGCGGAACAGCCGGAGCGCGTGCTCCCTGATCGCGGCACGCGTCCGGGCCTTCTTTCGCTCGCGCAGGCCGACGGGTCTCTCGCCGGCTGGCGCCTCGCTCATGCTGGTCATGGTGTCCTCGCCGGGTCGGCGGCCGGCGCCGGGGCACCGGCCGGATGCGCTTGCGGGACCGGCTCGGCCGCCGGGGCCGGGCCGCCTGCCTGAGCCGGCCGCTGGGGCAGGAAGGCCAGCGCCAGCAGGGCCGAGGCCACCGCTATCCCCGCGCAGCACCAGAGCATCACGTCCAGGCCATGCACGAACGCGACGTCAACGACCTGCGCCAGCCCCGCCGAGCCGAGTTCGTGCGCCACGGCGACCCCGCCGGAGATGCCGGACCGCACCGTGGTCGCGGCCGACGCGGGCAGGCCGGCCAGGTCCAGCCGGGCCTGGTAGGCCGAGCTGAGCAGGGTGCCCAGGATCGCGGCCCCCAGGGTCGCGCCGACCTGGCGGAACGCCGTGATCACGGCCGAGCCGGTACCGCTGCGCTCGGCCGACAGCGCGCCGAGCGCGGCGTTCATGGCTGAGGGCATGGCCAGGCCGAGCCCGGCGCCGGCCACGGCGAACCAGGCGGCCCCGTAGCCGGTGCCGGTGCTGACGCTGGTGAGCGCGCCGACGGCCAGCGCCACCGCCATCACGGTGAACCCCGCCGTCACGAGAGTCTTGGCGCCCGCCCGCGGCGGGGGGGAGGGCGCGCCCGGCGGCGCCTTCGGCGCGGTCTGCAGCCGGGTGCCGGCCACCATGCCGACGATCATCCCGCCGATCATCGGCAGCAGCCGCAGCCCGGCGCCGAGGGAGTCGAGCCCGCGCACGTCGCGGAAGTACAGCGGCATCGCGAACAGGATCCCGAAGAGCGCGAACGAGACCAGCGTGGCCAGGATCGTGCCCCAGGTGAAGCCCGCGGACTGGAACAGCGTCAGGTCGACGAGGGGCTGGCCGCCCGGGCGCCGGGACACCCGCCGCTCCCAGTACACGAACGCGGCCAGGAGCGCGGCGCCGCCGAGCATCGTGCCCAGCGCGGCCAGGTCGGCCCAGCCGTCCTCGCCGGCCCGGATGAAGCCGTAGACCAGGGCGGTCAGGCCGAGGCTGGAGATGGCCACGCCGATCCCGTCCAGCCGGGGAGGCCGCTCACTGCGCGACTCGGGCATCAGCACGGCCACCGCGACCAGCGCGACCGCGATCACCGGCACGTTGATCAGGAACACCGACCCCCACCAGAACGTGTCCAGCAGCCAGCCGCCGAGGATCGGGCCGAGCGGGTAGCCGATGAACACGGCCGCCATCACGACCGCGATCGCCTTCTGCCGCTCCTCGGGGGTGAACAGCACCGGGATCACCGCCAGGGACAGCGGCAGGATCACCGCCGCGCCCAGGCCGAGCACCGCGCGGGCGGCGGTGAGCTCGCCCGCGGTATGCGAGTACGCGCAGGCCAGCGAGGCCAGGCCGAACAGCACCAGCGCCGGGACGAGCACCTTCTTGCGGCCGAAGCGGTCACCGAGCAGCCCGGCGGGCAGCAGTGCCGCGGCCAGCACCAGGCTGTAGGAGTCGATGAACCACTGCAGGTCGCTGGTGGAGGCGTGCAGCTGCGTCCCGAGCGTGGGCAGGGCCAGGTTGAGCACGGTCAGGTCGAGACCCACGACCAGCACGCTGAGCGCGAGGGCGCTCAGCGCCAGCCAGCGGCGCCGCTCCGGGTGCTTCATGGTGCTCACCTTCTTTCGGAAGCCCATCTAAAGCTGATGCTACAAGCTTTTGAAAGCAACTGTCAATATAGAGATGCTGCCAGGGCCCGCTAGCGGGTCGTCAGGGTCCCGTATGGAATCCGCGGGCAGGTGTATGTAGACCGTCGGCGAGTGGCCGCCCGCCGGCGGGCGCGCGTACCGTGGGAGCCAGACATTCCCTTCTGGAAGGAGCCGTCACGTGTCCGGCGTACGTCGGATCATCGTCGGCGTGAGCGGGTCACCGGGCAGCCTCCAGGCGCTTCGCCATGCGGCCGATCTGGCCCGGATCCACACCGCGCTGCTGATCCCGGTCCTGGCCTGGGTCCCCCCGGGCGGTGAGGTCGCCGACCGCAGTGCCCCGTCGGCGTACCTGCGCAAGCTCTGGCATGACGCGGCCTGGCAGCGGCTGGCCACCGCGATCGAGCTCGCGTTCGGCGGCGTCCCGGGCGACGTGGTCGTCCGGTCGGACGTCGTGCGCGGCGAAGCCGGGCACGTGCTGGTCCGCGCGGCCTGCGATCCCGGCGACCTGCTGGTCATCGGGGCCGGGCGGCGGGGCCCGCTCGCGCACGCCATGTCCTGCCGGGTGAGCCGCTATTGCGTGGCGCACGCGCAGTGCCCCGTGGTCGCGGTGCCGCCGCCGGCCCTGGCCCAGATGAGCCACGGCCTGCGCGGCTGGGCGTTCCGGCACCGGGGGCTCAGCCCGCACGACCTCGGCCTGCCCGCGGCCCGCTGAGCCCGGGCGGCCGGGCGCGGGCGGCGCCATCGGGACGCGGCACCGGGCTGCGGCACACTTGATACGACGACCGACGAGGACGGAGGCGGGTCATGCCACAGCCAGAGGGTGCCGAGCTCGAGCGAGTCCGCGCGCGCCGGGCCGAACTACGCCAGCGCTACCTGCACCCGATCGGCGACCGGCCGCCGACCACGGTCCAGGGGGTGCACCACCTCGCGCTGATCTGCAAGGACGCCGAGGAGACGATCAAGTTCTACCAGGAGTTCCTCGGCTTCCCGCTGGTGGAGCTGGTCGAGAACCGCGACTACGCGGGCTCGAACCACTTCTTCTTCGACATCGGCAACCGCAACCTGCTCGGGTTCTTCGACTTCCCCGGGCACGACCACCCGGGCTTCACGGAGACGATCGGCGGGGTGCAGCACCTGGCGATCTCGATCTCCGCCGAGCAGTTCGAGGCGGCCAAGAAGAAACTGGAACAGGCGGGCGTGGACTACCTGGGCCCGGACCGGGGCGCGGACGACAGCATGTACTTCCGCGACCCGAACGGGATCGGCCTGGAACTCTACCGCGAGGAACTCGGGATCTTCGAGGGCGAGCGCCTGCTCGACTGAGCGGGCCGGCGGGCGGCTAGCGGTGCTCCCGCCGGATCACCAGGCGGAGCGCCGACCAGGTCTCGTCGATCGCGCAGACCTTGTTGTCGACCAGACCGGTCGGCAGCGCGACCTCGCGTACCACGTTGTCGCTCATGTCGGTGGGGACCTTCGCCGCCTTCTTCGGCCAGGCGATCCACAGCCCGCAGGCCGGGGCCATCCGGTCGCGGAGCCGGCCGAGCTCGGCCTCCAGCTCCGCCCGCCAGGACGCGAACACCACGATCACGTCGAACAGCGCGTCCCCGGCCAGGTCCGTGTGCACCCGGGCCACCGACGGCACCTCGGCGAGCAGGTCTTCCAGCCAGCCCGGCGCTCCGATCAGCGCCACCTCGTCACCCTCGCCGATGCCGAGCTTGTCCGGCAGCGGGGTCCCGGAGTACCCGGCGGGCTGGCTCATCGCTGTCCTGCCCCTCCCGTCGAAGGCTCCGACCGACAGCTTGTCACTAAAGCTTGTCACTAACTTGTAACTGCCCTCAGGCACAACTACAGCATGAACACGCCGCCCGGCAAGACCGGGCCGCCCGCCGACGACGGGCTGGCCGGCCTGATCGCGATGACCGGAGACGAGGCCGTGCTGCCGGCCGGCAGCCGGCTCGCCGACGAGAAGCGCCCCGGGCACCAGTGCTTCGTGATCCTCGACGGGACGGCCACGATCGAGCGGGACGGGCGCGCGCTGCGCCGCCTGGACGGCGGGGCGTTCGTCGGGGAGCTTGACCCCGGCGGCCGGCCCCTGCCGCCGGCCGGCGTGACCGTCCGGCTGGACACCCGGTCGCGGGTGCTCGTGCTCGACCCGGCCAGGCTGGCCGCCGCCATCGACGCCGACCCGGTACTGGCCGCCGCGTGGCGGTCGCTGATGACCCGGACGTAACCAGCCGCCGCCGGCGACGAACCGTCCCGCCCCGCGGATCCGTGTCACAAGCACCGGCATACGCAACGGAGGAACCCAGTGACCTTCCCCCTCACCGACGCCCCCGCCGTCGATGCCGGCCCGGGCCCGGACGGCCCGGCCCGGCCCGGCTGGCGTGACGGCCAGCCGCCCTGGGCCCCGGCGGCCTGGGCCCCCGCCGGTGACCTGGCCGGCTGGCCCGGTGTCCCGGTCGTCGCGCCGCGCCCGCGGGATGGCCGGGCGGGCATCGTGCCGCCCGCCCAGCCGGTGTTCGTCGGCCGCGCCCGCGAGCTGGACCGGCTCAGCGGCCTGCTGGCCGAGGCCGCGGCGGGCCGGCCGCGCATCGCGGTCATCGAGGGCGACGCGGGCCTGGGCAAGTCATCACTGATCACCGAGTTCCTCGGCCGTCACCGCGACCTGCCGACGCTCGCGGCGAGCGGCGAGGCGTCCGAGCAGTCGCTGCCGTGGGGAATGGTCCGCCAGCTCGCCCGCCGGGACGGCGCCGACCTGCCCGGCGGCCCGCTGCTGGCCGGCCGCCCGGCCGCGCACGCCGACCCGCTCTCGGTGGGGGAGGAACTGCTGGCCCTGCTCGCGGCCCGGTCGGCCGCGGCCGCCCTGATCGTGGTGATCGAGGACCTGCAGTGGGCCGACCAGCCATCGGCCCGGGCGCTGCTGTTCGCCTGCCGGCGCCTGGCCGGCGAGAAGGTGCTGGTGCTCGTGTCCGGGCGGCCGCGGCAGCTCGGGCCGCTCGGCGAGGGCTGGACCAGGTTCCTGACCGGGGACCGCCGGTGCAGCCGGCTCGCGCTGTCCCGGCTGACCGCCCCGGAGCTGGCCGAGCTGGCCGCCGCGCTCGGCCGCGGCCAGCCCGGCGGGCTGTCCGGCCGGGCGGTGCGCCGGGTCGCCGAGCACAGCCGGGGCAACCCGCTGTTTGCCCGGGCGATGCTGGCGGAACTGCCCGGCGACGTGCTCGAGGGCGCGGAGAGCAGCCTGTACCTGCCCGGGTCGCTGGCCGCGGTCGTGCTGCCGCGCCTGGCCGCGCTGCCCGCCGCGGCCAGGAACCTGGTGGCCGCGGCCGCGGTGCTCGGCGAGCAGTGCGCGGTGTCCGACGCGGTCGTGCTGGCGGGCGTGCCCCGGTTCGACGACGCCCTCGACCAGGCGGTGGCGGCCGGATTCCTGGTCGCGCAGCCCGGGCCGCGCGAGTTGCGGTTCACCCACGAGCTGATCCGCCGCGCGGTGTACGCCGGGATGACCGCGGCCCGCCGCCGGTCGCTGCACCGCTGGGCCGGGGCGCTGACCGACGGCCCCGCTTCGCTGCGGCACCGGGTGGCCGCCGCGTGCGAGACCGACCTGCCGCTGGCGGCCGAGCTGGACGCGGCGGCCGCGGCGGCCGCCGGGCGCGGTGACGGCGGCCAGGCGGCCGCCTATCTCGTCCAGGCCGCCGAGCTGGGCGCCCGCGGGCCCGCGCGGGCGGGCCGGCTGCTGTCCGCCTTCGAGCTGCTGGCGCGCGCGGGCGACGCCGCGGCCGCCGAGGCCCTGCGCCCGCTGGCCGGGAGCCTGCCGCCCGGCGCGCGCCGGGACGCCGCGCTTGGCCAGCTGGCCATGCTCCGGGCCCGGCCGGCCGCCGCCGAGGAGCTCTTCCTCGCCGCCTGGGCGGCCCGGCGGGCCGGATCCGGCCCGGCCGAGGACGGGGCGGCGGCCGAGGCGGCCGCCGGTCTCGCCCTGCTCTACGGCCACGCCCACGCCCCGGACGAGTGCCGCCGGTGGGCCCGCCGCTCGCTGCGCCTGTCGCCCGCCGACGGCACCGGGCCGGCCGCGCTCCTGGCCACCCAGGCGCTGGCCCGGGCCCTGGCGGGCGAGGCGGGCACCGCGCTGCGGGGGCTGTCGTTCCTGCCCGCCGCCGCCGCGCTGGTGCCGGACGCGCAGGCCGACGCGCTGACCGCGCGCGGCGCGCTCCGGCTGTGGGCCGGCGACCTGCCCGGCGCGGACGGCGACCTGACCGCGGTGGCCTCCCGGATCGCCTGCGGGCTGCGGCTGCGCTACCCGGGCCAGGCGCTCGGGTACCTGGCCGAGACCGCGTTCCGCCTGGGCCGCTGGGACGAGGCCGAGACGCATGCCGAGGCGGCCGTGGCCATGGCCGAGGACGCCGGGCGGCTGTGCGACCTGCCGTTCGCGCACAACCTGGCCGCCCGGGTGGCGGCCTTCCGCGGGCAGTGGGACCGGGCCTGCGCCCACGTCAGGTCGGCCGAGCAGGCCGCCCGGGCCGCGGGCACGGGATCGGCGCTGGCGTTCGCCGCCGCGGCCCGTGGCGTTCTCGGCCTGGCCCGCGAGGACCCGGCCGAGGTGCTGCAGGCCACCGCGGCGCTGCGGGCCGGGGGCGGCGGCGACCCGACCACCGCGCTGTGGGGCCCGGCCCGGATCTGGGCGCTGATCCGCACGGGCCGGCTGGACGAGGCGGTGAGCGGGCTGAGCGCGCTCGAGGCGGACGCGGCCGGGCGCGGCGACCGCGCGGCCCTGGTGCACGGCGCGCGGCTGCGGGCCAGCGTGGCGCTGGCCCGCGGCGAGCCGGAGCAGGCCGAGGCCATCCTCGAGGCCGGCCGTGCGCTGGCGGACAGCCTGCCGGACCCGATCGCGCGGGCCCTGTTCGACGTCGAGTACGGGCGCTGCCTGGCGCGCGCGCACCGGCGCCCGGCCGCGCTGGCCCGGCTGCGCTCGGCGCACGAGGAACTGTCCCGGCTCGGCGCGCGCCCGTTCGCCGACGCCGTGGCGGCCGAGCTGGCCGCGCTGGGCCTGCGCGGCCGCCCGGACGCGGACTGCGGGCTGTCCGGCCTGACCGCGCAGGAACTGCAGGTGGCGCGGCTGGTGGCCGGCGGGATGTCGAACCGCGAGGCGGCCGCCCAGCTCTACCTGAGCCCCAAGACGATCGAGTACCACCTGGCGCACATCTTCGCCAAGCTCGGCATCAAGACGCGGTACCAGCTCGCCGCCCGGGTGGGGCCGGCGCCGGGGCGCTAGGCGGGGCGGCCCGCCGCGGGGGCGGAGCCGGGGCGCCGGGCGTGGCCGCCGGCTTCCCGGCGTCCGCGCACCGGGCCCGGGTAAGCGGGCCGGCCAGCAGGATCAGGGCCACCCCGCCGCCGTAGGCGGCCACGGCCGGGACCGGCACCCCGCCGCCGGGGGCGAATCCCTGCACCGCGATCCGGGCCAGCGCCACCCCGGCCGCCGTGACCCCCAGCGCGACCAGGGCGGCCCCCAGCGCGACCATGACCGGCAGCGCCGCACCCGGCACCGCGGCGCCGGGCCCGGCCCGCCAGCGGCGCGGCGGCCGCTCGAACCGGGCCAGGAAGATCGCGGCCGGCGCCAGGACGACGGCCAGCGCCGCGATCCAGGCCGGCCGCAGCGCCCACCACCCGGCCGAGCCCGCGGCGGCCCGGGGCAGGATCCCGGCCGCCTGCAGCGCCAGGGCCACCACCACGACCGGCACCATGTGCCACAGGTAGACGGTCAGCACCCGGTCGTTGAGCCAGCTGACCCGGCGCCACAGCCCGGCCCGGCGGGCCAGCACGGCCGACCCGAGCGGCTCGGCCGCCAGCAGCAGGCCCGCCTGGGCGGCGGCGAACGCGAGCAGCGCCACCGACGGCGGGATCGTGTTGTTCACGCCGCCGGTGGTGCCGACCATGTTGACCGGGAACGGGCCCCAGGCCAGCAGCAGGCCGAGGGCCAGGGCGCCGGCCGCGGCCAGCACCCAGGGGCGCCAGCGGCCGCGGGTCAGCGTGCCGTCCTGCCAGGCGAACCCCCACTGGTGCATCGTGCCCCACACGAGCAGGTAGTTGGCGTCGCCGAGGGCCGCCAGCCGGGCGCCGAGCAGGCCGGCGTCCGCGCCGGCCGCGGCCGCGGTGAGCACCACGGCCACGGCCAGGCCCCAGCGCCGGTGCGCCGCGTGCAGCGCCGGGGTCAGCGCGATCAGGGCCAGGTAGACGGGCAGGAACCACAGTTGCAGCGCCACGCCCCAGCCCGCCTGGGCCAGCTCGGCCGGGTCGGCGCCCGCGCCGGCGCACACGGCCACGGCGATCACGATCACCGCCACGAACACGGTGGTCGGCCGCAGCAGCCGGCCCGCGCGATGGCGGACCCACCCCGCCCAGGTCCCGCCCGCGCAGCGGTGCCTGGCCCAGGACAGCGCGTTGACATAGCCGCCGACCAGGAAGAAGACCGGCATCACCTGGAACAGCAGGGTGCCCCAGCCGGACCAGCCGATGTCGGTCATGGCGGAGCTGCCGGACAGCTGCCCGCCGGTGTCGCTGATGCTGGTCAGCAGCCAGTGACCGAGCACCACCAGCCCGATGGCCACCACGCGCAGCAGGTCGGCGTAGCGGTTGCGCGGGGCCGGTTCCGGCGGGCTGGCCGACATCGCCGTAAGCCGCCGGGCTAGAAGTGGAACCCGCCCGGGCGGCCGTTGCGGTCGGCGATCAGCCCGGCCAGCGTCGCGAGCGCGATCTCGGCCGGGGCCCGGGAGCCGATGTTGAGGCCGACCGGCCGGTGCACCCGGGCGATCTCGCCGGGCGGGACGCCCAGTTCGGTCAGCGCCGGGACGTGCGGGGGCGCGACCCGCGGGTTGCCCATGACCCCGATCCAGCGGGCGTCGGTGGCGAGCGCGTCGCGCAGCACCGGGCCGAGCTCGGGCCGGTGATGGTCGGTGACCACCACGTCGGCGGGCCCGTCCGGCTCGCTGCGGACGGCGTCCGCCACGGCGGCCACGGCGTCGATCATGGATTTGGCGCGCTCGGGGTCGGGCTCAACCAGCACCGGCCGGTAGCCGGCGTCGCGGCCGTAACGCAGCAGGAACTCGGCAACGGGCGAGGCAAAGACGGCGACGAGCACCCGCCCGGCCACCGCCGGGACGGGCGCGTTGCCATGCGCAACCTCGCAGGCAGGGTCGTCATGCGGGCTGGTCATGTCCTGAGGCTGTCACACCAGGCGGGATTTGGCGACCGGGGCCCCGGCCGGCCCGCCCGGCCGCCGCTGCCACAATGGCCCCATGCAGCTGAGCGCACGCAACAAGATCAGCGCCCGGGTGACCGCGATCACCCACGGCGAGGCCACGGCCAACGTCGAGCTCGACGCCGCCGGCACCCGCCTGGTGGCCTCCATCACGGTGGAGGCCGCCCGGGAACTCGGGCTGGCCGAGGGCGGCGAGGTCATCGCCGTGATCAAGGCGTCCGACGTGATCGTCGCGGTCCCGGACTAGGGCGGCGGGCCGGGTCAGCCGGCCAGCAGCGCCCGGACCGCCTCGCGCAGCGGATCCAGCCGGGCGGCGGCGGCGCGGCGGGCCTGCTCCAGCCGGCCGACGAATACCGGCTCCACGACCTCGAAGTACGCCTTGATCTTCGGTTCGGTGCCGCTGGGGCGGATCACGACCCGGGCCCCGGACAGCGTGTAGCGCAGCACGTCGGCCGACGGCAGG
>Ga0335078_10009622_pt1 | contig 14314 bp, 14 predicted proteins | sample Lox_Sample_32_FD_206711 | JGI IMG/M metagenome (GOLD analysis project Ga0335078, IMG submission 206711) | Soil microbial communities from Loxahatchee National Wildlife Refuge, Florida, United States - Lox_Sample_3.2 | ecosystem: Environmental > Terrestrial > Soil > Wetlands | place: USA...
TCGCGGATTCTCGAGAGGAGCGCGTGGTCGCGATAGTCAGTCGCGCGATCGCTCCATTCCGACGGCGGAAGCACGAAGCCCAAACCGAGGACGTCCCCGACCGGCGTCCGCGTCGCGACCGGCGTGCGGCTTCGCTCCGAGTTCCTGTCGCCCTGTTGTCCCTGAGTTCGGGGTCAGCGGGAAAATTCAGCGGGGGCCACCCACCTCCTCCGCGGCGTGCTGGCCTCCGTTCTGACCTAACCGATTCCGATCCGTCCGCCCTTGACCTTCGCTTCGGCCTTGACTCTCGAGGCCTCTCCGATGTTGAGCTTCGCCGCCGCGTCCACGCGGCGCTACTCTACTTGGCAGGGGGTGAGCCGTAATGGGCCGCGGCCTCAGCCAGCTCGAGCGCGGGGTCCTCGCTTGGCTTTCCCGGAATCCTCCGACCGACGATGGGTCTCGCGACTACAACTGGGAACGGCACCCCGACTTCAAGGGAGCAGGGGGCGTCGCTAGCCCCCCCGCTCTCTCCCGCGCACTGCGCCGTCTCGAAGCACGTGGGCTCATCGTCCGATCTTGGAGCGGTCCCGATCACTCGGGACGTGTGCGCGTTGAGTTGCTTCGCGATGCCAGGCACGTAGCTGATGGAACCGCTCCGGAGCTCGCCGGAGGTGCAACCCCGTGAGCGCTCCTGAGTCGTCCCTTCCCCTATCGTGCGGGACTCCGTTGGAGAGGGCGTATCGCCGAAAGCCAAGAGTAGTCGGTCGAGCCTGCCCTCGCTCGGAGGACGCTGTGCCAACGAAGGCACGGCGGTGGAGAGAATCTGTCGAGAGGTATGAGTCGGAGCTCGAGCGAAAGCGGATCACGAAGAGGCACGTCCAGGAGTGCGCGAGGGTCCCAAGGAACGTCATCGACCTCCTCGAGAACGCGAAACTTCCCTGCACCCCCGAGCAGTTCGGCATCCCTCATCTCGACTACCTGCTGAGCGGACCGTGGTCGAGTCTCGAGGGGAACACCAAGGCGTACAACGCATGTCTGCTGAATCGGTTCCTGAAATTCCACGGGAACCTGACCGTCGAGAACGCCGAACTGCGGTTCGATCGGACGCCGGTCCGACCCAAGGAGGCACTGACTCGCGCCGAGCGGTCTCGACTGCTCGACGCGGCCCGGCAGCTCGGCATCGTCCCCTACGCGATGATCGTGCTGATGCTGACGATGAACCTCCGACGGAGCGAAGTTCTGCGTCTCAAGGTCGAACAGGCGATCGCGAATCCCATCGTCTTTCGAGGGAAGGGCAGAGAGATCGAGCAGGGCGGCGGGAAGGTCCGCCGCGTTCCTCAGCACCCATTGTTCCGGGATCTTCTGCCGGAATTGCTGGCCCACAGGCAAGAGATCGTCCGCGGACGGGAGGAGAGCGACCCCGGGTTCCTCTTTTGCCACGCGTGGAATGGCCAAATCGCGCCTTGGCACAAGGCGTGGGTCGATCGGCAGTTCATCGTCCCTGCTTTCGAACGGGCTGGAGTCCGGAGACCGTGGAACCTGAACCACGCCCTACGGAGAACGTGGATTCGCGCTGCCTTAATCGAGCGGGGGCAACCGCTCCCGGTCGTCAGCGAGCTCGCGGGCCACTCGGACACGCGAACAACGCTGAGCTACGCCGCCCTCAACGACGACGACAGACGCCGGGTGATGGACTCGCTCAGCGACGCCTTCGGCGCTCCTCTCGCGCCGAAGAGCCAAGGAAAAGGAGGCGAAATCGGGCATGCCGTCTGACGGACGCGCCCCAAATCCGCTCGGGGCTATGGTTCGGATCAGCCGGGGGCTATCCCCCATCTGCCCTACTCGGTAGAGGGGGCGAATGGTGGGATTCCGGGGCCCAGGCACGGAGGTCATTCTTGCATCGGTCCGATGCGAACCTCCCCGCGGGCGATTTGAATGCAACGACGATCCCCGTCGCCTCGGACCTCAGGCAACGTTGAGCCCAGCCCTGTCTCTCCAGTGAGCGAGATCGCCGCTGCGGAGTCAAATGGTCCGTGCGGCCGACCCGACGTGGGAGAGCCGATGGAGAAACAATTTCACGGGCGGGGGTGACATCTGATCGTCCGGAATCTCGACGGCCCAGAATATCCCGTCTCGGAGCGCAAAGAGTCCATGGGCAATGCGGCGATGGCCCCGAACGCCCACCCCGAAGGCCGCCTTGAAGGCGTCGCGACTGGGAGCATCGGTTTCCTCGAGGGTGTACCCGGGAGCCCTCAGTTCCGGGTGGTACTGTTCGACCTCAGTCCAGTGGCGGGCCGAATCCGACGCGACATGGACCAGCCGCGGCGGGGGATCGAACCGCGCGAGCTCCTTTTCGAGGTCGACGACCTGGAAGATGCACGCGTGCTTCTCGATGTTGGGCAGCGTCGAGACCACCGCCAGACCGTGTCGCAGGTCTGCGGCAAGGAGAGGGGCGAGGGCCAAGTGGGCCGGGGCAAGGGCGAATTCACCCATGAGACTCGTTCCGACTCGGGGGACTGTCCCTTCGAGCTCGATTACGGTCCCGCCAAGGTATGCCGTGCGTGACCCGGTGGGCTCAATCATATCCCCCGGCCAGCAGGTCCACCCCGTTCCCCCGGAGAACCGCAATTTCTCGATCGAACGCCGTGGTCTTCCGGAAGGCGAGGCCGCGCACGTGACTCAGAGTACTCATACGGGGATGTTCACTCCTCCGGCGGAGAGCAGCAGCAGCACGTTCAGGACAAGAATCGTGGTGCCGCTGAGCACGGCGAGGATAGTAGTGTAGGGCCGATTGACGAAAAAGCTCCCCATGAACTTCTTACGGCTCGTGTACCAAATCAACGGGATGAGGGGTAGCGGGATGAGCAAGCTCAAAGCCACTTGGCTGTAGATCAGCAGGAGGATGGGGTTCATCCCGAGAAGAATCGCGGCGCTTGCCGGAACGACGTTGATGACCCGGAGTACGATGCGCCGCAGCCAGGGGTTCACCTTAGAGCCGAGCAACCCTTCGAACAGGGCTTGCCCCGCCAGCACCCCGACCGTGGAGGCCGAGAGACCCGAGAACAGGAGCGTAATCGCGAAGATCGTCGCAGCGGCGAACCCGAAGAGGGGAATCAGGGTGTAGTACGCGTCGTTGAGTGTGAGGCCGCCGTTGGCGTCGGTCACCACGAAGAATGCCGCGGCCGCCATGACGAGGATCCCGACCTGGATCGCTCCCGCGAATCCCAGATTGACGACCGTGTCCCATCGATGGTAGCGGAGCAGCTTCTGGCGTTGCGCCAAATCCATACCGACCACCTTGTTCTTGGTCAGGTAGGATTGGAGGACCAGCGTGTGGGGCATGACCGTGGCCCCGACGATCGCAACGACGACGAGCAGCTCGGTGGCGTTCGATATCCCGGGGATGAACGCCCCGCGCGCGACCGCGCCCCACGAGGGCCCCGCCAGGAACATCTCGTACACATAACCCATCGCGACTCCGAGGACCATCGTACAGACCGCGATCTCGATTCGCCGGAACTTTGCGCCGGCCAGGAGGAACACGACCACCACGTCGAACGCACCGATCCAGGCCGCGACGAGAAGCGAGATGGCGCCGTTTGAGAGCAGGAAGATGGCGAAGGTCACCCCGAGAAACTCGGCTAGGTCGGTGACGAGCGCGAAGCACTCGCACGCCACCCAATACGTGAGGACTTTCCATCGCGTCTGCAGACTGTCATGGACCAACTCGGCGAGCGACTTCCCGGTGGCGATGCCGATCTTGCCCGAAAGGTACTGAAGGAGGATGGCCATGCAATTTGTGAGCATAACGGCCCACAGGAGTAGGTATCCGAAGCCGGCCCCGGCATCGAGATCCGCAGCGATGTTTCCGGGGTCGATGTACGCCACCGAGGCGAGGATCGCCGGGCCGAAGTAGGCAAGATACCGTGTCCGGACTGTTTCCTTCCCTGACCAAATGTGGATGGGACCGGGGGAAGTCCGGCCCACCTCGCCGACCACTACGCCGTCCACCGGACGTTTGCCTCCCGGCGGACAGCCCGATTTTCGATGGCGATTGCGCGCGTCGTGTCGGTCGCATCGCTGGAACCATTAATAAGTATATTCAAAATTATTAGGTTATGGCCAACTAATTTGTAAATTCTGGAGGGGACGCATCGGGCGCGTCCGGATCTCATCGTGGATCGGTGCATCCCGGCTCGATGGGACGTACCCCCGAATCTCTACGTCCCTCACGGAGCCAGCGGGGTTGCGGCCCGGTTGGGTCGTGTTATCAACTGCGGACGTACGCGGTTACTCTCGCCGCAAGGACTGGCCGGAGCGCGGTGAGGTCGCCAACCCGATCGTTGGCCCTACCCTTCAAGACCTGCCGCGCCATCGGCAACTGGGGGCCAGAGATGACCGGAGAGCACAAGGAAATCGACGCGCTGCATCGAGAGCTCGACGCGCTGCACAAGGAAGTCGACAACATGCACAAGAAGGTTCACGCCGAGGTGGACAAGCTCCACGAGGTCGTCGATGTCCTTCACAAGGAGATCCACCGGAAGAAGAAGTGATTCTCGCAGCCTTACCCGACTCGAACCCTCTCCTTGTCCGTCGTGCGGATTACGCCTCGGCCACGCCGACCGTTCTCAAACTGCATCCCGGGGACCGGCGTGACCGGCCGGCCCGAAGCGCGCCCCACCTGGCCGAATTTTGCCCTCGGGCTGAACGCGCGAGGAGATCGCGGACGGTCCTCAAGCGATCGCCGTTTTGCCGGCCTCGCGAGGGGTCAGGGTGAGGGGAGCTCGTTTCCATCTCGTTCGAAATGGCCCGTAGTCGGATTGGCTCGCGATTCCTCCTCCCCCCAGGGGGCCGCCCGACCGCGAACTCGCGACCGCGCGGCGGGCGTGACAGGAATCAGCCGGCCGGTCGGGGCCGGGTATCCATCGTCCGAGAGGGTCGGCGTACGGTCGCCTTCATTCCGGCCATCTCGAGGTGGCGTTCCGGCGGCCCAATGTACACCTGGCGGGGCCGCGCGATCTTCTGCTCGGGGTCTTGAATCATTTCGATCCACTGAGCGAGCCAGCCGGTCATGCGGGGGATCGCGAACAGTACCGGGAACATGTCCGTCGGAAAGCCCATCGCCTGGTAGATAATGCCCGAGTAGAAGTCGACGTTCGGGTAGAGCCGGCGCTGAATGAAGTACTCGTCGGAGAGGGCGACCTTCTCGAGAGCCAGGGCGACGTCGATGAGCGGGTTACGTCCGGTCACCGCGAAGACCTCTTCGGCGACCTGCTGGATCAGTCGGGCGCGCGGGTCGTAGTTCTTGTAGATCCGGTGTCCGAACCCCATCAGGAGACGCTTACCTTCCTTCACCTGACGGATGAGCTGCGGGACCCGCTCCTTCGAACCGATCTCCTGCAGCATGCGGACGACCTGTTCGTTCGCTCCTCCGTGGAGGGGGCCGTAGAGGGCGGCGGCCGCCGCGGCGGCGCAACTGTACGGGTCCGCGTGCGAGCTTCCCACCGCCCGCATCGCGTTGCTGCTGCAGTTCTGCTCGTGGTCCGCGTGCAGGACGAAGAGCGTGTCGAGCGCCTTCGCAAGGACAGGGTCCGGCGTGTACTGGGTCGTCCACGACGGCCGGTACATCATGGCGAGGAAATTCTCGGTGTAGGAAAGGTCGTTGCTGGGGTGGATGTAGGGCATCCCCACCGAGTGGCGATGGGCGAACGCCGCCACCGTCGGGACCTTCGCGATAAGGCGGTACGCCTGCTGGTAGCGGACGTGCTCGTCCGAGATGTTCTTCGCATCCGGGTAGAACGTCGACAGGGCCGCGAGCGTGCTCACCATCATGCCCATCGGGTGCGCGTCGTGGTGGAAGCCGTCCATGAACTTCTGCACGTTCTCGTGCAGCATCGTGTGCATCGTGATGTTGTGCACCCACTCCGTGAGCTGGCTCTTGCTCGGAAGGTTTCCGTAGATGAGCAGGTAGGAGACCTCGAGGTAGGACTTCGAGGCGGCGAGCTCCTCGATCGGATACCCGCGGTAGCGCAGGATTCCCTTGTCCCCGTCGATGAACGTGATCGCGCTCCGACACGAGGCGGTGTTCGAGAACGAGGGGTCGTAGCTCAGGAGGCCGGGCCCGTCCGGTGGGGAGCGCATCTGATGAAGGTCGGTCGCCCGCACGGCTCCGTCCTGGATGGCGAGTCGGTAGTTCGCCCCGGTCCGCTCGTCAGTAACGGCCAGAAAATTGCTCGACGGAGCGGGTGGGGGCGTCGCAGCGGCTTTCGACTTGGTAGCGGGCACGAACGGTCTCCTCGTCAGGGAGCCAACACAAAGGGGTTCTTGAATACGCTCCGGGCCCTTCGAACGAGGAGGCAAATCCTTCCGACGATGTCATTGGGAAGAATCGAATGAAGCGAGCCCCACGGAACTCGGTGCCCCCGCGCGACCCGAAGGAGCTCGTCCGAGTCGGCTGGAACGCCCTCTCCTATCGGTATCGACCTCGTGGGTCGCACGGGGACGTGTTCGGCCACGCGCTCTCCGACTACCGTTCGTGGTTGGCGCCGATCTTGGCCGCCGTCCCCCCGGGCTCCGAGGTGCTGGACCTCGGGTCGGGCACGGGAGAACCGGCCGCGAGACTGCTCTCGGCTCGATTCCGCGTCACCGGGGTCGACATCTCCGACCGTCAGGTCCGTCGAGCCCGCCGGAACGTCCCGCGGGCGACCTTCCTGCGCGCGGACATCACCCGTGCGGCGTTCCCGACGGGCCGGTTCTATGCGGTCGTGGCCCTCTACTCCCTGATCCACGTGCCGCGAACGGAACAACACGCTCTCTTCCGCAGGATGTCCGATTGGTTGGTTCCGGGAGGGTGGCTCCTCGTGATCGTCGGGGAACGCCCCTGCCAGGGCGTGGAATCCGGGTGGCTTGGGTCGACCGCGACGATGTACTGGAGCCACTTTGGAGCGGAGACGTACCGTCGCTGGCTTCGTTCCGGGGGCTTCAGGATCGTCCGAGATCGCTTCGTACCGGAAGGGGACGGAGGCCATCGCCTGCTCCTCGCCCGCAAGCGGCTCCGGAGACGGAATCCGCCGGTCTAGCGCTTTTCGGGAACCTTCGGCGTTGGGAAGACCAGGACGCGGCCTTCCTCGGTAGCTCCCAGCTCATCGACCTCGTGGAGGACGCGAACGGCCTCCTTGCCGGTCGGGGTCAAGTGGTACGACTCCGAGGAGTGCGAGATCAGTCCCTCCTCCTGGAGCGTCCGCAGATGGAAGGAGAGCTTGGGGGAATCGTCGATCCCGGCGGCGCGCATTACTTCCGTGAACGAAGTGGGCCCCTCGGAAAGCCGCCGGAGGATGTGTCGACGCAGTGGGTTGGCCAGCGCCCCGAGCGTTCCCTGGACCCGAACCGCCGAGATCGCGGCCCGTACCTGGAGCACCGCCGCGTCGGGAAGGACCGACGGGTCGAAGCCGACGGCGATCGGTCCCTTTCCCTCCGTCCGCTGCACGATCTCGTTGAGCGCGTGGGCCACGTCCTCGATCCGATGCGTCGAGAACAATCGCTCGACGCCGGTGATCACCACGGCCGGTCGGGGATGGGACTCCACAAAACGGAGGACCAATTCCTGGAGGCCGGCCGGGGAATCGACGGTCGGCAACTCGGTCGCGGTGACACCGGCGATCGGCTTGTGGGTGGTCGCCCCGAGCAGCAGAACCTCGTGGCCGGCCTTCGCCCATCGGTCGGCAAGCCGAACGGGGTCCTTCTCGCCGCCCGCCGGTACGGAGAACGCTCGCTGGTCCTCGATGAGGGCGATAATGCGTTGCACGGCTTCGGAGCGGAACGGCTTGCGGACGTAGTCGAAAGCTCCGAGCTTCATCGCCTCGACCGCGGCCTCGACCGTCCCGAAACCCGTGATCATCACGACGTAGACGCGGGGCCAGCGCTCGCGGACCTGACGCAGGAGCTCGAGGCCGTTCATCCGAGGCATTCGGACGTCCGAGAAGATCGTGTCGAACTCGGCGCTTTCGAGCGCTTCGATCGCCTTCGCGCCCGACGAGACCGACTCGACCCGATGCCCCCAGTCGGAAAGGAGCGTGGAGAGCTCCTCGCGGAAGACGGCATCGTCGTCGACCACCAGTAGGCGCATCGACGGTGGGACGGCCTCCCCCGAAATAACGGTGTTCCTCGACCGCGCGGCTTCGGACTCCTCTAGGGAGGCGACGCGGGTCCCTCGGCGGGGTTCGGGGCGACGGGTGCGGGGGAAGGTAGTCGCGGAAGGTGGATCGCAAAGGTCGACCCCTTTCCCGGCTCTGAGTCGACGTCGATCGTCCCGCCGTGGGACTGGACGATGCCATGGCAGATGGCGAGTCCGAGCCCCGTGCCTTTCCCCTCGGCCTTCGTCGTGAAGAACGGCTCGAAGAGGTGTGCGCGGACGTCCGGCGCGATGCCGGAACCGCTGTCGGTGACGGTGATGGTGACCCAGCCCACCTCGGCGACGACGCGGACGTCGATCCGCCCCTTACCGTCGACCGCATCATTGGCGTTGTTGACGAGGTTGGTCACGACCTGGACGATCTGGTCCCGGTCGCCGAGGACCCGGATCGATTCGGAAGGAAGTTCCAAACCCAGCTCGACCCCGTCGATCAGTTTACCCCGCAGGAAGCCGACCGCGGTGCTCACGGCGGCCGTGAGGTCGAATTCGCCCACGAACGGTTCCGGCCGCCGGGCGAAATCGAGCAGACCGCGCACGATCCGAGCGGCCGACTCGGTCTGATGGAGCATCGAGTCGATGCGGCCCCGCGTCCACGGGTCCGTGGTCCGTCGACGCACCGACTCGGCGATGAGCATGATGTTCGCGAGCGGCGTGTTGATCTCGTGGGCCACGCCCGCGGCCAACTGACCCAGGGATGCGAGACGCTCGGAATGCATCGCCTGCCGTTCCCATCGGCGACGCTCGGTGAGGTCGACCGCGACTCCGAGGAAGTGGGTGATGGCCCCGTCCTCCGCCCGCACCGCGGTGATCGCGAGGAGCACCGGATGTTCGACCCCCGAACGGTCCTGGTTGACGATCTCCCCCGACCAGTGGCCGACCTCGGGGGCCAGAAGGTCTTGCCACATTCGAACGTACGTGGAGCGGTCCGTTCGAGGACTGGCGACGACGTTCGGTCGACGACCGATGAGCTCCTCGCGCCGGTATCCGTAGATCCGTTCGAAGGCCGGGTTGACGTCGATCAAGAAACCGTCGCGGTCGGTGAGCTCCATCGCGTTCGTCGAGTGAAGGAACGCCTGGTAGAACAGTCGGGTCGAGGCCGCGGCGTCCTGATGGACCCCGGTCCGGTCGTGCACGACCAGGAGGAGACCGGTCGGCTGACCCGATTCGCTCGTCTGTGGGTAGAACTCGATGTCGACCAGGCGACGGGTCTTTCGGTCGAGGGACTCCAGTCGGACCCCGTGAAGCGACCGGGAGCGTTGTTCCTCTTGCGCCTTTTGCCGGCTCGCCTCCAGTCGCTCGTCCTTGCCATCGATGACCTCGGTCAACCGTCGTCCGGTCGGGGCCCCGTCGAGCCCGATCATCCGCAGGATCGCCGGGTTCGCTCGCTGGATCCGACCGTCGGGGTCGAGGAGCAGGGCGCCCATCGAGCCCTTCCCGAAGGTCGATTCGAACCAACCGTGTTCCGACATCGCTCGGTACCGAATGCGGTCCCGGGCCTATGGGGTTTTGGAAGGACGTGACACGGCGTGTCAAGCCGGCTCCACGGGGAGAGGAATATCCCGCGCGCCGCTGGCTCGAGCGATGGTACGGCCCCTCGTGTTGGTCATCCGCGAAACCCCGAGCCTCGCCGATTCGGTCCAGATCTTGCTCGAGACGGTGGGGTTCCGGGTCGTTTCCTTCGGCTCGCTCGCTTCCGCCCTCGAGCGCGTTCGCGACGTGGGAGCCGAGCCACTGTCGGCGATCGTGGTCGCCTGCAATCAGCCGTACAGCGAGACCCTCGGAGGGTATCCGAGCACGTTCCCCGACGAAGCGCAGAAGCTCCCTCTGCTCGTGGTCGGACGTCGGGCGGTCCAGATGCGGCAGCTCTTGCCGCCCAACGTCCGTTCCCTCGGTCTCCCGCTCGACTCGGGTGCGCTGGTCTCGGCGCTCACGCACCTCACCGGCATCGAGGCGAGCCCGGCATCGTAGTCGCGCGAGCGGCCGAAGAGGGCGGCTACTTCCGCGGCTTCGCGAGGAAGTCGTTCAGGACTTGGGCGACCCCGTTCCCGAGGTCGTCGTACTCGTACCGCACGGTCACGATCGGCTGGGGCACGTGCACGAGGCGACCGAGGTCGACCGGGCTTCCATCGACGACGAACTCGGCGTCCGAGCGTCGGATCGTCTCTTCGAGGTCGTGCACCTGGGCGTCCCCGTAGCCCATCGCCGGGAGAATGCGCTGGAGGTGCGGGTACTGTCGATAGACCCCCGCGATACTTCCCGCGGCGAAGGGTCGGGGGTCGATGACGATCGCCCCGCTGCGCGCGGCAATGAGGGTCCCCGCACCCGTGGAGAGACCTCCGTGCGTGACGGTCGGTCCGTCCTCGACGACGATCGCCCGGTGGCCGCGGAGCTTCTCGGCATCGGGGCAGACCAGCTTGAGTCCTCCTCGGAGCAGCCGGGCGCCAGGGTTGACCCGGGTCGCGTTCTCTTCGATCGTCCGGACGCCCGCGGCCGGAGCCGAGTCGGTCTTGCTGATCACGATGACGTCCGCCATCCGGAAGTTCGTCTCCCCCGGATAGTACGAGAGCTCGTGACCCGCGCGGTACGGGTCCGCCACGACGAACTGGAGGTCGGAGGCGTAGAACGGGAGGTCGTTGTTGCCGCCGTCCCAGATCACGATGTCCGCCTCCGATTCCGCGCGCCGTAGGATCGGTTCGTAATCGACGCCGGCAAAGACGACGGCACCGTCCCGGATATGGGGTTCGTACTCCTCACGTTCCTCGATCGTGCAGTGGGCGCGGTCGAGGTCCTCGAAGGTCGAGAATCGCTGAACCGCCTGCGCCATCAGGTCCCCGTACGGCATCGGATGTCGGACGATCGCGACCTTCTTGCCATGGTTGCGGAAGTAGCGGGAGACGTACTTCGTGAGCGGGCTCTTGCCCGCGCCGGTACGGACGGCACAGACGCTCACGACGGGCTTCGACGAGCGGACCATCGTCGCCTTGGGTCCGGCGAGCATGAAGTTCGCCCCCGCCGCGAGCGCGATCGAAGCCTTGTGCATCACGTCCTCGTGGGAAAGGTCCGAATAGGAGAGGACGACCAGGTCCACCGCCTCCCGACGGACGAGGTCGGTGAGCTCGCTCTCCGGAACGATCGGGATCCCTTCGGGATATCCGGGCCCCGCAAGACCGGGAGGGTACCGGCGGCCCGCGATGTTCGGGATCTGCGCCGCCGTGAACGCCACGACGTGGAACTCGGGCCGACCTCGGTAGATCGTGTTGAAATTGTGGAAGTCGCGGCCGGCCGCGCCGACGATGACTACACGCTGGGGCGACATGGTCCAACGACCGCCCCGGGCTAGATAAGCGGGGCGTCGAACCGGGCCGACGCGTCAGCGCGTCAGTCGCCGGCTTCCGGACTCGCCACCGGCGCCGGCGTCTGAGCCGCCCCGCGAAGGATCGACGGGACGAGCGCCACCAGAAGGACGGCCGCCGAGACGAAGAAGATGAGGTGGATCGCCGTGAGCCATTGAGCTCCCGCCGTGAACGGGGTCGACGAATTGAGCGTCCCGAGGAAGATCGCCTGGATGGCGGGTAGGGAAAGCGCGGACGTCATCACGAGCAGCGTGACCCCCAAGCTGATCGTCGAGCCCGTGTTGAGGAGAGTCGCCCCGAGCGCCGACGCGATCCCTCTCCTCTCGGGAGCGACTGCGGTCATCATCGCCGCGCGGTTCGGCGACGCGAACAATCCCATGCCGGCCCCGACGAGGACGAGCGCCGGAGCTAATGCGAAGAACGAATCGTCCGGTCCGATCGTCGCGAGCCAGAAGAACCCGAGCGCGGAGACGATGAGCCCGAGTACGAGGAACGGCCTAGGTCCGTAGCGATCCGACAACCACCCGCTGATCGGCCCTAAGGTGGCGAGGGACGCCGAGGTCGGTATGAGAAAGAGTCCGGCGGTGAACGGGCTCAGGAACCGCGGCGGGCCCTGGAGGTAGAACACGAGGACGAACGTGAACGCGCCGCGCGCCAGCGCGTTCAGGAACATCGCGATGCCCGACGCGGCGAACTCTCGTATCCGGAAGAGCGAGAGGTCGAGCATCGGATACTTCTCGTGAGCTTCGACCCAGAGGAACACGCCGAGGAGCGCGAGGCCGAGGATCACCGTGGCGATCGCCGTCGTCGCGTCCACCTGACCGAGCGCGCCCAGGGTGATCGCGATCAGGACGGCGGCCAGCCCCGACGCGAAGAGGATGTTCCCCACCCAATCGATGTGCGGCCGTTCTTCCGGCTTCTGGAGCTCGTGGAGGTCGGCCCGCGCCCGGAGGGTCGCGATCACCCCGATCGGAACGTTGACGAAGAAGATCCACCGCCATCCGATCGTGGAGGTGATGATCCCACCGAGGACCAGCCCCGACACGGCCCCGACGACGATCGAGACCTGGTTCACGCCGAGCGCCCGGCCCCGTTCGTTCGGAGGGAAGGCATCGGTGATGATCGCGGCCGAGTTCGAGAACAGAAACCCCGCGCCGACCGCTTGGACGAGTCGGAAGGAGACCAGCTCAAGTCCGGTGCCGGAGAATCCGCAGAGCAGAGAACCGACGGTGAAGACCGCGAACCCAAGAACGTACAGGCGGACCCGGCCGAACATGTCCGACAGACGGCCGAAGTTGACGAGCACGACCGCCGTCAGAAGGGAGTACCCGAGCAGGATCCAGAGCAGAAGGGTCGCGTTCGTACCCGGGAGCTCGCGACCGATCGTGGGGAGCGAGATCAGGACGATGTTGGTATCGATCGACGACATCAACGTCGCGACCGTGGTGTTCGAGAGGACCCGCCATTTGTACTGCATCGGTCAGCGGTTCTCCCGAACGGAGAAGGAGGACTCACGGTCCGGTCGCCGCTCGACGCGACGGCCGCAGGCGGAGACCATCGTTGGGTCAGCCCAGCGGCGTCGTAGCCGACTGATAGCCGGCGATTTCGGACGAGAGCTTGTCGACGTACTGCCGGAAGTTCGCGAGGATCCCACGGGCTGTGATGATCCCCACGACCTGGTCGCCCGACCGGACGACCATCCGACGGATCCCGAGCTTCGCCATCTCGGTGACGACCTGATCGGTCGGGGTCTCCGGCGAGCAGGAATGGAGCTCGGCGGAGGCGATCTCCTTGAGCCGGATCTGGGCCGGGTCGACTCCTTTCGTGAGCACCTTCTCGAGGAAATCCCACTCCGTGACGATCCCGGCCATGTTCTTCGCCGGGCCCCGGGTCACGATCGCGTAACCCTTGCGTTGCGCGACCATGGCCTGGGCGCAGGTCAGCGCATCCGACTCCTCGTCCAACGTCAAGAAGGAGGCGTCCATGATGTTCTTGGCGAGAAGCACCATGGGTCGAGGAAGGACGCGACGTTTATGAGAAGGACGACGGGAGACGAGTCTTCGGACCGCCGGCCGGTCTCACCGGAGGGAATCTCCACCCCGGGCCGGCCGAGTGCCTCCCCCGGAGGAGACGATGGTTGACCTCGACGAACGACTGCTCTCGGGGTTCTCGTTCGGGTGCCTGCCGAACTGTGGCCTGTGCTGCTTCGCCTCGCCTCGGGTCAGCCCCGAGGAGGAGGGCCGTCTTCGGAGCGCGCTCCCTCACCTCGAGGTCGCTTCAAGCGGCCGCGACCGGCTGCTCGCAGCGAGGCCGGACGGCGGCGCCTGTCACCTCCTCCGTCAATTGAGCTGTTCGGCGCATCGTCTCCGCCCGGTCCCGTGCCGAGAGTATCCGGTCACCGTCCATGTGGGGACCCGGCTGCAGGCGTCCCTCGTGCTGACGTGCCCCGGCGTCTCGTTGGGCGGCCTCCGCGACTCCGGGAACGGACGAGCGATTACGCCCGCGACCGGTTTCGATTCCGAGCTCGCCTCGGTTCGGGCCCGACTGGGAGCGGAAGCGGAACGGCGGCTCACGAACACGACCCGTCGACGCCGGCGCCTCGCGGCGTACCATTCCCACGAAGGCCGCTGGACCGACGAAGAGGAGGCTCGTGAGCAGCTCCTGAGACGCCGGCTCGTCCCGGACGCGTCCGAGTACCGGCCGCAGTCGCTGCCCTCGGTCGAGGAAGGGCTCGAGCTCCTCCCGATGTTCTTCGACCGGCGTTCCGGACCGGTCGCGATCTCGGACTCTC
>Ga0335078_10009623_pt1 | contig 14314 bp, 12 predicted proteins | sample Lox_Sample_32_FD_206711 | JGI IMG/M metagenome (GOLD analysis project Ga0335078, IMG submission 206711) | Soil microbial communities from Loxahatchee National Wildlife Refuge, Florida, United States - Lox_Sample_3.2 | ecosystem: Environmental > Terrestrial > Soil > Wetlands | place: USA...
GTCGCGGTGCGCTCGCGCCTTCAGCAGTGGCAAGAGCTCGAGCGCATCTACGCGCGTCTCATCGATCGCCACGCCGAGCGCGGCGACGTGGAGCGCGCGTTCGATCTTTGCAAGCGGCTCGGCACCCTCCGGCGCGACAAGCTCGGCGACGGACCCGGCGCGGTCGACGCGTTCACGGGCGCGGTGAAATTGCGGCCGACGGACGCCGACACGCGCGGCGCGCTCGCCGAGCTCCTCATCGCGAAGGGCGACGTTCCCGCCGCGATCGTCGAGCTCGAAGAGACGGCGTCCGCCGCGCCGCTCCGCGCGCAGACGTGGCGTCGCTTGTTCGAGGTGCACACCAAGCGCGGCAACCACGACCGCGCGTTCCTCGCGGCGCTCGCGCTCGAGGAGCTCGGCGTCGCCGACATGGATCATCAGCTCTTGATCGATCAGCTGCGTCCCGAAGGCGCGCTCAAGCCGGTCGCTGCGTTCGACGATTCGTCGTGGGACTTTCGCCTGCGCGCGCAGGGTCACGATCCGATCCTCGAGGCCATCGTGCGCGCGATCGCGCCGGCGGCGGTGAAGGCGAAGATCGACGAGCTCGCCGCGACGAAGAAGCTCGCCGAGCTCGACCCGCGCGCCAAACAAGACAAGACGAGCACCGTCACCGTCGTGCGCGCGTTCGTTTGGGCGAGCGCCGTGCTCGGCATCACGACGCCCGACATCTACGTGCTGAAAGAAGTGCCCGGTGGCGTCGCCGCCATCCAACAAGCGACGCCGTCCACGGGCGTCGGTCCCGAGCTCCTCCGCGACGTCACGCTCGCCGATCTCGTCTTCGTCGTCGCACGGCACCTCGCGTACTACCGCCCCGAGCACTACCCGCTGATTTATTATCCGACGCTGCCGGAGCTCACGACGCTCTTCTTCGCGGCGCTCAAGATCGCCCTCCCCGAAATTCCGATCCCCGCGGGCGACGCCGTCGCGAAATTGCGCAAGCGCATCGCGTCGCACATCACGCCCGAGGAGCGCGGCGAGCTCGTCAAAGCGGCGAAGGCGTTCGACGACGCCGGCGGGCGAGTCGATCTTGGCACGTGGATCAAGAGCGTCGAGCTCACCGCGAACCGCGCCGCGCTGGTTTTGTCCGGCGACTTCCACGCGGCGATGAAGCGCGTCAAAGGCGAGAAGCGCAGCATCGCGGACGTGACGGCCGAAGAGCGCCGCGTCGATCTCGTCGGCTACCTCGCGTCGGCGGGACACGCCGATTTGCGGCTGCGTCTCTACGGCAAGAATCCATCGCAGCGTCCGCCGCCACCCTCGCACCCTTCGCCCGTCGTGTAGCGCGTCAGGAGATCTCCGTTCGTCACCCAACTCGCGGCCTCGCGCTCGGTCGCGTCGTCGTCCGTCGCGCGTGTGATCTCGTCGCACGCCGCGCGCGCCGCGATGACGCTCGCGCCGAACGCTGCGTCGCCCGGAAGACGCGGCTCGATGTCGGCGAGCTCGCGCGCGAAGCCGAACGCGTCGCGCGGACGAAGCTCGGGATTTTTCGCGAGCGCACGAAGCACGACGCGCATCAACCGCTGCGGAACGCCGTCGATCGCCGCCGGAACGCGCGTGAGCTGCGCGCGCCCGACGTGGTGCGCGCCCGTCACGTCGTGAAACGGACCGTGCCCCGCGATCATCTCGTAGAGCACGAGCGCCATCGAATAGACGTCGCTGCGCGGCCCCACGGCCTCACCGCGCACTTGCTCGGGGCTCGCGTAGCGGATGGTTCCGCCGAGGTTCGCCGTCGCTTCGCCGCGCGCGAGCACGCGCACGACGCCGAAATCGAGGAGCTTCGGCGTGATGCGTCCTCGCTCTTCGTGAAGGAAGATGTTCTCCGGCTTGAGATCGCAGTGCACGACGCCGAGCTCGTGGACGTGATCGAGCGCGAGGAGCAAGTCAATCGTCGCGCGCACCGCCGCGCGCATCGGGATGCGCGCTCCGGCGCGCAGCACCGCGCGCAGCGACGCGCCTTCGAGCTTCTCCATCACGATGAACGGAAGCGGCGGCGCTTCGTCTTCGCTCACGCCCGCCGTGAAGACCCGCACGACGTTGACGTGATCGATTCGTCCGAGCACGCGCGCCTCGCGCTGCATTTGTTTGCGCAGATCCTCGGAACCTGCGAGCTCGCCGTGCAAGACCTTGAGGACGAAGCGGCGACCGATCGACGCGTCTTCGACGTCGTACACGCTCCCCATTCCTCCGAAGGCGAGGACGCTGACCACGCGGAAACGGCCGCCGCAGACGAGCGCGCCGGGAGAAAACGTCGCCATGCCGCTCGTCGGGTGCGGAGCAGGGAAGGTTGCGTGAAAAGTCCCAGTCGTCAGCGCTCGAACGTCATGAGATCGTCGATGAGCGTCGTCGGCGTGGCCTCGCCGCGCACGAGCCGGTGGAGCGCGTGAAAAATCGGCGCTCGAACCTTGCGGTGATCGGCCCACGCGACGATCTCGGGAATGAGCTCGACCGCTTCGACGCGCGACCCCGCCGAGTGAATCGCGCTCGCGACCGGCGCGCCTTTCGCGAGCGCCGCGCCGACCTTCACCTCCGGCCGCTCCTTCTGCGCGATGCACGCGAGCAAATCCCCGTACCCCGCGAGCCCGAGCAGCGTGCGCTCCTCGCCGCCCGCCGTCGCCGCGATGCGCGACGCTTCATCCATGCTCCGCGCGATGACCGCCGCGACGAGCCCGGGGCTCATGTCGAGCGCTTGCGCGTATCCGATGCCGAGCGCGAGGCACCCGACGAGCGCGCTCGCCCACTCGAGCCCGCGCAAATCATGTGTAGAATACAATCGACACGTGCGGCACCCGAACGCCGCCGCGACCGCGCGATTCACCTCGTCGTACTGCGAGCCGCACACGAGCACACCGGGTTTTCCGGCGAGCAGATCGTCGGTGAGCGCGGGCCCGCCGAGCGCGCCGACGCGTCGCGCAGGGGTTTCCCGGCGGACGACGTCCGCGATCGTCACGAGCTCGACCGCATCGAGACCGTCGCGCGCGAGCCCACGGACGCCGTGGACGACGAGATGACGCCCGTCGATGTGATCGCCGAGGTTGTGCGCCACCTCGGCCGCGACGTTGGACGGCACGGTCAAGACGATGAGCCGCGCGTGTCGCGCGGCGTCGCCGATGTCTTTCGTGAGGCGCACGCCGGGCGGCGGCTTCACCTCGCCACGGCGCGAAAAGAGGACGGTTTCGCTTCCCGCGCGCGCCGCGGCTGCCGCGAGCGCGAGCCCCCAAGTCCCTGCGCCCACGACGGCGACGCTCTGCATGAAGGAGGGTCGTATCACATGGTCTTGCGCTCGGACGCGACAACCATTAAGTTCCGCTCCCCTCTCAAGAAGGCAGTCCCCGATGAAAGAAGGAATTCACCCCAACTATCCGGCCGCGCGCGTCACGTGCGCTTGCGGCAACACCTTCGTCACGCGCTCCACGCGCGGGGATTTCCAGGTCGACGTTTGCGCGAAGTGCCACCCGTTCTACACGGGCACGATGAAGCTCATCGACACGGCAGGCCGCGTCGACCGTTTCCGCAAGCGCTACGAAACGAAGAAAGCGCCTGCGTCCACCGCGCAGCCCGCTGTCGCCGCTCCCGCCGCTGCGCCCGAAGCGCCGAAGCCCGAGTGACTTGCGCTGACCGCGCGCCCGCCGCATTCTGAAACGAATCATGGAGGCGCGTCCGTACATCGGGGGGCAAGCCGTCCTCGAGGGCGTGATGATGCGCTCGCCGGGCTCGTTCGCGATCGTCGTGCGCCGTCGCGATGGATCGCTCAGCGTGCGCGAACGCCCGATGAGCATGGGCCGCACCGGTCTCGCGAAGCTTCCGTTTTTTCGAGGCGTCGCGTCGCTCGTCGAGTCGCTGCGGCTCGGCAGTGAAGCGCTTCGTTACTCCGCAGACCTGATGCAAACCGACTACGGCGACGACGCGCCGAAAAAAACGGCAGGTCCCACCGCGGTCTTGCGCACGAGCGCGGTCTTGCGCACGAACGCGGTCTTGCGCACGAACGCGGTCTTGCGCGCCATCGGCTACCAACTCTTCCTCTTCGCGAGCGCGGACGGCGACGGCGGGCGCGCCCCCGCGCGCGACGAGAAATCGCGCGGCATCGGGCCGATGCTCGTCCTCATGATCGCGTTCTTGATCGCGCTGCCGCAAATGACCGCGTCGGGCATCATGCGGCTCGTGCACGTCGATTGGGCGGTGACGTCGCTCCCGTTTCAGGCGCTCACGGGCGTCGTGAAGCTCGCCATCGTGCTCGGGTACCTGCTCCTCATTCGCCGGCTGCCCGACATCAAGCGCGTGTTCCAGTACCACGGCGCCGAGCACAAGACGATCTCCACCTACGAAGCCGGCGAGGCGCTCGAAGTCCACAACGCGCGCGGCAAGACGACGCTCCACCCGAGATGCGGAACGACGTTTCTCGTGATGATCGTCATCATCTCGATCGTGCTGTTCTCGATCGTCGGCGTGCTCGTTCCGATTCGCACCGGCTCGCGCGTCTTGGACAACGTGCTCTTCTTTTTGGTGAAGATTCCGGTGCTCCCCTTGCTCGCCGCGGCCACGTTCGAGATCCAGCGCGTCTTCGCGAGGTACTGCACGACGGGCCCGCTGCGCGCGCTCTTGGTTCCGGGATTCCTCGTCCAACGCATCACGACGATCGAGCCCGACGACGCGCAGCTCGAGGTCGCGCTCGCCTCGCTCCGCGCGACGCTCTTTCGCGAGCAAGGACGCGAGAAGGCGACGTCGAACGACGTCGAGTTCCCGAGCTACGCGGCGATGGTCGCCGCCGATTCCCTTTCGCGAGCCTGACCCATGCTTCCGCGAGAGCGCCTCGAGCAGCTCGCCAAACGATTCGCGCAGATCGACGACGAGATCTGCAATCCCAACCGCACGACGGATCTGAACCGACTCTACAAGGAGCGTTCGCGGCTCGAGCCCCTCGCCGACGCGTTCACGCAGTACCGCGATCTCGAGAAAAAAATCGCGGACGACGAAGCCGCGCTCGCCGATCCCGAGCTGCGCGAGCTCGCCGAGTTGGAGATCCCCGAGCTTCAAGCGGAGCGATCGAAGCTCGAGGCGTCGCTCCGCGTGCTGCTCCTGCCGCAAGATCCGAACGACTCGAAGAATACGATCCTCGAGATTCGGCAAGGCGAGGGCGGGGAAGAGGCGGCGCTCTTCGCCGCGGATTTGTTCCGCATGTATTGCCGCTACGCCGAGACGCGCGGATGGAAGGTGGAGATCCTTTCGTCGAGCGAAGCGGCTGCGGGCGGGATCAAGGAAGTGATCGCGCTCGTCACGGGGAAGGACGTGTACGGTGAGCTTCGATTCGAAGGCGGCGTGCACCGCGTGCAGCGCGTTCCGGCGACCGAGGCACAAGGACGGATTCACACGTCGACCGCGACCGTCGCCGTGCTCCCCGAAGCCGAAGACGTCGACGTGCACGTCGACGAAAAAGATCTCGAGATCAGCATCGCGGCGAGCGGAGGACCCGGCGGGCAGGGCGTCAACACGACGAACAGCGCCGTGCAGATCCTCCACAAACCGAGCGGCATCATCGTGAAGTGCCAAGACGAGCGCTCGCAGCTGAAGAACAAAGCGAAGGCGCTCAAGGTGCTCCGCGCGCGCTTGCTCGACATCGAGCGCGAGAAAGCGGAAGCCGCGGAGAGCGCGGCGCGAAAGTCGATGGTCTCGACGGGCGAGCGCAGCCAGAAGATCCGCACGTACAACTACCCGCAGAACCGCGTGAGCGATCACCGCATCAAGCTCACGCTCAACAAACTGGATCGCATCATCGAAGGTGATTTGTCCGAGCTCGTCACCGCGCTCCGCACGCACCGACAAGCGGAGCTCTTGCACGAAGCGGGGATGGGCGACGCGCCGAGCGTGAGCGGAGCGGACGCCGATGCCTGAAATGGATCTCGAGTCTCTCACCGCGGCGATGGCGATGGTGCCCCTCCTCTATTCGCGCAATCGCATGTTCGATCGATTCGGCGATCCGATCGTGCGGCGCGCGCAGCGGCGGGCGCGCATGGTGCGCGGGCTCGTGCGCTTCGTCGGGCGCGCGGACGTCGACGCGAAGGTGATCGAGCACGGCGCGCGCGTGCGCATCGAGTACCGCATCGAGCGCCTGCGTCTGTCGCGCGTCGTGCAGCTCAGCGCGTTCGAGCTCTCGCTCTTGCGCGTGCTCCTCGCGCGTCTCCCGCTGAGGGCGCATCCCGCGTGCCTCGCGGAGGCGCCGCACGATCGCGCGCGCGTCGACGAAGCCATCGCGCGCCTCCCGCACGACGAAGCGAAGAGCGCGTGACTGCGCTATCGTGGTCGCGATGAGCGATTGCCTCTTCTGCAAGATCGTCGCGAAGGAGATCCCCGGGAAAATCGTGCTCGAGAACGAGCACGTCGTCGCGTTCCGCGACATTCATCCCGCCGCGCCGACGCACGTGCTCGTCGTGCCGCGCAAGCACGTCCTGAGCCTCGCCGAAGCAAGCGACGACGACGCGATGCTCCTCGGGCGTTTGATGCTCGCGGCGCGCGACGTCGCGAAGCAGGAGGGTCTCTCCGAGAAAGGCTTTCGCATCGCGATCAACAACGGCGCGGGGGTGGGGCAGAGCGTGTTCCACCTGCACCTGCACGTGCTCGGCGGGCGCGCGATGAGCTGGCCGCCGGGTTAGGCGTCGCGGTGGCGCTCGAGCATCGCGATGAGGCGGAGCTCGTCGTCGTTCAGCGGAGCTTGCGATTCGTCGCCGGCGAACGCGACGCTCGGCCGCGCGACGCCGACGCGGTGCACGCGGAGCCACACCGACTCGAGCCGAAGAAAGCGACCCTCCTGACCGAGGAGGAGCGCGAGGAGGTCGGGACCCACCGCGCGCCGCGGCGCGGGTTTGATCACGAGCAGGTCCCCGCGCGCGTGAGCGCGCGAGGAGAATCCCGCGACGAGGTGATCGGCGGGATCGAGCCATGCGCTGCGCGCGCCCGGCGCGCCTCGGTCGAGCCACGCGCCGATCGCGTCGTCGCGCGCGCGCGCGTTTTCGACGTCGAGCGTGAGACCGTCGCGCGCCAGCGTCTCTTCGACTTCGCGCAGCGTCGCGCGCGCGTCGACGTGCACGAGGAGGCTCTCGCGATCGACGGCGAAAATTCTCACGCGTCGCTCCGCGCTTCGAGGGGGCGCGCGTCGTCCGCGAACGGATTCGGCGTGATCGGCGGGAGGAGCGCGCCGGGGTTGAGCACGCCGCGCGGATCGAACGCGCGCTTCAGCGCGCGCTGCGCGTCGAGCCCCGCGCGCCCGATTTCGTCGCCGAGCCGCGGCGACTTCGATCGACCGACGCCGTGGTGGTGCGCGATGGTTCCGCCGGCCTCGATCACGGCGGAGAGCGCGTCGCGCCAAATCGCGTCGTAGCGCGCGTCGCACGCCGCGTCCCACGTCGCGCGCGATTTCGACTCCGCGGTGCCCGCGAAGGAAAAATAAATGCAGCAACCGTCCGGATACGCGTGGCTCAAGTGCGCCATCACGAACGCGCGCGATCCGATCGCCGCGCGCACGCCGTCGTAGAGCGCGCCGAGCTTCGACCACGTCGCCGCGACTTCCATCGTGTCGACGAAGAGCCCGCGCGCGAAGAGCGGCGATTGGCGGTAGCTCACGGAGTAGCGATGCGCGAGCCACTTGCGCGCGGGGCCTTCGCCTTCGAACGACCCCTCGCGCTCCGCGATCGCGCGCGCGCGCGTCACGTCGTCGAACGCGCGCGCGTCGTGTCCGTCGAAGATCGCGACGAGGAGCGCGCCGCCCATCGCGCGCGTCGCGACGCGCGAATCGAGCAGCGCGCCGAAGAGCTTCGGTCGCGCGAGCAGCGTGCGCAGCGCCGTCGTTCCGCGACCGGGCTCGTGTGTCTTCGCGCGCGGCGACTTGCGCGTTCGGCGCGCCAACATCGCGTCGAACGGGTCGTACAAACGCAAAACGGCGGGGCGCAGACCCGACTGGAACATTTCGCGCATCGCGCTCCAGCCGCTCTGCATCGACGGCATCGACCACGACGCGAACCCGCGCACGCTCGGCGCGCGGTGCAAGCGGAGCTTCGCGGCGGTCACGATCGCGAGCGTCCCCTCGCTGCCGATGATCGCGGGCACGAAGCTCGGTCCGTTCGGGCGATGCACGAGGTGCACGACGTCGCCCGCGCCGGTCACGCACTCGAGCGCGACCACCATGTCCTCGATTTTTCCGTAGAGCCCCGACGCCTGGCCCGCGCTCCGCGCCGCGATCCATCCGCCGACGGTGCTGCACAAAATCGACGACGGAAAATGTCCGAGCGTGAGCCCCGCGCGATTCAAATGCTCCTCGAACGGCAGGCCCATGTGACCCGCTTCGACGGTCACCGTCTTCTTCGCGCGATCCAGATCGCGGATCGCGTGCATGCGCTTCAAGTCGACGACGATCGTGTCTTTCGTCGGGAGGACCCCGCCGCACACGCCGCTCCCCGCGCCGAAGGGAACGAGCGCGACGCCGCGCTCGTTCGCGAAACGCACGAGGTGCGCGACGGCCTTGGTCGTCTCGGGCCAAACGACGGCGCGAGGCGCGTGCGCGGCGACGTTTCCCGCGCGAACCGCCATGTGATGCCGCGGAAACAAGTCCCGCGCGTACGCGGTCATGTCGGCGGGATCGCGGCTCCATGCGACGCCGAGCGCGTCGATTGAATCCTTCAGGCGCTCCATCCGTATCCACGCTATGCTCTTGCCCAAAGCTCCACAATGAGGGGTCTTGCGCGATGACGATGTCAGCAGCAGGCGAAGAGCATCTCCCCAAACCGGGTGAGGTGCTGAACGGGAAGTACCGGATCGAGCGCGTCATCGGCAAAGGCGGCATGGGCGCCGTGCTCGCCGCGCACCACTTGATGCTCGATCAACCGATCGCGATCAAATTCCTTCTCGGCGAAATCGCGCAGAACGAAGAGGCGCGAAGGCGCTTCCAGAACGAAGGAAAGAACGCGTTCAAGATCAAGAGCGAGCACGTGTGCCGCATCTTCGACTTCGGCGAAGAGAAGGGCATGCCGTACATGGTGATGGAGTTCCTCGAAGGCGGGGACCTGTCGCAGATGCTCGAGACGCGCGGCGCGCTCCCGGTGGAGGAGGCCGTCGATTACGTGCTTCAAGCGCTCGAAGCGGTCGCGCAGGCGCACGCGCTCGGCATCGTGCACCGCGACTTGAAGCCGGCGAATTTGTTTTTGCACCGAAACACCGACGGCTCGACGATCGTGAAGGTCCTCGACTTCGGCATCGCGAAGGCGTCGAACCCGTTCGGCGAGACCGGCGGGCACAACCTCACGTCGACGAAATCGATGCTCGGCTCGCCGCTCTACATGTCGCCCGAGCAACTGCGCTCGGCGAAGAGCGTCGACGCGCGCGCGGACATCTGGGCGCTCGGCGTCATCTTGTACGAGCTTCTCACGGGGACGGTGCCGTTCAACGGCGAGACGCTCGGCGAGCTCTTCATCGCGATCCTCGAGCAGCCGCCGATGCCCGTCGCGCAGAAGCGCGGGGACGTGCCGCAGGTGCTCAGCGACGCGATCATGCGGTGCTTGCAGCGCAACATCGATCTGCGCTTCTCGAACGTCGCGGAGCTCGCGCAAGCGATCGCGCCGTGCGCGCCTGCGCGCAGCTACGTCTCGATCGAGCGCGTCACGCAGGCGCTCGGCCTTCCGAAGCCGAGCGTCGTCATGCCCGGCGCGGGCGCGATGCCGGACGCGATGCGCCAGTCGTCGGGCCAATACGCGAACGCGCAGCCGCAGCAATTCTCCGCGTCGCAGAGCGGACCGCGGCCGCAGCAGTTTTCGTCGTCGAACAGCGGCGTGCACAATTTCCAATCGCCGCACGGCGGGACGCAGCTGCTCGGATCGCAGACGAACTCCGCGTGGGGCAACACGGGCGGCCCGCAAGCGCAGAAGAGCAAGGCGCCGCTCATCGCGGGGCTCGCGGTCGGCGGACTGCTCTTGATCGGTGGGCTCGTCGGCGGAGGCCTCTACGTCAAATCGCGAAGCGCCGCAGCGAACACGCCCGCCGCGACGGACACGGCCAAGACCGAACCGACGGACACCGCGAAGACCGCCGACACGTCGACCACGACGAACACCGTGCCGACGACGACGTCGACCACAACGACGACGACGCCGAGCGCGTCGGTCGCGACCACGGCGACGACCGCGGCGACCAACACGGCGAACACGGCGAACACCGGCGCGACACACAACAACGGCGCGACGCACACGAACACGACCGTCGCGCACAACGGCACGACGCCTCCGCCCGCGACGGCCACCGCGACCGCGACGGCGAAACCCACCGGCGGCGGCGGCTTCAACCCGCTCACGCTCGAACGTCGCGGCAATTGATCTGCGCTCCCGACTGAAGCGCAGCGTTCTTTACGACGGGGGTCGTTCCGGGTAGTTCATGTTCCCATGAGCCGGGGCCCCCATCGCTTCTTCGTCGCCGTCGTCACCGCGATCGCGTTTGCCGCGACGCAAATCCCGATCGCTGCTTTCGCGCAGAACTCGGCGCAGGCGGAGGTGCTCTTCAAAGAGGGCCAGCAGCTCATCGCGGACAAGAAATACGCGGAGGCGTGTCAGCGGCTCGCGGCGTCGTACAAGCTCGATCCGCAGCCGAACACCGAGCTCTTGCAGGGCGAGTGCTTCAAGAATTTGAAGAAGACGGCGAGCGCGTACAACGCGTACCTCGACGCGTCGACGTCGCTCCCGCGCGGAGGCGACGCGCAAAAGTACGCGGCGGATCAAGCCAAGGCGCTCGAATCGCAGCTCTTGAAGGTGCGCGTGATGGTGTCGCCCATCGCGCCCGGCTTGGCGATGAAGTTCGACGACGACACGAAGACGCGCGACAAGGATTTCGTCGGCATCGACATCGCGCTCGACCCGGGCGATCACGACGTCACGGTCAGCGCGCCCGGCAAGCACGACTTCACCAAACACTTCACGCTCGACGCGACGAACTCGCCGCACACCATCGTCGTGAACCTCACGGACAAGACGAAAGAAGAGCTCGACGCGGAGCAACACGCGAACGGCGGCGGCAATCAGGTCATCATCGAGAAGCCGGCGGAGACGCAGTGGTCGACGGTGAAAACGCTCGGGCTCATCGGCATCATCGTCGGCGGCGCGGGCGTCGCGGGCGCGATCGTGTCGCAGATCCTCGCGCTGGTCGATCAAAGCAACGCCACGAACCTTCTCAACGACTCGAACAAGAGCGGCGGCAACTGTCTCACGCTCAACCCCGGCACGCCGGATCCGAACAACTACTCCGGACCTGGCGGCAGCGATTGCTCGAGCGCGGTGAGCTACCACTCGCAAGCGCTCACGGCTCAGTCGATCGCGATTGGCGTCGGCATCGCGGGCGGCGTCGTGCTCGTCGCGGGCCTCGTGATGTTCCTCGTCGGCGGCAACGTGACGAAGGAGCCGGACAAGAAAGCGTCGATTCAGTTCCTGCCGCTCGTGGCGCCGCACTTCGCGGGCGTCGGGCTAGGCGGAACGTTCTGATGCGCTAAAACACCACCCGTGTCATCGCAGTCGTCGTCACCGTTTCTCCGCGCGCTCCACGACGGGACCGTCGTCGTCGACGGCGCGATGGGCACGCAGCTCTACGAGCGCGGAATCTTGTATTCTGCATGTTTCGAGGAGCTCAACCTCACGCGGCCCGAGCTCGTGCGAAAGATCCACGAGGACTATCTCCGCGCGGGCGCGCAGCTCGTCGAGACGAACACGTTCGGCGCGAACGCGCTTCGCCTCGAGAAGCACGGGCTCCAACATCGCGTCGCCGAGCTCAACGCGGCCGCGGTGAATATCGCGCGCGAAGCGGCAGGTCCCGTGGGCGAAGGGCGATTCGTCGGCGGAGCGATCGGGCCGAGCGGGTATTTTCTCGGCGAAGCGCTCGACGCGGATTTGAAGCGCGTCTACGCCGCGCTCCGCGAGCAAGCCGACGCGCTCGTCGCGTCGGGCGTCGACGCGCTCGTCATCGAGACGATGCGTCAGAGCGTCGAGATGCGCGTCGCGCTTCAAGCCGCGCGCGACGCGTCGAAGGGCGCGGTGCCGATCGTCGCGAGCGTCTCGGTGGACGAAGCGGGTCGCATGGCCGACGGCACGAGCGCGCTCGACATCGGAAAGAAGATGGTCGATTGGGGCGCCGACGTGATCGGCGTGAACTGCTCCGACGGTCCGATGAACGTGCTCGCTGCCGTCGAGCCGATGCTCACGCTCGGCGTGCCCGTCGCGGCGATCCCGAACGCGGGCCTCCCGCGTCGCGTCGACGATCGCCTCGTGTACGTCTCGACGCCCGAGTATTTCGGAATCTACGCGCGCCGCATGTTCAAGCTCGGCGTGAAGATGATCGGCGGTTGCTGCGGGACGACGCCCGATCACACCAAGCGCATCGCCGCCGCCGCGCGCATGATCGGAAACGATCGCGACGACACGGCGGACGCGCGCGAGCGCGAGAGCGACGTGCCCATCGCGATCCTCGCCGGAGCGAGCGTGCCGCCGCCGGTCGGAGAGCGCAGCGCGTTCGGCGCGAAGCTCGGGAAGAAATTCGTCGTGTCCGTCGAGGTGAACCCGCCCGTCGGGATCGATCTCGAGAAGCAAATCGCGGCCGCGAAGATGCTCAAAGCCGGTGGCGTCGACGTGATCAACATCGCGGACGGCGCGCGCGCGCAGGCGCGCATGGGGAACCTCGCGATGGCGGCGCGCGTTCAGCGCGAGCTCGGGATGGAGACCATCCTGCACGTGTGTGGGCGTGATCGAAATCTCCTCGCGTCGCTCGCGCACTTGCTCGCCGCGCACGAGCTCGGCATACGCAACCTCGTCATCATCACGGGCGACCCGCCGAAGATGGGGGACTTCCCCGACGCGACGCCCGTCTACGACATGGATTCGATCGGTCTGCTCAAGCTCGCGTCCCGCTTGAACCACGGGATCGATCCCGCGGGGAAACCGATCGGCGCGGGAACGCGCTTCGTGCTCGCGACCGGCGCGGAGCCCGCCGCGCTCAACTACGAACGCGAGATGTCGCGCCTCGCGCAAAAAAAAGAAGCCGGCGCGGAGCTCGTGATGACGCAGCCCGTTTACGATCCCGCGTGCCTGCGAAAATTCTTGAGGGACAGCAAGCCGCTCGGCTTGCCGGTGCTCGTCGGGATTCTTCCGCTCGCGAGCCACCGCAACGCGGAGTTCCTCCACAACGAAGTGCCCGGCATGCAGGTGCCCGAGTCCGTTCGCGAGCGGATGCGCAAAGCGGGAAGCGGAGCCGCGGCGCGCAAAGAGGGCGTCGCGATCGCGCGCGAGATGCTCGCGGAAGTGAAGGACGACGTCGCCGGCGCGTACGTGATGCCGCCGCTCGAGCGCTACGAGCTCGCGCTCGAAGTGATCGACGGGTTTCGCTGAGCGGTCGATGCGACGCCGCGCGCTCGTCTCGGCCCTCGCGATCGCGCTCTTCGCGTCGCACTGCTCGCGCTGCAGCGCGCCGAAACCGACGCCCGAGGACGATCCGAGCGATCTCGACGCGGCGCCCCGCGAAGAAACGCTCCGCGCGCGCTGCGGCGACGCACCGATCGCGCACGTCGCGCTTCCCGCGACGAGCGACGCGGCGTTCGAGCTCGGTCGCGTTCGGTCGCCGCAGATGGGGACGAGCGCGCGCGTCGTGATCGGCGCGCGGCGCGGCGATCGGGCGGGGCTCCTCGAAGTCGACGCGCTCACCGCGCGCTTCACGGAGACGTCCGATGCGCACGGCGACGTACCTCCGCCGGTCCCGGTCGTCACGGCGGAGCGCGCGATCGCGATCGCGTACGAAGACGCGGGAAAAAATCCGAAGGGACGCCTTCGTCTCGTCGCGCGGGACGCCGCGTCGTCCGCGACGCCGCTCTTCGCGCTCGATCCGGAGCCGCCGGACGACTCGCTCGCGTACGACGCCATCGCGCTCGCCGACGGCACGATCGTCGTCGCGTGGGACGCGCCGGATGCGGATCAAAACGGCGGCAGCGCGATTTGGGCGCGCGCGTTTCGCAACGGAAGGCTCGGCGACGCGACGCGCATCTCGCCGAAGGACGTCGACGCGGACACGCCGCGTCTCGTCGCGTTCGGTCCGACGCTCGTCGCGTTTTGGATCGCGCACCGTCCGCTCGCGCCGACCGCGCGCCACGCGTCGCCCGAGCCGGAGGGTCCGGGAGAAGATCTCGATCGCGCGTGGATCGAGATGCTCGGGCTCGATGCGGTGACCCTCGCGCCCACTTCGCCGCTCCGTCACGTCACGCCGGACACGGGAC